>Ga0137401_10000235_pt1 | contig 19889 bp, 16 predicted proteins | sample CZOMad1_1_16fung_FD_108286 | JGI IMG/M metagenome (GOLD analysis project Ga0137401, IMG submission 108286) | Vadose zone soil fungal communities from Angelo Coast Range Reserve, California, USA - CZOMad1_1_16fungal (Illumina Assembly) | ecosystem: Environmental > Terrestrial > Soil > Vadose...
CGCGTGACCTTCGACTCGCCGCAGCGAGCCATCACTGCTGGCCAGGGCGCGGTGTTTTACGCTGGCGATCGGGTATTAGGCGGCGGGTGGATTCGCTAGCGAACCGATCTTCAGATGAACAGCTCTTCTTCGTGCTCGACGGGATCGTCGGAGGAGCGCGCGGGGCGACTGCGGCGCGAGCGCAGGAAATCGAGACCCACTTTAATTCCGGCTACTACCGCGGAGACTCGCTGCACCGGTCGCCACACGCCGCGTTTGAATTGCGAGCCGGCTTCTTCCAGGGTTTCCAGCGCTCCGGTTAAAATGCGGTCGGTGGCGACCAACTGGCCGCGCAAGCGGTCTGAAGCTTCGCTGACCACGCGATCGAGCTTTTGCGCTTGCCCGCGCGCGAGGTAGACCACGTGTGCGGCGTCCGCGACCATCTCTGAAATTTTCGGCTGCGTGTCGTCCAGCAGGATTTGCACGCGGGTGATGATCGGGCCGATGCGCGCTTCCATGCTGTCGGTGAAGCGATCGACGCGCTCGGTGGTCTTGCGCGCCTGCATAAATAAAGCGGTCAGCATAACAGCCTGGAAGAGAATGGCCAGGGCTGCAACCACAACGGAGATGACGACCCAAGTTTCCATTCTGCCTCACCCACGCCAACAACGGATCATAAGTTACGTCGAGGACATCGAACTTCGGGCGCTAACAGAGTCAAGCACCGCAGTGCGGCCACCTTGCTTCGAGGGAATTACCGCACAACGACTGCCGCTACGATTTCGATTCGCGGAGATAGGCTTCGCGGCCGGCTTCTACGGCGGCGGAAATCGAATCCTTCTTGCGGTTGGCTACGTCTTTGCTGCGCTCGACCAATTCGTCGGCGCGTTCGCGAAGTTCGCGGGCTTTGCGCTGCGCGTAGTCTTTGCCTTCATCGGCTTTCTTGGTCAGGTACTCGCGGGTGTCTTCTCCGGACTTGGGAGCAAACAAAACGCCTACCAACGCGCCGACGCCCAAGCCGACGAGGAAGTAACTCACTTTGGAACCAACATTATCTGGCATAGCAACCTCCGCGAAAACCGTAACATAGGGACTATTCGGGTGCAATACGAGCTAACCGGTATGCGCTACCGCGACAGGTTATTAGAAACGGTCGAAGATTCGAGGTAGGCGAGGATTTTCTCCGCACTTTTTCGCGAAACGACTTTGCTAAGTCCTTCCACGCCTGCGCGTTGGATGTTGGCGACACTACCAAATTCGCGCAGCAATTTCTGGGCGGTAAGGGGTCCGACACCGGGAACCTCGCTCAGCGCGGTCTTGGTTTGGCGCTTGCCTCGACGCAGCCTGTGGAAAGTCACGGCGAAGCGGTGGGTTTCGTCGCGGATCTGCTGAATCAGGTGCAGAACCGGGGAGTGGCGATCCAGTTTGCAGGGCTCATTTTCCTGGCCATAGATGCAGAGGATTTCTTCTTTTTTGGCGATGCTGGCCAGCGGTTGATTGATGATTTGGAGAGATTCGAGGGCTACGGCGGCCGCGTGCAATTGGCCGATGCCGCCGTCGATGAGGATTAGGCTGGGCATCGGTTTTTGTTCTTCCAGAACGCGGCGGTAACGGCGGGTGACGGCTTCGCGCATGCTGGCGAAGTCGTCGTTTTGCGTGTAGGAAACGGGCAGGACCGGTGGCGGCATCGGCTCGTGGAGAATAGGGAGCGGATCGGGCGAGGAAGTGTGCGCGGCCTGCGCAGCGTCACCGTTCGCGGGCGGAGAGACTTTGGCGGCGTCAATGGGCGTCGGGACCAGGGCTCTGCCGGCGAACTCGCCGCGGATGATGAACTTGCGGTAGTCGGATTTTTTCATGCGGCCGTTCTCCCAGACGACCATGGAGGCGACCGTGTCGGTGCCTTGCATGTGGGAGATGTCAAAGCTTTCGATGCGGCGGGGTTCTTCGAGTAGGTTCAGTGCGCTTTGTACGGCCTCGCCGATCATTCTTGAAGTGGGTTTCAATACGCGGAATCGTTGCTCGAAGGCATGCTTGGCGTTGTTTTCGACGAGATCGAGGAAGGCGCGTTTGCTGCCGCGCTGGGGGGTGAAGATTTCGACTTTGTGGCCGGCGCGCTCGGTCAGAGCTTCCTCGAGTAATGCGCGGTCTTCGAAATCCAATGGGACGTGAATCGCTTTCGGCAAGTACGCGGCGTCGAGGTAGAGCTGCTTGAGAAGCGACGGCACGAATTCATTGACGTCGAAGGAGTCGAGATCTTCCCAGTAGAATTCGCGGCGGTCGACTACGCGTCCGCCGCGGAGGTGGAACAGGTTGGCGGCGACCAGCGGCGCTTCTTCGTGGTAGGCGAGTACGTCGGTGTCGTCGCCCTGAGCTGCGGCGATGCGTTGGCGCTCTTCGATGTCTTCCAGGGTGCGGAGAAGGTCGCGATAGGCGGCGGCTTGCTCGTAGAGTTCCTGTTCGGCGGCAACACCCATGCGCGCTTCGAGACTCTTAATCAAGTCCTGGCGTTTGCCATCCAGAAACAAGCGGGCGTCGCGGACGGCCTGCGCGTAGTCTTCGTGAGTGGTTAGGCCTGTGACGCAGGGGCCGTGGCAGCGCTTGATGTAGTACTGCAGGCACGGGCGCGGATGATCGCGCGTAAGATCGACGTTGCACGATGGGACCATGAAGCGCTTATGGACGAACGTGAGGATGCGTCGGGCTAGATTGGCTGGGAAGTACGGACCGAAGTAGAGCGAGCCGTCTTTTTTTACTTTGCGGGTGAAATAGACGCGGGGGTATTTTTCGTTGGCGGTGAGCTTGATGTACGGGTAGGTTTTGTCGTCAACAAGACGAATGTTGAACTTGGGTTGATATTGCTTGATTAGATTGTTTTCGAGAGCCAGCGCTTCGCGGGCGTTGGCGAGGACGATGGTGTCGAGGTCGGCGATTTCGCGGGCAAGCGAGCCGGTTTTGGCGTCCATCCAGCGGGATTCGAGGAAATAGGAACGTACGCGACTCCGCAGGGAGGTGGCTTTGCCTACATAAAGGACCGTGCCTGCGGCGTCTTTGAAGAGGTAGACTCCGGGGCTTTCGGGGAGTAGCGCGGCTTTTTCGCGGGGCTCCATGATGAAAAAGTGAGTAGTGAATAGTGGCCAGCGAGAGTGCGCCCTTTCGCTACAGCTCTTATGATACTTGAATTGGTCGACGTGGATTTGACCGCGGAGGGCTTCTCGGGTTGAAGTCCGGGCAAGCAGGGGCACAGCGATGCTGCGCCCGTACACGGGCGAGCCCGGACGAATTGGGAGATGTAATAGGAGGCTTCGACGGTGACGGAAACTGGGCGGGTGCGGATTCGGGCGGTGCAGACTCTGTCGGACGATTGGTATGTGTTGAAGAAGACTACGTTTGATTTCTTGCGGCGGGATGGGACTTGGCAGACGCAGAATCGGGAGACTTACGATCGAGGGAACGGGGCGGCGATTTTGCTTTATAACCGGGACCGTGGGACCGTCGTGCTTACGCGGCAGTTTCGGTTTCCGGCTTATGTGAACGGCTTGGACGACGGGATGATGATCGAGGTTTGCGCCGGGATCATGGACGAAGATGATCCGGAGGCTTGCATCAAGCGGGAGGCGGAGGAGGAGGCGGGATTTGTGGTGCACAGCCCGAGGAAAGTGTTTGAGGCTTACATGAGTCCGGGGTCGGTGACGGAGAAGTTGTATTTTTTCGTGGCGGAGTACGAGCACGAGCATCGGACCTCGGGCGGTGGAGGGGATGAGCAGGAGGGCGAGGACATTGAGGTGTTGGAGATTCCGCTGGGAGAGGCGTTGGGGATGATCGAGCGGGGGGAGATTTTGGATGGTAAGACGATTATGCTCTTGCAGTATGCGAAGTTGGCTGGGTTGATGGAAGCGTGATAGGACTGTGGGTTGCGAGTAGCGCGTGGTGGTGACGGTGAGGTGGTGTTTACGTTGAGATTCAATTTTAGCGTAGTGTTGGGATTCTGTTCGGATTCTACTTGGACATGTGGGAGAGATCTGATGAAGAGGCTACTGGGAGAGGTGGTCGTTGGTGTGGCGATGGTTTGCGGCGTTTGTAGCGGAGTCGTGGGGGCGCAGCAGACGCAGTGGAAGGCGCATGACATGAACCGGCCGGCGCCGGTTGTTGTCGATCCAGGGGTGGCTAGCACGCAGGATGTCGTGGGGAAGGCGCCTGCGGATGCGGTGATTTTGTTTGATGGCAAGGACCTTTCGGCTTGGGCGCACAAGGATGGAACTGCGGCGAAGTGGAAGGTGGGTAGTGGTTACTTCGAGACAGTGCCTAAGACTGGTTACATTTATTCGAAGAAGGCTTTTGGCGATTGTCAGCTGCATGTGGAATTTGCTACGCCCTCGCCTGCGATTGGAGAGGGTCAGGATCGTGGCAATAGTGGGGTGTTTTTGATGGGACTATACGAAATTCAGGTTCTGGATTCTTATAACAACCGGACGTACGCGGATGGGTCGGCGGCGGCAGTGTATGGGCAGTATCCGCCTTTGGTGAACGCTTCGCGGGCGCCGGGGCAGTGGCAGACGTATGACATTGTTTTTCATGCGCCGAAGTTTGGTGATGGGAAATTGGTGAAGAAGGCGCGGGTTACCGTGATTCACAACGGGGTGTTGGTGCAGGATAATGTGGAGATTCAGGGAACTACTTCAACCGCGAAGCCGGAATATAACTCGGGGCCGGAGAAATTGCCTTTGGCTTTGCAGGATCACAATCATCCCGTGCGGTATCGGAATATTTGGGTGCGGGAGTTGGGGGCGGAGTAAGAAACTACAGTTGCGAGTTGCAACAGGGCCGGCTCGCGAAGCGCTCGGTGGGTCGCGCTGAAGCGCGCCCCCACATTGCATTGCGGGCCGGTTGGGCTGCGTTGGTGGACCCAAAGTCTGGGCGGGTGAACGAGTCAGGAGCGAATATATGGGAAAGCACGTGCACCATCCGGGGCATATACATCCGCACTCGCATTCGGAACCGCACTCGCGTTCACATTCACATTCGCACTCTCATTCTCACTCGAAGAACGGGTTGGCTTCGCGGCGGGAGTTTTTGTGGTCGATGCTGGCTTCGGGCGTTGTCGTGCCGTTGGCGTTTGGGCAAGGACACACGCGGACCGAGACGGCGGAACAATTTCGGCGGATGTCGGAGAACTTTGAGGCGAAGGGGCTGGCGGAGCCGTTTCGCGGGATCACGACGAACGGTACCGTACAGTCGAATCTGTTTGAGATTGCGCCGACTGGGGTTTCGACCGAGCCGGTACGGAATGCGGCGGAGAAATTTCTTGCGTCGCTGACGAGCGTGCAACTGACGCGGGTGATGTATCCGGTTGATGACGTCAAATGGCGGAAGTGGATGAATCAGCACTTTTACGACCGGCAAGGGCTCAGCTTTCAGGAGATGAGTGAAGCGCAGCGGGATTTGGCATTTGGATTGATGCGGGCTTCGCTGAGCAGCAGCGGGTTCGAGTTGACGCGGAACGTGATGCGCCTGAATGAGACGCTGGCGGAACTTGCGGACGACCACGAGTTTTTGGGGGAGTGGCTCTATTTCATCACCATCATGGGGAAGCCGTCGGCGACCGATCCTTGGGGCTGGCAGCTGGATGGACATCACGCGATCATCAACTATTTTGTGCTGGGCGATCAGGTGGTGATGACGCCGCATTTTTTTGGATCGGAGCCGGTGAAGGCGACTTCGGGTAAATATAAAGGCGTGGAGATTTTGCAGCAGGAGCAGAACGAAGGATTGGAGATGCTGCGGGGTCTGCCGGAGGCAGCACGGCGGAAGGCAGTGCTGAATTTTTCGAAGACGGGCAACAATAATTTGACCGAGGCGTTCAAGGACAACGTGGTTCTGGATTACGCGGGGGTGCGTGGAGCGAATTTGGAGCCGGCTGCGCGGAAACGCTTGACGGATCTGATGCATTTGTATGTCAGCAACATGCCGGAAGGGCATGCGCGCGTGAAGATGAACGAGGTGCAGCGGCACATCGACAACACCTGGTTCGCGTGGATTGGGGAGGCGCAGGCGGACAGCGTGTTTTATTACCGCGTGCAGAGTCCGGTGATTTTGATTGAGTTCGATCATCAGCAGCCGGCGAATTTGCGGAAGTTCGCGGCGGATGCGAACAAGCCTACGCAGCAGCACGTGCACTGCGTGGTGCGAACGCCGAACGGAAATGATTACGGGAAGGATTTGTTGCGGCAGCATTACCTGGCGCACCCTCACAAACGGGAAGCGTAAGCTTTTCGAGCTTCAGCGACACGGTTGAATGTCTAAAGCTGAAAGCGCAGAGTAGAATCTAAGGCTGCCGTCGGAATAGACGCGCCGCTGGAGTTATTTTCTGTCTGGTGACGGTGAGATGAGATTTACTCGATGGCTTTTGGGAACTTCGGTCGTGGGTGCGGCTTTGGCTCTCGGAAGTGGCGGGTTGGTGGCAGCGCAGGAGCCACCGCCACCTCCGGCGCAGCAGCCTGACGATGCGGGGTCAGTTCCCGCTGCGCCTGCGAAGAAAACGCCGCCGAAAGCGAATAAAGACAATGCCGCGGAGTCGGCACCGGACCAGCCTACCTGGGATCCTTTGCGGGCCGAGAAGGATTTGCAGGTGGGGCAGTACTACATGCGTAAGGGCGATGTGGATGCGGCAATTGACCGGTTTCAGGATGCGGCTTTGGCGAAACCTGGGTACGCGATTCCGTTTCGGTATTTGGGGGAAGCTCAGGAGAAGAAGGGGTTGAAGAAGCCGGCGATCAAGTCGTATCAGAGATATTTAGATTTGTATCCTAAGGCGGAGGATGCGGAGAAGATTCGGAAGAGGATTGAGAAACTTTATAAAGAAGCGGAGAAGGATAAGAAGGAGATTCGATAGATCTGTAGCCGTAGTCTCGGAAGATTGCGGCTGGAACGGTCGGCGCTCCGAATTTTGGGGTTGGCGTTTGGGGCGCAGCAGTGCTGCGCCCGTACACGGGCTTGCTGAAGGGACAGGATTTTGGTGGGTTAGCGGGCGAGGTGGTCCAGGGCTTTGCGGGCTTGGTGAAATTGGGGGAATTGTTTTTCTTCGGCGCGGAATTCTGGGGAGTGGGAGATCAGGGAACAGCCGGAGCGGCGCGTGGGATGTTTGACGTGGAGCATCTCGTGGTAGAGGACGTATTCCACGGCGCATTTGGGAACGCCATGGCGGTCCATGCGGCGGTTTAGCAGGATGTGGCTTGGGCCCGGGTCGTAGCAGCCGAATTGGCGGCGCCAACTCTTTGTGCTCCAGCCGATGCGGGGGCGGGTTAGTTTTCCTTCGAAGTATTTCTGATTCAATTCATCGAAAAGCTTTTCTAGGTCGAAGTGGCGGCCCCGCGGATCAGTCGCTGGATGGATTCGGCGGCGGCGCATGCGGTTGATGCGTGCACGAGTTCGGTGGGAGCGGGCGTAGTCGAGATACGGGGCGGTAAGGGCCTTAGGGGCTTTGCGGCGATAAACGCGGGAGAGTAGCAGAGCCGCGGCGCCTTCCAAGACAGGGAGCGGGGCGCGATGCATGAGGTCGGAAAAGCGGACTTGGACGGTTTCTTCGCGGCGACGGATGGTTAGCGTGAGGCTGCTGTAGGGGTAATACTCGACGCGGAAGCGGGGTGGGCGGCCGTCGCAGTTTAAACGAGTGAACATGCGCTGGAACAGCGCGGGACCGCCGGGGACGATGGAGAAGAGTTTCCGCATTCCTTTGTTCTCGAATAGTTTACGCCGCAGGGCGGTGGAGTTCCAAATTCGTCGATGAGTTACGCTGGAAAAAATGACGGGGTTCGGCGCAAGAGCCACAAAAGGAAAGAACAAGGGAGTTCTGAGTCCTGCAAGGAAAAGGATGACGAGAAATCGCGAAATGTTGAGTTGGTGCTAGTTTTTGCGGCGGACTGGGGGCGGAGCTACGGCCTTTTTGGCCTTTTCGGCGTCGTTCATGGCGTCGCGAGTGCCTTCAATCGCGTCGTCGAGGTTTTCTTTGTAGACGTCGATTTCGATTTTGTCGGCGGCGATCTTGTTGAGGGTTTCGAGGAATTCCTTGGCTCGAGAGGCCATCACATCGATGCCTTGGCGGATATTTTCTTGCTTTTCGATGCCCAGCTGGACGAGGTCGGCGGCATCGTCGAGGCAGCCGACGTAGCCGTTCATCAGACCGTTCAGGAGTTCGCCGTGGCGATTCGAAGAAGGATGCTGCAATTCGTACTGAAACTTTTTCAGGCGATCGTCGGCAAAGGTGATGAAGAGATTGATTCGCGCGTTGGTGGTTTCCGCGTCGCGAATCTTGTCGGACTCCATGGGGGACAGATAGTCCTTTTGCTGAAGTTTGGCCTGGAGCTGAGCGCAAGAAACGGCTAGACCACAGGTCACGACGGCGGCGACGAGGCAGTTTTGAATGTTCATTTCGGATTTCTCCTCGGTATTTTCGATAGGCTGATCTTCGGGTTTGGTTTGGGGTATGTCAGTCGATCCCGGGGCAGGCGGAGCTTCCACTTTCACGGAGTCTGCCGGCGGAGGGTCCACGATGGCCACGGGCGGACCGGCTGGCGGGTTTTTCACCGGGCGCGGCGGAAACAACATGCGAAGGAGTTCATCGTCCATTTTGGCGAGATCGTCCTGCACGAGTATCAGCGGTGGCTTGATCTCCGCGGGAGCAAGCAGGAGAATTTCCTTCAAGTCGCGCAGAGCCCTGCGAATCTGAATCTGCATCTGCTTGTATCCGTTCAGCTGATGCTCGGCGTTGGGATGCTGTTTTTTTAGGGCATCCAGGGCCGCGCGCGCGTTGTCGCGATACTTCTCCATGACTTGGCCAACTTTTGCGTAGTCACCGGCCTGCGAAGTGCGGCGGGTGTCGGCGAGTTGTTCGTTGCCGAGCCTCTCGAAAAGTTTGGCTTTGTGAACGGAGTTGGGTTCGTGATCGAAGCGGGCTTGCAAGTCGTCGGTGGTCCCGGCTCCCGACGTGAGGCATGGAAGGCCTAACAACACCAGGACAATGAGAACGCGCTGGAACGAAACCTGCATCTATGGCCTTTTTGCTTCGAGCTGGTGTTTCAAGACGGAACTGCGTTGCTGAGCTTGCCACACCTGGTCGGGGTCTTTGCCTTCGTCCAGGCTGAGAAATTTCTGATAGGCCTCCAGCGCTGGCTTGATCTGATGCAACTTATCGTAGCAGAGCGCGCGAACAAACCAGGAACCCGCGGCGGGCGGTTCGACTTTAGCGATGGTGTCGAGGCTGGCTAGAGTCGATACGCAGTCGCCGGAAAGATAGTAGGCCGAACTTAGATCTTTCCAGTGGGCGACGTTGTTGGGCTCGAGCTGGATGGCGCGTTTCAGCAGCTTTTCGGCAGAGGCGTAGTCGTGCTTTTGCATATAGATGCGGCCCAGGCCTGCAACGAGCTGAGGATCGTTCGGCGCCAGCGCGAGCGCTTGCTGCAAGGTGCCGACGGCGTCGTCGTATTTCTTCTGGGCGATTTGCAGATCGGCCCGCAGGCGGAGCGATTCGGGGGTGGGCGGCTTTCCGGCGTCCGCGCGGTCAAGTTCGGCGAGAGCTTCGTCGTTGTTGTTCTGCTCGACGAGAAAATGGACGAGGCGGGCGCGAGCGGCGGAGTCGGACGGTTGGAGGGTCAGATATTTGCGGTACGCGTCGGCGGCTTCGGGCTTGTTTTGGGCGTCGAGCGTCTGGGCCAGGCCCAGCGCGACGGCTGTCGAATTTGGCTGGACTTCAAGGATGCCGCGAAATTCCCTTTCCGCGTCGGCTGGGCGCTTGAGATTGAGATAAAGCTTCGCGAGATGAAGGGCAGCCTCGGTGTCGCGCGCATCGAGACGCACGGCACCTTCGAAGGAATCGGCTGCGCCAGAGAGATCACCGGCGCGCTCCTGAGCGATGCCCAATAGGATTCGCGGGCGGCTTTGCCCCGGCAACAACTCGACAGCCTTGCGCAATTGCGGGACCGCGGCGGCGGGTTCTAGTCCGGTCAGCAACATCCCTAGATTGAGATAGGCCTCGGACATTTTCGGATCGATGGCAATCGCGCGCTCGTATTCGGTGCGGGCTTCGGGGACTTTCCTTAGGGCGGTGTAGGCGTAGGCGAGCTGGAAGTGTGCGTAGGCGACGTCGGGTTTTTCATCCAGGAATTTTTGCAGCGGCGGGATGGCGGCTTCGAAGTCGTTTTTGTCGATGTCGCGTTGGGCTTCGTCCAGCAGGTCGTTCAGGGGATTGGCGAGTTTTTGTTTTTTGGATTGCGGGGCGGTGGATTGCGGAACGGTGGGAAAAAGACCAAAGATCAATCGTTGATTGCCGGGCTGGGGCGCAATGTATTGCGCCCCCACGGCTGGCTGGGTAACGCTAAAGCGCGCCCCTACACTTAGAACCAGGATTGCTGCACGAACCATGAGTGATGCGATCGTGCGCGAACTCGCGGGCTTCATGGGTCTGTGGAGAGTGAATGCGCTCCGTTTCCGATTGTAGCTGAAGGGCCTGTTGATTTGGATGCGCCGTTCGTCGGGCGTTTTGCCTGGCCGTTGGCGTTGAGCGCGCGTGCCAGGAACCGGCCAGTGTGGGACTGCGTGTTGCGCGCGACCTGCTCGGGCGTGCCGGTGGCGATGATCTTGCCGCCCTGGTCGCCGCCTTCCGGCCCCAGGTCGATCAGCCAGTCAGCGGACTTGATGACGTCGAGATTGTGCTCGATGACGACCAGCGACGCTCCCGATTCGAGAAGTTTGCGAAAGGCGGCTAGAAGTTTCGTGATGTCATCGAAGTGCAGTCCGGTGGTGGGCTCATCGAGGATGTAGAGGATTTCTTTGTTTTCGCTGCGCGTCAGATGGGACGCGAGCTTCAGACGTTGCGCTTCGCCGCCGGAAAGCGTCGTGGCGGATTGCCCCAGGCGCAGGTAGCCGAGACCAATTTCGTTGAGGACCCGGAGCTTCGAAATTACCTTGGGAACGTTAATGAAAAAGGTGAGCGCTTCACGGACAGTCAGTTGCAGAACTTCGTGAACGTTCTTACCGTGATAGCGCACTTCGAGAACCGAATTCTTGAAGCGGGTGCCACGGCACTCTTCACAGATGAGCTCGACGTCAGCGAGAAACTGCATCTCAACGGTCACGGTGCCGTCGCCCTGGCAGGTTTCGCAGCGGCCGCCGGGAACGTTGAAAGAAAAATGGCCTGCGGCGTAGCCGCGGCGCTTGGCGTCGGGCGTGTCGGCGAAGACTTCGCGGATGGCGTCGAAGGCTTTCAGGTATGTAGCGGGATTCGAACGCGGAGTGCGGCCGATCGGCGACTGGTCGACGATGACGACTTCGCGGATTTCGGCATCGCCCTCGATACGGTCGCAGAATTCCTTGACGCTGGAGCCGTTACGCTTGGCGGCCAGAGCTTTGTAGAGGACGTCGTGGACGATAGTGGATTTGCCGGAGCCGCTGACGCCGGTGACGACCGTGAAGGTCACTAGCGGAATCATTAGATCCACATTTTGCAGATTGTGGACGTGAGCGCCGTAGAGGCGCAGGAATTTCCCGTTGGGCTTGTGACGACTGTTCGGGACTGGGATGCGTAGCTCACCGTTGAGGTAACGACCGGTGATGGATTTTGGCTCGCGCAGCATGGCGTCGTAAGTGCCAGAGAAAAGAAGCTTGCCGCCCAGTTCTCCCGCGCCTGGGCCTAGATCGATTATGGAATCCGCGGCTTCGATGGTGTCCGGATCGTGCTCGACGACCAGGACCGTATTGCCGAGGTCGCGAAGTGATTTCAGGATGTCGATCAGCCGCTGGGTGTCGCGCGGATGGAGGCCAATGGAAGGCTCATCGAGAACGTAGAGCGCGCCGACAAGATGCGAGCCGAGCGACGTCGCAAGCTGGATGCGCTGCGATTCGCCGCCGGACAGAGTCGACGTGAGACGCTCGAGCGTGAGGTAGTCGAGACCGACTTCGTCCAGGAATTGGAGGCGGGAGCGGACTTCATCGAGAATTTTGTCGGCGATTTTCGCCTGCGCGGCGGTTAATTCCAGAGTGGCGAAGAAGGCGCGGGCCTCTTTCACCGTGAACTTGCAAATTTCGGTGACGGACTTGCCGGCTACGCGAACGGCGCGAGCTTCGGGCCGCAAGCGCGTGCCGCCGCACTCAGGGCAGAGCGCGTATCCACGGTAACGGCTGAGGAACACGCGGACGTGCAACTTGTATTTTTTACGCTCGAGGTAAGTAAAGAATCCCTTTACGCCCCCGAAGTCACTCGCCGGGTCGCCCTCCAACAGCAGCCGGCGCTGGTCAACGGTAAGATGGCGCCACGCAACGTTCGTTGGTATGCCCTGAGCGCGGGCGAATTTCTTGGCGTCCTGGAACAGCACGCGATAGCGCGGCTTGGTCCAAGGCTCGATGGCGCCGTCGTCGAGAGACTTGCTGGAATCGGGGACGACGAGGTTGAGGTCGAAATCGATGGTGTTGCCGAACCCCTGACAGCGCGGGCAGGCGCCGTAGGGATTGTTGAACGAGAACAGGCGCGGCTCGGGCTCCTGGTAGATGATGCCATCGTTTTTACACTCAAAACGATCGTTGAAGACAAGGCGTTGGGCGGGACTGCCTGCGGCGTCCGGGACGAATTCGAGAATCGCTTCGCCATTCCCTTCCCTATAGCAGATCTCGATGGAATCAATGAGGCGCGAGCGGGACTCTGCGTTGACAGCCAGGCGATCGACGACAACCCAGACAGGCTTCGTGAAATCCACATCGAGCAGCGTCTCGGGCGAAGAGAATTCGTGGAGGCGGTCGTCTTGAAAGAGGCGGTTAAAGCCGCGCCTCTGAATATCGCTTAACGCGTTGCGTAGAACTTCCTGAGACGGGGTGGCGTTCTTTTTCTTGAAGAGACGCCGCCCGGGAGCCGGCGGCGCTGCCGTATCGATTCGGAGTTGATACACAACATAGAAGCGGCGGCCGGGAGCGAGCGACAAGACTTGTGTGGCGATCTCCTCGGGATTGTCGCGACGAACCAACACACCGCACTTTATGCAAAAAGTTTGACCGCAGCGCGCGAAGAACAAACGCAGATAATCGTAGATTTCCGTGGACGTCGCAACCGTCGAACGTGGATTGCGCGTGGAATTTTTCTGGCGGATGGCGACGGCCGGCGCGATGCCCGAGATTTCGTCGACATCAGGCTTCTCCATGCGCTCCAGAAATTGGCGGGCATATGCGGAGAGTGATTCCACATATCGCCGCTGGCCCTCGGCGTAAACAGTGTCGAAGGCCAGAGAGGATTTACCGGAACCGCTGACGCCGGTCACTACAGTGATGGCGTTGTGCGGAATCTCCACACTAACGTTCTTGAGGTTGTGAACGCGAGCGCCACGAATCGAGATTACGTCTTGGCTCGTGTTCACCGGGATGAGTTCGTTGGTCGCCAAGGGAAGCCTAGACAGTAACCCACACAGGTGCGGCTGTTGGCCACTGCCTAAACTTTAAATTATACGACTGGCTGCACCTTGGGGCAAATGGCGGCGCAGGGGCAGGGGCTGAACTAGGGTTCTTGAATCAAATTGATCTCACCAACGCCGCCTTCCACTTTCAGGCGGATGGTGGCTGGCGTCTTGCCATAGGCATCGTTAGTGTACTGATCATCGTCATGCTTGAAGCCGTGAGCATTGATCGAACCTATTCCGCCGGAAGCATGCACCATCACGCCAACTTTCGAAGGTAGCCGGATGGTGGCCTGGCCCACACCACCTTCGATGTCCGCGTCGAGATCCTTGTTGCGCTCCCCGGTGAGATCGACGTCCACTTGACCGGCCCCCATGTTCATGGTGAACCGTGTCAGGGGTATCTCGCGAAGACGGAAGTGCCCTTGCCCGGCGCCCATATCGACTTTCAACTCCAGGGGAATTTCATCGCTGAAATGCAGAGTCCAATCGTTATGCGATACGCCGAAGTGATTTTTTTCGTCTTGAGAGATGGTGAGCTGGCCGACTCCAGAATCGACGCGATAGTCCACCTGTGGAGTGGCGTAAGAATCGCCGAAGCTGAAATCCCCGTCGAATAGATGGTTGGAACCACCTCCGATCGTCAATTGCCCGGCAGAGGCCTGCACGGAGGCCTTGACCGACTTGGCATCCTGGCGCTCAACGGTGCGGTTCTCGTGGCGCATGAAGGAAGATTCGCGCCGCCCCTTCGAGAATGCATGTCCATGCCAAAGCAAGATTCCGAGCACGCAAATAAGAGCAACCACCGCGACCGTCGCGCCGATCGACGAATTCGTTGCCGCACCATCATTCTGACGCGCACGCATGGAATCCACCATCTTGCCCAAACCTACAAATATTAGGATCAGCGGCCAGTAGGTCTTGAGAATGTGCCAGGGATCGAAAGCCGGGCGATAGTTTGCGTAAAGGAACAGCGCGCCAACAACAATGAGAATGATCGGGACAGCGAGCGGCGGCCTTTCGGCTGGCTTGTTTACGTGCATCGCGGACCTCGTTGCCTGTTAGTACGCATCCTACAACGTAAAAGTTTCTCAAACCCGCGCAAGGAACTACGGCTGGCGGCAGCATACCTCTTGAAGTGCCGACGAGCAATGCAGGTTCGGAACGTAAAAGGACGCCTGTGTTAGAGTTCCCGTGAGCAGCCGCAGAGGTGATGCCATGGAGACCTTCGAAAGGGTTGTTTGGATTGTGCTGGACAGCGTTGGAATTGGAGCGCTGCCGGACGCCGCCGACTATGGCGATGTTGGGCGCAACACGCTCGGCCATATCGCGGAGTCTCGGCCACTGAAGATACCAAACCTGGTGCGACTGGGATTGGCGAACATTACTCCGCTGAAGCATCTGTCGCCTGCGACCTCTCCGATTGGCGCGTTTGGGAAGGGCGCCACACAATCACCGGGAAAAGATACAACAACAGGACACTGGGAAATGGCAGGTGTTTGGCTCGATCAGGCGTTTCCGCTGTACCCTCATGGTTTCCCGCGCGAAGTCATCGACGGGTTTGAGAAACAGATTGGGCGCGAAACCATTGGCAACAAGCCGGCATCGGGAACGGAAATTATCAAGGAGCTGGGCGAAGAACACGTGAGGACCGGCAAGCCCATCGTATATACCTCCGGTAACAGCGTTTTTCAGATCGCGACGCATGAAGAGGTGATCCCGATCGCGGAGCTGTATCGCATGTGCGAAATTGCGCGAAAGTTGCTCGACGGGCCTTATCGCGTGGGACGAGTAATCGCGCGGCCATTTACCGGTACAGCCGGCAATTTTGTGCGAACCCCGCGGCGGCATGACTATGCCGTCGATCCTCCCAAGCCCATGTTGATGGATGTCCTGCTCGAACGATCCGTGCCAACCTTTGGCATCGGCAAAATTCACGATATCTACAATGGGCGCGGCGTCAGCGACTACGTCACCACAAGAAACAACAGCGATGGAATGGAGAAATTAACTGCCGCGATCCGCGATCGCAAACGCGGCCTCGTATTCTGTAATTTGGTCGATTTCGATATGTTGTACGGACATCGCAAAGACGTAGAGGGCTTTGCCATATCGCTGGAGGGGTTCGACAGTCTCCTGGAGAATTTCCTGCCGCTACTGACGCCTTTGGATCTGCTCATGATCACCGCCGATCACGGCTGCGATCCCGATCTACGTTGGGAGACGACGGATCATTCGCGAGAATATGTGCCGATTCTAGCGTATTCGCCGGCGTGTGAGGCCGGAGTCAATCTCGGTGTGCGCGATACGCTGGCGGATATGGGGCAGACCATCGCGGAGAATTTCGGTGGCAGAATTCCGCATGGAAAGAGTTTCTTGGCGGAAGTGAGCCAACGTTTCACGCAATCGGCACGATGATCGATTCGATTGCCCTGTAGCCGCCCTTTTCGAGAGGGCGGGGTTTAGGTGCCACACCGCCCATACGCATCGGATCAATCACGATCCATGATTTCGCGGCCGTCACATGGCACGTCGAACACGGATCGATAACATCTGAGTCTAAACCCGCGGTCTCGGAGACCGCGGCTACAGGGCGCTGTCCATGGCGCGTTGCGAATGAGAGCGAGTCAGTTGCCGGAGGTGGCGCCGGCCGGCGAGCCTGGCGCGTAGTAGCCGTTGCGGGTGCGGGCGGACAGCTTGCCACGGCCGCGGGGCGGAATCACGTCCACCTGTACCGTGCGAAAAGTGCCGTCGCGTTTCGTGTTCGTCGGATAGTACGCGAGCGTGTACTGGTTGCGAATGTCGTGAGCTACGTTTTCACAAATATCCTTCACGTCGGCAACGTTCTCCGGGAAGAAAGCCAACCCTCCGGATGCTTTCGCGATCTCTTCCAATGCCCTCTTCGCTCGCTTGGCGTTTTTCTTGCTTTCTTCACCCAGCAGGCCGATGGTGTAGATCACTGTGTCCGTCTTCTGAATTTCCCGGATGGCCTTCTCGAGCGAATTGTGACTGGTGTTGTCTTCGCCGTCGGTCACGACCAGCAAAACCTTCTTGTCCTTGGCACCCTTCTTTACGTGGTCGAGCGAGCCGATGATCGCGTCGTAAAGCGCGGTGCTTCCTCGCGAGTCAATGCGCTCCAGCGCTTCCTTCAACTCGGGAATGCTGCTGCTGAAATCCTTATCGAGGTCCAGGTAAAAATCGTCATTGAAATTGACGACGAAGGCTTCGTCCTGCTTATTGCTGGCTTCCACCAGAGTTAGCGCGGCCGCGTTCACGCGCGGACGCTTGTCGCGCATGCTTCCGCTATTGTCGATGACCAGTCCCATGCTGACGGGAATGTCTTCGCGTTTAAAGACAGCGAGCTTTTGTTCGGCCTTGTCTTCCAGAACACGGAAATTCTCTTCCTTGAGCCCGTCGGCGAAGCGCCCACGATCGTCGAGCACGGTAGTGTGCAGCACAACCAGGTTTACATCGACACGAATTTTTGGGTCTTGCGAACCCGAATTGGGACTTTGGCCCGGCGGCAAGGGCTGCGAATTGGGGACGGGAATCTGCGCGTTCGCCGTCAACGCGCCGAACGCCAGCATGCACACAGTCAAAATCTCTAGTGATCGCGAAGCGAGACGGCGGGAAGCCGATTTAGTGACTGGGGGCGTAGTATCCAGTCTTGGAATAGACGTTGAGCGGAGGAAGACCCTTGGGTGCGCGCAGCTTGATCTTGATCTTTCTCCAGCGCGCGTCGTGTGCCTTATTGCTTGGCCGATATCCGAGGACATATTGATTGCGCAACTCCATGCCGATCTTTGAAGCGATATCCGGCAAATCGTTCAGGTTCTCGACGGCAAATACGCGACCGCCGGTCATTTCGGTGACTTCACTCAATAGCGACGGCCCATTGAGCTCTTCGGGAGTACGGTTGCGAAAGCCGAGCGGATCAAAAATGCCGATGGCATAGAGCTGAGTATCCGCTTCCTTAACCAACCTCTTGATATCGCTTTCGTTGTACCTACTATGATTATCGCCCCCGTCGGATAGGATGAGCAAGGCACGCTTGCCGTTGCGTGCACCCCTCATCTGGCTGAGACCTAGATAGATGGCATCCAGCAGCGCGGTGCGCCCTTTCGGGGCCGTCAACATCATCCGCCCCTGCAGGTCTTCGACGCTGTTCGTAAAAGCGCTGGTGAGTTCCGCACGCTCGTTAAAGCTGACCAGGAAAAACTCGTCCTGCGGATTGGCGGTCTTAAAGAATTCCACCGCAGCCTCGCGAGCTTTGCCAATCTTGTTGGACATGCTGCCGCTGTAGTCGAAGATAACGCCGATTGAAATAGGCACATCTTCAGAGGAAAAGGTCACGACTTCCTGCTCGATATTGTCTTCGTAAACGCGGAAATTGTCGGGATCCAGCCCGGTGACCAGGCGATTGTAGGGATCGGTGACAGTGACATTGACCAGCGCGAGATCGACGTCGAGATGTAGCCCCTGCAGCGGTTTAACCTTGGACCCAGGGGTATTCTTCGTTACGTCATCTCTCACTGACTTCCCGCCAGAGGGGTTCGCTTCTTCTTTGCTTTGAGGGTTGGCTTCTTGGGCCGTGGCACTACCTGGGGCAGCCAAGGCGGCTTGATTGGCTTGGGCGCAGGCGGGATCGGCAAAAACGGACAGAGCTACAGCAACCGAAAAGGCGACCAACAAACAAAGCAAAACGCGAATCGGGTTTACCTCGCGCTTCACGGCTCTCTCCCAAAGATCCCTGGCCTGCCGGGAACGGCCGCGCGGTTCAGGAATGGAAGTGATTCTACCACCGCACTGCAAGAAGACAAGGCCAATTGCGTCCTAACCAGCGCGACGTTTGTCAAACATTTGTCAACACCACCAAATAGCACTGCAACTCAGTCGCCACCGTATCAGATGTCAAAATCCCTCGTGATAGCATCCGGTAAATACCTTAGGAAAAAGGTATGGATATCCGAGAAGCAAACCCCGCATAGTGACCAGCATAGTGTTGGAGGAGGGGTCAGGCCATGAGTTCCGGTAAAGTCGTAGTGGTAATACCAGCTCGCTACGGCTCAACGCGCTTGCCCGGCAAACCGCTGGTGTCACTAAACGGACAGCCTATGATTCAGAGAGTGTACGCTCGTGCCAAACTGGCACAGCGTGTCAACCGGGTGATTGTGGCCACCGACGACGACCGCATCGTTCAGGCCGTAGCCTCGTTTGGCGGCGAAGCCCGCATGACCCGGCCGGACCACCGCACCGGCACCGAACGCGTAGCGGAAGTCGCGGCTCACGTGGACGGCGAAATTTTCGTCAATGTCCAGGGTGACGAACCTCTCCTCGATCCGGCGGCCGTTGATGCGGCCGTGGAGGCGTTGCTGCAGGAGCCCGAAGCGGATGTGGCCACCGTCGCAACGCCGGTCAAAATCCCGTCCGACATCATGGACCCCAACGTGGTAAAGGTCGTACTGGATTTTGACGACAACGCCCTTTATTTCTCGCGCGCTCCGATTCCTTGGGTGCGCGACACCGCAAACACCATCCAAGTCCGACATCTAAAGCATCTAGGCCTCTACGTGTTCCACCGCGAAGCACTCCTGGAGTATCCGACCCTGCCACAAGGCGAGCTGGAGCGCATCGAACAGCTCGAACAACTGCGCTGGCTGGAAAATGGCACCAAGATTCGGGTAGCGGCAGTCGAGCACGACGCCGTGAGCGTGGACGTCCCGGAAGATGTCGCGCGTGTCGAAAGGCTCCTACAAAAATGAAACCGCCCGCCCGAATTTGGGCCAGGCGGTCTCGTTCCTCAGACAGAATCCAAGCGTTACCGCTTAGAAGTTACGCACAACCGTGCCGGTTATCGTCCGATGCGTGTCCGTACCTATCACAAACATCGTGTTGGGATCGACGAAATAGGCGCTAAAGTTCAGCGTTGCCGACGGCGACGTATTCAGTTTCACCTGGTACCCGTTGCGGCCGGTACCATCTCCCTGAATGCTCAAAGTCCCAGTGATCGCAATATTCGTCGCCACCGCCGGCGCCGACAACTCGGTAAAATCAACCCCGCCGGAATTAGCCCCGGCACTGCTCAGCTTGTACTGCCCCAGGAAATCCTCTTCCCCGAATCCACCTGTCGTCCCATTGATGCTCTGCCCCGCCCAGCTGAATCCCCAGTTCCCGGCTTCCACGGCAAGCGTCGGGCTACCCGATTGCCCGAACATCGACCCATCCGAGACAAAGCCTGCGCTGTTGTCCTGGATGACTGCCTGCGTCGGAGAAATCAGATAGAAGATAAAGGAAAACGTTCCTAGCTTGGAGTCGGTAAATGTGAGCGTCCCGCGGCCCGAGCCGGGCACACTTCCATCAACGGTATACGTCGCCGCAGAGATCGACCCGCTCGGAATCGGTTCCGGATTGCTGTTCCCTGAGCCACTCGCACTGGACGCGTTGTCGTCCATCTGTATGTTGCTGACCACGCCGCCGCTCAAC
>Ga0137401_10000236_pt1 | contig 19878 bp, 23 predicted proteins | sample CZOMad1_1_16fung_FD_108286 | JGI IMG/M metagenome (GOLD analysis project Ga0137401, IMG submission 108286) | Vadose zone soil fungal communities from Angelo Coast Range Reserve, California, USA - CZOMad1_1_16fungal (Illumina Assembly) | ecosystem: Environmental > Terrestrial > Soil > Vadose...
ACGAAGCAGTTGGTTGAGCGCGTCTCCGGACGCAGTCGCCACCGTTATCCCGGATCGGTGATTGAGGATCCGCCGCGGCGGACCGCTATCGAGGATTATCTATGCAAGCTCCTGATGAGTTACCCAATCGATCGCAAAACGGACCATCTCGCTGGCGTCGGTAAATCCCAGCTTCTCTTTGATGTGAGCTCGATGGGTTTCAATCGTTTTTACGCTGAGATTCAGCTCGTGGGCGATCGATTTGGTGTTGTGTCCTTTACCGAGCATCATTAAGACCTCTAGTTCTCGATCGGAGAGCCGGTCCACCGGGGAGGGGGAACCAGTGTCAGATCCGTGTACCGCCTTAAAAATGAGTTTTTCGCCAAATCGCGGACTGACAAAAATACGGCCCTCCAGCACCCGCCGCACCGCGTTAATGACATGTTGGAGGGCTTCGGCTTTCATTACGTAGCCAAGCGCTCCGGCTTTGAGTGCGCGCAAAGCATAGAGGGATTCATCGTGCATGGACAGAACAAGGATCGCCAGATGAGGCATTTCGGCTTTCATCTGCTTGACCAGCTCGATCCCGTTCGCGCCATTGATCGAAACATCCACAATCGCCAAATCCGGGCGGAGATGGCGCATTCCGTCCAAGGCGGCCGGGGCGGAATCTGCGTGCCCGCAAATCGCCAGATCCTCCTGCTTCTTTAAAAGATCTTCGAGCCCGTGACGAAAAATCGGGTGGTCATCAACCAGTAAGATGCGTTTTTTTTCGATCTCGGTTGTGGCCGCCGCTCTCGATGGTTCCTTCATTACGGTCGTTTCTATAGTCTTCCTTTTGCGGTCGGAGTAAAGTTGTGAAAAGTTTATAATAAGAGCCGGCTAAAGAGCCGATCGAGAGATAACTGTAGCCCCACATAAAATTCGCCAAATTCCGCATATCGGGCGCTTACCTCATCGAACCGCATTTCGTAGACGATTGATTTGATTTCGAAGATGTCCTGCGCAAATAGCGTCACGCCCCACTCCCAATCGTCTAATCCAGTTGCGCCGGTGATAAGCTGGCGAACCCGTCCGGCAAACCGACGGCCAACTTGGGCATGACCCGCCATTAATCGTTTCCGATCGGTAAACGGTAAAGCATACCAATTCTGTTGTTCGCCTCGCCGCTTACTCATCGGATAAAAGCAGACGAGAGGCCAATCCGGTAAATTTGGATAGAGTCGGTCCTGCAGGTATTTCGTCATTCGGGTACGGAAATCTTCCATCCCTTGAGAGAATTCGTCCGAGTCTTTGCTTAGCCTTTTTTCTTCAAGCAGCGAGGCGCCAAACTCTTCCTCGGTGGTCGTATATTCGCTTCGCTCGGTGAGCGAATAGAAGCTGAAAGCGGGTGATAAGATGTCCGGTCCGAGCGCCAAGCCGAGTTTTTTCTCTACCGCATTCGCAACGTGCAGGTCTTCTGTCAAAAGCATGAATCCAAGATCCGCTTTGGAAGAGATCATACTAAAAGCGAGAAGTTGAGTTTCCGGAAAAGCTCGAATTTCCTGAATCAGCTCAGAAAAGGAGGTCTTCGTAGCCAGCTTCTCCTTGTCGGACAGTAGATGCCATGAACCGAAATCGATCCGGTAAAATAAGTGGAGAACATGCCAGCCTTCCTTAGGACGCAGTTTATCAGTCATAAATCAAAGAAAAGGAACGTGAAACAGAAGAAACAACCTGCTACGGTAAACCGGGGATGTCGAACGGTTTGCTAGGCCGCGGGCTCGGGAATTGATCCGAAATGCCAATCAGACTCCCAACTTGCAGTGTAGGATGCAATCGTTAGATTAGCCAGCTTCGAAAGAGGAGGGGGTTTAGCCGCCGCTTTGATTGATTGAACCAGATAAGGGTTTGGACCTATGGCAGATGTTGCAAATAAATACCCGCAAAACGTAGCAGGAAAGTTTTACGTCGACGATCAATGTATCGATTGTGATCTCTGTCGCGAAACCGCGCCGGCGAACTTTACCCGCGACGATGATGGCGGTCATTCGTACGTATTCAAACAACCAACGACTCCCGAGGAGGAAGCGCTCTGCAAAGAGGCGATGGAAGGTTGTCCGGTCGAAGCCATCGGCAGCGACGGCGAGTGACGCGGCCCCATTCCCGATTTCGAGATGGGCGAGCTTTGATTGATCTCTCGCTCCAACGCCGTATGAAGAAATCCTCTCGCCGAAGGGCACTAGAAGAATGGAGAGGATTGCCCGACTCAGAGTCGAAACCAGATCGGGCGGTTCTAGTTCGCGATGTGTTGGCTCAACTAGCGCCAAAGCTAGGTTTGGAAAACCGCTTGCGCGAAGAGGAGATCTTGGCCGTTTGGGGGGAGCTAGTTGGTCCGTTTTTCGCGCAGCATTCGCGGCCGACCAAATTATTTCACGGCGTCCTGCTGGTCCAGGTTCTTCAGCCGACCGTGCTCTATGAACTGGACCGGCAATGGAAATCCGTCGTGCTTCAGAAATTGAAAACAAGATTTGGCGGACGACTGATTAAGGATGTCCGATTTCGACTTGGGTAAGGATGGCAGAAGCAGAGTGGTTCGAAATTGTCGATCTGCGGGTGCCTACCCAAATCGGGGTGCCTGAAATCGAGCGGTCTCATCCGCAAACGATCGCATTCAATGTTCGTTTTCAAATTCTCCCGCCATTCCATGATCTCCAGGACGAGATCGATCGAACCGTGAATTATGGCCTTGTCGCGGAGGAGATTAGGATTGCGGCTGACGAAAACCGAGCTCGACTGATTGAGACATTGGTCGTAGAGGTCGCAGACCGATTAATTACCCGATTTCCTTTGGCCCGAGTGGAAGTTGAGCTTAAGAAATTTGTTTTGCCGGATGCGGCCTATATCAGTGTCAAGACGGTGCGGGTCGCGCGGGTTTGAAAATTCCCATAGGTCTGATGAGTCCCATGAGTCGCGTGGGTCCTATAGGGGCATACGAGTGTCATTCGTTCTCGGCGTTCCTACACTTACTCCAACGCCCTGAGGATCTCCCCGAAATCAGTCTGGCCATATGCCAGGCAAATCGGCGGCATCGGCAAAAGATGGGCAAGCATCGCCGGATTGGTCTGTTGAGCCAGGGATTCGCTCTCATCTACCTGATTGAGAATCACAGCCTTCAGCGGTAGCCCACGTGTTCTGATTGCTTCGACGGTTAATAAGGCGTGATTGAGGGCGCCCAGGCGATTGGCAACAACCAAAACGATTCCGAGCTCCCATTCGACGGCGAGATCGCGGAAATCGTAACGGTTCAGGATTGGAACTAGAAATCCGCCGGCTCCCTCGACCAAGACCGTTTCAAATTCCTTTGCCAGCGCAAAGTAGGTCTCTTTTACGTCTTGAACGTCAACGACCCGATTTTCAACCATTGCCGCGGCGTAAGGCGCAAGTGGGGCACGAAACCAGGCCGGATTTACTCGATTTTGAGGCAAAAAATAGCCATTTGCTGCTGTAATTTTTTCGACATCTCCCAGATCGCCGGTGCAAAAAGGCTTCATTCCGACCCACCGTTTTCCGAGCGCTCTAGCCGCCTGAATTAATCCGCAGGTGATAAAAGTCTTGCCTACCCCCGTATCGGTTCCGGTGACCAAATAATTCATGAACCAAGAGCCGCTTCGATCTCACCCTGAATATCGTCTGCCAGCCTCTTGAGAATTCCCTGATCGGGACCCTCCAACAACAATCGAGCCTTAGGTTCGGTACCTGAATAGCGAAGGACTACTCGTCCTGAGCCCGCCAGAAGGGCCTCTGCCGAGCCGAGCTGTTTCATGATGGCTGGAAATTGTTCGAACGGCAGCTTTCCCCGCACGGGAATGTTACGTTGTTCCTGAGGATACTTTTCCAGAACCGCCCGCAACTCGCTTAAACGCTTTCCGGTAACATCCATGATCAAGAGAATTTGGAGAGCGCTGATCAGTCCGTCGCCGGTGGTAACAAAGTCGCGGAAAATGAGATGTCCGCTTTGTTCACCCCCTAGGTTTAGGTCGTTCTTTACCATCGTCTCGATCACGGGCCGGTCGCCGACAGCCGTTCGTAGAACCTTGCCGCCCAACCGATGGAGCAATGCATCCAGACCAAAGTTGCTCATGATCGTCGCAACGACGGTGTTCGCTCGCAAATCACCTCTTCTCACTAGATGTGCCGCAGCAATGGCCAGCAGTTCGTCACCGTCCAATGGATCGCCCCGTTCGTCGCAGAACAGCAATCGATCTGCGTCGCCGTCGTGGGCTATTCCTAGAGCCGATCCAGTGTTTTGCACCAGGGCGCTGAGCGCTTCGGGATGCGTGCTACCGCATTCCTTATTGATGTTCACTCCATCGGGTTCACTGGCCTGGATCGCCAAATCTGACCCAAGCCGATCAAGGGCAAGCGGAGTCGTGCGGAAAGCCGCGCCGTTTGCCAAATCAATTGCGATTTTCCATCCCCGAAGCGAGAAACTCTTCGGAACAGTCGTTAAGGCAAATGCGACGTACTCCTCAACTGCGTCCCGCATAATCCGAGTCCGACCAACTCGCCCGGAGGAGTTAAATTGCTTCTCATAAAACGCCGATTCGATCGCTGATTCCTGGTTATCACTGAGCTTGTAACCATCGGGACCGAAAAATTTGATGCCGTTATCCTCAAAGGGATTATGCGATGCTGAAAGTACGATGCCGAACGAGGCTTGATATCGAGTCGTCAAATAGGCGACTGCCGGAGTTGGCACCACCCCGGATTGCATGACATCAACTCCGGCCGACGCTAATCCGGCCGTGATAGCCGCCTCCAGGAACTCGCCTGACGCGCGGGTGTCTCGTCCCACCAGCGCTTTGGGTCGATCGAAAAGATCCGAGTTTCCCAAAATTTTGGCAGCGGCAAGGCCCAAATTCACGACTGAACCTGGTGTCAGCGGCTCTATGTTCGCTGCTCCGCGAATGCCGTCGGTTCCAAAAAGCTTTTGTGACACTTCCGCGAAATTGGCGGGAAGGCTGCTGAAGCGCAATACGAAAGAAATCTAAATTCTAGAAGGCGGTTCCGATGCGCGGGGTCGGCCGCCAGTGCGCTCAGGACTGTGCACGATCGGGAAACACAATCAGCTGCTGGACTTGAGCCCACGTACCGCGCCTACGGCTTTTGTATATTTAAGCTCTTATGGTGTTCCGGTAAGGCGGGCCATCCTTCTACGGTGGTGTCTTGGTTTTTCTTAATCAGGTACCAAACTGCCCCCGCGACAATGAGCGACATCAGTTTAGCTCGCCAATTTTCCACAATGAGACGCGTCAACAGCTTATTCACGAAGGATTCTTCTCCGTCTCTATGAGCTCTTCTTCCTCGTTGGCACTTTCGTCTCCTCGGAGCAGGAGTTCGGCCAAACGTTTCTCCAGGTTGCCCGGCTTGAATCCGCGCTCGATCTTGCCGCGATGACAGACTGATATGTTGCCGGTTTCCTCAGATACAACAATTGCGATAGCATCTGATTCTTCAGTAATGCCGAGGCCCGCACGATGGCGTAATCCGAATGTACGATCGAGATCTTCTCGTTGGCTAACGGGAAAGATACAGGCGGCAGCGATGATTCGATCGTCTCGAATGATAATGCCACCATCATGTAGCGGGGTTTTCGGGAAGAATATGGTAAGCAGCAGCTCCTGGGAAATCTCACAATCAAGATTAACCCCACTTTCGGCAAAGCTGCGGATTCCGGTATCGCGCTCGATTGCAATCAAGGCGCCGAGTTGTTTATTTGCCAGCTCAAAGACCGCGTCTGCTACGATGTCGATGGTTTCTCGATTTTGTCGGACGGACGAAAAGAAGTGATTACTACCAAGTTCCGCTAGTGCGCGGCGCAGCTCCGGTTGGAAGATTACGACCAGCGCGACAGCAATGAATGCGGTCAAACTTCGAAGTAGCCAGCTGATCACTGTAAGGTTCAGAATCTGCGAAACCAGCGTGAGGAAGATGAAGAGGATAGCCAGACCAGTGAATACCTTGGCCCCTCGAGTACCGCGAAAATAAAGATACCCGTAATAAATACTGACTGCGAGCAGCAGAATCTCGATGCCCGCCGTCCAATTTGCGCTTAGGAACTGGAGGAGGGGATTCGTCATAAAGCGGCAATCGCTTCCGTCATTCTGAGTGCCTCCAGATTAGCGCGAACGTCGTGAACACGAAGCACCTGTGCGCCACCCAATCGTAGCAAGCAGTTGGCGGCTATGGTCGGCCAAAGCCGTTCGGAGAATGGGAGTTGGGATTCTCCCGAAAGTCGAGCAAGCGTCGACTTGCGAGAAATGCCGACAACGGTTGGACTGCCAAGAGCAGCGATGGCGTCGAATCGCTGAATCAAACGTACGTTGTCTTGGTCCCGCTTACCAAAACCGAACCCCGGATCGAGCGCAATTCGATCGAATTCTACCCCCTGACTGCACGCAAATGCTCTGCGCTCGTCCAGAAAGCTCGCAACTGCGGCGATTACGTCCTGGTAGAACGGAGCGATCTGCATTGTCTTAGGCGTGCCCTGCATATGCATTAGGACGACGCCGGCACCAGTTTCTTTCACTACTTTTACCATCTGCGGATCCCCGCGTAGGCCGGTGATATCGTTTATAATATCTGCGCCAGCCGCAATCGCCTGGCGAGCTGTTTCTGCTTTGTAGGTATCTATGGATAAGACGGTATTTGGAAATTCTCGGTGGATATAGCGAATTACCGGAATCACTCGACGCAGTTCCTCTTCCAACGGAACGGGGTCGGAACCAGGTCGAGTCGATTCACCGCCAATGTCTAGGATGGCTGCGCCTTGGCTAACCAGCTGGCCCGCCCGATCGATCGCTCGGTCCGCCTGAAAAAAAGAGCCGCCGTCGGAAAAGGAATCGGGCGTTATATTAAGTACGGCCATCAGCTGTGCCTGACGCTCGAATGTCAACAGTCGTTCTCTGGCTCGCCAAATCATTTTGCTCGATCACGAACCGTCCATGAAGCCCTTCTGGCTCGTTTCGCAATTAGTCGGCATTTATTAAAAAACAAGAAAAAGGGCCGGCATGTGCTGCCGGCCCTTTTTTGATAACCTTGTCCGTTATGTCCACTTGCCTATGAGGCATTGGCGACTTCACCCTGTTCAGGCTGAACAGCTCGAAACGCAAGCTTATCTCCTTCGGCATGAACCACAATGGTGTCGCCGATCTTAATGTTACTGCGCAAAAGTTCTTCAGCGAATGGATCTTCCAAATATTTCTCCACCGCCCGTCGCATCGGACGAGCGCCGTAGGTGGGATCATATCCTTTGTCGATAAGGAATTCTACCGCTGTCGGATCGACTTGAATCTTGATCTCTTTCGCTTTGACCCGTTGGACCACTTTCGCAACCTCGAGGTCGACGATCCGAACCAAATCTTCGCGATTCAAGGTGTGGAAAACGATCATGTCGTCCAGACGATTGAGAAACTCGGGCTTAAAGACGCGCTTTGATTCTTCGAGAATCTTGTCGCGCATCTGCTCATACGATTCGGTGCCAGATACCGCACCAAAACCCATCGAAGTCTGGCGTTTGATAATCTCAGCGCCCACGTTCGAGGTCATGATAATGATCGTGTTTCGGAAGTCGATCTTGCGGCCAAGGCTGTCAGTGATTTTACCCTCTTCGAGTATTTGCAGCAGAAGATGCATCACGTCGGGATGGGCCTTCTCGATTTCGTCGAATAGGACCACTGAGTATGGGCGCCGGCGCACGGCTTCGGAGAGCTGACCTCCTTCTTCGTAGCCGACGTATCCGGGCGGTGAGCCAATCAACCGAGAAGCGGTAAACTTCTCCATGTATTCAGACATGTCGATTTGGATCAAGGCATCGGGATCGCCGAACATGAATTCCGCTAAGCTTCTTGCCAGGAACGTCTTGCCGACGCCCGTAGGCCCAAGGAAGATAAAGGAACCGATAGGGCGACGCGGATCCTTCAAGTCAGCACGAGACCGGCGCAGGGCTTTGCTGATAGCAACGACCGCCTCGTCCTGACCGATTACTCGCTCGCGCAGATTGTCCTCCATCTTCAGCAGCTTCTGCGTTTCGGCTTCCTCCATCCGATGCAACGGCACTCCGGTCCATTTTGAGACGATATGCAGGATATCGTCGGCGCCGACCACGACCTCACGCTCTTCGCGTTGCTCGCGCCAATCGGTCAAGATGCGTTCGAGCTTGTCCTTAGTCTGTTTTTCCGAATCTCGAAGCGCGGCCGCCTTCTCGAAGTCTTGCGCTTTAATGGCTGCCTCTTTTTCGATTCGTATCGCTTCGATCTCTTTCTCGATATCCTTGACATCTGGCGGACGTGTCATCGCATTGATGCGCGCACGTGCTCCGGCTTCATCCATGACGTCAATCGCCTTGTCGGGAAGAAATCGCCCCGTGAGATAGCGGTCGGAAAGCTTAACCGCGGCTTCCAATGCCTCATCCGTCAGGCGCGCCTTGTGGTGTGCCTCATATTTCGGTCGCAACCCTTTGAGAATTTGCACCGCCTCTTCGACGGATGGTGCTTCCACCTTCACCGTTTGAAAGCGCCGTTCCAGAGCCGCATCCTTCTCGATGTACTTCCGGTATTCGTTCAGAGTTGTTGCGCCGACGCACTGAAGTTCGCCTCGGCTGAGTGCCGGCTTAATGATATTGGACGCATCCATTGCGCCCTCGGCAGATCCCGCGCCAACGATCGTATGCAGCTCATCGATGAAGAGGATCACATTCTTCGAGCGACGAATTTCGTCCATCACCGCCTTGATGCGCTCTTCGAATTGCCCACGATACTTCGTCCCAGCTACCATAAGAGCCAGATCCAGAGTAATGACTCGCTTATCGCGCAACAGTTCCGGAATGTCGCCGGCCGCAATCTCCTGCGCCAGCCCTTCTACGATCGCGGTCTTGCCAACGCCTGCCTCTCCTAGAAGCACCGGATTGTTTTTCGTCCGGCGGCAGAGGATTTGGACTACGCGCTCAATCTCGTCTTTCCGGCCGATGACCGGATCGAGTTCTGCTTTCTTCGCCAGTTCCGTCAGATCCCGCCCGAAAGCTCTTAAAGCAGGGGTCTTGACTTCTTTCTTATTCCCTTCCTGCGGGCTTTCCGCCTCGCTCTCCGGTGGTGTAAAATTTGGGTCCAATTCTTTTAAGATTTCGTTTCGAGTTCGCTCGATATCCACTTCCAAGCTCTTTAAGACGCGGGCGGCAACTCCTTCACCTTCGCGTAACAGTCCCAGCAGGATGTGTTCCGTGCCCACGTAGGAATGATTGAGCGCCTTCGCCTCTTTGCCGGCCAGAGCCAGCACTTTTTTGACGCGTGGCGTATATGGAATATTCCCGACCATTTTGGTTTCGGGATGGGATCCAACATGTTTCTCGACCTCCATCCGGACGGTCTCCAAATCGAGTCCCATCTTCTGCAAAACGTTCACTGCTACGCCCTGGCCAAGTTTGATCAAGCCGAGCAGAAGGTGCTCTGTACCCACATAATTGTGGTTGAAGCGGTCCGCTTCCTTGCGCGCGAGCGCCAGCACCTGTTGCGCACGTGGTGTAAAGTTGTTCATCATTGCTATTCCGCTGCCGGGCTCGCTGCTCTTGCGCCGGACATTCTAAGTATTAGGTGGTTTAGGAAAACTTTTCAACTGCTCGCGGACTGTGTCGGCCCGCAGGTGGTCCCTTTCCTCAGCAGCTAGCTTCTGTTGGGAGGTATGTTGAAGGTGCGCCGGCTGGGTATCTAGTAAAAGTTGGTTGATGATCGTGCGGCCTTGTTCGGGGAAAAAGCCAAGATCAATGCCTAGTCGAAGAACTGAGAGTAGATTAAGCGCTTCCTTCGAGGAAATCGAATAGGAATAATTGAGAATTCCGTAGGCACGTCCGACCTGGTCCATCAGCATCGTTCGACGCGTATCGAGCAGATTGGTGCGAGCTTGATTCTCCCGTTGGATGAGCGTTTCGATTACTTTGTTCAAGCGTTCGATAATTTGGTCCTCCTTATCCCCCAACGTCGTCTGGTTAGAGACCTGGAAAAGATTGCCCATCGCCTCAGTTCCTTCTCCATAAAGCCCGCGGACCGCTAATCCGATTTTGTTTACCGAATTTACCACCTGATTGATCTGCTCGCTCAGAACCAGTCCGGGAAGATGAACCATTGCGGATGCACGCATCCCGGTCCCGACGTTGGTGGGACAGGCGGTCAGATAACCGAGCTCTTCATCAAATGCGAAGTCGAGCTGGCTTTCCAGCATTGTATCAATGCGGTCGATCAGCTGAAAAGTCTGTGGCAAATCAAATCCGCCGGTAATGGCCTGCATGCGCAAGTGATCTTCCTCATTGACCATGATGCTCAAGGTCTGTGCCGAGTTGATGACCACTGCGCTACCCATGCCCTTGGCCGCGTGCTCGCGACTGATCAAATGTCGCTCCACCAATACTTGTTTTTCGGTGGCCGATAATTCGTTGAGCTGCTGCGAAAAGGAATTGCTCATCTCCGGCAACACCTCAACCTCGGGCTTGATCTCTTCAAGAATACGAATTCGTTCGGATTTCTTGGCCCAGCCGGGAAAAGGCATTTTCGCAAGGTTGCGGGCGAGGCGGACCCGGCTGCTGATGACGATCGGATGATGATCGCCGGCCGATGATAACCATTCACCCGGGTTTGCCAATAAAGCTTCGATCTTCATACAGCACTAGTTCTTGTCGTTTTCCAGTTGGCGAATCTCGTCCCGTAGATTCGCCGCTGTCTCATAATCCTCGTTTGAGACTGCTTCGTCCAAATGCCGTCGCAACTCATTGAGGCGATCGGTGCGAGCGACATTGCGAGAATAACGGGTCGGTACTTTGCCAGTATGCTGCGTGCCCTTGTGCATTGCTTTGATCAAAGAAGCGAGGACTTCATCAAAGGTTTCATAGCAATCGCTGCACCCAAGACGGCCAGTTTTCTTAAAATCCGTTTGCGTAAATCCGCATACCGGACAGTGCTCGGTCGGTGGCGCCTGTTCGACTTGCTGAGTTTCGCCCATTCCGAGCAAAAGATCAGCCAGCGCAAAGCCAGTCGGATCGGAGACGCCCTTTTCTTTTGAACATGACTCGCACAGATTGATCTTCTTCATGTTCCCGTCGACAATTTGCGTCAGGTATACTGTCGCCGGATGCGTTTTGCAGACGTCGCAGATCATGCCTCTACACTCCCTCTAATCGGAAAATTTTCCGAAACTTGAAATGTTCTTTTATCTCGCACCGTATTTTTGCTCGATTGGTGCAGCGTTCCGACGGCCAAACCCATCGGCCGATTCCGGTCACCGGATTGGTCCTTCTCGCGAAGCCAAACCCCGGGTTTTCCCTCGCGGCTAGACCGGAGCTGTTCGAGCTCATTAATAAATTGGCGTACCTGTTGTTTGCGTTAATCTACGGAAATCTTCGATCAACTTCAAGGTGACTGGTCCTGGTTGTCCATTTCCGATCGGCCGGCGATCCAATTCTACTGCCGGTATGATTTCCGCAGCCGTTCCGGTCAGGAAACATTCATCCGCCGTGATAATGTCGTATCGCGTGAGGTCTCGTTCTTCGACGATGACCCCATTTTTTTCTGCTAGCTCAAAAGCCACTCGGCGAGTCACACCTTCGAGGATTCCGGCGTTGACGGGGGGGGTGTAGAGCCGGTCACCTTTCAGGATGAACAGGTTATCACCCGTACATTCGGCCACGTACCCTTGTTCGTTCAGCATGACGCCTTCCGCCGCACCCGCTTGCTGGGCCTCGATTTTTGCGAGCACATTATTGAGGTAGTTCAGCGATTTGATTCGAGGGCTGAGTGCAGCTGGTGCCGTGCGGCGCGTTGCGCAGGTGACCATGTTCAAGCCCTTTTCGTAGAGGGCCGCTGGATAAAGCGCAATAGAGGCGGCGATGATGATGATACTCGGACGACGACAACTATCAGGACTTAAGCCAAGCGAACCGACTCCCCGCGTGACCAAGAGACGAATGTAACCATCTTGAAGATCATTCTGCCGAATTGTTTCCAGTGTAGCCGCGGTCAGCTCCGAAGCTGACATTGGTATTTCGAGAGCAATCCCCTTGGCCGAATCCCAGAGCCGCCCGATATGCTCTTCCAGCCGAAAGACTCGGCCCTGGTAAAAACGGATACCCTCGAAGACACCGTCTCCGTACAGCAAGCCGTGGTCAAATACGGAGATCTTCGCTTCCGACTCCGGGTAGAAGTTTCCGTCGATATAAATTTTAAGATTCATAGGTTCGGGAGGGTGGGGTAATAACTGAAACAAGTGCGTTCATCTAATTGACGAGAAGACCATCGCGCATATTGATCTGGCGATTTCCCAGCGTAGCGAGACGTGTTTCATGCGTTACGACGATTAATGTTTTTTGCTGCTCGCGTACCAGTTGCAAAAGAAGATTCATGATGGCATCGCCGTTGGCCGTATCAAGATTGCCGGTCGGCTCGTCGGCAAAAATAATAGCTGGATCATTGACCAAGGCTCGGGCGATGGCTACTCGTTGTTGTTCGCCACCCGAGAGTTCGCTCGGCAAATGTTGCATCCGGTCGCCCAATCCGACCCTTTCCAAATATTGTTTTGCCAGGTCTTCGCGCTGCCGATGTCGGATGAGCGACGGCAGTAGAGCGTTTTCCAAGGCGGTCAATTCGGGCAGAAGGAAGTAGCTCTGGAAAATAAAGCCCATTCGAGTATTCCGGATTCTCGCATCTTCGGCCGAGCCCCGGCTATACAATTTGTGGCCCTCGAAAATGACCTCTCCGGCCTCTGGTCTTTCCAGTCCGGCCAATGTGTACAACAGCGTTGTCTTACCCGCTCCGGAGACACCGCAAAGAAAAAGCGCTTCTCCCGCCTGCACATCAAGATCGATGCCTCGTAACACCTCGACTTTACGAGATCCGATGCGAAATGAACGGCGAATATCGCGAGCGCTAAGCTGAGATGTCATCGGTAAGTCGAGGTGGAAAGTTGGCGAACGCCTTCAAACAGCACGATCGCCACCGCCGTCGCCAGGTTCAAGCTTCGAGCACCCGTGGCCATGGGGATGGTGTAGCAATCGGAGGCCCGCTCAGCCAACAAACTTTCGGGCAGACCCTTTGTTTCGCGTCCGAAAATCAAACTATCGCCCCGATTGAAATTAATCTCCCAGTATGGACGCCGCGATTTGGTCGAGAAAAAAAGGGAACGACGGGGAGCTCTGGTCTCAAATTCGTCGAGGTTTTCCCACAGCGTCACATCGACATCCCGCCAATAATCCATGCCTGCCCGCCGCAGCTGACGATCATCGAGGCTAAATCCGAACGGTTTAACCAGATGCAGCCGACAGCCGGCCGCGAGTGCGAGTCGTGCAATATTCCCGGTGTTCGGCGGGATCTCAGGTTCGACCAAAACAAGATTAAACATACTCCAAAAAACAAAAAAAGCGCCTCAAGGCTCGAGGCGCTTTTTCCGTCGGGAGGGAATTTCGTTGCCGGCTGCTAATTTGAGCTCACTTGCGCCATAGTGGGTTCAACGTTTACGCGCCGACCTTTTCGATCGAAGCGTACAATACCGTCCACTAGTGCGAAGATGGTGTAATCCCGACCAAGTCCTACATTTCGGCCCGGCAAAAATTTTGTTCCACGTTGCCGGACAATAATATTGCCCGCGATGACTTGCTCGCTGCCAAATTTCTTGACGCCGAGCCGTTTGCTGACGCTGTCACGTCCGTTCTTAACGCTTCCTTGACCCTTCTTATGCGCCATAGACTGATAATTCCGATGAAAAAAAGCTTCTATAAATCAATCGACTCGATCTTGACTCGAGTCAATTGCCTCCGGTGGCCGACGGTCCGATGATAACCCTTGCGGCGCCGGTACTTAAACGCGATCACCTTTTTGTCCTTAAACTGTTCCAGGACTTGGCCGGAGACCTTGGCCCCTTCGATGAGCGGAGACCCGGCCGTAAAACGGTCGCCGTCGCCGTGCAAGACCACCTCTTCGAACGTAATCTTGTCGCCCGTGGCTCCAGAAAGTTTTTCGACCGCAATGGTATCTCCCGGGCTAACCCGATACTGTTTACCTCCCGAACGAATGATTGCGTATGCCATGGTGACCTTCCAAGAAAGGCGCGCAACATTTCACAAGAGGTGGTTTTCCACAACTAGTTTTTTTGCGGGAAGGGGGCGATGGCCGCCATATCTGGATTTGCGCATGCCAGGAGGGACGTCGGGATTGGGACGCATGGCTCGCATAAGTCGTATAAGACCTATAGGCCTTAGAGGTCTTATAGGAGGTCTATCCTCCCTCCGCTTCTGTGCGTGCCGGGAGTCGCCCCCAACGCCTAATAATCCCTTTGCAAAAGATGATCCGCCAGTGCGTGCAGGGTCTCCGCTTTCTTACCGAGGGGTCGCAAAGCCTCCCGCGCTTCTTCGGTCAGCCTTCTGGCGACTTTGCGCGACCGCTCTAGCCCGACGACGGCCGGAAACGTCGCTTTTTCGGCAGTCAAATCTTTGCCCGCGCTTTTGCCCAGTTTCTCGGAAGTTTGGGTGACATCCAAAATATCGTCTATGACCTGGAACGCTAAGCCCAGAGCTCGGCCGAAATCGGACAATCTTAGGAGCTGAGCGGCGGTAGCGTTAGCGCTCATTGCACCCAGTCGGATCGAAGAGCGAAGCAGCGCCGCGGTCTTCGATTCGTGGATGAACTTCAGAAGCGGCAATGAGACCTTTTTTCCTTCGCTCTCCAGATCGACCACCTGCCCAGCGATAAGGTGCCGGCTTCCGCAGGCGACGGCCAGTTCTCGAATGATTTCGCGCAGCGAATAGCGTGACCAACCTGGGACCTGGGCCGCGATCTCGAAAGCGAAGGTTAGTAAGGCGTCACCAGCAAGTACGGCGATTCCTTCTCCGAAAACTCGATGGGACGTCGGTCGACCACGCCGAAAATCGTCATCATCCATGCAAGGTAGATCATCATGAATGAGCGAATAGGTGTGCACGCATTCGACGGCGCAGGCCAACGGCAGAGCGGCCGCTAGTTCGCCGCCGCAGCATTCTGCCGCCGCCAAACAAAGGATCGGTCGCAGCCGTTTGCCACCCGCAAACACGCTATAGCGCATTGCGCGGTGAATGGTCTTGGGTTTTACGGATTCTCTGGGTAATAAAGCGTCCAATGTCTCATCGACCAGACGCTGCCGGGAGGACAGGTATTCTTTCATGCAAACGATCAACGCAGATAGCGTTGGGCGATAGGCATACGCCAACCGATACCAAATGCCAAGCTGGTGACTTTCAAGCCCAGCGCCGCTTGTCGGCGCTTGTATTCGTTGATATCGACTCTTCGTTGGATCCAGCGGACAATCTCCGGATCGAAGCCTCGATCCACAATCTCCACCGGATCGAGTTGTTCTTCGACACAGAGCTCTAAAATCGCGTCCAACGTCTCGTACGGCGGCAGTGTGTCTTGATCAGTCTGATTTGGCTTTAATTCTGCACTCGGCGGCTTGGTAATGGAATTTACGGGAATGACTTCTCGGTGGCGATTAATCCAACGCGCTAACCGGTAAATCATGGTTTTTGGCACATCGCTGATCACGGCCAACCCTCCGCACATATCCCCGTATATCGTGCAATAGCCAACTGCGAGTTCACTTTTATTGCCGGTAGTCAAGAGCAGGTGCCCGAACTTATTCGAGAGCGACATCAGGATAAGACCGCGGAGTCGCGACTGCATATTTTCCTCGGTCGCATCTTCTCTGAGTCCGGCAAAAACCTCTTTGAATTGGCTCTTTAAGACCTCGAACGGTTCCTTGATCGGGATAACAAGTCTTTCAATCTGGAGATTCTTGGCCACGCGATCTGCATCGTCGAGGCTACCTGAGGAGGAGTAAGCGCTGGGCATCGAGACGCCGGTAACATTTTCCTTCCCGAGCGCCTCGACGGCGATAGCAGCGGTAACCGCGGAGTCAATTCCGCCGCTTAATCCGAGCACCGCGCTGCGAAATCCGCACTTAGCAAAATAGTCGCGTACCCCTAAAACCAGCGCCCGGAAAATCTCCTCTTCTGCCGGCATTGCCGTCTCCGCGATTGCCGGAGCATCGCAATCAACGACGGCAATCTGTTCGCGAAAAGAAGCAAGACGGGCGGTGGTAGCCCCCTCTTTGTCAATTACAAACGAATTGCCATCGAAAATGAGCTCATCATTCCCTCCGACGGCATTGCAATAGAAAAATGGAATCCGGTGCCGCAGAGCCAGTTCGGTTACCATTGCGCGCCGGAGAGCCGGCTTACCGACCGAAAATGGCGAGGAGCTGAGGTTAAGAATGACCGAGGCCCCTTGGCCTACAAGTCTTTCAACCGGGTCGCAGTGATACAGATCGTGGCGAAGATATTTGTCTGTCCAGATATCCTCGCATATCGTGATTCCGACTTTTTGCCCAAGTAGCTCGATTGGCTGTTGATCATCCGCCGGCTCGAAGTATCGGGCCTCGTCGAACACATCGTAGGTGGGCAGAAGGGTTTTGAATATCTTTCTGATCGGTCGCTCTCTCTCTAGCACCGCACAGCTGTTGACAAAAGGTTTCCCGGTTTTTTTCGGATTAAAATCCACGTACCCGACGAGCAGCGGAACTGCGCCAATCTCGTCGTGCAATACGCGGAGCTGCTCGAGAGTCTGGGGAACAAACCCGGATTTGAAGACAAGGTCCTGCGGAGGATAGCCGGTTAAAGCAAGCTCTGGTGTAATTACGAGTTGGGCTCCCTGCCGGCTCGCCTCGCGATAAGCCGCGAGGATTTTATCAGCGTTGGGTTTGATATCTCCAACGGTCGTATTGATTTGAGCAAAGCCGACTCGCATAGAATTTAGACACTGGAACCTAGAATCTAACTAGAACCTTTCGCAGGACACGAAATATTCAAGATTCTAGGTTCCAGATTCTAAGTCCTCATTCAATTCTGCTAGCACCTCCGGATCGCGCACGTCCGCCCAATCGCCGGTGATTTCAATCGCTTGGACCCGTTTCCCGCCCAGGCTCATGGCCCGAATTGCATCGGTGAGCTCGTATTCGCCCCGAGGCGACTTTTCCAGGCGCGCGACGTAATCGAAAATGGAAGCGCGAAAGACGTAGATTCCAGCGTTATACCACGGTGTTGTTGCTTCGCTCGGTTTGGATTTCTCGCGCAGGTCGACTAGTTCAAAGCGATCGTTGAGGTAAACGGCGCCTCCTTTGAAAACCTCCGTCGATCGCCTTACTGCGATTGACATTTCGGCATCCTTGAGGTCGCACAAGCGCGGGTAATACGCCGAGTCAACGAGAATGTCTCCATAACTAAGAAGAAATGGATCGTTGCCGCAGAATGGCTGCGCCAAACTGACGACTCGGCCAGTGCCATCCTGAATAATCTGTTCCGCATAGCATATTTGGATTCCGAAATCGGCGCCATCTCGAAAATGATCCCGAACCACCTCTTTCCGATAGCCGACAATGATTAAAAGCTCTTTGATTCCTGATTGGCGAAGACCCTCCACGATGATTTGAAGAACCGGCTTGCCTCGAACCACGACCATCGGTTTTGGCATCGATTCGGTCAGTTCCCGCATTCGTGTGCCGCGACCAGCAGCTAGCACAACGGCTCGATTGACTGTGCTCATATAAGAGGAACGCCGATAGCGCCGTCATCGCCGAGAACGCCGGCAACGATCCAGTGCGCCGTCGGGGTTGGTCCTGGAGAGAAATAAGTTGGACAAGCAACCTGCGTTGCTTGGCGAGAGCCGGAAAAAACGGTGTCAATACTCAAGCGCGTGCGTTTTAGTTCGTTGTCGGCGCTACCGGCGATGACGGCGCTATCGGCGTTCCTGCGGGGCGCGAGCGGAGAAAGGCTTCGATCCGATCTGTCGCCTCACGCAATTTTTCAAAGCTGGTGGCGAAGCAGCAACGGACGAACCCTTCACCTGAGCCTCCGAAGGCATCTCCCGGTACAACCGCTACCTTTTGCGATTCCAACAGACCGAAGGAAAATTGTTTGCTGGTTAGTCCGGTTGACCCCACATAAGGAAAAACGTAGAACGCGCCTTTCGGCGAGTGGCAAGAGAGCCCCATCTCATTGAATCGCGTGACAATGAAGTTGCGGCGCCGTTCGTAATCTGAACGCATCGCGGCGACTTCCTTTGAGCAATGTTCGAGGGCTTCGATCGCGGCTTCCTGAGACAGCACGGATGCGCACATGATTGCGTATTGATGTATTTTCATCATTGCTTCGATGATCGCCGCTGGCGCACAAGCGTAACCGACTCTGAATCCGGTCATTGCAAATGATTTTGAGCAACCGTTAAGCAGAACCGTTCGCTCCTTCATTCCGGGCAGGGATGCGATCGAAACGTGTTTAGTGCCGTTGTAGACAAGCTCGGAGTAGATTTCATCGGATAGAACCAACAGATCATGTTGAATGCACAGATCGGCAATGGGTTGGAGATCTTCCCCCGTCATGATTCCGCCGGTCGGATTAGTCGGGAAGCTTAACAGCAATGCTTTTGTCCGCGGCGTTATCTTGGCTTCCAGTGTATGAGGTAACAGCCGAAAATCATGCTGCGCTTCGGTTTGAACCGAGATTGCTCGTCCACCAGCTAGCGTAATACTCGGGTTGTAGGAAACGTAACTTGGCTCGTGAAAGATAACTTCATCACCCGGGTTGAGAATCGCCCGGAGAGCGAGGTCAAGCGCTTCAGAGACGCCGACCGAGACCAGCACTTCCCTGTGCGCATCATAGAAAACATCAAATCTGCTCGACAGATACTGGATAATCGCACTCCGGAGCCGAGGTAAGCCCAGGTTGGAGGTGTATCCAGTCTTTCCTTTCTCCATAGCGAAGATAGCTGCCTCTCTAATCCGCCATGGCGTTACGAAATCAGGTTCGCCAATTCCCAACGAGATGACGTCAGTCATCGTTTGAACCACCTCGAAGAAATCTCGAATTCCTGACTTGGGGATATCGAGCACATGGTCCGCAATGAACCGTTGTGGATCCGAAGCAGCCTGTCGAGAGGGCCAGAGATTTTGCATACTAGATCTGCAAACTACCATTTAGCCGAGCCTTGAAGTCCGAGAGGTTGCTGCCTTGAGCTTGCCGAAAGGTGTTCATGGTGTGACCGGCAATCTGTCGATGGCAACCGGAGGAGTTAGCAGCACGCCGTTCTGTTTGTAAGTCTTCAGCCGGAACCGAGTCGCCGTCGAAATGACTCCTTCGACGGTGCTCAGCTTATCGGAAACAAACCGAGCGATTTCGCGCAGATGGTTTCCCTCCACAATAATCGCCAGATCATAACCACCGCTCATCAGCCAGCAGCTTTTTACTTCATCGAAACGCGCTATTCTTTCTGCCAATCGATCAAAGCCGCCGCCGCGTTCCGGTGTGATCCTTACCTCGATATAGGCGGTAACGGCGTCCGGATCGGTTCGTTCGGCGTCAATTACCGCCTGGTAGGCCAAAATTACCCCGGCTTCTTCATAGCTGGCGATCTTGGCTTCCACCTGTGCAGCAGAAAGATTCAAGAGCTTGCCCAATTCGGCGGAAGAAAGCTTCGAGTTCTGGTGAAGAAGTTCGAGGAGAGGATCCATAGATGATGACAGATGACAAATTCCAAATGGCGCAAGGATCTTACACAGAATTGGGAAATTTGTTCATTCTGTTTGTCTCGTCATTGTCGTGGGCGCCTTTCCGCAATGTAAATCTGGCAACCAATATGTATCAGATCGCAATTTGTCATTTGTCATGCTTTGGCGGCCTCAGTCGCCAAAGCTGATGTCAACCGCTCGAGCGGTTTCGATGAGCTGGTTCCCAGTATCAACGACGCGAAGTCGATGAACCGCCTCGGCGATCGAGACGTCCTGGATTTCGTAATGCTGGTA
>Ga0137401_10000238_pt1 | contig 19847 bp, 44 predicted proteins | sample CZOMad1_1_16fung_FD_108286 | JGI IMG/M metagenome (GOLD analysis project Ga0137401, IMG submission 108286) | Vadose zone soil fungal communities from Angelo Coast Range Reserve, California, USA - CZOMad1_1_16fungal (Illumina Assembly) | ecosystem: Environmental > Terrestrial > Soil > Vadose...
CGGGTGTAGCCGCAACAGAGACTGTGGTAGTAAACTCCATCTTAATAGGATATGTATACGGAGTTCCACCTAGCTGAACAATTGAAGTTGTACCTGCTGTATACCCTGCAGCAGCCCATCCCCCATACTCCATATCAAGGACATCATTAGCAAACGTCGTGAATTTAGTCATGAATGTAGCTCCTCAATCTTCGCCAGGAGCATATCTCCATGTATGCCATCCTCTGCTGCCTGAAAAATCGCCGCGGTGATCTCAGCACTCTCACTGTGAACACCACTCAAAATCTCTTCCTTCACCGGCGCAGGCGTACAATCATGGTGATACGTTTTCTCACCATAATGGAGCTTCGGATGATCGTCATGCTGACCGCAGTGGTCACATGTAGTCTGATACCGCATAAGTGCCCCTAACATGAGAATATCCTCTTCAAGGAGAGGAGAACGGGCCCCGGTTAGGGGCTAGCCCGTCAACGGGCTCTTAACGCATGATCACATATTCTCATACTCGAAAAAATCCCGCAACTTACACCGTACCGGAGGGATCCAACAGGGTCTGGAATAAATCTATGGAGTTTGCCTTGACTAAAGTGTTGACTAATGAGATAATTAACATATGAAAACAACAAAACAATGTAATATCTGCGAAAAAACCAAACCTCTCGATGAGTTCTATAAGCAAAAGAAAAACCTAGATGGATATCAAAGACGTTGTAAACTATGTGCTAATAAGCTTACTAATATCTCTCGAAATAGACGCTACAAAGAGGATAAGGTATGGGCAGAACGCAGAAAAGATCAACTAAGAAGTAAAAAATATGGATTAACACTAGATACCTATCTAACACTTAAACAAATGTCTGATGGCAAATGCATGATCTGTAGCAGACAAGTACGTTTGGTTGTAGACCATGATCACCTAACACACCTAGTCAGGGGGATGCTCTGTTACAAATGTAACGCGGGATTGGGAAATTTTTCGGATAATCTTGAACTTTTAAAGTTCGCAGTTCAATACTTAGAAGATCATTTACAGTTAGCTGCGGAATATCAGTAATTGACACCGCACTCATCTAGCATATAAGATTAACCCAATCACTGACCGAGGAGGAGTTACATGGGTATTTATGCCAATGAAAACTACCGTAAAGATAAGAATGGTAATCTAGTACATACTCACGAGATCCCGGGAGTAACCACTACAACTATTTACATACCCGTAGTTACCATCGAGCATCGAGATAATTGCTACTGCTGTTCTTGTTACGAAAATGAAGATGGGCACATGGGCAACACGGACATATATTGTCGCAATCACGGTTGGGATGGAGCTAGACCCTGCGAGTTACATGATATGCCTGGTAGTCCCGAAAATATTGACAGTGTTCAGACAGTTCGTCGTGAGCAAGCCCTACGCCGAGCTCGTAACCGATCCTATGAGGACTCATAAATGTGGGGCTGGGTATGGTGTGTAATCACTCACCATCATAAGTATGTACTAGTTGCTCCTCATCATGAACATGCCTTTACACTGTGCCGCCGTTGTGGTAAAATAAGAGTATGATAGTTACCAAGCTTTATTGCCTCGTACATGGGGTCCAGCCCGATAGCGGTCGCCTAGTGAATTATTGCCCCATCAACCGATGCGACAAGCCCCTCATGCCCCTAGATATCATCGAAACAACCGTATCTATAGATCGGAGGGCTATCCGTGAGGGTAGTGGTGACGGGCGGTAGATTCTACGAAGATTATGCCACCCTCTCAAAGGAGCTCGACAGGATCCACACCGAAGGCTATAAACATCTAGAACCAAGCATAACCCAACTCGCTCACGGCGACTGTGAGGACGGTGGAGCCGACCGTCTCGCCGGCTACTGGGCAGACGCCAACAATATTCCTGTTACCCCCTACCCAGCTCTCTGGTATAAATATGGAGACCCCGCCGGCCCCATCCGCAACCGAGTCATGCTAAGACTTTTTCATCCTGACCTAGTGATTGCTTTCCCCGGAGGCAAAGGAACCAAAGACTGCATCGAAAAAGCCACCCGTATGCACATCCCGATCTACAGAGTAGAGTTATGAGTAAAAAACCGCCGGCCAAAGCCAGTGGAGGTCTCTTAGTATTGCTAGGAGAACTCCTATTACTTTTCATCGACCTAACCTACGGTCTAATAGTCCTATTCCTCCTACTGGGGATTAACATCCTATGGTGGATGATGGGCTGGGGAGACAAAAAATGAACTGCAGCCAAATCGCCAAGAAATCTCACGTAACCCCCAAGGACGTGACCTCCAAGCTAGCCCACCTCGGTGTGGATGACCGAGAGTTTCTCGTCAAGGAAGTACCTATCTTCATCCAAACCCTTATTTTCTCCCTTAAGGAGAGCAATGAATAGTCAGTTTGTAGCCGACGACGTCAAGGCAGTTTTCCTAGAAGCCATTAGGCGTCACGCATCACTGCAAGGCAAGTCAACGGAAGACCTGGGGAAGACCCTAGGATTGTCAGGCAGGGGCGCACAATTATTGCTGCGCGGGCACACTATCCTCACATTCTGGGCTATCCAAAAGCTCTCTCAAGAGCTCGGCATCACGTGGGAAATCACCGCCCACACCAACGAATCGAACCCGACGCTAGTCCAACAGGAGGTCCAAGGTGGAGTTTCATAAAGAAGATGATGGCAGCCTTAGTCTAGAGTTTGCTGTGCATCAGGCTGTCGGAGCGGCCTCAGTTTGCTGGGAATCTATGGAAAACACCGGAGTTTTTCAAGAGGATAAAGCCCGCGATGTTGCCCAAGCCTTGCTAGCATTCATCAAGGATCGAGAGTCAGTGATAGTGGAGCTACCGGATCATCTCCTAGCGGTCAGAGATAGGATCAGAGAAACAACCTACGGTAGCAATAACAGCAATGCTCGAGGACGTATGGCTGGTTATGAAGATTCTGCCAACCGCATCCGCAACTTGACAAGAAGCTGGTCATGAAGCTCAGAGCCATAGGCCGCACAGTCTTCTTACAGCCAGACCGCCTACCCAAGCACTCAGACATTAGAGTAGCTAGTTTTGAGAATCACTTAGATGCCCAACTTTACGTCGCTACCATGAATGTCTACCGTCTATATGTTCATCTAGCAGAAGCTAAGGAGCTGCAGGACAAATGGGAGAACGAGCGGATGTTGGCGCGGAGTTCAAGAGGACCGAGCCCCTCAGAGATCAGTCTCGATCAACCTCTGACAGAGGAGCCTCTAACCTAAAGATCTCGTGGGATAGACCCATCACAGAGATTGATCTAGCCCGTAAGCTGTTCGCCCTGTGTGACCCCCGCCGAGGATTAACGCTGGATAGTCTCTTCACCAACGAGCCGGGTCGTCATGCTCAAGAAAGTCGAGCAGAGTTCTATATGTGGCAAGATAGGGCCCGTAACCTCATGGAATGGATGGCTCGATGAAAGAGCAAGAACTGGGGTGGGCTAGATGGCCCTGGCAACAATGCCGGGCTGTCAGAGAACCAAGAGAAAATAGCAATATCTGGGGCCGATGTGAACTACGTCGAGGACACCCCATAGAAGTAGATCATGCCCTCGAGCGAGGCTTTGACACCCCCCGCTGGAGTACCGACTGGACCGAAGACCCCCAGGTAAAAGCCTGGATGGAAAACCATAGATTGGATAAGTAGCATGCAAGAGAATGACGGAACTCTCAACCCAGATGGTACCATGAAAAGCTACGATGACTGGATGAAGGATCAGTTAATCTCAGAGCTCCGACTTAGAGATCAGCAGAATCATCAGGTAGGAGAACTCAAGCCAGAGCTCAGACTCACAGCAGAATATGAGAGTATGGCAATTAGTCTAGTTCTAGAAGATCCAGATTTTCTAGATCTGGAAGCAGTTTTGCATAAGATTGACTACTGGCTACAGTTCCCGTATCAGCTAAAGTTCAGGAATACTAGTGGCTAATGTCCTAGACACCTCGCCATCATACCAGCAATGGCTATCACGCCTAGCCCACGGGGGGACAGATATAGGCCTCGATCACTTTATCAGAAAGTATACTAACGGCATTAGCCGCAAGGGCACAGAGATCGGCCTTAACATTTTTCACAAGGCTCCACACACCGACCTGTGGCATGCCGGCAGTGTTCTATACGATGTCGAAGCCGCCCAAAAACACCGCCACACCAAAGCCGATGGTTCACTCACAGCCGTCTGGCAATTACTCAGCAGAGACCCTCTGACACTACAGCCATCAATACTCTGCGACTGCGGTGATCATGGCTTTATTACCCACGGAAGGTGGATATCAGTATGAAGTGCCAGTGCGATGTTCAAGCCTTCGATGGAAATATACCCTGTGATCGTGAGCCCACCCAAGAAGACTTTCTCTGCGATGCGTGCCGTAAAGCCAAGCAGGAAGGATACTCACACGTAATAATGACACCCCTGAACGATATCAGCAAAGCCAAACATCTGTACACGACAAAAGCAACATTCACAGAGGAGCAAGTAGATGATAGAAGACAAGCTCGATCGCAGTGAACGCATACGCCTCGAGGCATTAGCTCAGAGTATAGCATTTAACAACAGCCAACGGCCAGTAGGAGCTAATGTAATAGCCTCAGACAAGATTATCAGAGACGCCAAAGTTTTTGCTCGATGGATTAATATAGAGACAACAGATGGTTAAGACCAAGAACGTAATCACTATCTGCCCACACACATCTAAAAGACACTGGGATACTCTCGAGGGCGTCATCGAAATTATAGAAAGCATCGGAGAGGGAGAGGAATTCAGCCCCGGTGAAGTATGGAGAAGATTTACTAGAGAACAATGGTGGACATCACCCGGTTTCGTATCGTCGACAATCTCCGAGTTAGTGTATCATGGTCTCCTGGTGAGGATCAATGAGTCGGAATATAAGAACAAAGCCCGATACCGCAAAGTCAACTATGAAGTTGACGGACGGTCTGTACCAAGTAAAGACCAACTACTTATGTGCGGGTTTTGTAGTAGAAGACGGGGTCGTAATACTATGTGCCCCTATCCTGCGCAATAAGTTAAAGTACTGGGTAACGGTGGCAGAGCGAGTAGAAATCAAAAGCCCCAAGAAACGAAAGAGGTTGTTAAAGTAACATGATAGTTCTCAAGTATGACCTGCAGCCAGCTTCATTCACACTCAATATAGTTAAGTTGCCCATGGGTTCTCAAGCATTACGCGTAGATACTCAGGGAAGAGGTCTTAAATTGTGGGTAATGGTGAAAGGAATGAATGGCGGGAAAGCAGAATCTAGGCAGTTCCTTGTAACAGGTACTGAGTATGAGTGGAATTATGGAATAGATGAACTTAAGTTTATTAATACTTTCTTCAATCCGGAGCATGATCTAGTATTTCATGCGTTTGAGGTAGTATCGTAGTTAATGTTTTCAAAAAGTTGCTACAGTAAGCGCGTGGAATGGTCTGTTACGCACGGTGACTTTCTCCCCTCCTTAAACCACCCGGGGGGGTTCATATCGGACACATCACTTCCTTCCTTCATCACACAAAGTAACCAAGAATTAACAAAGAAAGAACAAGATAGTAACCGATTTAAATTTAAGATAGAACATCTACAGATCTATCCTCCACTATCCCCTCCCCTTATGCATTGTCTTATTGTTATATCCCCTCGCATGTGCGCCCCTTGATTGATGCAGGGATATGCACCTATCATATCCAGATCATTCCTTCATCAATTAGGATATGATCAATGCATCATTGCCCCCGTGCATATCCATCCATCATTAGAATGCATCCTGCCCTGCATAGGCATAGGTATATACCCCCGCCTATATACCCCCCGGCATATACACACTTCTTATCCCCACCATAAGATGGGGATAGAAGGTCAGTCAGTTGTTATCCCCATATCCGCAGTCCCCAGGAGCGCGGCATACATTATCCCCGGGACCAGCAGATATCCAGACCTGACCGGGAGTAGCAGTTGCAATCCCAGGCAAGTCCACCCCGGGGTCCCCTGCCTTGCCCGGAGTATAATCCCCGTGAGTGATTGTCGAGGTCGATGGTGAGGGTGCAGGCATGGGAGTGATGGTGTGGTGATGCGGCGAGTCAGCAGTCAGAGTGATCGCAGTGACCCCCGCGAGAATCAGTGCGGTGATGATGAGCAGAAAGCGGGTCATGATGTCCCCTCCTTGGGGTGTTGATTTGGGTATGATCAGTATATCGGATCTGGACTGCGTCGTCAAGGTCAGTTGCAGCAGCAGTTGGTGACCTCATCCGCAAGGTAACCCTGAGCAATTGCGGTGTAGTCAGCAGACCGAACTTGCGCAGCAGCGGCAGCAGGAGTGATCGGGTCAAATCGGTAGTTCATCTGATCGATCGCGTAATCCCGAATATTCTCAACGGCGCAGATCAGGGCGGCGGCGAAGCAAGTGGGCGTGTGAGCGATTTCCAGTGAGTGCGTCATGATGTCATCCCTTAGGTTGTTGTGATCGAGCATGCTCAGATCATATCCCCGCTTGAAGATCAAGTCAAGGATTACTACCAAGTAACTTGGAAGACTTCAGCGCGAGTTTGCGACCAGTCGATCTGCCTCCTTTATGCTGGACTAAGCCCCCTGAAGATGATCTCCACACAACACTTCTCAGGCGCATGTCCGTTTACACCAGAAATCCCCCCGAAGGGGGATCCTGGATGGGTATGTCAGTCTTCGACCTCTTCGTCGACCTCGTCGAGTTCGGCATCGGTGGGCTCGGTGTCGGTCTCGTCCTCGACGTCGGGAACGGTGTCCTCGAGAACCTTGGCCTCGTTGCGAGCCTTGCGGGCCTCGTCCTGCTGTGCGGACCATGCGATGAATCGCTTCTTCGCGGAGGCGATCGCGGTCTTCGTCCCCGGAAGGGCGTATCGCGAACCCTTACCCGGAAGAGTATCAGTCGTCCCCTTCGTCTTCGCGTCGGCGCGGAGGAACTTGCGCAGTTCTCGTGGGGTGGTGTCGAGCGCCTCGGCGAACTGGGCGGTCGTCATCGTTGCGGTCATTCAAATCACCCTTTCAGTGGTGATCATGTCGGTCGCGGTGTGCGATCGATCAATGCCATAACCTTATCCCCCCCTACCCCTCCCGTCAAGGCAAATACTGGCACCCCAGCGCCACTTGCCCATCTCTATCATTATGCCACCCATCGGCGCTGAGATCAACGCCATGCTGAGCACGGGGCGCTCTCGTATGCTGGCATTGCAGGTCACCCCCTTGCCCCCTTAAAATCGCTCTCAGCGCCGCATCTCCATTTCTCCTGAACTCACTCCCAAGGGACAGATGGGACGCGCATCCTGATCGTGACTTTCATCCCACCAATATCCCTATCCCACGATTCGTGCAAAGGCTCCCATCCTATCTCCATCCATGCCTTGGCGGCTATGTCACCATATACCTCGTGTTGGATGTATGTGTGCCCATTGCGGATTGCCTCAGCAATCATCTTTTTGGTCCGTTTTCTCGCTTTTTTAACTCTTCCCTGGATAAATGCTCGGGTCATCCGATTGTCCCTTACTGGAATTTTACTGGTCGATGGATGAGATGTCGGTTTTGGTCCCTTTACCCCCTGATCCGCCCCCATTGGGTCCCTTAGGATGCGAAGGATGATCCTACCCATTAGGATTTTATGTCTCATCGGAGCGCATCCTGACAAATAGCGATCCTCCAAATCATTCCCCAGGATTTGTCCGGATTGGATTGCGTTGTGTCAATTAAGTTCCTTGCGAGTTGTGGTTCATTTAGGAGAAATGATTCTATCGAGATATATCCCATGTGATCGGCGAGAGTTGCGAATATCTCAGGAATGTCCGCCCCATCCATTTCCTCTCCAAATTCCTGAATAAGTTCCTCAGGAGCTTTGTCCGAATCGGCCCATCCCAGAATTTCGTCCCCGGAAATGGGATTGTGTAGGTTGTCGGTCATGGTCATTTCTCCTATCGTTGGGAGGATTTGTGTCGTACGGAATGGTTATGTCGTTTGGGCGGTATGCGGCGGATCGGAATCCCGCGCATTAATTCCCGAATCTCGTCAGGTGTCAATTCCTCCTCAATCCTGCGAGCAATCGCATCGGAGAGCGGGTGATCGGTCATGCAGTCATTTTACCACGTCGTCAATCATTTTTATGGCACCTGCGTGCCACTTCTTCCCCGTCCTCAACGACGTCCTGCGAGACCCCGCAGTATGCCCTTATGCCGGCATAGGGGAGATCCCGTGCCACCTTAGGATTGCTCTCAGGCTCTCCCCTTTGTCCGTTTTCACCCTGTCATCCCTTACCAGCCTTATCTCAGACATATCCCTTAAGGGATATGCTGAGAGGGAAGTCTGGATTGGAATCTCCGAGCTTTTTGACGGACCAAAAGCCAACTTTGCAATCGTCAGCAGCTGTTTACAACGTACATAGCACGCATCTTTACGTGGCATGAAAGGCCCCCTATACTGCCTGCAGAATTTACGTGAGATTGACAGGGCATCAATCTGGCTCCACTGTCTACTGTGGATCCTTCCCTACCACGAAAATTTACACCCCGCTCTCCACCTCTCCATTTCATCCCATAACAATTTTGCGATCCAACGTTTACTACCTCACTTATCAATTCATCCACCTCCTTCGCATTCCTTTGTGAGTCATCATCGCGTAATCATCAATCAATCATCGCATCAAGCATATACCTTCCCGATACCTAAAATAATCCCTAATGCCCAAAGATGATCACTTATTTCTATCATTATGATCAGCATTCTCTTGATTCCTAAATTAATCCTCAGGATTTTCTTTTTCCTTTTCTCTGATCAAAGCCTTCCCATCATAGGGACAGAAAACCCATCCATCCACACCATATCTGCCGCACTTGATACATCTTCTCATCCCGTTAGTGCTCTTTAGAGTGTTGCCTGTACTCTCAGTAGCGTTACCATTAGCCCCGGCTCTCTTATCAGCCCTCCCTTCAACCTCATTCTTTACCCCCTTAACAGATCCATATGCCGTATTCTGCCGAGCCTCGAGATCCGACAGTGTGAGTCTAAGCTCGCGTGCTATACCCCGCAATCTTTTGTCAATACGGTCCTTAAGTTGGAAGGCGAGCTCATTTCGTATGCTGTACCCCGACTTCCTATACCGTTTAGCCTCTCCTCCCGCACCTGCTCCTGTGACTTTACCCTTCTTGCCAGTCTGAGTCTTAGCTCTACCCAACTCCCCATCCCGCGTCATCTGCTGACCTTGCCCCTGAATCAGTGGACCTAAAGCCATATACCATAACTGTACATACTTATCCAAGAATTCCCTAGGCAGCATGTACAATACTTCCTGCGAGACCTGCCCATATCCCACACCACCCGATGAGAGTATTTCAGCCAATCGATGTCTCGGGTCCTCTGTCACTTTATCTCCGTTTGTAGTAGCTGTTCTGTCATTAGCTTTTTATACCTCTCAGTATCCCTAGTTAGAGAGTTACAATTGTTAGCAGACACAAGTTGTTGGGTAAGCTTTGAAACTCATACCCAAGTCCTCAGCAGAACCTAATAGCATTCCATATTTATCCTGTCGGATAAGTTGAACCTCGATCCAATCTCCCTGGCTTGAAGGTATATCTAAAGGTATAAGCTGGAGGAAGTTTTTGGCTCCGTTGGGGTGTTGTTTGTTGTGTTGAGTTTTAGCGGATTCTAAAAGACAATAGTTACAGGTGGCCATCAGTCTTGTTCCTTTAGCTTTAGGAGAATGTGTTCTAGCAGGGTGGTTTTCTCTTTGTCGTTTAAATCACGCCAGGATTGTAGCCCCTCTTGGTAGGCAAAGATGTCACCCGACTGGGAGATTAGAACATCGTTAACGAGGCGAACGAATTGGTGTGACATTAGGAATCCTTTTCTGGGGAGGTAAAGCGAGCGCACCGTAGAGGACACCCTCGGCGTCGGGTACCGCCAGGTATTCCCGTCCCGAAAGGTGGGTATCCTTGAGTGTATGCGAGTTTGGGGGTAAGAGATATTGTCATAACACGTGAGGGTATGAATATGATATCTACGCGCGTGCGCAACCCTGTCTAAATCTCCGTCATGATCATTTCCCGCCTTCTTAGCAAAGTGCGGGACGTTTGCCACTCGCGCGTGATGTAGGGGCTTTTGTGTCATGAGGCTGGTATCCAGAAGTTGCCTTGCTTGATTACAAGCCCCTGCTCCTGTTGGTAGTATATCTTATTTCTAGCAGACTTCTCGCTGACGCCTAGAGTAGTAGCTATAGTTTTTGTATAGGCCCGGCCTCCATTACTTTGAATGATGTCTAGAATCTGGTTGTTATGGTGGCCATTCTGGGTTGTGGGTTCTTTGACAGTATCGGTAACTACCGGATCCCAGGCCTGACTCTTTCGTATACCAGCAATTGAGTATATTTTCTCGGGAGCAGACTTTGACTCGGTCTTAAGTCTAACATTACTTTGCCCTGAGAGTTCTAAGTAAAGAGAATCTTCGGACCAGGCATGATTGGCGACACTGCCTAGCATTCGCTGCCCCGAGCGTTCACCGTTATTAGATTTACGCATGTGATGCACTACTATAATAGCACACTCATGCTTACGAGCAAGTAACTTCAGCGGCTTGAACAGTTTACTAGTCATAGCCTGACTCTTATTTTCTTCTACATCCCCCGCAACCATCATGAGAGTATCAACGATCATGAGCTTATAGGGTTCTCCCTGATACTGTTTTACTAGTTGATCATCGAGCCACTCTTGCCAGACATCTTCGGATAAAATAACATCGCCACCAATAACCGTGGCAAAGGGCATGGTGTCAGCATTAATGGGCATTGGAGAACCCATGTAAAGTTCATTACCTTCACGTTCTAGAGTAATAAGTTGTTTAGATTTAAGTACTGGAGGCAGTCTATCACTAATAATGTGATCGGAGTCTTCTTGTTGAAGGTATGCTACCGGTCCGGGGTGATCTACTGGGAAATAGTTAAGAAACTTAGCTCCTGTAGCCACGGAGATAGCTAAATCTAGACCTAACCAAGACTTATAAGTTTTTGGATCGCCAGCAATAAATCCAACACATGCCTCATTGATAATACCCTTAACTAACCAGTTAGGTTTACGGATATTAGCCAATCTCGTCATAATTTGTACGAAGTTTAGCTGAGATGATTCTTCCCTAAGAATCTCATCATGCTCCACTTCTTGTGTGGATCGTTGTGCGATAGCTTTATTAGCCTCTATGATAAGTCGTTTGTCTTCATCCGAACGGCCAGCATACTTATTCCACACCGTGCTCTTCACGATTGAAACGATCTCTGCGAGACTACAACCAGCATCAGCCAAGGATCGTTCAATCTCCCAGAGTACATTGCTGCGATCACCAGAAGTCTGTCGAGCCCTGATGTAATCTCGAATACGTTGAGTAAGCTTAAGCTTTACTCGGGCCAATACCGTGTTATGCTCGATTGCCTCGATCTCTTGGATAACTGCGTCGGTGAGATCGTTGGCTGCACCGGCACCGCGCACCTCCGGCAAGTCCTCGAAGTCATCAGACAGGTATGTGCGCCCATTAGTCCATAGAACTTTACCCTGAGGCGATGCGCCAGATGCTTTATCACGATACTCCAGTTTGTGATTGGTCCATCCCGGGATTCTCAATAGCTGTGTGGTATCCCATCCACCGAGGTCAGCACCTAAAAAGTATGTCAATCTTTGATTCTCGTTACCTGGCCAACTTGCGCCTTGAATATCACCCATCGATAGAATCCAGAGAGCCTGATAGCGTCCTGGGGATGTCTGCCAGGCAACAGTCGGAGGATATTCCTCGGGTATTTCTTTGGGGTTAATCTCATCCAGATCCGCCCAAAGTGCGCACTCATCCATCGCAACATCAGTGCGTCGTTGTTCATACTCAAAAAGAGAGGGGCACCAATATAGATCATGCTCCTCGTGCTGAGCCATGTGAGACAAGATCTTATCTTTGTCCTGAGGCCACTTAAAGGCTGGTCCTTCGTAGAATCCTGCGCGTCGAATTCCTGCTGCTGCCTGCTCTTCTCGATCAATCCAGGGGAAGAAGCAATAACCTTTCTGTGTACGCCCCCATGCGCGCTTAATTATACTGAGCTGCTTCTCATAGTCCACTAGACTTCATCACCTTCGAGAGTTCGCCAGCAAGCTTCAGAATAGCTTTCCCTTTCTCTGACCCCCGTAAGACAGTCTTCTTCAGGTATTGCTCTTCCAGCCAATCTAGTATTTCCTTACGTTCTTGAGTACGGCCCTCCTTTCTACCCTGAACTAAGCCTCGTTCGAATTCGGATGCCATCAGACTACCTCCTCGGTCGTTGGAGTAATGATCATATCAGACATTTGCCCTTTGGGACATAGCGGAGTGGAATAAAGTCGTTAGAACCACCTATTGACTCTCAATTTTTGGTTTGATAGAGTAACTGCATCGATCAATCGCCGCTACCGAGGAGGCAATTATGGCTGAGGCCAGCACCGGAGTCAAAGATATCCGCGATTTCTTCGAAATGAAGACGGGTGAGTTCATGGCCCAGTGGAAGAAGTTGTCCGATAAGGACAAGGCCGAGCTGAAGCAGGGCATCCAGGACAAGACCCTGACCTACTGACCCGCCCCCCGGGGACAAAGAGACATTTTAGGGGTCGGCACCCCACCCTCCCAGCATGCTCACTAGATTTAGCCGCTAGATATCTAGCTGGGAGGGCTTTAACTACACAGAGGAACTTCTGCGGGGAATAATTCCCTTGATAGCCAGTAATGTTGAAGAGTTAGGGCTAAAGGTGAAACCCCGGCAGACGCGCTGCTTAGTCACGCTTCTTGGTCCTGTCCATAGGGAGTAGGCATGACAGTCCCGTTCGAGTCGGGCCAGCGCACGGGTGCAGTTCAGGGTAGAGACTGATCAACTCAACCAGGGATTTCGGTTAGCGCCGAAGGGGATCGAATCCCCGACTGCACACGAGGATATAGGGGGGTCACGCGGCTTGCCGATAACCCACTTCCTCAACCTTGGGGCACCGGTAAAATCTCTTCCGCGAGAGGTTTACACTCGAAGGTTAGAGGGTTTCATGACGACCCCAGGGTCTTGACGCAGGTCCCCCCGATACTGCTGATGGGCCCTGGGGTCCTTACTATCCATCCTACCGAGGAGATGGTATGAGCAGGTACAGTGGTCCGGGCCCGTTCAGCGCCCGAAACACTAAAGAAACCAAGCGAAAAGAAGCCAAGGCACGACAGTTTGTGTGGAATACCTTGACGCCGGAGGAAAAGGTCAAGAAGGAACTTGACTGGCATGGTACACAGCCCAGCGAGTGGCTGGTACAGCTTCTTACTCAGAAATACGCATGATAACCCTGAAAGAACTTCTAGAAGATTCAACTTATAAGAAGTTCTTCCTTAGTAAACCGGAACTTGCAGTTATCCCTCGAACTTCTCCGCCATGGCGGGTATATGTCCAAAAACGCATAGACCTGGGCTGGGCATGTCGAGATATGTGGACATATGTTGATGCCTTCAAGTTGTTGAAGAAATACCTTCCCGATGTTTACGATGCTACCATCCAGTCTCGAGGTACAGCCTTTAAACCCCCACACAAACTGGTGAGGGTAACTAAGAGCGGTAAGCCCATTATGATCAGGGGGTCAAATGGCAAATTAACTCAGAGAACAAAGATAGTATTCTGGACTCCTCATTTACCAGCTGATGAGACTATTCATCATTGGTGCCCGTATTGTAGGCGGCCAGTAGTTATTGGGTGGTTTAGCAAACATCATACATTCAGCAAAGCTCCATTTGATCCCACCTCACGACGGTGTCCCATCTGCGGGGCTAGTGAGATGTTAATGGCGGGATTACGATGAGGGTGCATCAATGGTGCATGATAACTTTTACGCCCGTGGAAGTGCTGGGAGACGCGCAGGGGCAGCCCATCGTAATTGTTGACCCCGATACGCAATTAGCATGCGAAGATAAGGCCACTTATGGGTGCTTCGCATGTAACGAACCTCTGGAAACTCACTTCAACACCCCCTGTGAGGCATAAATGCTTGCCCTTGGTATACTTCTAGTATTTATTATCTTGATTATCTCGGGATTAACTCAGTTGTCTCTTTTTGAACCTTCTCTTCCTTACACTCCAAAACATTTTCGTAAACCTCATGAAATAAACTCGGTCATACAGAAGTATAAAATTGACAACCTCTCAAAAATCTTATAGCATTGTAGTAAGGAGGCGATATCATGACCCATGAAAAAACCTACGGAGCCAAACAGGTAGCACATCGTATAGGCACTGATCCTAAAGTGTTTAGGAAGTGGCTTCGCTCCGAAGGTAGCCCCTATGAGGCAGTAGGTCAAGGTGCACGGTATGAATTTCCAGTTTCAGAGCTCGCTGAGATTCGTGGAGCCTTCCTCGAGTGGCAAGCAGCACGAAACCAAAATGGGAATGGTAAACACCATGATTAAGCCTCAGCCTTTCTGTCGACCCTGCTGGGTAGAGCTCATAAGAGGAGAGCCCACAGTAGATACTAAGATGGATAACCCCACTCAAGAAATTTGCTGCATGTGTGGAAATCAAACTAAATCCGGCCTTTATCTCAGAGTAAGTTCAACTACAGTGAGGTATCTAACATGATTTATGCTCTGATTCGTGCTGATGGAACTGTAGTCAAGTCTGGAGAGAAGATCATAGATTTCAGAGGTAATGACTATGTATTTATTCAGATCAGTAAAAATCCTGAACCACCCTCAGGTGGAAGGATCGAAGTTCAAGTTCCCGGGAGCCCGTACAATAGAAGTGAATATTACCCATCCGTTTTTGACTGCGTGATTGAGGGGAGATCTGATGGCTAAGGTATTCTTGACTGAGCTAACTACCGAGGAGTTAACAGCTTTACTCAACAAACATGAACCCTTCGCAGTAAAGTTTGGTTCTCAGTTCGGTAAGATAACCTTGGAACCTAAAGAGGCGAGGGCTTTAATCCGTTGGATAGAGCACTACAAGAGAATGAGGAGGGAAAACAATGACTTCTGAAGAACTTCAACGTCGTAAGCGAGTAGTAAGAGGGTGGCGATACCGTAGAGATTTTGGTCCTAAAGAACGTAATGAAGTTAGAGCATACCTGAGAGGGGGTGATGTACCAGAAGAATATAAGTATATGGATAAGGCTATTGGTTTTGGTAACCCCATAGATATGAATGAGGAGAAATGAGAAATAAGTTCATTACTGCGGTATTGACTGCAACTTTGCTGGCATTGGGATGGGTAACTTTTGCCTCTTCTGCAAGTGCTACACCTCCCCTTACTCAGACTGTGGGTCAGTGCGGTGATACTTCCACACAGACTACTAGGCCAGATAGCGGTCATCATGGTGATTGGGCTACATTGATCTTGACTCGAAAGACACATGTTTGCCGCACAGCAGAAGATACTTATACTGCCACCATCTCCGATGACGGGACTTTAACTACTCTTGCTAGCCTATCACCTCGAGATGGTGTTTCTCTCACCGCGGGAACAACTGGGGAAGTTCACGGTACTTATGACTGGACTTTCACTGCTAAAAACCTGAATCTAGATGCTTTAGTCTCACCTTCGGCAGATACTACTACTAGCACCTGGCTTCAAGAATTGGTTAAGGCCTCGGGTGGCGAGTGGTGTAATGGCGAAGGCCATGAGTATATTTGGACATATACAACCTGTTCTGAGAAATGGGTAGATGCTTCTAATAACAATGACGGTCAAGATGGCAGTGCTGGAGACATCACAGGTAAGAAATGCCCCGTTGAGACTCCCACCCCCACTCCGAGTAGCAGTACTCCGGTATCTCACCCCAGTACCCCCACATCCATTCATAACGCACCTGTAATTACTCATGCGAAGACTACACATCATGCGGTAGTTGTGCAAGCTAATTCTGAAACCCCTGATGCCCAGCCTGTTCTAGCTTCTACTGGACCTCGCAATATTGGAGGCTTTCTAGCAGCAGCCTTGCTGGCTTTGGTCCTTGGGTGTGGATTGCTTTTTGCGGGACGTAAGGTGGGTCATCGCCACTAGCGCTGGAATCTAATATTCCGCGTGGAGTTGACATCCCCCACTGCATTTGATAGATTAGTAGTACACCGCCCAATAAGGGGCATGACCGAGGATCTTAGTAAAAGAACTAAGTGACCGGTTCGAAATGAAGGAGATATCGTGGCGACTGCTACGAAGCGCCGGCCAACCAAGAAGGCTCCGGCCAAGAAGGTCGAACCTGAGGTCGAAGAGCTCGAAGTAGACGACGAGGTCGAAGAGGACGAGGTTGAGGACGACGAGGACGAAGATCTCGAGGAGCTCGAAGAGGATGAGGTCGAGGAAGTCGCCCCCAAGTCCAAGACTAAGAAGAAGACTGGGGCTCAGCAGGAAGTCACCTTTGGGGTCAGTGATTTGGTGCAGTACCTGATCAAGACCACTGGCAAGAAAGTTGACGCCCGCGGACTGCGTAACTTGATTCGTCGCATGGCTCGCGATGGCAAGGGCCGAGTCGACCGAGAGATCGTTGCGGGAAACCGCGCTCGGTATGACTGGAGTGGGCCGAAGGACCCTGAGGTCAAGGCCATCATCAAGGCTTTCAACGCTGGGGAGTTGGACCAGGATAAGAAGGAGAAGCTCGACGCGCTGAAGGAGCGCAACGAGAAGATTCGAGCCGAGAAGGCCAAGCAGGGAGTCAAGGCCACCAAAAAGAAGAAGGCAAAGCCTGCTCCGGTCGTCGAAGATGACGATGACGAAGATGAGCTCGAGCTGGACGACGACGAGTAACCCTTTGCAGACCAGGCCCCTGGCGGGACCCACAGGTGAACCCGATTTCATCGACGACTACACCCGCCAGGGGTCTTTGCATGGTTGACAATTCTCACAGGGTCTGATATACTTGGTATATCAATTCCACACCAAGGAGAGTTTCATGCTCATCGACACGGAGAAATGCCCAGAACTAGATGGCAATGAGATAATCCCGGGAGCTAACCGCATCGCTCACAATGTTTTTCTTCGAGAGTGCGGTCATTGCCCTTGGTGTGGGGCCCACCGTCCACTTCGCAAGAAGGAGTTGAAGTCATGACCATGTTTCCCGGTGCGGGTGCATCCATCGACTACAATGAGGCAGGAGAACCAACTAGTTGGGATTACCCGATGGATGATGCCCAGTCTTTCTACTGCGACATATGCGGACTCAACCATGAGGGGGGTTGTCCCGGTGATACCGAAGATGACTACGAAGGGCATGACTCCTGCCATTGCGGTCATCCAGAATGCGGGGCTTGCTAATGGCAACCGAATACAACAACATTCCTCCAATGTCCATCGAAGATTTGTTCAAGCCCCCTGACCATGTGGTCATACTAAAGTCTACTTGGTGGTTGACTCTAGCCAAGCAAAGCTTGGATCAAAGACTGAGTATAGTTAAGCAGGATCCAAAGGACCCAGAAAGTAAGTTGTTTAAGTTATACGCAAGACTCAGGGATCGACTAGAGCTAGTCAACAAAGAACTTCTTAGTCGAGCTCAATCGGATCAACGAGATTTACCCACTATAGAGATACCCAAAGGGGGTTATCATGTCGATGTATCTTCTGATTGAGTTTGATAATGATGTCCAAGCTCGATCCCTCATCACCCGCCTCGAAGGTAAGCTTGGTATGAAAGCTGTCGGATTGTTTAAGAAGCCTACCAAGTTCTGCGAATGCCCCCCTATGAGTGATCTTCAGCAATCTCGTGAGATCACGAGGGGTGATCTATTTGGTTGGAGGGTGCATCGCGCTTGCCGACGCGCCAGGAAAGCTCCTCAGGCTCCTAAAAATCTACTTGAGGCGGGCCCTCAAAGCAGTCATGATATATTCCTGCATCTCTCAATTTACCCGATTATGGTGCACAATGTCTCTTAGTCAATATCACTACAATAACCTATCTCACATGCATGAGATGAAGCCCGCTAGGGATATTGACATCACCATACTGAGAATACATCTCACCCTAGACCATGGAGTATCATCCAAGGACGCTCGAACTAGAGCTCAGATGGGTCGCCTTCATCTTCTAGCCCATGCTGTTGATGCTTTCCCCGACCTCAAAGAACTACTTAACCTTTCTGAGGCTACACGTAACGAGACACGAGAGGTCATGTTGAGTCATGCCGGGCTATAGAGAATGTGGATGTTATGACTATGGGGATATTGAATTTCTACATACAACTCAATGCATCCTAGGACGGTTACCAGGTGAAGTACAAGTGGAAAAAACGACCATAGCTCAAGAATCACGAGTATTGACGAGTGATAAGCCATCAGGTATAATAACTTCATGATTTCTAAATCGCACTTAGGTTATCTAGCCGGTATCATTGATGGTGAGGGATCGATCTCCATTAGAGAAAGACCTAGTAATTCAACTGTAGCTATCTATATCCGGGTGTATGGAACTTATAAACCTCTCATGAAATATCTTGTTCAACTAGCGGGAGGATCATATAAACCTCGTAAAGCAGTATGTGAAGAAAATTGCTCTATCTTCCATGTACATAGTCGAAAACAAAGCTATAGATGGTCTCTTTTCGGAGAAAGAGCTGTAATAGTTTTAGAACAAGTTTCACCTTTCATGCTGGAGAAACAGAATTTAGCCAAGAAAGCTATAGAACTTGGACATTCTCGGATGACGTTTGGGATAATAAAAAATGAAACTGCGGCTCATCATCAAATGGAGAGACTCGGATGGGTCTAAAATACCGATTCAAGAAGAAACCTTATATACACCAAGTATTAGCAGTGAAAAAATTACTGGAGACTGGTTTTGGCGGCGCTTTGCTGATGGAGCCCAGGACTGGGAAGACTAAAGTTAATATTGACTATGCCAGTATTCTTCATGCTGCTGGTAAAGTGAATAGAGTTTTAGTCTTTACTCCAGTCTCGGGCTTGGCTGTGTGGAAAGATGAGATCGAGGCAAACTGCCCCTACCCCTACAGACTTACGATATGGGATCGTAAAACACGTAAGAAAACTGATCATGAACTCCCCAGATATGGTGATGACTTAGTTGATTTTCTCATTGTCAACTATGATGCTCTATCTACCGCCGGAGCCATCATCCCATGGAAACTCGAGGTATGTAAGAAGTGCGGTAAGATTCAGCATTTCCACACAGCTAAGGTCAAACATACTTATAAACCCGGAGAAGTCCGTCAGTTTAACAAACATCCATTCACCCAGGCTATCAAGCGATCTCGGTCTCGTGGTGGTCGATTCACAATCAAGAAGAAGCTCATTGCTTGGCAACCCCAGCTTATCACCCTAGATGAGTCTCATCGTATCAAGAGCCCCAGTGCACGTAAATCAACCATGATGCATTCCCTGGGCCCGATCGCAGACTATAGAACCATTCTCACGGGCACAGTAGTCACTAAGAAAAAACGCTTGTTTGATATCTATTCTCAGTGGAAATTTCTCAACCCCGAACGCTTCGAGGGTATTACATTTACTGAGTTTAAGCAGCAGTACGGTCGCTGGTTGAACATGGGAGGGTATCAAAAGTGGCTTCGTAATATTAACGAACAAGAACTTCATAGGTTGATACATCTGGATTCCTTCAGTATCACCAGAGATGAATGCTATGATCTCCCCAAGCAAACTAACCAGGTTATTCATGTAGACCTAGAAGACAATGAAAGTGGTACTATCTACGATCAGATGGCTGCGGAGATGGTTGCTAAGATCCGTACTGGAGAGATCACCGAGGCTTCCATTCAGCTCGTACAAGGACTCAGGCTTCGTCAGATCACATCTGGGCTCAGTAAAACAACTCCATCTCCCCAGTACCCGCA
>Ga0137401_10000240_pt1 | contig 19792 bp, 11 predicted proteins | sample CZOMad1_1_16fung_FD_108286 | JGI IMG/M metagenome (GOLD analysis project Ga0137401, IMG submission 108286) | Vadose zone soil fungal communities from Angelo Coast Range Reserve, California, USA - CZOMad1_1_16fungal (Illumina Assembly) | ecosystem: Environmental > Terrestrial > Soil > Vadose...
GCGCGTGCTCGGCTCGTACCTGACCATCGCGCTGTTGGGCGCCATCGGCTCGGTAACGTTCGGTGGAGTCGGCCTGCTGACGGCCAGTCGCGCGCAGAAAATCGAAAGCATCAGCGGCCTCATCAACGTCGTCATGATGCCCATGTGGATCTTCTCGGGCGTGTTCTTCTCTTACGAACGCTTCCCGGCGATGTTCCAGCCCTTCATCAAGATCCTGCCCCTGACTGCGCTCAACGATTCTCTGCGGGCCACGATTCTCGAAGGCGCATCGCTAGCTTCCCAATCCGGACACTTGCTGGTTCTCCTGCTCTGGGGTGGAATCTCGTTCCTCTTGGCCCTGCGCTGGTTCCGCTGGACTTAGCATCATCCCTCAGCGCATGAGCCCGTGCCCCACCTTCTGCGGGCGCCCCACGACTGCAAGCGGGTCTGGGGCGTTTTTCCTGTGGCCCAGTCCTTGCATCCAATCATTGCCCAAACCTATCTTTGACCACGGGAGGCGTGAGCGTACATATGAAGATCGGGGTGCTCGGTTCAGGAATCGTTGGACAAACCTTGGCCGCTGGTTTCCTTAAACATGGACATCAAGTCATGTTAGGAACACGCGACCCGCAGAAGCCCGATGTGCAAGCCTGGCTCAAGAAAACTCCCTGCGCACAGGTGGGCACGTTCGCGCAAGCCGCCAAGTTCGGCGAACTGGTAGCGCTCGCTACGTTGGGTCGTGTCGCAGAAGACGTGCTACAACTGGCCGGGCCCGAGAATCTGGCAGCCAAGACGATTATCGACACCACCAATCCTTTGGCCGATGCGCCTCCAGTCAACGGCGTCCTCACATTCACCACCGGTCCGAACGAATCCCTGGCAGAAAAACTTCAAGCACGTGTTCCCAGAAGCCACGTGGTAAAAGCCTTCAACAGTGTGGGCAGCGGCCAGATGGTGAATCCCCACTACGAGCAGGGCACACCGACTATGTTTCTCTGCGGCGATGACGCGGGCGCGAAAGACCGCGTATTCGAAATTATTCGCCAATTCGGATGGGACCCTTTCGACTGTGGAGGCATCACCGCCGCCCGTGCGATCGAACCGCTATGCATGCTCTGGTGCATCCCCGGTTTTCAGCGCAACCAGTGGAATCACGCCTTCAAGTTGCTGATTCGTTGATTCTGCAAACCCGAAAGAAGTATCGATCGGCGGCGATACATTTATGCGCGTCCATACACTTGCGCGCCAGGCAATGCCCGGGTTTTCAGGCGCGTTCCGGCTAGTCCAGTTTGGCGCTTGCCAGAAACCGGGGCGCCTTCCGTGCCAGAGTGGCCTGTTCGAACCCATACGCCAACCTGAGAAGGGTGGGCTCGCTCCAGGCACGTCCGAAGAACGAAATCCCGATCGGTAGCCCGAACATCCATCCCGCCGTGACATTGATGTTCGGGTATCCGGCCACGGCGGCCGCGTTCGAACTTCCTCCCGTGAAGTGGTCGCCATTTATCAGGTCCGTCATCCAGGCCGGACCTCCGGTAGGCGCAATCAATGCGTCCAGCTTGAACTTGTCCATCACGGCATCAATCCCCTCGACCCGCGCCAGGCGATGATTTTTCTCCAACGCGTCAATGTATTCCCGCGACGTCAGCGGCCCCTTGGCTTGTGCCTTCAGAAACAGATCCTGGCCGAAATACGGCATCTCTTTTTGGGCATTGTGATCATTGAAATCGATCAGATCCTTCAGCGTCTTCACGGGCGAACCCGGACCCAGCCGTGCGAGATACTGCTCCATATCAGCCTTGAGTTCATACATCATGACCAGCAGTTCGCTGTCATCGAACTTTCCAAAGCTGTCGATGTCGGCAGGATCGATCAGGGTCGCGCCCTCCTTCCTCATGAGGTCCATAGCCTCCGCCATGATTGCATCCACGCCATCGCTAAAACCGAAATACTTGCGGCCCACGCCGATGCGCGCATCCTTGAGCCCGTGGACATCAAGAAACTGCGTGTAGTCACGATACGATTTTCCTTCACTATCGGAGGTGTACCGGTCCTCCGCGTCAACGCCGGTGAGCGCTCCCAGCACAATGGCCGCATCCCGCAGTGTGCGGCACATCGGCCCGGCACCATCCTGGCTGTGTGAAATGGGAATGATGCCCGTCCGGCTGACGAGCCCAACCGTCGCCTTGATCCCCGCCAGTCCATTCGCCGACGATGGGCACACAATCGATCCGTCGGTTTCTGTCCCAATGCCGCCGGCAGCCAGGTTCGCCGACACGCCCGCGCCGGTCCCCGAACTTGAACCGCAAGGGTTGCGGTCGAGCACGTAGGGATTTTTCGTCAGCCCTCCTCGTCCACTCCATCCGCTGGTCGAATGATTGGAGCGAATGTTGGCCCACTCGCTGAGATTGGTTTTGCCGAGAATCACCGCTCCGGCATGTCGCAGTCTTTCCGCAACCCAGGAATCCTTCGCAGGCTTCGGGGCCCCGGCCAGCGCCAGCGAACCTGCCGTGGTCATCACCTTGTCGGCGGTATCGATGTTGTCCTTGAGCAGAAGCGGAATGCCGTGGAGCGGTCCACGCACGCCTCTTTCTTTGCGCTCTCGGTCCAGTCGGTCAGCGATTTCGAGTGCATCGGGATTGACCTCAATCACACTGTTGATGGCCGGACCGTCTTTATCGATCTCCTCAATCCGTTGCAGGTACTTTTCCACGATGGTGCGCGACGTGTCCTTGCCCGACTTCATGCCTTCCTGTAATGCATCGATGGTGACTTCCTCCAGTTCGAAGGCTTTCACCTCGGGAGCCGGCGGAAGAGCATTCACGGTTCGAGCCGCACCTAGCGCTGGATGAACGACCGTGGCCGCCGCGCCCAGAACACCTGTCTGGAGAAACCGTCGGCGAATAAGGATTGCATGGTTGGGAGTGCTGCCCGATCTCTTCAAGATTCCATCTCCCTGAGAAACAGGCCAAGATAGTACCGCACGTCCCACCCGGTTGCACGTGGGGGAGACCGTCGCCCGCGAACGGCGTTTTTTCGTAGCAAATTAAAATGTCCGGATTTGGTAGCACACGATATGTCCGGTTCTTAAGTTAACCAGCAGTCGTCGGAGCTGTGGAAAAGTGAAAATCCCGGGTGGTTTGCGGGATTTCCAAGCTCGGGGGGAAAGACGGCTTTTGACTTTTCCACCGAGCGGCTCTTCCACAGCCCATCGCGCCGGCGTTTTGTGCATCAGCATCCCTTCTGCGTTGTAACGGCCCAGTCGTTGTGGCCCGTGGGTGGGTTCCGTCCAGATGCTGATACACCCGCACCGTACATCCCGCTAGCGTCGCTCGCCAGCGCACCGGTTCGAGCTGCAAGGCGAGATTCAGGAAGCTCACGGTGTTATCCCGATTGACCGTTCCCTCAAACTGCAAGCTGAAGATCAGATCCAGGTTCTGACCGCTCCTGGGGAGAAAGGCGGTGCCGGGTTGGGCCGCTCGCACCTGGAAGCGCCGTTGAACTCCCTCATGGAGTGCTCCCGCAGAAAAGCGTTGGCCGTTTCCAAAGTGCCAATCCCGCGCAGTCGTAATTCCTGCGGGAGCCGTCCCTGCCAAGTGCCAAAGTTGCGCTCCGACCGTCCCCGCGCCTGGGAGAATAAGCTGGAATCATCTGAATGCCCAGCTCATGCAGTGCTCTCCCTACTTGGGTGAGGCGATGGGGATCCACCTTGCCGCCCACCTTGGGAGTGAGCCAGAAATGGCTGCCGCGATCGCTGTACAGAAGCACAGAACTTTTGTGCTACTCAGTTCCCGCTCGCAAAACAGATCTTCCCGGTGTAGCGCAGTACGATCTGCCCGGTACCCAGGTCGGCTTCGCCGATGTTGGTGAAATTTCCACTCGCTCCGGCGTACTTACCCGTACCGCCTTTGAGATGGACGGGATAGGTGACGATGGCGTACAGACCCGGGGCTACTTGTGTCGTCGTGGCGGTCGCAACGTCGAAATCGAGGGTATCTCCAGATTCTGTGACCCAATGATGCTGGACATGAAGAATCAGCGTATTTCCGGTGCCCTCGGTGCCGACAATGGTGGCACCCACCGCACCTTTCAAGTCTCCCGTCGCGGTACCCATGGTTGTGGCTGGATCAACCGCGCCCAGGTTCGTCATAAGCATTCCGCCCACCGGCGTGCAACGCTTGTTTTGACCTGCCGCCGCCGCGACGAGAATCATCATCGCCGCCAAAACTGAAACTGCCTTATTGGTGTTCAGGAATTGCATGTTCTCCTCCGGTTTGCTTCAAGACTTAGGCCGCAAAGGCCGAGTGTTCACTTACTAAGAGCGGAATCTCGGGGAAGATTGGCTCATGCGTGGACAATTCTTCCGAGCGATCTGCCCGAAACCGACGGTCGATGGCAAAAAATACCGTTATTTCAATAGGTTGACTTTGGCCCGGGTCCGGAATATCTTGTGCTCCAACATGGCCGCGGCAGGCGTGTTTTGGGGGATGTGTGCATCGATTTCCACCCGGCCCTGTCTCCGAACTCCTTGGCAAGTGGCAAGCAGGCGATCGGGAAGCGCTCCCCGCGCTGGTGCCACTGGTCTATGCCGACCTGCGTAAGCTGGCGCGCCGATACCTGCAAAGAGAACGTCCCGAGCACATTCTGCAAAGTACCGCCCTGGTGCATGAGGCATACCTGCGCTTTGCCAAGCGGGAGAAGGTGCGCTTTGAAAGCCGCGCTCACTTTTTTGCCATCTCGGCACAATTGATGCGTCAAATCCTGGTGGACTATGCCCGCGAACACCGGGCGGCCAAGCGCGATGCGGGCCTCAAACTGGTTCTCGCTGAAGCTGTGGCGCAGCGCGCTCTCCGCGAGATAAACCTGGTGGTGCTCGACGATGCGCTTCAGGAGCTCTCTCGCCTGGACCCGCGGCAGGGCCAGATCGTGGAGTTGCGCTTTTTCGGAGGACTGTCCATTGAGGAGACCTCCCAGGTGCTGCAAGTCTCACCCGCTACAGTGAAGCGAGATTGGACGACGGCGCGGCTCTGGCTGCAAAAGCAGATAGGCCGGACGTGACAGCCATGACTCCGGAGCGCTGGCAGCAAGTTAAGGTCGTGCTCTACGACGCCCTCGAGGTCCCGCTACAAAGGCGCTCCGAATTCCTTGCCCAAGCTTGCGCCGAAGACAGTTTCCTGCGCCGCGACGTGGAATCGTTCCTGGTATTAGGCGATCAAGAGGCCGTAACCAGCTTTCTTGAACGCTCGAACGACCGCATTACCCTAACGACCGGAACCAAGCTTAAGGATTATGAAGTGCGATCGTTGCTCGGCGTGGGCGGGATGGGAGAAGTTTACCGGGCTTATGATCCTAGGCTCTTGCGCGAAGTGGCAATAAAAGTTCTACCCAGCATTTTTGCCAACGATCCTGACCGGCTGCGTCGTTTCGAGCAAGAGGCCCGCGCAGCCGCGGCCTTGAACCATCCCAACATTCTGGCCATTTACGATCTGGGTTCGACCGATCAGGGCGCCCCGTACGTCGTTTCAGAACTCCTCGAAGGTGAAACTCTCAGAGACTGTCTTCGAAGGGGACCTTTACCTGTACGCAAAAGCGTGGAATTGACGTTGCAGGTAACCAACGGCCTCGCAGCGGCCCACGAGAAAGGCATCATTCATCGTGACCTGAAGCCGGAGAACCTGTTTCTGACGAAAGATGGGCACCTGAAAATTCTCGACTTTGGCCTCGCCAAGCTGGTCAGGAAGCCGGGCGTATCTGGCCTTGACGCGAAAACCCTGACCCGGGGAACCGCCGCAGGTGTGGTGATGGGTACCGTGGGGTACATGCCCCCCGAGCAGGTGCGCGGGTTGGCGGTCGATCAGCGTTCCGACATTTTCGCCGTGGGTGCGATTGTGTACGAAATGCTTTCGGGTGTGCGCGCTTTCCACGGCAACACCGCGGCCGATACGATCAGCGCCATCCTGAGCCGTGATCCGGCCTCGTTGTCGGAAGCGAATCCAGCCGTTCCGCCAGCATTCGAACGAGTCGTGCGGCGATGTCTGGAGAAGAATCCCAACGAGCGATTTCACTCGGTTCGAGATGTAGCCTTCGCTCTCGAAGCCATCTCAGACCTGCCTGCGTCGCACGTAAGTGGGCGTGTAGCAGTTGCTGAGAAGACCCTCGGTGCGCCGTGGAAACGCTATCTGTATTTAGGCGTGCTCGCTGCTCTGGTTCTCTGCATTGGGGCTGGCTTCCTTTACTACCGCTCAAGGACGGGCCCCACGACGCAGGAATGGGAAGCACTGACAGACTTCTCTGACTCCGTCGTCGCACCGGCTTTGTCACCGGACGGGCGCATGTTGACATTTGTCCGCAGCCCAAGCACATGGCTGGGACGAGGCGACGTGTATCTCAAGATGCTGCCTCAAGGGGAACCTGTCCAACTGACGCACGACGAAAAAATGAAAGCGAACCCGGTGTTCTCCCCCGATGGTTCGCGCATTGCGTACTCGGTCGCGCCCGCCTGGGACACTTGGGTGGTGCCGGTACTCGGTGGCACCACCCAGCCGATGTTGCCCAACGCCTCTGGGCTTACCTGGGTTGACGATCGGCACCTTCTGTTTTCAGAGATAAAGAGCGGCATTCACATGGGCGTCGTAACTGCAACTGAGAGCCGAACAGACCAGCGCGACGTTTACATTCCTGCAGAGCAAGAAGGGATGGCGCATCGCTCCGACCTGTCTCCCGATCATAAATGGGTGTTAGTAGCGTCGGAGATGGACGTGTCTGTGGGGAATAAACCCTGCCGGCTGGTCCCGTTTGATGGCCGTTCCCCCGGTACCATCGTGGGTCCACCGAACCGCCCCTGCAGTTACGCTGCGTGGTCGAGGGACGGCGAGTGGATGTTTTTCAGTGCGGACACTGGCCGCGGGTACCACCTGTGGCGCCAGAGATTCCCGAACGGCAAGCCGGAACAATTTACTTTCGGGCCGACGGAGCAGGAAGGCATCGCCGTGACACCCGACGGCCATGCACTACTCACCTCCGTTGGCCTGGCGAGCGGTACTGTCTCGGTGCGTGACAAGTCTGGTGAGCACCAGATTCCGTTCGAAGGTCACGCGCGTTTGATGCCCTGGCAGTTCAGCTCAAGAGCGGTTTTTTCGCCCGATGGCTCCAAAGTCTATTTCCTTGGAAAACGGAGCCCCACGGAATCGGAAGAATTGTGGGTCGAGGATATGGTTTCCGGACTAGCTGAGCGGCCCGTCCCGGGAATGTCGGTAGCCAATACGTATGATGTTTCACCCGATGGCAAACAAATCGCTTTCGATGCATTCGACGCGCAGGGGCAGCCTCATCTCTGGGTCGCGTCGCTGAACCGGCGTCAGCCACCGCGTCGGTTGGAATCTGCCTTCCCCGAGACACTTCCGGTATTCGGGCCCAGGGACGACTTGTTTTTTCAGAGACAAGAGGGTGGGACCGCCAATCTCTATCGCCGCAACCTCGACACCGGGGAAACGCGTAGAGTTGTGTCGGCTCCGATAACGCGGTTTCATACGATTTCGGCTGACGGCAAGTGGGTGGTGGCCGAAGTGCCTGTGCTGAGTGATGATGCGACCCGCGGGGTCGTGGCTTATCGCGTGGACGGCGGAACTGCAAAACGAATCTGCCACAACTTGTGCATCGTCCGGTGGACCCTGGATGGCAAATACCTTTACGTTGGGATATTCGGCACGGGCGACTCTTCGTCTGAGATTAAGACGTTCGTGGTTCCTTTGCGTCATGGCGAGAGCTTTCCCGATTTGCCGGCTTCCGGCATCAAATCGGAGAGTGACGTGGCTCACCTCCACGGGGTCAACGTAATCCCGGAGTTTGCTTTTCCTGGCCCCGACGCTTCCCGGTACGCAATCAACCGTTGGTCCGTGCACCGGAATATCTATCGCATTCCTATCCCGTAGCTTGGGTCGATTGGTTGAGTTGCGGCAGTACAATACGCGGACAAATTCTCCTTCGCGGGGTTGAGACCTCTATGGGGAAGTGCGATATTTTGCTCGCCATTCTGCTGGCCAGCGTCACGTGGTCATCGGGGCAAGATCAGGATTTCAGCAAAGTTCAGATCAAAGTCAGCAAGGTCGCCGGTAACGTCTACATGCTTCAGGGTGAGGGTGGCAACATTGCCGCCTCCGTGGGCGAAGACGGAGTCGTCGTCGTCGACGACCAATACGCTCCCCTGGCCGAGAAGATCCAGGCAGCCTTAAAGGGCATCACCGAAAAGCCGATCCGCTTCATCATCAACACCCACTACCATCTGGACCACATCGGCGCGAACGAATTCTTCCAGAAGCAGGCGCCCATCATCGCCCACGACAACGTCCGCAAACGGCTGGAAAAGGGCGGCGCTGCGGGCAATCTGGGCTCAATTCAGTTTGACACAACACCCCAGCCCAAGGCCGCATTGCCCATCCTCACCTTCGACCACGATGTCACGATTCATTTAAACGGAGAAGACATCCACGTAATGCATCTTGGGAACGGCCACACCGACGGCGACAGCGTCATCTTTTTTCCCAGGTCAAACGTGGTGCATATGGGCGATGACTTCCTCAGAATCGGCTTCCCATTTATCGACCTCGCGGGTGGCGGCAGCGTGCGGGGCTTGATCGTTGCGCTCGAAGAGATCACCCCGAAACTTCCTCCCGATGTAAAGGTCATCCCGGGGCATGGTGTGATTTCGAACCTGGACGACGTCCGTGTTTACGTGAAAATGCTGAAAGAAACTCTGGCCGTGGTCGAACAAGGCGTGAAGCAGGGAAAAACCCTGGACCAGCTCAAGCAGGAAAAGGTTCTCGAGCCATGGAAAGAGTGGTCGGGCGAGTTCATCTCCTCCGACGCCTTTATCGAGACTCTGTACAACGACCTAACCGGCAAGCCCGGCACATTCATCAAGCACAATTGACGCAAGGGAAACTATGGCTCCAGCGGCTGAGAATCCAAGCGCTCCCCCAGTCGTTAGAACTCGAACTGAAGGCCGAACTGCCACGAGCGCGGCAGATTCTGGCTGGTTGATTGACCGAAAAGGTTGCTGGACAAATCGCCATTCGGCTGCGTCAGATTCACGCGATTGAATAAGTTGAACACGTCTGCCCTGAATTCAAGCGAAAAATGTTCCCACCTCATCACCTTCGCGAATTCTGTATTAATGTTAGCCAAACCGGGGCCAATGAAGGTGTTCCGACCGACATTACCCTGTTGTCCGAGTGCTGGGACTGGGAAAGCGGATGCGGGAGCAATTCCCTTGAGAAAATCGCTCCGGTTTCCGGTATGGACAACACCGGCGGCCGGTGCATTCGGCAAGTCGTAGCCGTAGCCGTCGGCGTTGAAGTCGCCGCTTCCCGGCAGCAAGCCGATCACGTTCCCGTTCTTATCCAGCACCGGATTGAACGACGCCGATGTAAATACGGAGAAGGGCCGGCCACTCTGTAGCACTAAAATATTGGACATGCGCCAACCGCCGAGAACTTTCCTCAGGAGGCTACTTTGGAAGAACCCGGACGGGACCTCCGTCACGCTATCAATGGTGACGCGCTTGGAAATATCATAGTCCGCCAGGCCATGCTGCGATCTGATGTTAAGCGGGTTGAAGACAGCCTCGCCGTTGTTCGTTCCGTTGTCGTTGCTGCTGGTTTCATCGGTGGCTTTGCCGAATGTATAAATACCCCTTAACTGCCACGAGTGAGTGAACCGTTTGCTTAGCATCAGGGTGCCATAGTGCCCATCGGCAACCCCAATCGTGCGGCCGAAAATGATGCTGCCAAAGTTGGGATTCAACCGGGTCTGAGTTCCCTGGTTAAGAATCAGGTCGCCCGGAAAACGGTTCACGTCTGTCTGGACGTATAGATTTGTGCTGTGCGAGCCGTTGTAGTCCGCCTCGGCAATCAGTCCGTGTCCAAGTTCCCGTTGGAGGGACAACATGAAGACGTGAGTACGAGGCTGATCCAAATGGGACACCAACCCCGACGTTTGAACCGGTAAGCCTACGAGACCTCCCGCCGCATTCGTTTCGAACGTGATTCCCGGTGGAGTCGGCCACACGCTACCCGTCGAGTCTCCTAATGCATAGCTGAACGGATGATTCAAACTGAGCGCACTGAAAGAGGGGTTGGCCCAAGTTGGGGGATTGGCGCGCGCGGGGAATGACCACGATCCATCCGCCACATTGTTGAAGAACAGGCCGTACCCACCTCGCAACGAGGTCTTTCCATCACCAAAGATATCCCAGGCAAATCCAATTCTGGGGCCCCATCCCTGCGGTCGATTATTCGTCACGTAGGCTTTTTGCCCGCCCCGGACAGACATAGTTCCATTGGCTACTTGAGAAGCGAAATCGCTCCCGGAGCCCAGCGAGAAGAAAGGAAACGGGGTATGTGAGTTGTAGTAGGTCCCCCAGTGGCCGAAGTAGTCATAGCGAAGACCCAGATTGACCGTGAACCGATGGGTCACCTTCCAGTCATCCTGGACAAATGCTCCAGCGTAAAGCCAGCGAAGTATCTGGTACAGGTCGCTGGCCAAGGCGCCGTTCGACACCTGCATGGCGGGACCATCCTGCTGAAATGGCTGGTCCTGGGCGAAGTCCAGCAGATTGGCGAAACCGAAACTCGGCCGCAGTAGCGGGCTGGTAAATTTATCGTCGTCATGATGACGGTCGATGTCGACTCCCGCGCTGATGGTGTGACTGCCACGCGTCCAAGTCAGAACGTCATGCCAGCTATAGTTCTGATGCACCCAGCCAGCCGGCCCCCACTGCGAAAATCCGGCCTGTCCTGTGAAGAAGGTCGCATTGGGAAGACTCTGGTTGTTGATGGCACTGGGATTGGATCCGTCGGCATCGATCCAGGTGAAACCCGCGTCATTTAAGAGCCTTGGAGAGAAAGCATGCGTCCAGTCGAGTTTCGCGAAAAAACCATTGTTTGGAACTTTGACTCGATAGATTGGACGCGGATCGGCTTGTAGTTGGTCCGAGTAGGTTCGGAACCAATCAAAGAAGAATCGGTCTTTTGATTCATTAACGTTGTAGTCGAGCCGGACATGCCATTGATACGCGTTGTGGGTCAAACTCAATGGGGTAATCGCTTTCCCGAATGCAGGCAAATCGGGGTTGTTTTGAAATGCAGCAGACTCCGGATAGAACCCGGGCTGTTTCGCCTGGAGCTGTCCCACGGTGACAATATTAGTGGTGGGCGAGATTCCAGGCGGTGCTTGCGTGAAGAATGTTGATGAAAGATTATTTGGAAAATTCTGCGTCACAAATTGCGCAAACTCGGGGGTCTCGACGCTCGAGACCAACGTGGTTGCATTGGAGGATCTCAACACAAAGAGCCCGCCAAAGGCGAACAGTTTATTTTTGATAATCGGTCCGCCCACGGTTCCGCCGAATTCGTTTCTTCGAAAGGCTGGTATTGCGCGGCAGCCAGTTTCCCCCGGGGGACAGTACTCAAACTCGGTTCGGGCCGTCAACGTATTATTCGTGTGGAACTCCGACAACGACCCATGGTACTGGTTAGTTCCTGGTTTTGTGAAAACCTGCACGTAGGCTCCGCTGTACCGCCCCTTGGAGGCGTCAATCGTCGCTCCGGAAATGCGGACGGCCTGGATGAAATCCGGCTCGGGAGAAAGGTTCACGACCCCGTCGCGAGATGCGCTCACCGCGATGCTGCCGTCGACATCGTACTGGTTGTTCTCCTGCCGTTGTCCGGCTGCGTTGATCTCGTATCCCGCTTCCTGCTCAAAACTATCGTTGTTCGCGGAACCCGAACCGAGCGCGCCTCCAGCCGGTAGTCCCGAACCCGTTACCCCGGGTGCTAACGCGATCATGCTGGTGTAAACATTTCTTCCGAGCAATGGAGCAGCATGGATGGTAGTGTCGGAAATTTCTCGCGAAGTGTTGCTCTTGTCCGTTTCAATCGTCGCTACCTCGGCCGACACGTCCACAGATACTGTCTGGTTGGGCAAGGCGAGGGTCGGGTGAAGGCTCTTTACCTGGCTGGACTCCAACTGCAGGTCCTTCTGCACCCATGTACGGAATCCCTCCCTCTGGACCTCGACGGTATAGACCGACCCGGGTAGCGACGTAATGCGGAAGTCACCGTTATCCGCGCTAGTCGTATATCGACTGACGTGAGTATCTTGGCTGGTGACGATGATTTTGGCGCCCGCGATTGCCGCGCCAGTCTGGTCCACCACCGTTCCCGTTAATCCGCTGGTGAATTGGGCGTGGGCGACGTTTAGAACCATGAGCAAGAAGACAAGCGTGACTGTTATCGCTGCGGGACCGGATCTCTTCATGGCGGGCGCTCCTTATCTCTGCGCTAGTTGCAGACTCGGTTTTTGCTGATCTTTAACTTTTTCGGCTTGCTGCTCGCGTTCGAACGCATCAATCAAGGCTCGCCCTTCGGCTCGCTTTCCGGTCTTGAGATACAACCGGCCCAGGCTGTACTGCGCCGACGGGTGGTGGGGTGCCAGCCGTAAACAAGCTAGCAAGTTTTCCTCGGCGAGTTTCGGGTCCTTGTCCAAATAGAGCTTCGATAAGTGGTAGTAAGAGTCCGCAAACGAGGGATTGATTCGGATTGCTCTCCTGAAGGCTTCTGCTGCCTTCGCGTCGTGCTCTAACGGTTCGAGAGCGATCCCAAGGTAGTAATGCATCTGGAAATTGGAGGGGAACTTTCTGATTGCTGAAGAAAGTGTGTTGATCGCGTCTTGTAATTCGCCCGCATGAGTCTGGATGATGCCGAGGCTGAGGAGGGCAACACTGTTGTCTTCTTGCAGATTGCGGGCGCTACGCACGATCTGTTCGGCTTCGCCGAGGCGGCCAAGTTTTTCGAGGATGGCGCCCTTCTGCACCTGCAAGCGATAGGAACCGGGGATATGGGACAGTCCGATATCAGCAGCTTCCAGGGCCAGAGGATAATTTTCGTAGTCCATGCAGAGGGTGCTGAAATCCAGATAATTCGCTTCCTTGTCCGGTTCAAGCATTGCAGCCTGACGCAATGATTGGATCGCCAGATTGAGGTCACCGCTTCTTCTGGCCAGGTTAGCCAGTAGATTCAACGAGTCGGCGTCCGGCCGGGTGCTGGTGAGATCTTTGAGTGCTTTCAGGGCCTCTTCGGAACGCCCCAACTGGTCCAAGGCAATGGCTCGCTGGTATGCCAGCCCCGATAGCCCGGGATCTGCCTTCTCTGCCCTTTGAAATTCTGCGAGGGCTCGCTGGTAGTGCTTCTGTTGCGAGTAGAGGAGGCCCGCCTTAAAAAATTCAGAGGCCGCGACACCGGACATCGTGTCCAGGCTTTTCAAGACAGCATCAGCCCTCTCTGTTTCCTTCAATTCAAAAAGAGAGTGCGCAAACGATAGAAGAGCCCGCGGGTACTGAAAGACAGTGTCTCCGCATTCTTCCAGGAGGGAAGCGGCCTTACTGAAGTTCCTTTGCTCTTCGGCGATGATTCCCAGGAAAAAAGACGCCACGGAGCGCGAGTCGCCGGGCTCATTGATGAGGGTTTCAAATTCCGTAGTGGCTAAATCGTACTTACCCAAGTTGAAGTAATTTATCGCCAGGTTCTTGCGCGCAGGCACGAGTCGCGGATCGGCTTGCAGGCTCAAGAGCAAATAATTCTCCGCTTGCTCGAACTCGCCTTTCAGGCTGTAGGCAGCTCCGATCGCATTCAAGAGGACGGCATTCTGCGAATCAGTTTTGAGGCCATTGTTGAAAGTTGAGATTGCCTCATCGACGCTTCCTTCCTTGAGAAGGCTCATACCCATGCGATACGCCTGCCCAGACTCGGACTCATTGGAAACTGAGGACATCGAAGCGGTCTGCGCAAAGAGGCCCACCGAGCCCAAAAGTGCTAGAGACAGGCCCACCCATACCAAGTTGCAGCAATGGAATCGCCTGAGAATTCGGCAAAGGAAATGAATTGAGTTTCTGATCATGTGATTCGTGAGAGCCACGGTGCCCTCAACCCCACGCGGAGTCACGGTTACAAATGCAGGGCGCAACTTAAATCGTTTCAAAATAGCTTGTCAAGTCCATTTTTGGGTGTCCTCCTATGCGTTTGAAAGGTTTCGTGTTAGCCCCCGCGACGCGAAAGGGCTCCACGAAGGAGAGAAGGGGAACCCCGAAACGTTTCAGCTCACGCCGACCCCCTGGTCGTAAGTTTGTTTCTGTCTCGCTGCCGGAGTTCTACCTCGGGGAGGTGATGCGGAGTGCCGAACCCTTAATTCGGCCGGCAATACCACCTTCTTGATGCGCTGCTTCGAGCCATCAATTCTTTCCAGCAAGAGACGCGCAGCCGTCGCTCCGAGTTGATAACCAGATTGGTGCACGGTTGTAAGGGCCGGGGCAGTGAATTCGGTAAAGTCCAGATTGTCGAAGCCGACGACTGACAATTCTTCCGGGCACAGCAGGTTCAACTCTCGAGCCGCCAAAAGAACTCCCAGCGCCATCAGGTCATTACACGCGTAGATGGCGGTAGGTCTCGGCAGCATGCGTAGGAGGCGGAGTGCTGCCTGATATCCGCTCGGGCGGTCGAAGCGGGCCTCTTGCACATATTCTGGTTCAATCGAGACGCGTGCTTCGTCCAGTGCACGGCGAAAACCCTTCAGACGTTCCGCCGCGTTTGTGAGATGGAGCGGTCCAGTAATCACTCCGAGATTCCGGTGGCCCATGCGTAGAAGATATCGAGTGGCAGCGTAAGACCCTGCTTCGTTGGCCACGACCACCAGATCTCCGTCCCATCCACGCGGACGCCGGTCGATGCACACAACTGGTGGTCCGGAACTGGCCAAAGAACGCAGTTGGGCTGTAATGTGGCTCTCCGCTGCCGGAATCATCAATAGTCCAGCCGGACGATAGGAACGCAATTCGTTCAGATAAGAAATTTCTTTGTGCGGATCGTTGTCGGTGTTGCACAGAACCAGCCGGTGCGAACGTTTGTAGGCAACGTCCTCCACACCCCGAACCACTCCCGGGAAAAAGGGATTCGTCACGTCCGGGATGATCATTCCCAGCATGCTCGTTTGATTGCGCCGCAGACCGCGTGCCAATTGGCTGGGTTGGTAACCGAGGCTTCGAATCGCTTCCACGACTCGAACGCGTAGTTTCTCTCGAACTTTAGCGGTCCCATTGATGACGTGCGACACGGTGCCGGTGGAAACATCCGCTCGTTCCGCGATCTGCCGCATTGTCACCGGTACGCTCATACTAATTGACGAAGATGTAGCAGGCTCTTAGTGGGCACGATGACGTCCTCGACATCGCTCCGGTTGTGCGAGCGGGAGGATAGCCAATATAAAACGATTCAAAAATTATGTCCACAGATGCTTTCTTCTTGGTACGATCACCGGCGCGACGGGGTGTTAGCCAATTACAAATATCTGGCACCCGATAAGACAAGCTAAGAAACCCTAATCGGAGAACCAACCATGCGAATCACGTTGACTGCCTTGACGCTGGGCGTTGCGCTCGCACCTGCTTTGGCGGGCGCTCAGACCGGCCCGTCACGCCGACTCTCTCGGGCCGCACTTGAAGACAAGATCCGCGGCGGCTGGGCGGGGCAGATGATCGGGGTTTCGTACGGCGCTCCTACTGAGTTCCGCTCGAATGGCAAAATCATCGAGGGCAATCTGAACAAGTATCTCGACTGGTCTCCGGAGAGACTCAAGAACGCCATCGACCAGGACGACCTCTATGTGGAAATGACGTTCGCCGAGGTCATGGACGAAGTCGGCCTTGAAGCGACCACCGAGCAGTACGGGGAGATGTTCAAGAACTCCATGTACGAACTGTGGCATGCGAATGCCGGAGCCCGACGCAACCTCAACCGCGGCATCAAGGCTCCCATGTCGGGACATCCGAAATACAACATCCACGCGAACGACATCGATTTTCAGATCGAATCGGATTTCATCGGCTTGATGACACCCGGCCTCCCACGTGAAGCCAATAAATACGCGGACCGCGTTGGACGGGTCATGAACTGGGGTGACGGCCTGTACGGTGGAATGTTCTTCTCGGGCATGTACGCCGCCGCCTTTTTCGAGAGCGACCCTCGCAAGGTCGTAGAGCGCGGCCTTCAATCAATTCCCGCGGACAGCGCCTACGCAAAAGTCATCGCCGACGTGCTTCGATGGTCCTCCCTGAACCCCAACGACTGGATGGCAACTTGGCGGCTTATCGAGGCTAAGTGGGACAAGGGAGATGTGTGCACCGAAGGCGCTCTGGAACCATTCAACATCGATGCTAAGCTGAACGGAGGCTACGTTGCCCTCGGGCTGCTGTATGGCAAGGGAGATTTCGCGAAGACGCTTGAGGTGGCAACCCGGTCCGGCCAGGACTCGGACTGCAACCCCTCGAGCGCCGCCGGTATCCTGGGCGTGATGCTCGGCTACGAGCACATCCCCGACGTTTGGAAGGCCGGGATACCCGCTCTCGCCGATACGCGCTTCGCCTTCACGCAGTACTCGTTCAATCAAATTGTGGCGAGCACGCAGGCTCGAGCCCTGAAAGTCGTGGAAGGAGCCGGAGGCAAGGTCACTGCCACGGAAATTGAAGTACCGATTCAGGAACCCAAAGCGCCCCCTCTTGAGAGGTGGGACATCGGCGTACCCCTAAGACGGGTGGAGTCCACCGACCCAGCTTGGACGTTCAAAGGCCGGTTCGATGATGGGTCATTTAGGTTCCCTTGGGGCGATGAGCGTAAGTTCAAAGAAGCACGCTCGGCCGGTGCCGCGGCGACACTCGCATTCGAAGGCACGGGCGTTGCTATCGTGGGCCGCTGCAGCCAGGAAGGTGGACGTGCCGACGTTTTCCTCGATGGCAAAAAGGTCGGCGAGATCGATGCCTGGATCCCCAAAAATACGACCGATGACGACTATTGGCATGTCAGTGGCCTGCCTGCGGGAAAACATTCCGTGCGGATCGTGGTACGCGCCGACGAGGACGCCAGATCTACGGGTACCAAGCTTCAGATTGAGCGGGCCGTCGTCTATGGCACTGCTACTCCATGACCCACCGATTCTCACTGGCGAACAGGCCAGCATTTTCCCATGCGGCCGATCCCCGCGGCTTAAGGGTCTCCCCGTCACGTTTTTCAGTTTGGTAACTGCTCTCCGAAAAGCTTGTAAAGGCCTGCCCAACTCGTCGAGGCTGCGTTCGGAACGGTATTACGCGAAAATACGGGTCCTAGCAAAAAAGCTTCTGATCAGCATAAGAATTCAGGCGATGGTCTGGTTAGTTCACCACCCGCATGACCGTCGTCGAATGTTGGCGAGGTCCGGAAACTGCGTTGATGGTCAGTGTGTACGTGCCAGCAGGGGTACCGTTGCTGCCACGGCGCCTGCTCGTACTGACGGTCATGGTCGAGTTCGCCATACCCGCGGCCTGGAGTCACCGAGCCCGGCGAAAACGCACAACTCGCTGGCGCCGGCAGCCCTGAGCAGGTCCAGGCAACGGACGAGCCGAACGTCCCACCCAGGGCCGACACACTGGCTACGTAACTCGCAGAACTTCGCGCGTTCACGGTTACGCTCGACGGTGAGGCCGACACTGAGTAGTCCAGACCAACACCGGTCAGAGAAACGGATTGCGGACTTGCCGACAGGCTGTCATCGGCGACGCTCACGGTGCCAGACCGGCTCCCGGCAGCGCCGGGGGTAAATGTGACGCTGATCGTGCAACTGGCTCCGGGCGCCAGGGACACGCCACAGTTATTCGATTGGGCGAAGTCTCCGGTTACGTGAGGTTGCTCAAGGTGAGAGTGGCGTTCCCGCTGTTGATGACGGTCACCGCCTTAGCGGAGGGACCAATTCTGGAACGGTTTTCCAGCTCACCCCGTAGTCTGGGATCGTAAGGCCGACAGGACCGAGGCTAGTACAGTGTGCGGCAAGACCTCGCTCAGATCCTGGTACGCAAACACGTCGGCGCGCTGAGACGCATGACGTGACGCCTTTGCGGTCACATGGATTGGGTCGTAGCACCGTGGATGAAGATCACTAACCATACGATCATCGCGGCAGGTACCGACCCGCTGTTCACCGGGCGACAAGTGACGAACAGAGTCCACCATAACAATGTCGGCTCCCGTGCCCGAGTAGACTTTGGTTAACGCCAACCAACCAAGGGCTCGGGAGACATTGTTATGGAATCATTGCACTCCGTCGAAAGTCGCGCGTAACCCGTTTGGAATAAATGAAGCTTAGCAATGCACTTTTCATCGCTATGGGTGGGCCGGCGGCCAGGGCAAACTCACAACGGTCCATAAGCTCACGCGCCTGTGGCCCTCGAATAGGAAACCGAAGCAGCAATTTTCATTCGTGCGAATGTAAGGGTTCATCCCGAATCACACCTCGCCTCAAAATTCGCCCACGGCATCACGATCTTCACAAGCGCTTTCCTGTTGTTTAACGTGGAATCCATCATCGCCAATATCATTCTCGCTGGATGGGCGGAGCGCCGGCTGTGGCGCAGCTGTGTGCATGATCGGGTATGATCGTGTAGTGCCGAGATGGGCTAAGCTCGGGCCGTGGGCTTTGGTGATCGGCACGGCCCTCTTTTGTGGTCGTCACGCCTGGGCGCACCACTCCTTCGCCTCGACCTACTCTCTTGAGACGGTGACGATTGAAGGTAGGGTGGTCGAGTTCCTGTTCCGCAATCCACATTCGGTCGTTCTGGTGGAAACTCCCGGCGAAAAGCGGCAGACGATCACGTGGGCCGCCGAGTGGGGCACCGCCGGCCAACTGAGCCGTCAGGGAATTGAGAAGGACACGCTCCAACCGGGCGACCGTGTGATCATCAGCGGCAATCCCAGCCGCAACTCTGCCGACCACAGGCTGCGCATGGGGGACATTACGCGCCCATCCGACGGATGGAAGTGGAAGAGCAGTTTTTAGTAAATACAATAAGGAGTCGTCCCTCAGTACGGCCACTTGGCCTTCCACTCGCCGGCTCGGCGCCTCGCCTCGGCCAATTGTTCGGGGGTCATTCGGGCAGTCAGTGCATCGCGCGCAGCGGAGTATTTTTCGCGGATCGGCCCGCGCGCGCGAAAGAGGGCCAGGTCCATCCATTCGTATGCAGCCACCTGGTCTGGCGGCACACCTAGGCCGCTGGAATATGCCAGGCTCAATTCGTACTGCGCGGAAGCGAGGCCCAGGTCCGCGGCTTTGCGGTACCAGCGGGCGGCCTCAGACTGATCGTGGGCCACGCCGCGGCCGCTGGCGTACATTCGGCCGAGGCTAAGCTGAGCAATGTGCATTCCCTGGTCTGCAGCCCTGCGGTACCAGCGGGCGGCCTCGACATAATCCTGCTCGACACCTTGCGCTTCCTCGTACATCACTCCCAGGTCGAATGCCGCGTCGGCATTCCCCTGCTCGGCCGCCTTGCGGTACCAGCGCGCCGCCTCAGCATGGTTAATTGGAAAGCCCTGACCGCTATCGTAAAGCCAGCCCAGGTTTAGCTGTGCCTCGGCATAGCCCTGCTCGGCAGCCTTGCAGTACCAGCGGGCCGCTTCCTGGTGGTCGATGGGAACTCCCCCGCCGTAATCGTAGAGGAACCCGAGGCTATTCTCGGCCTCGGCGTAGCCCTGGGCGGCCGCCTGGCGGAACCACCGGACGGCCTCTCCCAGGTCCTGACGTACGCCCTGACCGTTGCGGTACATCGTACCCAAGACCGTCTGGGCCTCCGGGCTGCCTTTCTCGGCACGCTTCTGCAACACTTCGAGTGACTCCTGCGCCTGCGCCCCCCGGTACCAGAGAAAGACGAGAGTCAGGAGGACCGCACTAAGCCTTGGAGTTTTCGCCA
>Ga0137401_10000241_pt1 | contig 19770 bp, 25 predicted proteins | sample CZOMad1_1_16fung_FD_108286 | JGI IMG/M metagenome (GOLD analysis project Ga0137401, IMG submission 108286) | Vadose zone soil fungal communities from Angelo Coast Range Reserve, California, USA - CZOMad1_1_16fungal (Illumina Assembly) | ecosystem: Environmental > Terrestrial > Soil > Vadose...
AGGGTACTGGAGCATTTGCTAACCTGATTCTTGCTCAGGTATGGTTTCAGTGGTATGCCAATGGTACAACAGTTGTGGAGGTTGTAAATCCCGTAGGGTTGTACGTTGCCCCCGGTCAATCTACCGCAGTAAGAGTTACTCTTGATGTGGATAATGGTTCTGCACAACATGTGACTCAGATGTACATAGCTAATCACATTGGGAATTTTATTACTGGGGGATATTCCGGTCCATTTACTGTTACCACTGCCGGAGTTACTTCTATATTTAATGGGGCTGGAGATCTTCTTCTATGTAATACTAAATATGGTACTGGAGCTGCAATACCTACTTTAGGATCACCTCTATTCGGGGGGATTTTTAAGGTAGAATTAAGAAACGGAATAGCGGGAACTCTAGTTGCTAATCCCGATTTTACTGCTCAAACCAGAGATTTACCTTTTACCGATTTAACTGGTATTGTGTGGACATTCGTCGGAGCTTACCTAGGTAGACGGGGTATTGATGAGGCTCTTGTAATAGATTTCTCAAGTATGGCTTTAGAGGCTGTGCAGATTCAACGTGATATGACAACGGATGTACCTGCCAACACTCGAACTATTACTGGTTATCCAACCGCTCAAGCTACTATACTTCTTTCTGGTCATGTACTATTAGCGGGTGTTCCTACTTCCATAGCGAGTTTGATGAACCCATGGAATAAAAACTCCCCTTACTACTTAACTGACTGGACCGAATTTTCAATTGTTGTTCAGTCAAGGGTATATGTTAATGGGGTACCTGATGTAACTATACAGTTTACTGGTCGTATTTTTGAACCTTCTCAGGATCATGTCACCGGTGGAATAAAACTAACCTGTATCGATTCATCTGACGATAAACTTAGAAATGGTTTAGTTCTTCCCCCCGTAGCTAATCCTATGGATCAGCCCATTGGTGGTGGATTTGTTTCTAAGTTTAATCCGGGGTTGACTGGGTTATATATCCTTGATACATTACTTCGTAACAACCATATCTATAGTTCACCGGGACCCAGAGCAAACTGTGTATTTTACGCTAGTCTCGCTGGATCAGCATTTCCCCAGATATACAGGAAATCGGGTTTGCCGCCACAAGCATCATACGGTGCTGCCGGGGGATTTTGGCTTACTTCTGAAACAGATATGGTATTCGTGGATGGTCAATTTAATTCCCAGGTATGTCGAGATTTCAGTACTATCTGCAGTACTTATGCAGGTCCTTGGGATACACAGGATCAAGCTATTTGGCTGGGTGGTCTTAACAAAGGGATCACCGCAGAATGGTGGATGCTGTTTGACATCACTAATGTTCCATTTACCGGCGCTCAAGCTGGATTCCAATTCGGACATAATACTCCTGGTAGTGGATCTTACTTTGTTGACTACTTTATAAATGTTGCTATTGCCAATTCCTCGGGAACAACTTGGTTTGTTGCAGTGAATGATGGAACTAATTTTGCAACTTCTGGATCATTCACTGTTACAGCTGCATGGCATCAGATAACAATGCAGATCACGTACCCCGGTGGTAGTGCTGTCCAGATGGATGCCTTTATTGACGGGGTACAGGTCGTAACTGCGCTAGTACTTACGACAGCAGCGCCATTGCCAAATGCGGTAGCTGACGTGATGTTGGCTGGTTCTAGCTTACCCTGCGAAGCGATGCAGGTGACTTATGAATTCCTAAGTACACCCACAGTAGTTGGATCATTTATTCCCGGGGCAGTATTAGATGCCTCATTGAATAACTTAGTTGGTGTGGTAGAAACTTTAGGCCAGAATCCTTGGCAAATTGTACAGCAAGTTGTAGAAGCTGAACTAGGTTTTGCTGGGTTTGATGAAAATGATGTGTTTAGATTTTACAACAGAAACACCCTTAATAACTCTACTTCGGTAAGAACTATTTCTTCTAGAAGTTCTCTAAAGGCTGTAGAAACTACTTCGCAAAAGTCTGCTGTTGCCAATTGGGTTCAAGTTCCATATCTTCCCCTTGGCTTATCTAGCTATCAAGCAATCTGGTCTTGTGGTGATACAGAGTATTTTATTCCGCCTAGGGGAATATTTTTCTTATTTGTAACTTTCGAGAATCCAGTTATAGGTCTATCCACACAAACTGGGGTAATTCCTTCCGGGGGAATTATTAATACATCTTCAATACACCAGGCTCTATCTGGATTCCGAGCAGCCAAGAAAGCTGATGGATCTGGGGGGCAGATTACTACAGGAATTAACATTGTTATACGTCAGTTGTCTCCTACAACGGCTCGACTAGACATTAGTTCTAACTTGAACTATCCTGTTTACTTGGTTACTCCCCCGGGATTTCCCACTGCTCAGGGAGTTCCCTGCCTATCCTTGGGAGGGGAATTTCTGACCGCAGTAGCAACAGCTCCTGATACAGGAACTACTACTAACTCAGAAGCAATAGCTGAAGCTCAGTGGCCACCCATAGATCAGGGAGGTGCTGCTAGTAACCCTTCAGGACCTATTCAGGTATTACTAAGCTCTAACCCATGGCGACAGAAATTAGTAGAAGCTACGGCTCTGGCTGATGATATTTTAGCAGATTTGTATCAGTCTAGACCTGTTCTACAAAATGTAGTAATTACTATGGATGCTTCACTTCAGCTAGCTGATCGAGTAACTTTAGTTGATCCAGATAAATCTAAACTTAATGATGATGCTCAGGTATTCTCCATTACTACCAATATGTCTAAAACCGATGCTACCCAGGCACTTAACCTTAAGACTATAGGGGGTCCTGGAGCATGGGTGATGGGTATTGTGGGTCATTCTGAGATGGGGGTGAATACTAGAGTATGACTGGAACATTACCTCCAGATCTCCCCATAAGTACATTCGTTGATGGCGAGGTTGTCAATGAGGTTAAATGGTACAATCGATTTTTTAAACCGATAAATGCTCTACGTCAGGCACTTAGTCCCTTGGAAATGGTTTGGGTAGCTTATGCGGGTGTTGCGACGAACATTCCAAACGCAGCTTGGACAATGGTTAATGTCAACACGGTCGTTGTTGATACTTTGAGTCTCGGAATCTTCTCCGGGGGGTTATCGATACCTGAAGATGGTGTTTATGAATGTGTATCATATTGTACATTTGCAAGTAGCACTGGTGGTAATCGACGAATGACAGAAGTTGCTGTCGATGGCGGTGTATCAGGTGACCCAAGCTTTCAAATTTCTACTCAGGGATCTCAAACCGGTAATGCTGGAGGAACAGCCGCTGTTCCTGGTGCGACACAGCTATTGCCTTTGCAGAAGGGTCAACGACTCCAGGTTGCTGCTTGGCAGGATAGTACGGCCACACTCGCGACTGGTACTACTGCAACAGCGAGACCAACACTAAGTGTTAGGCGGTGGGCGTAATGGCTTATCCGCCGGATCTTTCAACTTCTGTTTTTACTGATGGACCGACTGTTACTAGTAATGATTGGTATACACGCATCTTCTCATGGTTTAATTCGCTTCGAGATGCAATCAATCCATTGACATCCACCTGGCGAGCAGTTGGTGTTGCGACATCTTCTATACCTTCAGCCGCATGGGCAACGAACGTTTTAGACACCTTGTTAGTAGACACCGATGGTGTGGGAATTAGTGCAGGTGGAGGTTGGAAGTGTCCCGCTACTGGGACGTATTTGCTCAGTGGGGTGGCATCTGTACCGGGACCAAATGCTGCTACCGGATCGAGACGAATCGGTTCGTTAAACGTTAATGGCATTGTTGGGGGAGCTGAACCAGCAGGTCTTAGGCAAGGAATATCCCATACTGCAATAGCTACACAGTATTCTATTCCTCTTGGTCCTTCACTAGCGTTAATTACTGCGGGTTGGGAAGTGCTTGTTTCATCTTGGCAAGACGGGGGAACAACTCTTCCAACATTCGGTGGTTTATCATCACTCAGTGTTCGGAGACTCGCATGACTACTCCGCTACCGGTAACGGATATCCCTTGGAATATTTTTGGTAACAAAGAACTTACAAATTCTCAGACTTGGTTCTCTAGAATCTTTGCTTTTCTAAATGGTTTACGAGATACTGGTCTACCTTATCAGTCATACTGGAAGGCAACAGCTACTGTTGCAACTTCTATGCCAACAGCTACTTGGACACGTATGGCTTTAAATCAAATTGAAGTGGATAGCGATGGTGTTGGCATTAGTAATGGGGGATATCTTACACATTCTGCTGGAATTTATATGTGCATCGGATCAGTTGGATGTACTGTAACAACTGGTTCTCGAAAAGGTGCGCAAGTTATGGTGAATCCTCCAGCAACGGGTGGTACAGGTACTATTGAAGGATCTCAGAGACTTATCACACCTCCAGCAGTAGGTGAAGGAATACTTAGTGGAATGACGTTTGTGTCTCTTGCTACTAGTGATCGTCTGAATATCTGTGGATATCAGGAGACGGGGGGTACAGTCAACTCGGTTGAGTCCACCGTATCGCTACGATCGAGTCTAACTGTTGTGCGAGTAGCATAGGGGGTGTTGATGCCCATAGCTGAGGGTGCTGTAGCTACTGGCAGTATTTGGGGAGTAATCGGTCTTATTGTTACGGGATTGATCGGATTAGGAACAACCCTGGTCCAAGATCGTCGAAGACGACGAGAGGAACTCGAAGATAAGGGTTCCATACAGCCCAAGCATGCGGAACGAAGTTCTGAAAGGATTGCTGCAACAACTGCTAGTAATGAAATCCTGGGATACCTAACTGAGCATATCATAACTCCTTTACGTAATGACTTAGAGGAAGCTCGGAAGAAAATTGAAGAACTTCAGACTCAAAATGCCCGTAAAGATGAACAGCTTAACGAAGCTCATGCTCTGGTGAGAGATTTGAATGTTAAGATTATCTCGTTTCAGGCTCAGGTTGCTATCTTGTTAGAGCAACTAGGAGGTGTTAGAGATGACCGAGGATGAAGGCTTGGATTTGATTCAGGAAGTCCAGAGCCATGTTGATAAAGAAATTATTCCCAATGCAACTAGAACTGCTAGATTAGCGGTTATTCAACAAAGAAGACGTCGAAGAATTATGTGGGGTATTCTTTTCGGCGTAGCCACTATAGCTCTCATTGTAATCTTTGAAGCTCAAGTTCTTCACGCTAGTAGTCTTCAAACAGGTAAAAATAAAGCTGAAAGTTCAGCTACTTCTAATGGTGCTATAGTTAGTGCACAAGCCCCTGTAATCCAAAATGGTCAGGCAGTTGCGAGTTCTGTTACTAAAGTTTGTCAATCAGCCTCTGGCCGTGTTATATTACGGAAGATAGGTATTTCTTGTTCTCAGGCTTCGGTAGTAGCTACTGCTACACCCAGTATCCCCTCAGCAGGGCTCCCGGGAGCGAATGGGGCACAAGGACCTCAGGGACTTCAGGGTATCCCAGGAGCACCCGGAGCTCAGGGTATTCCTGGAGGACCGGGTAAACCCGGACCATCTGGACCTACAGGTGCATCTGGACAAACTATCACTGGTCCAGCAGGGGAGAATGGAGAGCAGGGTAGTACTGGACCTATGGGACTTTCCGGTGTTAACGGCAAAGATGGTAAAGATGGGGTTAACGGAGTTGATGGCAAAGATGGTGTTAATGGAACAAATGCCCCCACAATCGTGGGAGTAAAAGAAGATATGGGGACATGTATGATTACTCTTACTCTATCTGATAATAGTGAAATCAGTGGACCTATTACTGGCACTTTGACGTGTCCCTAGATGAAAGGAGGGTAGATGACTAATACTCTTGAACCCGGAGCTAGAGAGCATTATCTCAGTCGACTTGATGCTGGTGAGATACTAGCTCATAGTCGAGAATGGTATGAAGCTGATGGTTCAGTGGAATTATCGGAAGAAGATAATAATCGACTTGCAAGTCGACTAGAACAAAAGGCAGTACCCGCTCTCGGATATTGGTTAGATTGGTCAGGTGCCCGACCCAATCTTACTGTAGCTAAACAGACTGGGGCTAGAGGTGTATCTCGTTATATTGCACCTGACATTGCCTCGACTGCTTGGAAGCGACTGGGAACTGTTGAGCGTGATCAGATCTTGAAGGTACTCGGCGATCTCGAGCTTAACTGGGAATGGTATGCAGGTCGATGTTTAGAGGGTGCTGTCGCTGGTCATGCTGATGGTAAAATGATCCTTAAGGCCGCTCAAGCTCTTAGCTATCCTCATGGTCGAGTCATCCCAGTTAGTCATGATATCGGGACAAACAATGATGTAGCCGTAATTGCTTACTTTAAAGCAGTTAAAGCTGAGCAAAATGGTATCTACGGGATTACCCCTTATGGATCATTCCACACAGCAACCGTAATTACTCCTGGCGCAGGTCTAGTCAATGTCCCCTGGCAAACAGCAGCTTGGTCTAGTCGCCAAAAAGCTACTAATGCTGCTAAGTATCAGAATACTAATCAGTGGTTTAATGGCACAGTGGATGAGAATGAGATCTGGAAGATGCCTTTCGGATCCTGGAATCACCCTCTTATTGTACCTAAGCCGCCTGTTCCTCCATCCTCAGGTCCAATTGATTTTGCGAAGGTGGTTGCTTTGTATAAAACTCAGGCTGAGTTCGAAGCCGCAGTAGAGAGTCAAGTCTTAAATGTTATTAGTTCCGCGCTGTGGGGTGATCCCCGAGGACTAACCCCTGCACAGATGTGGACACTTACTCACGGTCGACCGTCCCTAGGTGTCTATGATGGTATGAGCACTTTTTCACGGGGTCGTTATGTTCGATTTCCTAAGGATCCTAAGTCGCCAACTGCTATCTATGAGAAGGTCGGAGATAAACTTCTCTGGCTATCAGCCACTGATTGGAAGGAACTCAACACTCCCTTCGCCCTGCTTCCCGTCGTGGATCATTCCATCACGGGGAATGTTTACAAGCTCTCGGTTGCAGATGGAACTACTGATCCTCGCCAAGCTGTTGTTGGTGTGGAACTACTCAACTATGATGAGGTGAATGAAGATGAGGCTCCTACTACGTAGTTTAACTTACATTCTATTCATCTACACCTGTTTCATCCTAGCCCCTATCAGTTCGTTTGCTGGTACAGTAGATACTCGAACTGGTCCTTTAGTAGTTTTTGGTATCGTAGTAGATACAGCCTTTATGCTTGCTCTGATTACTGGTACTGTCATTCCTCTAGTGTCTTCTTTGCTTAGTAACTCCCATTGGTCATCGGGAGTTACTGGGGTTATCACTATGGCTTTAGCGGCGATTAGTGGATTCTTTACAGAGTGGGCTCAGTCTTCGAATGCCAGTCACTATGATTGGAAACATGCTGTACTTATTGCTATCGGTACTCTTCTTATGGCATTCTTAGGTCGTAATGTAGCTTGGAAGGGTTCCAAGACTGATGCCAAATTGTTGGCGATTGGGTCGGGTAAAGTAGCATGACAGAATCTGCCTATGGCATTCATGATCATTCTCAACTCAAGTTGGGTAAGCAACCCCCCGATCCAGTTAGAATGGCTCGAGCTATCAAGATGGCATCGTTCATCGATGTCAAGGCAGTAACTCAGCAAATCGAATATCACCCCCCCACCGATGATAACTATCTGCAGTACCTAGATGCCAACAAGTCATTTGGCTTGTATGGCAATAATAACTTCGGGGTCTGCGGCCCAACAATGGTAGCTAATGGTCGACGACTTAGTAGTTTTCTCGCAGGTTCATATGATGAGCCCACACAAGACGATGTCTTTGATCTCTATCGTCGTTCTGGGAACCCCAATTTTGACCCTATTACTGGTGCCGATGATAAGGGTGTCAACAACCAGACGATGCTTGAGCAAGCACTCAAGAATGGGTTTGGGGAAGATGTTGAGGGCAATGAGCGAGAGCTCGTAGCTTTTGCTCAGGTAGACCACAGCAATCTAGATGAACTTCGAGTCGCAATCTATAAGTTCGACTACGTTTGTGTGGGGGTTGTACTTGATACTGCTCAACAGGATCAGTCTGATGGCAGTAATCCCACGTGGAGTTATGTTGATTCATCCCCTTGGGGTGGTCACGATATTCTTGTAGCTAAGTATGACTCAGATAGTGCAGTTTGTGTATCATGGGCTTTGTTTATTGATATGCTAGATAGCTTTATGTCTCGACAAATGGATGAGGCTTGGGTTGTTATCTGGCGAGATCAGTATGACAAACTGACTGATGGGGAGAAAGTAGCATTAGCTCGTGAGTTTGAAGTCGCTACCGGCAAACCCTTTCCCCTCATTCAACCCGATCCCGAGCCCAGTCCAACTCCCTCTACTAATCCGGATTTGGAATTGGTTAAAAAAATTACTGCATCTGGATTCTTAGGGCAGAGTCATCATAAACCAGCCAACGATGTGGCTCATGCTCTTAAACAATGGATGATTGCTAAGGGATATGTAAGTTGACATAGGTTGAAAGATGCTATAGAATGATGGGTATGACCAAGCTTAGGGAAAGATTCAAAGAAACAATGCAGGCAGAAGCTAAGAAGCTTGATGCCAAGCGTACTCGCAAGGCACTGAAGCGAGTATTGCCCCATGTTGAGTGGATCTACACCAAGGCCCGGGGGCCATTTGAAACCAAGCTCTTGCTCAGTGCTGGTTGGGAACCAGTTAGTCAGTCTGGTGGTGACCTCATGGATAAAATTCTAGGTAGTCAAACCACCGTCACAACTTTGCTAAGGAAACGAAACCCCAATCTTTAGCAAAGACAACAAAGTCTCCTAGGCCACGAGCTTGGGGGGTTTTGTTGTGTGTATAGGGATTTTCGATCGAGCGATCGCGCCTTATGATGCAATCACGGGATGCCTCAAGAAGAGCTCTAATTTAATCCCTAAAAGGGTAAGATATCTGATTGCATGTGATTTTATGCAGGCGATTAGCCATAACTTCAGAGATTATTTGAGGAATTCTTCTATATACCAGAGAGCCTCAGCACTGGAGCAAATTACTACTGCTTTTCCCCCCGCGGCTCGAATCTGAGTATGCACCATTTGTTGCTTAAGAGTGACGTTATCCCGTTCGTCAGGCATCTTAGTTTCAAACCCTACAAAATAACCATCCACACAAGCTATGATGTCGGGGAGTCCAGCAGTCATAGTAGGACCACCATGAACTTTGAAACAAAAATAGCCCTGTGCTCTAAGGTCTTTCATGATTTTACGACTAAGTTTAGATTCAGGTTGATTACCCATGATAACTCCTATACATGCCAGGGAGGCGATGCACCAAGCCGCCTTGACCGAGGAGAAGAATGATGCACCGCCTCAACCTGCATGGTAGATGATATATCGTAAGATGAATGATTGTCAATGAAACAAACCAAGAGACCCCCAGAGTTATCTGGGAGCCCTCGGCTGATATCACTTAGAGATCGATGCGCGCCATCAAAGCCTGCATAGTGTGGATCAATCCCTGAGCTTGGTTCTTGAGCTCCTGAAGTCGACCAGCTAACGAAGACTCCATTGCTTCCTGAGGTTCCGATGTTCGCTTGCTCTCGGGCTGTACTCCCAGGATGGGAGCCAATCGACTCTCGAGCTCCAGAATAGTCTTATGTAGTCTCTCATGGGTAAGGCCGATTTCATCAAGACGAGTGTCGAGTTTCCGTGTGCCAGTACTAATTCGTTCAGTATCTTCCTCATCGAAACGAACTGCTTGACCTTGAGCACTCATTATAGATCCTCTATGTCGAGTTCTTCGAGCTCTTCGTCGGTTACCTTAGCCTTGCGCTTCTTGCGCTTCGGCGGAGCAGGCTCTTCCTCTTCATCCTCATCTTCATCGTCTTCTGGCTCTGGCTCAGGAGTCTTCTTCTTGCGTCGCTTCTTAACTACAGGTGGCGGCTCCTCTTCTTCATCTTCATCCTCATCCTCATCTTCCTCGGGCTCCGGGGCAGCCTTACGCTTTACTCGGCGAACTGGAGGTGCTTCTTCATCTTCATCCTCGTCTTCATCTTCATCATCAGTCGACTCAGTATCCTCCATATCTGAGGGAGGGAAAATACTAGCGATGGTGGACTTCATCTTGCCCTCGTACTCATCATCCTGAAGACTGATAGCAACAAGTTTTCCTACTACCTTCTCCGGGTCAAGCTTGATTCGTTTCTTCGGAACATTGATGCCACAGGACTGCAGAAGATTTCGGATCTTCCAGAGTTGATTGGCGTCAAGCTTACAGTAGTAAGGATATTTGGCGAGGGGATGAAGCTCTGGGGAAAGAATAAAGAGCCACTGAAAGTCACCCTGATTATCTCCACTCTTAACTTCCGCATCCTGAACCGAAACGATGCGGGCAAGGTAGTCACCCTCCGCAACTCGTTTGGGGTTGATGCCACTTCTGGTAGCATCTTTAACATTAGTCATGTCAAGAGTTTTGACAGATGCCTTTGTTGCCATGCGTTACTCCTTTGTTGATTTACCGGTTTCCATCAAACGAATCAATTTGGGAATAGTAGGATACTTCAGGAAATCCGGAAGAACATATTCGGACCTATACCCAGTATCATACTTGATTGATTCCCCAAGCCAAAGTCGTCGTTGAGGCTTTTCCTCCCCCTTTACCATAGTTCTTACTACGTATAGTCGACCAATGACATCAACTAGTGAATTGGTCATACCTCGAATGCCCTTGGGCAAATCGGGTACATACATCGACTCCGAATCTTCTGATTCGTCATCTTCTTCTGAATCAAGAGCAGCTACCTGTCGCTCCTGAGCAGTATAGATTACTCCCATGTTAAGGTTATGGAAGTTAGTAAGCATCTCCTTAACGAGTTCCCCGGCCTTACCATAATCTTTAAGTTGTACCATCCCGGGAATACGAGTAAGATCTCTCTCTTCCTGCTGTTTCATCACGTGGCGTAATGCCATGTGTGAAATTCGACTCATACCATCAATACCTGCCCAGGTAAAGCCGTGTTCAGGCTTGCAACGGGGGCATGGCAATCCAGCTCGACAGAACTGATAATAATCCTCCATGTCAACCCAGCGACTAATGGGCCACACATGCGGGTCTTTGGTTTTCATACGAGCTGTACCATGCTCAGGGTCAGCAATCAGGGTTGTCATTCGTCCAGCTGAGGTGCTGAATGTTGTCTTCCCTTGCTTATTACGAGCATAGACTAGAATCTTGGGCAATACTACTTTCTCCGAGGGGAAGAAGATTTTACGACTGGCTATGGCAGCATAGTCTTTCTCCTTAGCTCGAACTGCCATTACTCATCTCCCTTCCGCGGGAACTCGCCTGCACGGTCTTCGTAGTAGTCCATAGGATCTCCGATAGTATAGTTGTTTTTGCGAATATATCGAGGATTACCACCCATCAACTCAACTGTGCAGAGGTCAGTATAGGAGCATGAAAATCCGCAACTTGTCTCAACTACTCGCTCAACAGCATCTACATTCCCAAAATTATAGGTATGCATGCGTTTACTGGTGTGGTGATTCTCTAAAGCCACTCGCCTAAGCATTTGCCCCGACTTCTCGAGTACATCTCTTCGGAAGAAGAGTGAAGTTTGGGGTTGACCCGGCTTGTATTGTTGAGACCGGAGACTTTCTGCTTTGGCAAGATGCTCACTTGTGATCTTGAGTTCTCCAGCTTTCTTGAGTCGCTGAAGTTCTCCAACGTAAGTTGGATAATCAGTATCAATTTTTGCTCTACTCAGTCTGCCTTGTAGAGTCATCTTCGGTACGGTCGGAGCTTTGGTACGTAGATAATTCCAGATAAACCCCTGTACTGGGATTTTATTACGAAGAGCAGCCCATAGATACAAAGCAGACTGACCATCTCTCAACCTGAAGCCGTGATCGGGGAGTCTTCGGTTGTTCTTGTGATCTACCAACCACAGACCGGATTGATTCTCTATGAGAGCATCTATCTTTCCTCGGTAGAGAGTACCATCGGGAAATTCAGTCTCGATAGTAAACTCAGTCTCTAATACTTTCCAGGGATCATTCTGATATTGCCATTCATAAGAAACCATGAGGCGATAACATTCATTGGGAAGATCTCCGTAGAAATCTCTTTCTTCATCTAAAAGATCAGCAAACTTGATGCATAGCTTCTTATGAAGCTTGCGCCAATCGCCGCCTTTCATTTTCTCTTCTAGAAGGAGATGCATCCAGGAACCACGTTTGAGAGGAGTACCGATAAGTCGAGGTTTGAGCCGCTCGATGTATTTATTCTGAGCCTGCTTAGGGCAACGACGAAAGGTCTTCAACATGCTGTGTGTAGATACTGCTTGACCCTCGTCTGTTACGTATAGCGGCATCAATTCTCCTCGGTCAAGATCATCTTATATGCTAGGAAACTTTCTTGTCAATACCAAGTGGAGCATTGCGCTCAGTTTTTTGGTCCTGTGAAGTCATATGGAACCCAGAACAAAGAGTACAAGCATAGTATCGTTTCTCACCCCTGTCCTGATTGATCCTTCTGGCTAACGCGATCTTAGCTGATAACTCATCAGGAAATCTGCGTTTACCTGTTCTACATTTCATGGCTTACCTCCTTTTATACTAAGCATTATATCAGAACGGAGGTTCTGCTATGGCATCGAGTCCTTGCCAATCATAAACGAAGTTTGGGTGTAGCTCCTGAGCATCTCCCCAGTGATGACCCGCTTTAAGGTCAGCAATGATGGGTATAGTCAGGTTAACTCCGAACTTTTGCCTGAGGATACTAACATCTTCCATAGTATCTTTGATTATGGGGAGGGCTGCTCGAACGTAATCTTTTCGGATTTCATAGTTGATTGCGTCATGCACGAGTCCCAGACAATGACCTCTGATCCCTTCTTCACGGAAACGCCTATTAATCTCAACCATAGAGATGACAGCCATATCGGAAGCAAAACCCTGAACTGGGCTATTGATTGCTTGCCGTTCCGCTTCAGCACGAACTCCGGGGTCAGGGGAATAGATATCCGGTAAGTGACGTACTCTACCGAGGGGTGACTGTACTCTACCGTGCTCTGTAACGAGACGTCGTTGTCGAGCGTGCCAAGCGAGTAACCCAGGGTAGAGGTCAAAGAATACCTTTCTAGCATTCCTAGCTCCATCCTCATCGTAAACAATACCATACTTCACAAAGGCTGTGTGGATGAATTTTCTCCATCCCATGCCATAGACAAATCCAAAGTTAATTGCCTTGGCTTTCTTTCTCATATCTTTAGTTACTTTGGATATGGGGACTTGTGCGTCTCGAGCTGCGGTGGTTAAGTGGATATCTGCACCTTGTTGGTAAAGCGAGATCATATGTCTTTCTCTAGCAATGAAAGCTGCTATTCGGAGCTCGATCTGACTATAGTCAGCTTCAATGAACACCCATCCGGGTGGCGCTCCAAATAAGCCTCTAATAAAGGGATCTCTAGGTACCTGTTGGAGGTTGACCCCTCTAGCTCGCCCTCTAGTCCCAGAAATTTTATCTTCATCTGCTTTCCCGGAGGAAAGTCGTCCAGTAACTGTTCCTGCGAGCTTGAAGTTAGTGTGAATACGATGATTCTCGTCGTAGAGTTCTTCGTAGGCATTGAAAAAACTCGAGATAGCTTTCTGCCACTCAACTCGGTCGAGCATGAATTGGACTGCTGGGTGGATTTCCTTGAGTTCAAGGAGAATATCTTCTGCCATAGAAGGTGCTCCAGGCGACCCATCTGCTTTCTCCTTACCTCTCGCGAGAATAGGTAATTTTAAGTGTTCGAAGAGGAACCATCGCGCGAAGTTGCTTGCGTTGAAATTGATTGTCGAGATTCGGTTCTTAGCATCAGTCGGCCAACTAGGGTCATCTTCTGCTGGAAGGAATTGTTTAATCTTGGCTTCAATTTCTTCAAGCTTACTGATAGCTTTTGGTTTCCTGTCTTTAAGTCTTTTAACATCTAACCAAATCCCTCGAAGTTCAGAATGTACGAGCTCAGCATTAGCTGGCATAATTTCCAGCATAAAGAGTCTAAGGAGTCTAGGTTGTTTAGTTAGTTCTTCCTTAAGCTGTTGCTTGATCAAGTACATATACCAGGTATCAAGTACATTGTAATCTAAGACCTCTTTGATGGGCATGTTGAGAAGATCTTTGGTATCTACTCCCCAGGGTTCCACACCAAGCCTAGCTTGACCTTGAGGTTTCAGACCCTTCTGGATATTCTCGTTGAGCAAGTGAATTGCTAGCAAAGTATCGAACGTGACGGTGGTTGGGCAGTCGAAAGTTCTCATCCATTTTTCGTCGTACTTGCCGTTATGTGCAACAACTTTCTTGATTTTGCCGATGACCGGCGCCAAGAATTTAAGTACAGACCGCCAAGTCTTTCTGAAGGGTGACTCCGGATGATATAGCGGGAGCGCGAACACGAATAGCTTAATTCCACCTGTTGTTCGAATTTCGCAAGTAGCACTAAGAGAGATGATTCGTCCATCCGGTTTCCATTCCTCGCTATGCGTTTCCACATCGAAGTCAAACTCAACACAGTCTTTGAGAATGGTTCTTAGTTTTTTGAGCTTGTCTAGGGTATCTATGGTATGATACTTAGGCTTTCTAATCTTAGCTTCCCTACCCTGTACCTTATTTGAGAAGAGTAGCAGTTCGGCCATATAGCCGGGGCGTTGCCCGGGATTGCGATTCACGGCGCTTGGGGATATCGTAGGGATTACGGAAATGCCCGATCGATCAATTACCCGCCCCCGATATTTAGTAATCCCAGAATGTCCGGTGGTTGCAAGCAATGCCTCATTACCGAAGGCGAGAATGTAGTCAGGTTCCACCTCCTCGATCTCTTGCTCTAGGTAAGGACGACATGCCTTCACATCAACCGGGCTTGAACTCTGATCGAAGTTTCGGCACTTTAATGCTTGTGTATAATATACACTATCGAGAGGAAGACCAGCATCACGAAGGTCAGCCTCAAGATTAGCCTGGAACTTATCGCTGTTAGGCATACGGCCCACAACCATAACTTTAGCTTTCTTAGGCCCAAAGCCAGGGACACATACATCGACTGCCTCTCTGTGAAGTTTGCAATTGGTACAGTTAGGATTTGAGATCATCGTAGTCCTTGAGAGTCAAGTTGATGAAATGCGGGAGTCGTTCGTCAAAAGAAGCTACTACGCAACCTTCACCCCCAATGAAATTGGTGTGTAACATGTTAGCTAGTCGTCGCCATATCATCATTTTATCCTTGAGCTGTAAACATTCAGGTCCAGGTGCTCCACGTTTAACTGCATCTTCCCATTGTACATGAGCATTGTTTTCCCAAGCACGGTATTGTTTAATATACTTTTCAATCTTAGCTCGAGCCCAAGCTAGAGCTTCGGGATCACTGTCGAACTTGGAATCAGTCATGGTGATACCTTATCATCCTTTGCTACTCGCATCAATACCTGTCGGAATAGGGTCAGACCACCCATGTCTCGATGATTCTCTCGATAGATTACCCGTCCAATACCCGCATTGATAATAAGCATGGCACAAGTTGTGCACGGTATGCGTGTTGTGTGGAGTTCAGTATCCTGGAGAGCCACACCATGTCGAGCGGCGAAAGCTATGGCGTTTGCTTCAGCATGTACTGATATAGTACAAGGCTGACCTGCTGGACAATTAGTATCATGTTTAGGAGAACTTTGACCCATAGGACAATTGCAAGTATGGTCACAGTGATCAATGCCAGCAGGAGCTCCATTATAACCTTGTACCAGGATTCTGCCGTCTCGTGATATGACACAACCTACATGAGCTCGTGAACAGGTAGATCGTTCGGACCATATTCGAGCAGTCCTCATGAGAAGATCGTCTCGCTGGGGCCTGTTCATTAGTACCACGAATCTCCATAAAGGTGAGGATAAGTTGCTCCCATGGCATCTTCCGTAGAATGTTTGGCTTCAATCAGAGGTACATCTCCTACAAAGAGATGGAGAGATGAGATATGCATGAGTAAAGTACCAGGTTCAGCTCCAATCTTCCCAGCTACCCATTGTCCCAATCTCATTGTCATATAGATATCATCGGAGAAATGGCGAACGAAGTCACAACTACGAATAAAATACGTAACGTCCAATATCCCATCACGCTGTAAGAAGTGATACCCTAGACTACAGGGGATTCGTTGTCCATCTCTAGCTCCCGTGTCCTCTGGGAAGAAGACTGGTAAGTAAGCTTGACGAGTAAGAGGATGTTGTTGAAGTTGAACCACCACATCATTAAGATCACCATAAGCATATCTAATCCCATAGGCAGGAATTCGATTACCGGTGTCACTGTAAAAATCACCCGCATATCGCGGCCAGTATCGTTCTGGGTAAGTATGAGAGAACTTCTCACCCTCCTTATGACGAGCATTGCCCTTGACTGCGTAAGGCCACCATGCCTCGCTAGGAGGGGGATTCATAGGTTCCCCAGAAACTCTCTCTTGAAATTGATCCTCTGCCCAGGGTAGATTGGCGCCCAGAGGACCAGCTAAGTCCTCTTCAAGTTGGTGGTCTGGGGGAATAGGAATCTCCAGAATCACGTGCTGTAGTTCTTTAGAAATCAGAGTGGGATTATTTGAAACATCCTGAGCATGCCATTGATCTACTGGAACAGGCGGGGCTTTGAGTAAACTTAGCTCTAGCTTATGCTTTATGGCATCGAATTGATGAATAGTAGCAGCCTCGTAGTGAGTTATCATTCAGTAATCTCCAAAGGGAGCCCAAGGCATCGGAAGTCTAGGGTATTGATCGGTATTGAAGGTAAAGGGTCATAGTGTTTGAAGAACTCCTTAGGTTCCCCCTCATTGTCATAACTCCAGCCAGCAAAACTTTTAGCTTTCTCCACACCAAGAACTTCAGCATGCCACCGTCGACGAATGCGGCGATAGGTGTTATAGGTCATGTCACCATAGGTGAGACCGTCTGCATCCTCCTGCATAACTTTGCGAAGCCATTTACGACTAAGTCTAAGTGCAGGAGAGTTACGGATGTGATCTTGCTCTGTATCACCAAGCTTGGACAAGGGCTTGATCAAAAGTCGTCGGTAGAAGGTACGCATCTCGGTGTTGGGATTACTGAGCAAGAATGCCAGTGATTTGAAGTTGTGCCATTGAATCGATTCGTTGTACCAAACAAATTTGAAAGTAGATACATCCACATCCATCTCGTTGGCAAGGTAACGAGCTACCATCCAAGCGACTGATAAATCCAGAGCACCTATGTATCCTAAGTAGGAAGTGCGGCTGTGTAGACTGATCGTCGGTGTGGGAAGTGCCTTGTAACTGATCGTCAGCATGCACGAACCCCAGCGGCGCGATTCCCGATTCGTATGGCCTGTAGCTGCACCACCACGGGGCTTCACTATCTTGGTTCTTATGACGGCTGTACCCCGGCCATCTAATCCAATCTTCGATGGTACTGCCTCGATCCATGCCTCCAACTCTCCTGGGTCTAGATACTGACGGCACATCATTGTCCATCGAGATTTGGTCAACCACATGGACTTTAGATCAAAATCCCAATCCATGCTATTAGCTGAGGCTATGATGCCATGTCTTTGAACATCGACAGTAGTTACCATATCTACTTGATCTAGAGTAGCAGTAACTAAAGACTCGCACATCTCTTCATGTAGTTTGGTTAGCGTAGGTGCTTGATAAGTATACATTAGTCTGGGTAGTGTACCCTTTCTACGTTATCATCTCTCCAAGACTTCATAGCCTCACGGATACTATGCAGTTCTTGAAGGAAGTCAGGACTGCTGGGTCCGTAGTTTTTAACTTGAGCAATGTAGTAATTCAGAGTCGGAAGGGCGAAGATATCCTTAGCTCGGATAATGAAGACGGGTTCATCTCGCTCATCAGCTTTGTTAAGGATATCTTGAGCAGACTTGGAAGTCTTGGCCTTACTATACGGAATTCTATACGGTCGATTTGTCATCTCGCTCCTCATCTACTTCATCCATAATATAGTCTTCCAAACAATCCATAGTACAGAAAGTTTTGTCAGGGTAATTAGTGTTCTTGCACCATCGCCACATGTCTGTCTGCTTTAGTTCCTTATGACATTGAGGACATTGTCTAACAATTTCCTCTTGGAACCATCCATAGATTCTAAGTAATCCCTCAATGTTAGGAGCTACCCAATCTGGGGGTTTAATAACATCATAGCTTGATCCTCGCTTAGAATTCCCGCCATCAGCGTTAGCTCTCTTTTTCTCCATATTAGCTATTTGTACAAGATTCCATCCCTGGACCCAGGGGTAACCCTTTAGATGGGCAGTTCCATAAGCGACATAAGATAAATCTAGTAGTGCATCAAACATACCTGCTTCATCACCGATGGCGTAAGCATCTTCAAACTCTTGTATTTCTTCCTTAAGAAATTTGATCCTAAACGCCATTAGTGCTGGATCAACATCTCGAGGTCCGGGGGCAGAGTCTATGGTAGTATTATCTAAACCGAACTTATGGTGAAATAAACCCACATCATGAAAGTCAGACATTAGGTCCCTGTCTTCAAGAAGTAAATGATACTACTCAATATGTCATCACGAGTCTCGGGCTTAGTATAATCCCACACCGAGATGGGTGTGTGGTAATGGTCGATGGCTGCTCGGACTCGATAATGGGCGTAGATTTGGTCAATATCAGCTCTTACTGTCATGTTAGTCTCATCTTGCCAGACATTTCTCTGTATTGTTTCAAGAGGAGGTAAGCAATAGACGATATATGGCTGTCGACTGTAGAATATTCCTAGTTCCATAGCTAACCAGTCATAGCTATCAAATCCGGGAGAGGGAGTATTGGGTCTAAAAACTGCTCCATAGATACATTCTGAAATTAATCTGTGCCGGTCATAAAGGACTCTCCCGTCATTATCTCGGTTATTATCATCTTCGACCCATTGTTTTAAGTCAACAGTAGTAGTCATATCTTCATTAACTACCTTAGGTTCTACTGTAAGACCTAGTTTCTGCTCAAGGACTCTGATAAGGCTAGTTTTGCCCGCACCATCTGGCCCCTCGACGATTATACTCATATCTTCTTCATCGCCTCCTTGATGGGGTCCGGCTCGGTGGCAGTGATCTTTTGAATTCTACCTGTCCATGTATTCTGGACTCTGATTTGAGCATTTGGACTAACACCCATATGTTCTAGGGCATCTAGTAGTTGTTGCTTAGTATTAATCTGTCTCTTAATCACAACTTGACGAGCGCTGGTCATCTTCATCCTCCTCGAGTTCAAATTTTTCTAGTTCTCTTAGTTGTGAAATAGAAGGTCGTTTAGCTTCAAGTTTTGGCTCCCCCTTGATTTTATCTAGTTCCTCCTTCATGATGTCTAGAATTACCTGTGTCACGAGAACATTCTTATGTAGATCCATCGTATTCAGGAGTCGTTGACGGATAGCTAGCCTAGCCTTGTCAGATACTGCATCGGTTAACTTAGTAACATCACTCATGTTGTCCTCCTCGGTCAGGGTAATACATGGATTTTATCATCAATTGCATCTAACGGTAAATTTCCTGTTCCTGAACCCTATAAACCTCTCAACCTAAGCAGTCGTTCAGGACTAGTAATCATGGCTTTACCTACGTTACCGTCTTCTAAGAGGGTTTCGTAGAGAAGCTCATCTGCAGTGCCTCGCGCTAGGAAAAACTCATGGAAGGTGGGTTTATCGCTCAGGGCGATGCGATCACTAAATTGCCGAAAATTGACCCAGGAAGGCGTGAGGCTATACCATTGCATGATAGACGCACATGATAGGTCGATTGCCTCACCTGCTGCAGCGGGTTGTCCAATGAAGACCG
>Ga0137401_10000242_pt1 | contig 19752 bp, 18 predicted proteins | sample CZOMad1_1_16fung_FD_108286 | JGI IMG/M metagenome (GOLD analysis project Ga0137401, IMG submission 108286) | Vadose zone soil fungal communities from Angelo Coast Range Reserve, California, USA - CZOMad1_1_16fungal (Illumina Assembly) | ecosystem: Environmental > Terrestrial > Soil > Vadose...
CAAGGCGTCGCATCAATGCGTCCGATGCGCACCATATAGGCGCCGACTGACGATTCGGTAAAGTGACTTGCTCTAAGTTAGGCAGTTGCATTGCTGCGTCCTCCACTGGTTTATCGAAGAAGTTGACGTGCCGGGACACAACTTCCTGTCTGAGACTATTCGAGTAGTGAATCGATTTTGCATCCACCAGTGAAGAATTTGGCTTTCACTTGAAGACCACTCGACGAGCCAATACGGTCTGCGCACGCCTTCGACCAATCCTGGGCATAGTGAATACAAACCTTTTCGGTTGAGGCCGTACGAGACCAGTAGCGCCTCGTAAAAGAGTGATGACCAGTTCAACGCAAGGATGCGCCGAAATGTAGCTCGTGTGAGTCCTCTGTTCTGTTGAACAAAAGAGTCGGCCGGAAGAATTCGAAGTTTGTTGTTACGATAAAAGAGTTGGGCGGGGTCATCAACGTTGTGGCATCGCATCAGCCACAGAAGGAATGCGTTTGCGGCTACACACATGCGGCCTCGCCAATAGCGACTCGGCACGATCCAACACACATGCTTTTGGAGGCGACGAATGCATGGTTTGTGGTTTCGCAGCACACGATGTGACAGGTTTCTGCTGATCGCTCTGAAATCAGTTTGGATCTCCTTTTCAAAATCAGGCAGAAGCCGACCGTATTGGTCAGCAATCGATGGGCGATTGGGTAGAGTCTTCTCGGTCGAAACGCTGTGGTGATGCTCTCGATCTGGCAACCTTAGACCAACTTCGGTTGAGGAAAACGGTAGAGTGTAGGACCAGTATCGTGGCAATCTCAGCAGGTCTTTATGGCGACATTTTGAGCGGCTGCCGAAGAAGGAGCCGGCAAACACATAGTTCTCGACCCAATTCGCCGAAACTCGTTTCTCGAGCCAATCTGCCAGATCATCTAATTCCCTGCTCTCGCGTCGAGTGTCCGACTGATAGGAGAGCACGAAATTATCAGCGAATGAATTTAGGCAGTGATTACATTTCTTAGAAGCTCGGTAAGTGAGCGATGTCAGAGTGTAACGTGGTGAGACTGCGCCACATCTCGGGCAACGGGTAACGAGGGGAATCTGATGAATATGGCAATGGGAAACGAATAATAATTGATGGATCGCGCTATGAAATCCCGTCGAAACGCATTCAGGGCAGAATCTTAACTGACTGCTAGTCAGTAGTGGTACTTCTTCCTGTTTGATGTACGCAATTGCTGTGGACTCAATTAGGACGGAGCGATCCAAAGAAAGCAGCTGGCTCAGTTTCTCTTCGTCAATCTCAACAAGGCTATTGAGATCACGCCGCAGGTAAGGTCTGCGCTGAGTGACCTCATAGTCCGCCGTTCGCTTGATAAGACTTCGAATATCCGTGCCCGTAGCTGCATTAAGGTAACGAGCTTTGGTCAGTAATGACCAGAGCGACTCAAACGGTACTTGCCAGTCGGGACGCCAGCAAAGGCTGTTATGATTAGCGTTCATGCTTTTCACTCTCGACTACATACCGTTCAGAATCTGTGTAGCCGGATTTCTTGATCGCATCCTTCCATTGGGCTGGAGTTAGCTGTGTGGGAAGATCTTCCAGCGTGCCAAATTCCCTTAAGATACATTCGACGGTCCGGCATAAGTACTGCATAGGAATCTCGCGCTTAATGGGAAGTAGGAATTCCTCTCTGACTTCTCGAAATGCCTGCCAAGCCATTGGGGCGTAGTTTTCAAGTCTTAAACCTGATTCAAATGCAGCTGGGAAGTAATATCGAGTAAAAGAAAAACCGCTCCCCGGCGGGTATTCCGAGTCGACATCGTAATTAGCTAGACAAAAGCGCATGTCCTTTTCGCTGGCAATACCTGGGAACCTAAGTTGGTGAACCATGAACCGACCGATGATTTGAGTCTTGGCGGTCTTCTGAAAGGCTGAGAACTGATGGAGCAGTTGTTCTTGACCTACCAAGATCACGATCAGGACTTGGTTGCGCCCATCCAGTTCGTTGTGAAGATCGATCAGCCAGTTGTAGTGCTGTTCATGAAGCCTTTGGGCTTCATCAAGAAATAGAATGAGTCGGTCTTGACCGCTGCGTTCAATTTTTTCAACAAGAAATTCGTTCAACCGGTGACGTTTTGCCGCCGCTGTCCCACGGTCGCAAAGTGTGTGACCCGCTGCACGAAGGAGGTCTTCGAAGAAAACCCCTTCACGGGGCTTGGTGTAGTTGAGACACGATAGTGTGATGACAGGCAGATGTGGGCCAAACTTCTCTACTAGCATCAGTGTAAGGAACTTGATGGCGCGTGTTTTGCCGAAACGCGGCCTTCCATATACTGTTGCTCCAGGCACTCGGTTGTCTATCCAATTACAGACTGCACCTAAGAAGAGATCGATTGGTGGCGTTGAAACTAAATAACGAGTCGTGTCGATCGGGTGAGCACCGGGCTCGACTGCTGGGCGCAATAAGATCTTTGTGAGAGTAGTCATTTGAGTTTAGAAAGTGAACGTCCGTCTTGTGGCGGCGTCGCGGTTATTCGAATCTCGATTTTCCGTCCTTTGGTCTTGCCGAACGGCCCCTTTGATTGAACCCTTCGTCGAGCGGGCGTGCAAATGCGCTTTAGCGTGAGCTCTTGCCGTTGCCTTACTCTTCTTAGCGGTAGCGAGGTAATCTAGGTAAACGGGAATCGGGTCCTGGTTTTCAGCAATGTACAGATGTCTTTTTTTGATTAAACTCAGGATCGCTTTTCGCATTTCCAGCGTATGCGGCGTGATTCCCCAAAATCCGTTCGCAGTCAATACTCCCAACTCTGCGCCATCTGGGAAAAATGCAGTGACCGACCGAGGATCGTCAGGATCCATCACCAGCGTTAGCCTCTGTCCGATGAGTTCGGGACTACGCGCTAAGATTTCGTTCCGATATCGAGCTCCCTCACAGTTGACGTATGGCCTTCTGCCTTCTTCAAGATTTCCGTTTACTGATCGTTTGAATTCGACGTTTAACAAGCCGAGTTGATTGCGCTGTTCTTCTGGAATTTTATTAATTAGCGCGTTGTCATCCGCGGCAAACTGCTCCATAAGTTCTAGCGGCGTTTTGTAACCAATCCCGGAATGAGGCGTAGAGTTGTACTTTGCTATCACCAAGTCCAGCACTTCATAGAGATGATCGAGAAGAATCTCGAATTGTTCCGCCGCACAGTCGGGGTTTGTGCGTCGCGGGTCATCGGGATTACTACCGGTGGTGGACGGTATGCGGTGGCCCAGAGCCTCCTCAAGAGCCTGGAAGAATCGCTCGAGGATTCCACGTCGTTCGGGAGTTTCTACGGGACCCGGATTAATCGCGCAACCTAATACGGATGTGATCTTGTCGATCACATTTCTGGCCAGGTTGGCTTTTGCGTTGTCGTAGCTGAGTTCCTCAAAGACCACCCACTCGAGTCCTGGTATCGACCCGGAAGGCAGACCCGCTCCTTCCGCGTACTCGATCCCGGGAATCGTTAGCGCTTTTGGTTTCCAAGGCGTTATGGCGTTCTTAACGCACCGCAAGACGTCGTCGCCGTTATATTCGACGTTTAGTGAGAGGTGGTAACCAAGGATTGCTCGAGTGAAGACGTCAATAACAACAAGTAACCACAAACGGTTCAGGAGCCGTTTAACGAATCCGCCGTGCGTATGCGGAATAAGAATGGCGCATGACAGATCAAGTCGATGACCATCGAACTGGCCTCGTTGAAACGGCCGAGTGACTTTCAGCTCCGATGGCCCGTGACCGGTCTTGCGCCATCTTCTAGATGCGTGTCTGCTATATCTGGCATCCATTGCTTTCTGAGGATTTTGTTGAACGAGTTGTTTGAGATATCGCCACAGAGCGATGCGACCACGCGACTCAGTGCAAAAGGGATAGTCTTTCCCGGTGAGACCAGCGCGCCTGCAGGCCTCAAGAAACCACTTGAAGATTGCCGCTAGCGGGATCCGCGGTTCTGGAATCGTTTGATTCCCAAGTTGTTTAAGAAAGAGCTTCTGGATGCCTTCCGCGACATCTGGATATCTATCGAGCAGCTGAGAAAAGGCGCCGGCGTCCCCGCTCCGCTTACTGCGGGAGTGCGCCTTAACAGGTTTTGTTCTGGCGTACTTCTTATGTCGGGCGTGTTTTACGAGTCCACGCCAACCATAGATACGACCGTCAGGATGTTGACTAAGGCACCGTTGCAGCAAGCGGCGTAACTCCTGGCGCGATACCTGAAAGGTTCGGCAGATCTTCTTAACGGGTTCGCCAGAGAGATATGCACTAATGGCTGATTCTAATCGTTTGAAACGGCGCTTTGTTTTCTCGCTCCACTCGGTAGGGTTCACAGAGGGCCAGGCCCCGACATCTTTTGACTCGGGATCGATGCAGTCGCGATCAAAGCGGAAGTTAGTGATTTTCATATTCTTGTGATTTGTAATGCGTTGGTAATTGCGTAGGTGTTCAATGGAGCTGAGATCTCACCTTTGTGAAGCAATCGGAAAACAGCTACACGCACTTGGTGCTCGGGAAAATCCATTGCCGCGTGGATATCGCCAAGCGACTTGAACCCGCGTGGCAAGATTTGTAAGACGCGGTCGCAGATGTTGGTTAAGTCCTGACGGTGATAGGAAGCGAGGCAGCGAAGGATGAACTTCCAGCTAGTCAAATAGAGAGGGCTTTCGCGAATCCGATACTCATCGAAGAGTTCGTGACGTTTTGCTTTCTGTTCACACAACATCCGCTGAACAGCGAGTTGTCTTTGAACTCTCGGTTCTTTCAATTGATCGCGGTACTTAACCTCATGGAATTCTTCTTCCCCCGAGTCGAACAGCACCCACATGTCAAATACAGTGGTAACGAAACCGGCGGGTGTGCGTGCGCGGGCGCGCAAAGGTTGTTCGCAGTAGGATACGATCCTGGAATCTGCTTCCACACTGACGCAGTGGTCATGCTCAAGATCTGAGTAAGACGTAACTAAGCGATCCAGCTTGGTGCTGTAAAATATCCAGCGGTTGTTGCCGAACCTGCTAGCCGGAAGGTTCCAAACAGGTTTGTATGGGCATAAGACTTGATCGTTTGATTTGACTCTCATTTGAGATCTCCCTTGGGATAGCGATGGGAATCTTGAGGTTGGGCAAGAGAGTCATGGAATCCTGTGGGGTTTCTCCAAAGAGAAAAAGTCCCCACTATATAAAAGAAAAAAAGCTGAAAGTGTGACAGGTGTACGGGCTGTGAAGACGTGTGAGGTCTTCTTAAGTTACGCGAAGTGTTAGGTTTACGGCTAACTTAGGAGTGACTCTTCACCATTGGCTTCAAGTGTCATGCAAACGTCGGAGATCCACGCTGACATCACTTGGGCTGCGTAGCCCGAGTCGGAGAGCCTCTGGGAAACTCGAGCGATCTTGTAAGAGTTGTGGACAAGGAATTTCAGAGCATCGACGTGTAGGCGATAAGAACTAAGAATCGCTGCCGTCGACTGAGGTGAGACCGTCCAAGGGAGACAATCATTTGATTCCAGATTCTTGAGGTCCTGTGGTTTGAATCCCAGGGCTTTCGCTACGTCGTCAGCGCTTACGCCCAAGCTGTTCCTGAACCGCCGTAGAAAAGAGGAGAGTGTGGTCGTTTCGACATTTTTTGCGACCGGTCTGTTTCTAAGAAATGAAATCAAATCGTGTGGACTATCAAATGCGGGCGGGACTAGTGGGGGAAGGCTTTCCTCTTCTTCTCGTTCACGACGAATCTGCTCCATAAGGTTCTTTACCTCGTCTTCGTAGTTCATCTTTTCGTTGCCTTTCGATTTCTTTCCTTAGTCGCTGCCGCGCACGCGAGATGCGTTTGCGTATGGTGGCACTTGTTGTGCCGAACTGTTTTGCGATTGCAGATGACTTAATACCTAAACCGTAGCTAAGCCACAGCAACCGGTACTGGCGTTTTCCGATCCGTCTGCGGCCCTGCTCAAGTAGTCTCGCTTTTTCCTGCTCCCCGCCCTCATTTTCCTCAGCGCTTATATCTTCGCGTGCCAAATCTGGTCGGTCATCAATCGATGTTTCCCTCCACCGGCGTCTTTTCTTCTGAACATTGCGTGCATGATTCAAGACATACGCTAGTGTCCAACTTGATAATTTGCCTTGGCTTGGATCATAGTCAGAACACTTCGATTCGCTTAACTCTATCCAGCAGTCGTGACACGCATCCTCGGGGTCATCGAACTTTTGCGATCGGAGCACTGGCACAACGTTCTCAATCACTTGCTCGTAAAGGAACTCAAAGGCTTTTTCATTGCCTGACTGAAGTCGGCTAAGGAATGGTTTTGAATTGACGATTTCCTCAAACATCTGGATTGTTCGACTTTCCGACGCGCCAGAATTGAGGCTTGCAAAACCGTCCTTCGTTTTTATACACTAGTGACGGGTTAGCGCCTCGGCGCATCTTGTTATTGGGGTTTTCGCGGCATAACTTTCGCGGGTTGACGCCGCAGCATTCTTTCAACGCGAACGGGACCGACGATTTGGCGATCGTCGGTCCTTTTCGCGTTTTAGGGCCCCCGGAGAGGGCGGCTCAAGTAACATCTGTCGGGACGACTGACTTGATTCATGACGCGTAAAAAGAAAAAGACCCGCCTCCAAAACACACCAATTCCTAAGCAGGACTTAGTGTGTCTCGGAAGCGAGTCTGAGAAACTAGATTTCTGAGCTAGAGTTTAGCTAGCGCGCTTCTTCAATTCGGTGAATACAAAACTACTCTGTGCTAGCCACCGAGAGCCAGAAAACCAGAGGTTGCCGGTGCGATCAATCGAGAATCACCGGGAAGTTCAGAACGGCCGTACGTTTGCGCCGCCCTTCACATTAGAGTGTACTGCATAGTGTTTCGCATCATCAACAGTTTTGGTGGCCTTGGTCACTTAGAAAAAACCAAAATCAGTTAGTTACTGTTTGCGCTGAAGTGCTTTCAGCTCTCGCACCATGGCCTTGAAGCGAATAATGCCTTGATCTCGAATAGCGGATCTAATTCTCTTTTTCTGAAAAAAAGCGTTGGTATCACGAATCGCTGACCATGCATCTTTTGCTGGAAGCGCTCGATTCTTTACTCTGTCGATAGTGACTCGGAGTTGTTCTAATAGACTCTCCATTTGGAGTGGGTACTCTTCAACGGCTACTTCCACTGCCCGCGCAAAATAGCCATTAAGCTGGTCGATCTCGTCACGCAAACGCTTCCTCTCATCTTTTGTGAGTTCCATTCGCCGAACGATGCCGTCTAATTCTTGCCATATGTGCCAAGCCCTGCCCCAATTTGGTTCCCGAGGCGGGGATTGTTTGTCGCAATCGACAATTTCGTAGAACTCACGAACCAGTTTGTCATATTCCTCTTTGTCTCGTCGTCGGCTTGGCTTTCTGGTTTTCGCTCGACCCATGAGTTTCATCTGTTCAACGTCATCGTTCCAACTCTGAACAAGTTCAGCTGAATGAAATTCAGTAAAGTACCCATCGGCGTGGTCAAAAACCAACCCTTTTGTTGCCGATCGTCCTCGTGTTTTTCTCTTCATGAAATCAAAGACTTCGATTACAGTAAGCACGATAAAATACTGACGCCAAGCAGCACAAACGCTCGGCTGAAATCTGAGGAATGTATGCGACGACTTGATCGTTGTTATCACGCTTTAGGGAGCGGCAGCGAAGCCGCAATGCAGAGATTCTTCGAATCCTATCCGCGGCCGCTTCATGTGATTCTTAATGTCGGGTGGAACAGTTATTTCGCTATTCCGCAGTTGCAGTTCGGTGCGGACTACCGCGCGGACTTTGTGGTTATGAGTGCGCATAGTGGGGTTTGGATTGCAACATTTATCGAACTGGAGTCGCCACGAGCAAGGCTATATCTAAGAGATGGAACGGAATCTCGTTCTCTCCGAACCGCAATACGTCAACTCAAAGATTGGGCACGATGGGTTGAGAAGGATCGAACGAGACTCGTGGAAGCTCTCCAACGAGGTATCCGTTTAGCCAACGCTAAAGGAATTGAAATCGAGGAGAATCCCGTAGCGATGGGGGCAGGAGGCTTATTTGATCCCGAGACAGTTATCCTGCATGAGTACGCCGTCGTGATTGGGCGCTCCAGAGAACTGACCAAAGAGGACAATGCGAGAAGGTCGTTAGAACATCGGGGACCGCTCGGAATAAGGATCGTTACTTATGATCGCGTGATAGAGACTCTGCAGCGGGATTTGCGGGGCTTGAGGGAGGTACGGAACGCACGTTTGGCACATTTGCGACGCTGGAAAGAGTGAGCTAAACAATCGGAGAATCCTAAATGAGCGGTCCCTCGACTCGGTATTGAACCGGACTAAGGTGTGTGCTGGTCTTGTTTGGCTGCTCCGAAAATGTTTTGGATTTGGTCTAGGGTAGGCACGCCTTGGGTTCCAGACTTAATGCTCACAGGTTTTGCATATAAATCCAGGTCGAGCGCAGCGCGGTCCAAAATGTCGGGTCCGCGATCGATTTCCAGGCTTGCAAGCCCTGCAAGATAATCGAGCTTCAGATCACGCCGCAACAACATGTCTGCTTGGTTTAAGGCGGCGCTTGGCGGATCGATCGGAACAATTTGCCTGAAGACTTCCCTCGCAAAAAAGATACGTAGCTTGCCCAGTTCGTGAAAAATTCTCTCGTCTGGAGGAGTTCCGGTAAAGTAACTCTCGCCTGGAGTTACAGCAATCCATCCACCATCGAGGTTTCCTGCGTACATATTCAAACCGCGGTATAGAACAAGGCCATCGGTATTGACGCACCCGACCAGTTTGAGCACAGGTTGCAAAGCGATGGTGAGCTTCGCTCTTGTTGACGAATCGTCAACGTCGTGATATTTGACTTCATCTGGCAACTTGCTTCGATCGATTGCCGATGCCTTGCAAATGGCTGGTGACGATTGGCTCTTTACCCAGACCTGGAGCTTCTTTAGATCGGCTTCATGCGCCCATTTCACTACGTCCTCAACAGCGTTTTCGGGATGCGAGGGATCAATGGCATCGGACGAGCCTAGGGCGACGGCATCGATTTTCCACTCACCCTGCTCTTTGATCAGCCGGTATTGAACTGTAACTACGTCTCCGTTACCCCTAGTAACCTCAATGGAGACCTCCGCGACATCCCCTACCACATCCTCTTTCAATGTTCGAAGGGACTTGATTCCACCGTGGTCTTTGATTTCGAGTGAACTATTGGAAATGTCGCGCTTAAGGGAGTCAATGCCTTGCCTGCTGATGAAACCCGAAGAGAAGAACGCGGCAGCATGAGCTGTGTCACCGCGCTCTACAGTGCGATAGAGAGTTTCAATAGTCTTTGAAGGACTCAGGACTGAGTTGCAGCCGGCGCATAGTTGGAGAACGGCCAGCAACGTAACGATTGCCATTGCTTTCTTGAGGAGCACATTCATTTCCTCGGTTCCTTTACAAAAAATAGTGACTGGAGTCGAGATGCTCTGATATAAGAAATCGTGCGATTGCGCTTTTCAACAGGCAGAGGAACGCCACAGATTTATGCTTCCTAAGCTGCGAGGCTCTACCGGCTGATGCGTCACGCCCGTTCGACGCGGGCTTTCCGGCAATCTTTTCAATCGACGCACAGTCTATATACAAATAAGTATAGAGACAAGCCACAAAGACGCACCCCGTCAGGAGGCAATTCCTGATGGGTCGCATCAAGCGTCAAAAACCAAAACGTTTAGCTCGCAAGTTGTTGGCAATACGGCGGGAACTAGGAGCTAGTCAAACAGAAATGGCAAAGCTCCTCCGTCTGAAAAAGGCGTATACGGCTGTTTCTGCCTACGAGCGAGGCATAAGGGAACCGGATCTCCTGGTGCTGTTGCGTTACGCGAAGCTCGCGAATATCTCAACCGATGTTCTCGTGGACGATACGAAGGATTTGCCGCGAAAGTGATCTAGGAAAAAGGATGTCTTAAGCCGCGGAGAGGTCGGAACGAAATAGAAACGGCTCGACATGCCGGCATCGATGAGATGAAGATCTCCAACTTGTCATGCGGTAAGCTTACGCGCTTTTCTGCTGCGGGCCTTATGAGGATCCTCAATCGGCTAGATCGTCGTGTCGGACGTTGAACGCCTTGATTTATCTTCGAATATCTTCCGAAACAGACGGACCCATTCATTCGCGAACGGATTGCCGCCAAGACATTGTTTCTTGCCTGGAGGCATCACGTTTTAGAATGAGTTGGTTACACTCGTTAAGGTCCGTATGTCTAATCAAAGCGATGAGGTCATTGCCAGTTTGGTCGGCGCAGGAATAATTATCTTAACCGGCTATCGAATCTACAAGTTTCTACAGCAGTTTGGCGAATACGAAATAGGCGAAACCATAAGCCACAAAGAGGCTGCTTTGCTTCCATCGTATGAGTACTCGCCGCCGACCAAATATTGTCCGCATGATGATCCGGTTCTTTGTAGCTCGTGTGGAGACTGCATTGGATGTTCAGGCGGTGAGGGATACTTGTCGGATCCTTCTGAGCCGCTGTGTTATTCGTGTGGCTACTATGACAGTGCTGACGACGATTAGCTCGAATAGGTTCTGAACAACGTGAAGACTCGAAGTGAATTGCGGAAAGCCATTGATAGCCGTCGAGCAGCCCAGGCTGTCTATACGGCAGCCGAAACACGGCCTCCGGCTAATGTAAGGCTGGGTTCTCTCACCCTAACGATGATGGAAGGGTCCAGGTGGGAAGGAAAGAGTGCCTTTCCGTCCTCACAAATCTGGGCAGATGAGGTCGAAAAGGTTCTTAATTTTGCTGTTTGCTACGACCAATTTGAATCTTACTTAGGGCTACTGGCTGGCACAGCGAGCCAGAGGGATTCGGCACTCGCGGAGTTGAGAGTAGCATTTTACTTCAGAAGGAACGGCTTCAAGATCGCTGCATGGCGACCGATCGGCGAAGGTGGTCGCGAAGGCGAGTTTTCTTTACGGGGTCCGAGTAACACAGATGTTTTTACTGAGGTCAAGGGTCCGGGTTGGGAATTCGAACTCTCTAAAGAGGAAATAGAGAAAGGACGTCAACGTGAACCTAAAGATATTTATTGCGAAGCAAGGCACGTTGCGCCGTCTCGTGCCATTCGCTTCGCCATCGACAAAGCCTACGGCAAATTTACACCTTCCGCTCCAAGTCTGTTGTGCATCGTGGATGATCTCTTCATCAGTCTAGCAAACGGAACACAACAGTTTGCGAACGAAGCGCTCTATGACGATCGTGGCGGATACTTTACCACCGATAAATACCGTAACTTGGGTGCGGTAGGGATATTTTGGGTTGTAACCAGCGATAGCCAGGTCTGCTATGAAATGAAGCTGTTTCTGAATCCCTATGCAACCACCTGTGGTTTGCCGGATGATATATCAAAAGGCTTTCATGGCTATCTACCTCTTCGGAAGGAGGCGAAACAGATTCTCGTCGTCTCGCGATGATCCTGAACTCAATTCATAATTCGTCATCCGGTTGGGGAACGCGTTTTCCAAGCCATTCCTCAAACTCGTCTTGAAGATTGCAGCCGTCTGCTTGGGTTCGAAGGATTCGCCAATAGATGTCTTCATCGAGTCCGGATATTTTTGACCATCCCCGTTCTAACCCCAATTCCCATTCGGCGTCCTCGATCGTTTTTCCCAATGACGAATAGTACTCTTTGGTATATCGCCATTGACCATTAATCAGAGTTGGAAACTCCATATAGCACTCAAAGACGATTGAAAGTAGTAGCTTGAAATACTCTGAACAGGCCGTTGCAACATCGAGCTCGGGAACCTCATGTAGTTCAGGAACGGGTCCGAAGAAAAAGCGGCGCCCATTCTCATCCATGCTGCCGCCGATAACGGCGTTATCGCCAACGTGTTGCGAGACCCGTCTAAACTCGTGGAAGAATCTTGCCAAGAGATTTCCCTTTAAGAACGCCTGTTTTTCTTTGTACCACTTGTCGAATTCAGGCACGCCGGTAAGAGACGACTGCATTGCAAATGTGATACTCCGAGCTGCGGCGGCAAACGCGACTGTGTCACATCGAACGCCGAAGAAATCTGATTCCGCTTCACGTATTCGGTCTAGGAAGTATCCCGCCTCCGCGACCTTTGAATCCACCAATCCGAACATTCGCGACATCAGGGCGACGAGAGTTACGTAATGTGAATTATCTGTCAAGATCTGACCAATCATCCTGTTACAGAACTAGTGTGTCGATTTGCGGATTTTCTCCACGAATGTGTTGACTAACGCTACGGTTTCGCCTAAATTCGCGTAACTGTAATCTGAGCAAGATCGTCGTTGACCTCTATCAGACGAGGTCAAAAAGTTCGTACGTCGTATTCCCGCAATCCCGGTACTTCAAATATGCGGGGCTCATAAATGGTGGCAGCATAAGTAATGAAGCGCTGGGGGGTAGTCCGGCGTAAAGCCAGTTAGTTCTGAGCGCTTCTAGCGAACATCACAATTCAAACCAGAATTATGGCCACTCCACCTGATTTCTCAGCTGCTACCTGTCAACTGCTAATGTTTCGCGCCAGCTTAATCTGCACAAGATGTGGCGCGCTCACTCTGGGTCCTGCTGATGCGAAAGGCGATCTTGCCACCAAACTGGGAGAAGCAGCACATATTCGCTCTGCTCGACCAGGTCCGCGTTACGACAAAAATATGACTGATGCTCAGCGTGGGCATTCAGATAACGGTATTTGGCTTTGCGCTAGCTGTCACACGTTGATCGACAAGAATGAAGATGAATTTCCAGCCGACATGTTGCTCGAATGGAAGAGAAAACACGAAGAGGTTTTGCGGTCGTTACTCTTCTCACATCGCAGCATCTTGCCAGTTCTGCGCCGTTTCACAGAAGAAGGGCAAATTGCCCAAGACGTAATTGACACATTGGAGAGTCACGGCGCCCTCTTTATGGATCAACACCTCGAAGTGGAACAAAGCGTTATTCTCTCAATCGATCGTTTGCGATCCGATCTTCAACTGTTGCTGCGGCGCGTTCGTTATGATAGTCAGCTGAAGCAACTAATCAGGGACCTGATTGCTGAATGTCGAGGGTTTATGAATCACACCGATCGTTTCCGACAACGGTATTGGACGGAACTCGAAGGTATGCGACATCGTGCGGGGATCATAATCCTAAGACTGCAACAGGATTACGGTTGCAAGATACGAGGACCTTTGAACCGAATTCTTCCTTCTTAACGTGTGGGCGTCTAGCGCACAGGGCTTAGGGAGTCGAAATGCACTTGAACCCCTACATTGCCGGGAACCCAATTAGGACTCACACGGGATTCTTTGGCAGAGATGATATTTTGCGAGACATTACGCAGGTGCTCCGCGATCCCCAGAGCAATGCGATAGTTCTGTTTGGGCAACGGCGAATCGGCAAGACGTCAATCCTCTTGGAGATTGAACGCCGTCTTAGGAGCAAGACTGACTACACGCCGATTTATTTTGATCTCCAGGACAAGGCCTCTAAGCCTCTTTCAGATGTTCTTGATGAATTAGCACAACGCATCGCTAAAGCGACGAACCTCACACCTGAATGGGAACGCTTTGATACTAATGGTGAATACTTCCGCGATACATTTCTGCCTATTGCGGCTGATGCAGCTCACACCGGGGGCTTAGCACTTTTGTTCGATGAATTTGATGTGCTGGATAGCTCCGTGGGCGGACAGGCAGGCCAATCATTTTTCCCTTATTTGAGGGCTTGGATGTCTGAAGTCCAGCGTGTGCACTTTATTTTTATTATTGGAAGGCGACCCGAAGACCTCTCCATCGAGACTATCTCCACTTTCAAGGGCGTTAGGGCGTTGCGGATCTCTTTGCTGGATCGCGAGGCGGTCGAAGCCGTTGTTCGTCAGTCAGAACGAGACGGGAGTCTGTTCTGGACTGATGAAGCATCGGAACGCGTGTGGTATTGGACTAAGGGCCACGCATATCTTACCCAGTTGCTTTGTCATGTGATCTGGGAAAACGCAAACGATCCTGAATTGTCAAATCCCGGTAAGTGCATACCAGAAAGTGTTGATGGGGCAGTTGATGAAGCGCTGCAGCAAGGTGCGAATGCGTTTCACTGGATTTGGGGCGGACTACCTCCGGCCGAACGCGTAATCATGGCGGCGATGGCTGAGGCAGGCGACACCGTAATCACTCAAGAATATATGGTAGAGATTCTTAATCGGAGCGGTGTACGTTTGATCGTCCGTGAATTAGAGCTGGCGCCAGAAACGCTTGTCGACTGGGAACTACTTTCTTCTGTTAATAATGGCTATCGATTTGTCATCCCGATGCTGCGCCAATGGGTTGCGCGCAATCGTCCGCTCCGGAGAGTAAAAGAGGAGTTGGATCGGCTTGAACCCCTAGCCGAAAACCTCTTTCAAACCGGGAGACAACTCTACAACTTAGGGCGATCATCGGACGCTCAAGACCAACTGCAACACTCGCTGCGAATCAACCCTAATCATCTGAAATCACGTTTATTACTTGGGCGCATATTATTAGAAGACAATCAGGCGGCCGACGCTATAAATATCCTGGAAGAAGCCTACCGTTACGATGAAGGCGCCGCTAGGGCCGATCTAACGAGAGCGCTCTTAGCTGTGGTGACCGATCAGGATGGTGACCTGGCGTTAGCCACCTGCGAACGCATCTTAAACATAGATTCCAGGCAACCGATGGCGCTTGAGCGTAAGTCCGCCATTTGGAACAAGCGCGGCGAGGATGCTTTGGCGCAAGATGATTTGGAGGCGGCGCTTGCTGCCTTTCAAAACGCCGACGCAGTTCTAATGGTTGAGCGTGTTACTCGACTCATTTCTTCCAAAGAGATAGATACCGAAGTTCAGAACGCTAAGAAAAGCGAAGCTGCAGGTAAATGGGAAGACGCAATTGCGATTTACCGGGAATTAAGTAGTAAATATCCGGATGCGGATGAATGGAACTCTCGCCTAAAAGAAGTCAGAGTAGAGGCCGCCAATTGGTTCGCCAACAAGGACCGCTGGCCGCAGGCAATAGAAATCTATGAGAGCTTGGCAATGGATTTTCCAGCTGAGAGTGATTGGTTAACGAAGCTCGAGGCGGGGCGAATTCAGGCAAGTCTGAAAGAAGAATACGACGCAGCCCTATTCGCCTTGACGGATGGGAACTCGGATGCAGCATCTGCGGTACTTGCGAAGTTGATTGTTCGCCAACCAACCTACAGGGAAGCGGCTCGATATCTCCTTATAGCAACCACAGGCGTTGATACAGAAGAGTTGACTGAACAACTTCGAATAGCTCGTAAGCGAATTAGCGTTTTGGAGAGTACATTGAACTCTGACGAGTCCGTAGCAATATTGAACGACTCGATTCGGGAACTTCGATTGGAAAATACTCAGCTATTCGAAGAGGCACAAACTGCCAACAGCAACCTAAGAAAAGCGGAAGAGGAACTGGATCGAAATCGCGGACTAAAGGATGAACTTCGAGCAGCCAACGAGACAATAGAACTGATGAGTTCAAGTGACACGGATGGCACAAAAGGAATCGTGGCGCAATTATTAGCAGAGCTGGAGGCTACGAAAAGACAGGTGGTCGACCTTGAGATGGCACTGAACAAAGCATACGACGACGACTGGCGGTCTAGAAAAAAGACCGCCTACTAGAGTCGGTCGATCTTGGAGCCACTTGATCCGACCCATGTGAAAACCAGCGGTGACGGTTCTCCTCAGACGATATGACCCCTGACATTAACCCGTTTATATATAGTCGGGCCGTAAGTTCCGAAGAATTCCTTGGTTACGAAGTCGAGGTGCGCCGCTTATTTAGCCGCTTACGGACCAGGCAATCAACAGCCATTATTGGCCAACCTCATACAGGGAAAACATCACTTCTGAAGAATCTACAAAATCTCGAAGGATTGAAGCCGTGCGGCGACAGGAATACACATAATGTGTTTTCTTTCCTGGATGCTCACACACTTCGTAGCGTTGATAACCAGGCTGAGTTTTGGCGGCGGGCGTTGTTTCCAATTACTGAGCACCTAAGTGCCGATCGGACCGCGACCACCGCTCCGTTGATATCCCTCTACAACACCGCGGAGGACAATCAGTTTGGAACGTTCGTGCTCGAACAATTGTTCGGTGGTATTGGCGCGGCAGACTTACAGTTTGTTTTGTTACTTGATGAGTTTGATGATTTGCTGTCTAACCCGGTGCTGAACAGTGCGGAGTTTTACGGAGGCCTACGGTCACTAGCTTCGCGTTCATCTGGGCTGGTGTTGGTAATTGCGGCTAGGAGGGACTTGGAGCAGTTGAATCGTCTAACACAGGCAATCAATCCCCACGGGTCTCCTTACTTCAATGTTTTCACTGAGATTCACCTTGGCTCGATTACGGAACGAGCAATGTCGCAGCTTCTCGACAGGGCAGGCGAAGTTTTCAATAGAACTGATCGTGAGTTCATCACCACAGTGTCAGGACACCATCCATACCTTGCGCAAGCGGCAGCCGCGATGCTGTGGGACGTTCACGAAGAAGGTGAACTGGGTGGCGTTGGCCGATACAAAGCAGCAGGAATCGCCTTAAATCGCCAAACGAAGAAGCATTTTATGGATACTTGGGTCTCTTGGACCAATGAAACGCGAAAAGCCGTCGCGGCTGTGGCGCTGTCCCAAATTCCATTGCTGGTGAAGGGTCATGCGTTCCTCGTAAGTGAATTGATTGATGATCTCGATGACTACTTGCCCGAGTTGGAGATACTTCAAGAAAGCGGGATCTGTTTCCAACATAGTTCGGGTGAGTGGAAGATTACTCAAATAGCATTTTTGTGGTGGCTGGCTGATGAGCTTCGTCGTAATGTCCGTGACGACAGTGAATTCAAAGCATGGCTCCAAGCCCAAGAGATGGAGGGTCTATTCACGATCAAAGAGCGGAAGCGTGTTGGAAAGGCCGTTAGCGACGTATTGAAAGTAATGGGAAGAGGTGTAACAACTCTGATCGAATCAACAGCTACAGGTGTTAGCAAGCATCTGATTTCGAGCTAATTCAAAGACTGTTATCGGCATAATTTACGCGCTCCTTTGCAACATCATTTCCACCAATCGGCATTCGACAAGAAAAACTTGAATTAGCTCCAGTAAGATAGATAATGTTCTCAAACCGACGCGAGGCCTCAGCTTACGCTGGGTGCTGGTTAGCATTGCATAGCCCAAGGTGACTCGCTTACAAGCAAATTTCAAAACGCATGCGTCACTAGTCGAAGTTAGTCCCGGTTGACTTTCTTTAATGGCGATGAGCAAACCCCTGGTATTCATTAGTTATAGCCACTACGACGAAGCCGAGAAGGATGAACTCTTAACGCATCTGGGCGTTTTGCGTCCCGAGTTGATTGATCTGTGGAATGACAACGATCTAGTTGCTGGTGATGATTGGGAGGATCGAATAAGAAAAGCCATAGCCGAAGCAAGAGTTGCGATACTCCTAGTCAGCGCAAATTTCCTAACTTCCGAATTCATTCGGGGAGAGGAAGTGCCCAGATTGCTACGACGTCGTAAGAGTGAGGGTTTGATTGTTTTCCCGGTTATCGCTAAGGCATGTGCCTGGACAACTGTTGCTTGGTTAAGAGCCATGCAAGTTAGACCCAAATTTGGTAACCCTGTCTGGCGAGATCAAGGCATTCACGTTGACGAAGAATTGGCAAAAATCGCTGAAGAGGTAGCGAGCATCATTCGAAACGCTAGCCAGCCGAACAAGATCGAAGTGCCTTCATCTGTGACGCACTTTGTGGCTCGGCAGCCGCCTAATCGGGTGAAGGTCTCGGTGACCTCTGATACGTCGAAAGTCCTCGTGGTGGATGATGAGCCACTGTTCCGCAGATCTGTCATCGACATCTTTAGCGACACTGATATTGCCTTTCATGAAGCAGGTTCAGTGCGAGAAGCTAAGCAGCTTTTAGATCATGACGCTGGGATTCGGATTATCTTGCTGGATCTCGAACTTCGTGGCGAAAACGGTACAAAGATCCTGGATCACATAAATCACCGGGCTGGGGAGTGTCGTGTGATTGTTATCACTGGGCATGATGAGTTGCTGCCCTCGCGCGAGGCTGGTGGTTACAAAGTCTTTCAATACTTATCCAAGTCGGAGAGGGGGATGACCATTCAATCATTGCGCTTTGCAGTTGAGCAGGCGCGGCAAGATTTGGAGAGAGAAAAGCTCGCTCAGATCAACCAGCAGGACAAATTCGACGATGTCGTCTTAAACAAATATCCGACACCGTTCGCTTATATTTACCAAGAACTGAAGAGTGATCTGTCGGCTCTTGAGACGCTTGCGAGACAACGGGATATCTTCAAACTCTTGTTGAATTTTTCGGCAATCGTTTTGATGTGCGAGTATTTTGGCGGCAATACTCGTAATGAAGAACTAGAGATGCAAATTCGCCCGAACATTATCAAGCCATCAGCGGTTAATTGGTTGGAGATAATCAACAGTGTTATCGAAGCAAGACAAAATTGTCAGGCGCCATTGTTTCTAGAGAGATTTTTCGCTTTCTTCACCAAGTCTACCGCGGAACGCTTGACGTCTCTGGTGGAAGTGTTTGACAGATATCTAAGTCAGACGGTCAAACTTCCGGACTACGAGTATGCTCAAGTGATTAAGAACTGTGAGACGCTCCTGCTACCCTTGCTCCAAGATTTTCGATTCATTGCAGACTTCCTCCTTTGTTTCGTTTCGAACATTCAAAAGGACGGAAACTATTATGACTACCGATTACAAGAGTGTACGGGCTCGAACCCTCAGCTCTTGTTCTCACGACAGTCCTTCAACTTCTTGATGAATCCAGGCGAAATGCAACTAATTAATTTGAAAAGTAGCCAGTTCCGAAGCCTCCACCCTTTCATAGTTTTGCGTCATTGTGGGCTCTGCTCACAATGGGAGATCTTCTTTTACTCGGAGTTTAAAGACAAGCAGTTGCACTACATAAGCTACAAAACGGGTCATGCTATTTCCACAGAGCTTGGTTTGACTGAATTTAGAGCCCTAATGAACTTGGTTTAGGGACGACTTTTCGGGGCGTGCGGGTCTTCAAAAGAAGCGCTTTTCACTATTTGGTAAATAATACAATGTTGAACACCTCTCATGCTGTACGGATCATTACGGAAGGCAAATCCGCTAGAGTCGTACGAGTCTTCTCCCTCGTCGTTCCGTTTGTGCTGTCTGCGTTGTTCTTGCTTAGATTCTCACCACAAGTCAGTTTTTCAGGCTTTCAGCTGCCGTTCGTTTTTACCTCGTCGCTCCTCAATTTGGTTCTCGTTGGTACGTATTTCTACTCGTATAAGGCTTTCGACGATCATTTCTATTTTTTCATCGCCAGCTTTTGGCTGTCCATCGCTATCTATGCAATTTTGGACTATGGATCTCCAGCACCTCACTCTTCGGAATGGCTCCAGTATAAGTCCGTCACAAATCTCTTATACGTTAGTTCGTCTGCTTTTCTCATGATCGCGATCTTGTTGATCGATCGGAGGACAATATTTTTTCGGCTGAAGAAGACAATCATTGTTGTCTTGAGTGTGGGCTTGGGGTATCTCGCGTTAGTTTACTTTCTAGCGTCTAGATTTGAGGCAACTGAACAATCTCCAACGTAAAGGGTTTTATCCGCAATGCCTGCACAAGACAAGGGAACAGAGCAAGCTGGGGGCATTGCGGATAAAGCCGTGTTGGACTGAACCGCTGGTAACGAGAGCGAACCTAGCGAGTTC
>Ga0137401_10000245_pt1 | contig 19682 bp, 17 predicted proteins | sample CZOMad1_1_16fung_FD_108286 | JGI IMG/M metagenome (GOLD analysis project Ga0137401, IMG submission 108286) | Vadose zone soil fungal communities from Angelo Coast Range Reserve, California, USA - CZOMad1_1_16fungal (Illumina Assembly) | ecosystem: Environmental > Terrestrial > Soil > Vadose...
AAGCCAACCGCGATCGTCTCCGTCCAATTCTGATGACGACCATTGCCCTGGTTGCCGGCATGATGCCGCTGACGTTATCGAGCGGCCCCGGCGCCGGCACGAATCGATCGATTGGGGTGCTGGTAGTCGGCGGTCAATCGCTTTGTTTGCTGCTGACATTGCTGGCGGTGCCGGTTTTCTATTCTCTTTTCGACGATCTGAGTCGTAGTCGCATCTGGTCGCGCATAACCGCGCTGATAGGCGGAATGTTTGGCCGCGCGCGACGCCGAGTGGCCACCGCGGCAGCATCTCTGTTGGGAATAGCCTCGAAGCATTAGAGAAAGATTTTCCGGCTGCAGCAGCTCGATGAATCTGAAGTGAAATTAAGATCATGATTGAAAGCAAATTCTTATCTGCGCAAACAAGTCCGCGAAGCGGACTTGCCGAAAATAGCCCAGCACTTCAGTGCTGGGTACTCAGCGGAAAAAATGAAGATGAGCCCGTGAAACGGGCGACAGAAGATTTAGTTCGCAGCGTTAATGGTCAACGTCTGTCGCCCGCTGCGCGGGCTCAAGGAGGAGAAAAACGGTTTTTCCCCAGCGATAAATCGCTGGGCTATTTTCGGTCGTCCGCGGCGCGGACGATGATGCTGCTCACCGCGTCTCTGTTTTTAACGGCCACGTTAGCCGCGGGACAAACGCCGTCGCAATCACCCACTCCTGCAGCATCAAGTCAGGAAATCAAAGTCCCTTCCGTCGTCGCCGATTATCGTGCGGACACTAAATCGCCGATGCCTTCACTGATGCGGGTCGGCGTGGATGCGAACGACCAGCAGCCTATGTCGCTCCGCGAAGCGATCGCGATGGCGCTGCAAAACAATAAAGACATTGAGATCGCGCGCGACAACGTGAAGATCGCGGAATTCGATCTGCTGACAGTTCATGGTGCTTACGATCCGAAGCTTAGCGCTCAGAATTATTTCGAGCGAATCAAAACGCCCGCCACCAGTGTATTAAGTGGCGCTTCCAAACTAGAGACCGACGATGTGACAGCCACGGCGCGAATAGAAGGATTAGCGCCAAAATATGGCGGCAGTTATCACGTCGATTTCTCGTCGATCAGGCTAACCAGCAACAGCGCTTTCAACGTTCTGAATCCGTCTTATCCGACGGCCCTCACTTTCACGTACGCGCAGCCGCTCGTGCGTGGGCTGCGATTTGATTCGCCGCGACGGCAGATTGAGGTCGCCAAGAAAAACCTTTCGTTGACCGATGCGCAATTCCGCCAGCGGGCGATCGAAGTCATCACAAACGTACAGCGCAGCTACTGGGATTTGGTTTTCGCCCTGCGCAATTTACAGATTCAGCGCGACTCGCTGACGGATGCGCGTTCACAGCTCGAGCACAATCGCCGCATGGTCGCGGAGGGCTCGCTGGCGCCGATTGATGTGGTGGCGGCGGAAACTCAGGTGGCGAACTTTGAACAAGCCGAGTTCATTGCCCTCGAAGATGTAAATCGCACTGAAAACAATTTGAAGAACATGATCGCCGAGAATCAGAAATCAAAGTTGTGGGACACTGCATTGATTCCGACTGATCAAGTCGATCTTACGTTGCCAAACGTCTCACTTACAGATGCGATGGCGGGAGCGATGCAAAACCGGCAAGAGCTGCGGCAATCAGACTTAGCGCGCGAGATCAACTTGTTGGATCAAAAACTCTATCGTGACCAGACAAAGCCCGAGATCGATCTGGTCGGCAGTTATGGAGTAACGGGCAATGCCGGCACGCAGGTAACTACGACGAACCCGCTGTCGGCCAGCAACGATCAACTGCGCGCTCGAGTGAATGACCTGTCAGTCTTGTCGGGTCTGCAGCCTTTGCCTGTTCCGCCGACAGCAGCGATCCTGCCGGATCTCTTTGGCGGATATTTTCAATCGCTGTCAAACCTTGGTTCGAATCAGTTCAATAATTTCCGGGTCGGAGTCTCAGTCAGTCTGCCACTTCACAATCGCACTGCTGAAGGGCAACTGGGCCATGCGCTGGTTGCCGGAAAACAGATTGCCACGCAGCGCCAGCAGCTTGAACAATTAATTCAGGTCGAAGTGCGCAATGCGTTGCAGACGATGAGCACTGCTGAGGCTCGCCTGCGCTCCGCGGCCGTTGCTCGCTCAACTGCCGAGCAGCAATACGCGAGTGAGAAGCGCAAACTCGATGCGGGCCAATCGACTGTGTTTCTGGTGCTGGAAAGACAGACTGCGCTGGCTACGGCGAAGGGAAATGAACTGCGCGCGCAAACTGATCTGAATAAGGCGATCGCTGAACTGCAACGCGCGACGGGGAATTCACTAGCGGCGAACAATGTGACGGTAGGGGTGCGATAGTTCACTCGCGTCGCTAATCTGTATCCGCGAGTGACGCGGATGCTCGAGCTTGCGCGGGCCCCGTGAATGGTACGTAGAACAGCGCAGAGATCTTGACGCTGAATTCATGCATTGATGAAGCCCTGTCGCGCATGGCCCACAACCTATCCTTATATCCTAACGTGCATAGGAATGCCCGGAGGGCTTATAGGAAAACTTCTCGACTGCAAATCATATATTCACACCTCCGACGTTGCACTTGTCACCCACGGTTTAATATCCCAGACCTTCGGGGTGTAAAGCTCGACCTGTCCAGCGCACAGCCACGCCTGCACTGCGACACCGCCGACCTGAAGCAGCAAATCGTCCGCCTACACCCGCAGTAGCTCCACCGTCAGCACATGCTGATTCACGTGCGTTGCGAAAATATCCAGCTGCATCGTGAAAAACTCCGCCTGCACTGGCTTTAGCCCGACCGTTAGGGAGGGCTCAAAGGCTTTTAGGTACTAGAATCTGCCCAATTGCTGAACAAAACTCCGATTCGCGGCGTATTTGCAAAAATCCTTGCTAAGAGTACCGCCCAAGTATAGAATGCGCGCCGAATTGCCTTTTTGTCTCAGCCCAGTACTAAGAACTTAGTCCTCAGTACTCACTGAATCTCGACACTCCTCGATCCTCATAAGACCGGGAAGTGAAACCACCACGGGCACGGCCCACAAGTTAGGCGACTAACTACTGTGCCCCTCATCCGATAAGGAGGTTTCAGATGAACGATAGTTCCAATCGAAAACTTGAAACGTGCCGACGCGTCAAAGATTTCTACAACGCTCGCGCCGCGGATTTCTCAGCCGCCAGTCTGGCCAACTGTTCGCCGCCCTATCGACAGGAATTAACACGCTCGAAGAATTGGCGGCGGCCCAGACTTCCGGTGGCGGCGCGGCACATGAAGGCACTGCTACGCGCGGCGATGCACGCGAAGAATTGCGATCGCGAATGAAAGCCTGGAGCGCTACGGCGCACGCCATCGCTATCGACAATCCCGGCCTCGAACACAAATTTCGCGTGCCGCGCGGAGAGAACGACGAAATTTTAATTGCCGCCGCGCGCGCGTTTGCGACTGACGCCGTTCCGCTGACCGCGCAATTCATCGCCCATGAAATGGGGCGACCTTCGTCGACGACATGAACGCAAGTATTCTCAAACTCCATACCGCGATGACCAATCAGTCCAGCGCCGTTGGAGATCGCGTCGGCGCGCGTGCCGCGATCGAAGCGAAGCTCGATGAATGCATGACGACCGTACCCAAGCTCGATCCGATCATGCGCAACAAGTACGCCGACGATCCGGCGACACTCGCCGAATGGACCAGCGCCAGCCACGTCGAACGGGCGCCGAAACGGAAGAAGGCAAAGGAGCCACCGCCGGCGACTCCAGCGCCTTCGAAATGATTACGGCGACTGGCGGCGTTCAATGGTCTCGCCGCAGTCCGACCGAGGAGAACGAGGTTCGGCGAGCGGGGTCTCTTTCAGATTTCGCGCCGACGAAGTCGGTCCATTTAAGATGAGCTGTAAACGGAACATCTTGGCGCTCGCTTTTATCGCAGTCAGTTTAAGCGCCGTCAAAAGTCAATCGCCGCAGCCGATTACCAACTTTCCCACTCAAGGCAACTACGACCCAAATGAAAAACTTGGACGGACATTGGCCCAGCAGAAAATCGATTCCCAGTTGTTAGCAGCCGCGCGGATGACGAGCGCCACGCCAAACGGAGCCAATGTCTCGCGGTTGGAGCAAGACGATAAGGGAAGGGTCGTAGTCGATATTAGCTGCAAGGTGACGGACTTCCTTTTGAAGAAAATTCGTCTCGAAGGCGGCTCAGTTGTCAACAGTTACCCGCAGTTTGATTCCATACGGGCCTACTTACCTTTGAAGAGTTTGGAAGCCATCGCTCGTTTGGACGAGGTGCGAACGATTATGCCGGCGGCGGCGGCGAACTTTGATCGAAATATCATAAGTACCGGCCGTCCATCTGTAGAAAAAGCCGTAACGCTGAAAACCGGAACCGCAAATTCGGGAAATGCGCGACGCAAGAAGCGCGTTCGCCGGCGACGTCGGAAGCACAACAAACCAGTTCTTAAAACTTGAGGTGTGGAAATGAAAAAACTCACGGTAATCCTTGTCGCGGGAGTGATTACAGCCTTCTCGGGTATAGGTTTTCGGAGCGAGGCTAAGAAAGACACGGACTCAAAGAGACGCTCTGACTCTAAGCGGCACACTGAGGCCAATCCCCACAAGCAGTTTCCAGTGCCGGCGGCGGCAAATGTTGGACAGCAGGCGATGACAGAACTAAGCGAAACTACAAAGAATCAACTCCGCGAGTTGATCCTTGAGAAAGCTTCCCGCACTGTCGTCCAGCAGAAGATCGATTCACAATTGTTGCTGGGTGCGAAAATCCAGCGGCAGGAGAAGCTGGCTCCTACGCTTGCCGCAATGAAGGTCGAACTTGAATCGGATGTTCAAGGTCGGGACGAAGTCGACATAAGCGCCAAGGTCACGGACAACCTGCTGGAGACAATCGCGCGCGAAGGTGGAGAGGTGGTTAATAGCTACCCGCAATTCAAAGCGATCCGCGCCTATCTGTCGCCACAAAGCCTGGAAATAATTGCCGGCTTGAGTGAGGTGCGATTTGTCCATCAAGCGGCCAAGGGTGTGTTTTCCCAAGCCGGCTCGGCTGTCTCTTCCAATCCCTCACCGGCCTTCCCGCAGCGGGCCGAGAATGTCAGGAAAGAACTAATGAAAGTCCTCCCTGCGGTGGTCTCGGGAGAGCCGAACGCCACGAAATCTGACATCGCCCCCGCCATCGGAACCGTTACTTCAGAAGGCGACATTGCTCATGCAGCAAACCTGGCGCGGAGCTCTTTTGGTGTAAATGGATCGGGAGTAAAAATTGGTGTGCTCTCCGACAGTGTAAAGTTTCTCGAGCAATCGCAAGCAAACGGTAATCTCCCGGCCGTTACGGTCTTGCCCGGTCAAAGTGGTATTGGCGGTGACTCAGACGAAGGCGAAGGTACTGCGATGTTGGAGATAATTGCGGACCTGGCGCCGGGTGCTCAATTGTTCTTCGCAACCGCGAATGGCGGACCGGCAGCTCTAGCACAAAACATTCTGGCGCTACAGGCAGCGGGCTGTAACATCATCGTTGATGACATCGAGTATCCACAAGAAGCACCGTTTCAGGATGATGTCGCGGCGCGCGCAGTCAATACAGTTACTGCCGCGGGAGTCTTATATTTCTCAGCCGCAGGGAATTCGGGAAACTTCAACGATGGGACTTCTAGTGCTTGGGAGGGTGATTTTGTGGACGGGGGACAAGTTCTGAAAGACGGCGTCTTAATTGGTAACGCCCACCGGTTCGCAGCCCCCAACGTAATTCTCAATCCAGAGTTCATACCGCCAAATGAGAATCAGATACAGCTAGCTGTTCTGTCTTGGTCCGATCCGTTAGCAGCCTCAACAAATGACTACGATCTTTACGTCGTCAATTCGGCAGGAGCCATCGTTCGCTGGTCAGACGACACGCAGAATGGCACACAAGATCCAATAGAAGGCGTCCCAACAGTGAGTGGAGAGCAACTTCTGATAGTCAAGTTTAGCGGAGCCAATCGCTTCCTTGATCTGAATGTAGGAAGAGGAAAGCTCACCTATCAAACTCCTGGAAGGACGAAAGGTCACTCGGCAGCGCTGAATGCTTTCAGTGTTGCGGCGGTGAAGGCCCGCACTTCCTATCCAAATGCTTTTAGTGGCGGCGCTCTGAATCCCGTGGAGGAGTTTAGCTCCGATGGTCCACGACGAATCTTTTTTAATCCCGACGGCTCCGCCATCACACCTGGTAACTTTAGTTCTACGGGCGGAACCGTTCGGGCCAAGCCCGACATTGCGGCAGCCGACGGTGTTAGTACGTCTGTTCCAGAATTTTCCACATTCTTCGGAACCTCTGCGGCAGCGCCCCATGCAGCCGCGATCGCGGCCCTTCTCTTATCCTTCAAACCTACCCTGACTCCGGCGCAGGTGAGAACCGCACTGACCAGCACTGCGTTGGATATTGAGGCTTCCGGTCCTGATCGCGATTCGGGTGCGGGGATTGTAATGGCTTTCCAGGCGTTGCAATCGGTGTCATCGTGTCCGGGAGTTCCAATTGCCCAGAATCAGACAGTCAACGGCACGCTCTTGACTTCCGATTGTTTCTTTGTCGGCACCACCCGCTTCGTCGACATTTACACTTTCACCGGCACTGCTGGGCAACAAGTGTCGATCAGCATGAGTTCTACCGCTTTCAATTCATTCCTCTATCTCCTGGACCCGGCCAACAATACGATTGCTCAGGACGACAACGGCGGAGGCGGGACCAATGCACGCATACCCGCGACGACGGGATTCTTTACCTTGCCTTCAACCGGAACTTATAAAATCTACGCAACGTCGTCCGCGGCTAGCAGCACGGGGGCTTACAGCCTCACCTTTACCGTTTCGAACTGCTCGTTTTCGCTCAACCCCACCAGTCAAATCTTTATTGCCTCAGCTGGCAGCGGTTCATTCACGGTAGGTACATCCTCCGGCTGTTCGTGGCATGCAGTTAGCAACTCCAGCTGGCTAACCACCAATTCGAGCGGAACCGGTAACGGCACCGTAAACTATTCAGTCGCCGCCAACAGCGGCAATTCGCGGACTGGCATCATCAGCGTCGGCGGCCAGAACTTTACAGTTTTTCAGTCGGGGGGAAATGGGAGTGGCTGTCCCAGTACAACCCTTACGCCTGGCCAGATTGTTACTACCACATTGAGCACGGGGTGTGTCTTTACGGGAACATCGCGGTTTGTGAATCCCTACACGTTCACGGGAACGGCGGGCCAGCAGATCGCGATCACGATGAGTTCGACCGTGTTTGATACTTATCTGTTTATGGATAGCCCTACCAATCTGACGGTGGCGCTTGACGATGATGGCGGCGGAGGCACGAACTCTCGTATACCGGCAGTCGCCGGCTTCTTCACTTTACCGAGCACCGGTACGTACACAGTTTATGCCACCTCGTTTTCAGCTGACGGCACCACCGGCAGCACCGGGTCGTATACGATTGGCTTGTTCACCGCGACGACGTGTTCGTATTCCATTAATCCAACCAGTCAGACACTTGGGGCGTCCGCTTCCAGTAACTCATTTAATATCTCTACCCAAGCTGGATGTAATTGGACGGCGCTAAGCAACGAGAGTTGGATTACGACCAGTTCTAGCGGAACGGGTAGTGGAATTATTAATTATTCCATTTCCGCCAACACGCGAATCGCGCGGACAGCGAGTATTAGCGTCGCAGGTTTGTTATTTATAGTGAATCAAGCTACAGGAATAGGGAGCACTTTTCAGTTCAGCTTGGGAAACTACGCGGTTAGCGAAGGCGGAGGGTTCGTCAACATAGCCATCACTCGATCAAATCCATCCGGTACCGCGACGGTGAACTACGCAACTAGCAACGGGACGGCAAAAGAGGGAAAGAATTATGTTGCCGCAATTGGCAGTATGAGCTTTGGGGCCAATGAAACGAGTAAGATGTTTCCGGTCCTGATCATCGACAACGCATTTGTTGACGGGTCGAGGATCGTCAATCTTACGTTGACCAATCCCACCGGCGGCACCTTGGGAGCGCAAGCCACCGCTATCCTCACCATCGCCGAAAATGACGTGGTGCTCGGAGCGAATCCAATCGATACGCCGCATCCCTTCGTTCAATTTCACTATTATGACTTTCTTGGCAGATATCCAGATCAAAACGGGTGGGACTTCTGGACGAACAATATCACCGGTTGCGCGCCGCAGCCGTCCTGCACTGAGGTTCAGCGCATCAATACTTCAGCGGCGTACTTCCTCTCGATCGAATTTCAGCAGACGGGATATCTTGTTTACAAGATTTACAAAGCTTCGTTCGGCAATCTTACGGACATTCCCAATGCGCCTGTGCCAATCAAGCGGCAAGAATTCTTGCCCGACACTCAGGAAATCGGAAACGGAGTGATCGTCAACCAGGGAAATTGGCAGCAGCAACTTGAAGCAAACAAACAGGCTTTCACTTTAGAGTTTGTGCAACGCTCACGATTCACTTCGGCATTCCCAACAACGATGTCGCCGGCGCAGTTCGTGGATAGGTTATTTTCAAACGCAGTGGTGACGCCAACCGCCACTGATCGCAACGCGGCGATAGCCGAATTCGGATTGGCAAGCACTAGCGGTGATGTGAACGCTCGTTCGCGCGCTTTACGCGACGTGGCGGAGAACGTAACGCTCAACGCTCAGGAATTCAACAAAGCTTTTGTGTTGATGCAATACTTTGGATACCTGCGGCGAAATCCATACGACCCGCCGGAATCAACGCTCGATTATTCGGGTTTCAACTTCTGGCTGGGTAAGCTGAACAGTTTCGGCGGCAATTACATCAACGCGGAAATGGTTAAGGCGTTTATCTCGTCGGCCGAGTATCGGCAGCGATTTGGGCCTTGAGAGATCAACCCGCTCGCTACCCGCAGGCGGTTCTGGACTTATGAGTATCGCCAGCGCTTCGGACCTTGACGAGCGTGGCCGGTAATTAGCAGATCGTGCGACAGGCGCTGACCCTTAGCAGTCAGCGCCTGTCGCTTCTTATGTCCAAACGCAAACCGTCGTACGCCGCAACGGTTTCTCCCGCCCACAATTTCCGTGCTTCCGCTTCCAGATCGATGTTGTCCCATTCAGGATAAAGATGAGTGAGCAGGAGTTGCTTTGGTTCGGCAAGCTTCGCAATTCGCATCGCGTCCGCGAGTTCGAGATGTTTGCGCGTGGGTTTGTCGCGATAGAAGGAACATTCCAGGATCAGCAGATCTGCATCGCGGGCAAAATCGGCGACCGCTTCTGAAAAACCTGTGTCGGAAGTGTAGACGAGCGTGGCTCCGCTTTGGTCGGTTAGACGAACGGCCAGGCTCTCTGCGCGATGAGGCGTTGAGATAATTTCTGTCTTTAGCCCGGCCAGGAGATCAAAAGCATCCTTATGCTCAGCCGGCGCGAACTCGTGAATTTCTATCGCGAAGTTTCGGTCGAACAGTTTGTAATTTTGCGCGTCGTCGATTGCCTTCAATAATTTCCCGATGCCTTCACAACCGATAATCTTAAGCGGCTTCTTTCGATTGCCGATCCCCGGCGCCCATTTGATTCCAAAGAGAAACGGCGCGAGACCCGCACAATGATCCAGATGCAAATGGCTGATCCAGATCGCGTCAAGGTTGGGCCAATCGAGATTCTCCTGCGCCATGCGATGCGGAGCGTCGGCGCTGCAATCGAGGAGAATCGATCCGGCTTGCGTCTCGAGCCAAAAACCCGCCGACGCGCGCTGCGGATGAAAGACGGAAGTGCCGGAACCGAGAACGATGAGTTGCATGAGAAGAAGGCTAGATTGAAAATTGAGAATTGAAAAGTGCGTGTGCCCTATTGCGTCGCTCTTTTAGGAGCGAGATGTTCATTGCGCTCCTAAAAGAGCTGATGACACATTCTATTGTCCGCTTAACCATAAATATTGCGCGCCTAACGGCGCTGATCGCCAAACTTCTACCGGCGCGAGACTGTTTTATTGCTCGGTTTCTTGTTGTCGCACTGGGTTATCGCATATCCTGACGCGCTCTTAATTCTGAAACCGCGAGATAGTCAAATTCTCGCTACGGCGCCAACGGAAGCACACGAATATGAGCATAAAATCAGACAAGTGGATACGCCGCATGGCCCAGGAGTGCGGCATGATCGAACCCTTCGAACCTGGCCAGGTTAAGGAAGTCGACGGCCGGCGAGTCGTTTCTTATGGCACTTCCAGTTACGGCTATGACGTGCGGTGTGCGGATGAGTTTAAGCTCTTTACTAATGTCTACAGCGCGATTGTCGATCCGAAGAAGTTTGACAATAAGAGTTTCGTCGACATTAAGGCTGACCATGTGGTAATTCCACCTAATAGTTTTGCCCTGGCTCGAACCGTGGAATATTTCCGAATACCCAGAAACGTGATGACTATATGTCTGGGAAAGAGCACCTACGCGAGATGCGGAATTATCGTTAACGTGACCCCTTTCGAACCTGAGTGGGAAGGTTATGTAACTCTGGAATTTTCCAACACGACCCCGATGCCGGCAAAGATCTATGCTAACGAAGGAGTCGCCCAGGTAATATTTTTCGAAGCCGATGAAGTCTGTGAAGTTTCATACAAAGACCGCGGTGGAAAGTATCAAGGGCAGCAGGGAGTGACGCCTCCGAAATTGTAGTAGTGTCGGTTCTCATAGTTAGTGATATCCGCACCATAGTTAGTGATATCTTTTCTCATAGTTGCCCCCACCATGAAGAGAGCGCTTTGTGGAACCGGTTTCGGGCGATGGCCTGCGAACTCATTCAGTCACTCTGAAGAAGAACGGATCAATGGACGGGTCTATCCGCGTCGTGCCATTGATATCGAAAAGCTTTTGAGTGTTGAAATCATGGTTTCGCTGAAAGACAAGCTGACCATTCGGCGGTTGAGCCGCTGGGAAATTTGCCGGATCCGGCGTGTTGTTAGCTGAGAAAATTCCGAAGAAATCACTGCCCACGGTTAGTAGATGTAGATAATCGCCGAGGTATGGGAGACCTCCTTTGCCGGATGGGACATTCGCGGGCGTTCTACAAAGCACTAGATCGTCCCAGCTTATGCCGTCAGTCGAGCGCCGGAGATGTGTCTCCCAGTGGTTGGCCGCAGTCACCTGAAAAGGTGTAAAGGGGCCTGTATACTGCTGGCACAGAAAACCTATCTTTCCGTCGCTGTTGATTGCCAGCGCGGGGTTCGTCGCGTTAGTAATAGTCAGCAGGTCGGATGAAGACCAGTTAACGCCGCGATCCGTCGAGCGGCGAAGATGCAGTGTGTAATCATTTTGGCCGACGCGATCAGCCCAAGCCAGATAGACTGTGGAGCTTTGAGACGGACGCGGATCAACGGCGATACTCATGCTGCTGCCGATCCGTTCCTGTCCCATGAACGCATCGTTGATGAAAGGGACCAGGCGGTTGGGCGCGACTATCCTACCCGCAAGGTTGTTACTCGAATCTTTCAGCGCCGTAAATGGATTGGGCCCGACACCAAACTCATCATCGCGCACGACGACGATGTCACGCTGGATGAATGCACCGCCCGGGCCCTCCGCGCTTAGAAAATGCATGAACGCGGCATAGACTGTGCCATCTGAGTGAATCGCGGCACGTATCGAGGGAGCGTTCGCCCCAAAGGGAGCAGTGCGCGGGTCTATCCGTGTGTTGGCGAAGGAACCATTTCCGGTCGCGGCGTTATTAGAGAAGTCCAGGGTCGCGGTTCGACCGTCGGTGGTGTTGAAATCGTTGTCTCCGATAAAGACTATGTCTTTGGCCGCTCCCGCGCCACCGGAGCCCGTCATCGTTTGGACGTAGGGCTGATCCATTCTGTCGCGGCTGCCGAGAACAGTCATAGTCGCCGGGCTTGCGAAATTGTCCGTGCGAAGGATGTTCATACGCAGACGTACATCGCCGCGCAGGATGGCTGCATAGAGTTTGTCGGTTGTCCGGCTGAAGCGAAGGGTGATGTCTCCTGTGCCCGTACGTTTGTTGCCTCCGGGTACGATGGAGTTAATGGTCCACGTCATGCCGCCGTTGGTGGAAATGAAAATCGGCGCGTTGGTGCTACCCGTCGGATCGGGCGTAAAAGCGGACGCCACCATATGCAGCGGATTTGTCGGGCTAACGTCAAGGTTCGGTTCGCTGTCGTTGTTGGTTTCAAAGCTCATCTGACGGGGAATGATGTTGACGATCAGCACTTTCACGCCCGCGGCCAGGACCAGGTCGGCTGGACTTTTCCTGGAGCCTTTTTTACTCGCCATCTTCTTCGCTGCTTTCTTAGTCGCTGTGGGAGGTTTCGCCTTCTTTTTCGTCTTCTTGGCTGGCATGATTATGATGTCTCCTCTTCTAAGGCCGTCATCACGCTTGGTGAACAACATCTTTAGCGTCATCTTTTGCGCCGGACTCGTCATCTGAAACTTTTGCTGAAGTGAACATCTCGTTTAACGGGCCTTGATGTTCAAAAGGCTGAAAATCGTCCTCATGAAGGGCCGTATAATACTCGTCCTGCACCCCTATGGTGTCAGCCGCCATCGCCGCTACTTTCCCTTGCGCATTTATCCCCATGGGCGCCTTGTGCAGGACAAAATACCCACTTTGTCCGGGACGAAATTTCGGCGCATCGGCCCACATCCGATCTTTACTGCTCGGAAAGCGCACCACCACGCTTTTCTTTTCTGTAGGGCCTTTGTGCATATCGTCAATCTCGACCACCGCTTCCTGCCAATTGGGGTCATGCTCGCTGAGTGGCGGATGCACATTAGCGCTCGACTCAGCACTTAAGGTATTGAGCTCTTCCTCCGGCATCCGAACACTCGTAACTCTGCCCGAGCAGACCATGTCAGCATTATCTACGTGTACTTGCATGTCTCTGGTGGCAAGCGTTCTTACCGGATCGGCCGGCGTGGCGCTGAATGTAGCGGCGCTGGCTTTTTGGACCGCACGATGTCCGAGAGAGACGAGGGCGACGCTCTCGTTACCTATCAGCCAACTGTTCGTATAAAACTCAGCCTGCTGTCCGACGCTGACTTTCTCTCCCTTCTTCAACTGCACGGTGACATCCTGGCCGACGCGGTTGGTGAAGATAGGCGGCGCATGCAGAATCTGATCTACCCTGACGATGATCGTGCGCTCTCTGTCTTTTTTCTTAATCTCTGGCAGTGTCGCAGCCTTCAGTTTTTTCACAGTGCCGTTAAAGACAAATCTTGCCTGCCCGGCTAACTCTTCCGCTCGAGAACTATTCACAATACTTTCCTCCTTCAGCAGTCCTGCCGCGAGCGCGGGGCGCTCTTATGGTATTTCGTTTAGGCATCAATGATATGTGATTCGCGCCCTCACACAAACGGACCAAACCAAATGTCACCTACTGGCTGTGGTCTGCCCAATTGAAGGCCGGGGGCTCTTCTCCCCAGAGAAACCTAAACCAGCCAGCCGCCAGATCATTTTTGCCCAGATTCCCCAGTTGAAAGTTCTCTTCCACTGTCCGGAGCAAGCTGTAGTGATTGAAGATTTCGCTCTGCACTGTATTAGCCGTAACCATCTTTCCGAGCAGCACGTGATAAATGTGGTTATCCGCATGCGGCACGCTCTCGTCAAAAGTCACCACCACGAGCGTTCCTTTCATGAACGTCGGGTTGGCTAATAAGGGTACCAGGAAACTCTCGAGCCATTGCGCAATGAAGTTGACGTGTCTTAAAGGATTGCTCGGCTGAAAGCCGTCTGGCGGGCTATGCCCGTCGTGTTGAATATTGGGTGTGTACCAGCAGTACTGGGGCAAAGAATTGTTCTGAACGTCTGCCTGAAGATGTTTGGCGTTGACGATATTCGCCAGCCGCGCGGGATTGTTCCTAACGTCATTGAACGAGATGAAAGGATTGTGCTTGCGAAAGTAGAGCCGGTCTTTGGAAATGTGAATAGTTTTATCGGTCTCCGGCAGGTCCTCCATATAAGCTTTCCAGCTTACGCCCTTGGCTTCCAGTAAATCGACGATGTTCGGGGCGTCGATGTCATGGCGATCATCGTCGATCACGAAGGGAAGCCCTGCCGTGGCAGCGATGTAGTTTGGCTGTGACGGATGGGTCACCCCGAAATATTTGTTCAGCCTGACACCTTGCGCGGCGAGGTTTTTCATAAAAGCATTGTCGAGTACCGCCTGCTCGGACTTATTCTCGAGCATGACAATGAAGATGCGGTCAAACGCTTTAACCATTTGTCTTCTCCATCAGAACTGGATTGAGAGCCTGGCGTGCCCGAAGTACAGATTGAGTAGCGAACAGCGCGCTCATAGCTGAGTTGGATCTCAGCACTTACAACCGACTATGGTCTTCTCTCTGTTTCGACTTGCGATCATACACGCATCTTGCAGCAGATGCTTACGACCGATGCCCAATTACATATGGCCGCGGAAGACGTTTCGTTTCGTTTTGCCGGCCCCGACGCCGGGGAGTGCACACACTTAGGCCGCCATGTCCGTCTTGCGGAATCAGAGACGCTGACCCGAGCAGCGCCCGTCAATCCAAAAACTCTATAGCTATTACGGGATGCAATTCGATTGCGTTGGTCTTGGCCACGCCGGATTGACCGTGATCTATGTCGAAGAACCCCAAGCCCGTGATTCTGGCACGAATGCTGGCGCTCTGAAATCCCTGCTTCGGATTAAGACGTGTGCGCAGCTCGCTTCGTGCCTGTTCAATCTGCTGTTTGAAAGGGCTGCTTGGGTCCACAAAAGGTTCGCCGTTAACATCCAGACCGTCCTGAGGTGATTCCACAATCATGGTTCGGCCTGTGGTCAGACTGCTGACCACAACATGGTAGTCGCCGTCATCCTCCCATTTATGAGAGATGATGCGAGCTTCGATCTGCCACATCGTTGTCTCGGGCCCGTCGGCGCGACGCGATTGGTACTTTTTTGCGCGGCTCTTGAGCGGCATATCATCAGGGCGTTTTAGCAGCCACAGCCGCTCAATGGTGGTCTGCTCGGTCTGCTGGCCGATCTTGGCCCGATCTGCATCGGTTACCGTTTTGACCGGCCAGCGCTCCGACCCGTGTTTGGGCTGAAACGGGGCCATCGTTGCTTCAGCGGTTGGGTCGAGGGTCTCCATCTCCTGTAGAAGTCTTTGACGTGCTTGCTCGGCCTCGGCCTGTGCCGCGGCTTCTATGGCGGCGTCGACCGCGGCCTCCTCCGGGCTGACCGGTGCGGCGACGTCGTCGAGTGGTTGATCGAAATCTCTGTCGGAGTGGTTTCCAGAGTCCGTCCGGAGGGTGTTAGCATCCCATTCCTTTTGATCATTAGTTACAGACATGACTTTTCAGCTCCTTAGGTAGGGCGTCAGTGTCGTAAGTGACGCGCGGAATTGGCGGTACGCATCGGGAATTCCTAACCGCGCAGGTCAGAGCTAGTTCGGGGCCAAGGAAGAAACCTCAGAAAGCGATCGCCAGTTGGAGGCCCAAGCCTTGATTAATCTCCGAACCTCGCCCCTTGTGTAATCATTCGGATTATATAATTGGATTGGGGGTCTTGAGAAGGTGCCCGCGTTAACTGGAGAAATCAGAGGCGCGATATGGACTGATGACCTTCTCCATTTTTATCCGGTACGGTTTTTAGGGAGGAGGTCAGACTCACTAACTTCGAGAAAAGTCTTGTAAGTTGTTGTAATCTGGCCGGCGACATTTCAATAACTATGAGAACCTAGAATTAGTAGTAGTTGTCGGAGCTTCAGGACCGGAAATGCCAACTCTGGCGGTCAAGATGAGATCATGCGAAGCAATTCTCATCCGTGACGAACGTTTACAAATTAGAGTGCTAAGCGGTTTGGTACAACCAATGAGCGGCGAACAGTTTTTGAGATTCAAGAAGCTCGATCCGATGGCGATGTTGCCCACACGTGGGAGTCCCTTCTCAGCGGGATTAGACCTTCATTCGATCGAAGCCACCACTTTGGAACCAAGGCAACGGCAACTGATAAGAACTGGTCTCGCAGTGGCAATACCTGAGGGCCATTACGGTCGCCTGGCGCCGCGATCCGGTTTGGCAGTGCAGAAGGGAATTGATGTGCTGGCCGGAGTCATCGACGCCGACTACCGCGGTGAGATTCAGTGCTTACTCCTTAATACCGGCGCCGAGATTGTGGAGTTGCCGGCGCAGACAAGAATTTGTCAGCTGATAATTGAGAAGATGATCACTCCGACTCCCGTCTGGGCCGACGATCTTACGAACACAATGCGAGGCAGCGGCGGTTTTGGCTCAACAGGTTGAAAGAGATTGGCTGACCTTCCGCCGCGTGTCTATCTGAATGAAAGCATCAGACGGATGCTCTTCTTTGAAATCCGACGAAGACTGCGACACTTCGTACGAAGATCGTGTCGGGAAATATCAAGGCCGGACGGGGAGGACGCATTCGCGACTGTGAATGTGAGTGATGAGTCGGTGGCTTTGGAAGAGGGGCGGACCATCCGCAAACTCAGCTGATATCGAGGTTCACTTTATTAGCAAAAATGTTGACAGTAGCCGGCAGGAGGTGTTAGGTTCGGCCCGCATTAACGCACTTTGAAACCCGTGTTTTTGTGACTTTACAGAGTTCGTCCTTGGACTCTTCCAAATCTCTACTCCACACCACGGAGGATTGGAATATGAAGGTCAGTCCGATAGCTCACCGTCTAATCCCGCTACTTAGTTTGTTTTTGGGCGCATGCCTGGCGTCGATTTGCTATGGGCACCCACAGCGTTCTGGAATTCCGCTGGTTGTTACGGTTAGGGATTCGGCCGGAGCATCGATTTCCGGCGCCTCCGTCACTGTGAGCCAAATGGATTGCCAGTGCGGCAAGTGCCCACCGGGGATCAATGATTGCAAGAGCGAGTGTTGTGATACACGTACTAATCCACCAACATGCTGCATTGTCGCCCTGACGCGTGTTTCTGACGAAGATGGTAACGTAACGTTCGAAGTAAATGCCGGACGTTACCGAGCGCGGATAGAGGTGTCCAATTTCAAGGTCAAAGAGGAGGAGGTGGAAGTAACATCTGGTCACACAAACAAGTTGGAAGTTACTCTTGGGTTGGGTGTCAGTGTTACTGATAGTGTCGTCATAAGAGGGCATTCGAGGGAGGCCATCGCGCAGCCCGACCGCTATACAACTCTGACAGTTGAGGTTAAGAACGAAAGTGATGGGCGCGAAAAAGTTGAGGTGACGCTTAGACGAGTTGGCTGCAATTGCGGAGAATGTCCTGTAGGTAAGAACTGTCCGAGCGCGTGCTGTGATTGCAAGAATGGTGACTGTGTCTGTTGTATCGTTGCAGGCGAGGTTACCGGAGGCGCACGGTCGTTTAGAGTGCAACCTGGCGATTACGACGTAAGCTTTAAAGTAGCGAATCGATCGTGGGGTACGTTCTCAGGTGTCACCGTCGCACAAAAAGAGGTGAAGCTCCCGGTAACTATTCTTAAAGTGTCGCCCATGGACTAGTCCTTTAATCCAAGGATTAGGCTCCCACATGAACGCTGAAGACCAAGAGCAAATCAAGACCGCGGTAGTCAACGATCTGAAGCAAGCGTCTGAGGAAGCGCGCCGTGAAGCATCCGTCGCATGGAAGCGGCGATTGACGGAAGCGGTCAATCTTGAGAGCGCGAAGCAAGAGGTGATCACCGAACTTTCTGAGAAGGAATCAGGCACACATAGGTTTTTAAAGCATCCGGTTACCTTGCTCGCGCTAGGTTTTGTCTTCACGACATTGTTAGGCACGATTGTTACGTCGTGGTGGAAGCATCGAGAATGGGAAAATGAACAGGGCTATCTGAAGGCTCAAACGCAATGCGAACGTGAGCGGCTAACGAGATCGGAAGAGATTAAGCAGAAATACGAAGTGAAAGACGAAATAATTAAGAGAGTAGCGGAGACAAATACCGCGGCTGAGGACATTCTATTGTTCTTCGAAATGGATCACGTGCGTCAAGCCCGAGAACAAAACGAACGGACCAAGTATTGGCAGGAAGCCACGCGAGCTTGGCGCATTAACGAAAAGATCTTAAGGCAGCGATTGCAGCTGCGTTTCGAGAATCGACATATCAATGAGCTATTTGATCAATTGACAAAATACCGCGGTTGGGTCGGTATCAATATCGATAATCAGCAAGAGCGAGTATCGACGCGGGTGCCGATCTGTCGGGAAATAGTCAATCAGGCGAATGCCTGTATGGGGCATGTGACGGTGACGATGATGCCGGATGTCATCAAGCTTATGAACCAGGAAATATTGCAGAATGAAAACGATCTTCGAGACTCGAAATGTGCGTCGGCTGGTTCCGACCAGCCCTCAAATACAACTCGACCGGCGGGAACTACGTCCGTCGGCGACACAAGCCCTCAAATAGCATCTGCGAGTACAGGGAATACGAGTACACAGCCTGAACTCAACGCGTGCCAAAAGCTGCAAACGATTGCAGGAATCTGCGATTCGGATGACCGTAAGAGGCAAAAGCCCAGAAGCCACTCTAGACAAAGTCGCCGCAAGAACAATTAATCAAACGACTCCGGTCGGCCGTCATTCTCTCATCGCGCGCCGCATTGATTGAGGAATTCGAGACCTGTCAGCGGCAAAGGGTGGCCGGAACTTGCTATTGAATTTCAGCGCCACGTAAGGCGTTCCATCGTCTAGATCGATTACCAAAATTGCTTCTTCGATCGTGCAGGAATGCGCCATGCAACCACGCATCACGATCGTGTCGCCGTCCTTCTCGATCGGCGTTTCAACCTGCATCCGATCAGTGAAAGCTTTGTAATTCGCTCCCAGCAATTGACGCAGGCGCGTCTTTACCGACGGCACCCCGCGGAACAGCTCGTTCGGATACTTACCAACGTAGCGTTCGAGGTTCGACGTCTGAGGAGTTGACTGACCGCGCGGCAGAATCTCAACCACGACCGTGAAGTTGCCACGCCACGCATTGGCCATCGGACTCTCGCTGACGCCAATTTTATAGTCACCGGTCTCACTAAGATCGTCGTCAAAAACTACGCCGCCGGGTTGGGTTTCCTGTCTGCCGGTAGGAGAGATCACTGTGCCGTGGGTCGCGTCGCGCGCGTTGATACTGACGCGCATGTGCTGACGTGAGCTAGCCCTCAAAACAAACCACGCTGAATCGCGATTGCCCCGCAGATAGCCCGTCGCGCGCGCGACGGTGGCGCCGCGCCCAAATACGATTCGTTGTGGGGCCCGCTCAGTCTGTGCTGATGCTGAAAGGCACGCGACGGTAATCAGCAGGAATGAAGCAACCAATTTCTTTATAAGCATCGGGGGAATTCCTTTTTGATCTTCTTCCTCTCGCTCTGGGAGAGGAGCGAGGTGAGGGTTTACCGCGCCGCCAGGCCCTCACCCTAACCCTCTCCCAGAGGGAGAGGGAATTAGTTGCCCTCGCTCACGCTCGGGCTTCTGATACGTCGTTTACTTGTATCCAATAACCACGCGCTCAATAGTCGGCGGCAGTTCATGCATCTCGCTGCGCGTGAAGCCGGCGTTCTGAAACATTCGCTCGAGCTCGGCGAAGGTGTACGCGTCGCCACTGGGCGTGCCGCCGAGCATTTGCATGCTGAAGGCCGCGGCTTGCGGCGGCGTCACCCGACCGTCGTTCGGAACGAATTCCAGCGCGACTGCACGCCCGCCGTCCGCTAAAGACGCGTG
>Ga0137401_10000250_pt1 | contig 19576 bp, 16 predicted proteins | sample CZOMad1_1_16fung_FD_108286 | JGI IMG/M metagenome (GOLD analysis project Ga0137401, IMG submission 108286) | Vadose zone soil fungal communities from Angelo Coast Range Reserve, California, USA - CZOMad1_1_16fungal (Illumina Assembly) | ecosystem: Environmental > Terrestrial > Soil > Vadose...
ACAGCCGAGGCCAAGGGCCGAGACTTGAAGCCCTTGCTTGCCGAGTGTTCTTGTTTTCATTGCATGTACTCCCTTTTTGCTTTGTTGTGATATTTCATAATTGCTTTTCCAGTGATTTAAGAATTATACAAACTTGTCATATTTGGTATAGTTTGTCAAGTTTGAGTTTAGACAAACTTGACATTGTTTGACAAACGCCTCAATCTAGGGACGTGGATGAAAACGAATCAGCAAGGCTGGCGCACGTGCTTGAGACAGCTCTGACTGTCTTTACCCGGCACGGCTTTAGAAAAACATCCATCGAGGATATCGCGAAAGCTGCGGGCATCTCACGCCAGGGAATTTATTTTCATTTTAAAAATAGATTCTGCTGAAAAACCAAGATTTTTGAAAGTTGTGATCGGCAGATCTCGGTGAGGTTTGGTAAAGTCGCGAGCAACAAGGATGAGTTTACCGCAATTCGATGTGCAAGGATCGTTGTTCGAGAGCCTGGGAGCAATTGCGCCGGATTTATTCGCCGACAACGATAAGTACAAGCTGTTTGCCAACAAGATCTGGCCAGTACTGGCGAGCTGCCGAGAGCAGCTGATGGAATGTTACGAGGCCGACAACGGCCGGCCCGGAGTAGAGCCGGTGGTGTTGTTAGGGGTATTAATCTTCCAATTTTTGGAAAGAGTGCCCGACCGGCAAGCTGTCGAATTAGTGAAGTATCATCTGGGGTGGAAACTGGCGCTGAATCTGAAATTGAGCCAAGACGGTTTCCACCCAACAACGTTAGTTTACTTCCGCCAACGACTGATCGAACACGGCAAAGCCGAGGTGGCGATGAGAGCAGTATTGGCGGCGTTGCAGAAAGAAGGGTTAGTTCCCAAAGGCTCTAAACAACGGCTGGATTCGACCCATGTGCTGGGAGCGGTGGCGCGGCTGAGCGCTTTGGAATGTGTGCGGGAAACTTTGGCCTTAGCGCTGGAAGAATTAAAGCCCAGGCTGGCGGTCCAGCAGCGGCCGGAGTTTTGGGAGCTTTTGTGGGAAAGGTACGTCGAGAGCAAGCTCGATTACAAGAGCAGCGAAGAAACGCTGCAGGCCAAACGACGGCAAGCTGGGAATGATTGCCTGCGATTGTTGCAGTGCTTAGAGCCTTGCGCGATCGAACTGCGCCAAGGCAAACAGGTGTCGCTTTTGCGAGAAGTCTTCGGCCAGCAATTCGTCGTGGAAGCCGACGGCAAGATCGAGCCAGTTAAAGTGCATGCGACTGGGGTAGTGCAGAATCCACATGATCCCCAAGCGGAGTGGTCGGCAAAAGGAAAAGGTAAACACAAGAAGGAGTGGGTTGGCTACAAAGTTCAGATCGCCGAGACGGTTCCAAAAGAAGAGGGCCAAATTGGTTTTATCACTTCGGTGGTAACTCAACGGGCGACTGAGAGCGATGACCCGGGGCTGGAGGCGACATTGGAGAAACAGGCGCAAATGGGGCTGCAGAAGCCAAGCGAAATGTATGTCGATGGTGCCTATATCTCGGCTGGCTCGATCCAAGAAGCCAAAGAGGAAGGATGGAATCTAATGGGGCCGGCACAACCAAGCGCGGCTCGAACCGGTTTAGACAAAGCCTATCGAATTGAAACATTTGATGTCAGTATCACCGAGCGTAAAGCCGTCTGCCCGGCGGGTCAGAGCAGTAGGCAGTGTAGTCAGCTCACTGAGCAAAAGAGCGGCAAAGTCACTTACCGCTTTGAGTTTGGACGGCAATGCCGAGACTGTCCGGCTAGGAGTTTATGCGTCCCGAAAGATCAACCGCATCGCACGATCGTGGTAGGAGCCTTGCACGAAACACTGCAACAACGACGTCACCAACAGCAAAGCCCCGAATTTAAGCGCCAGATGCAACAAAGAAACGGGATTGAAGGCACCATCAGTGAACTGGTTCGTGGCCACGGACTGCGCCGCACCCGCTATAAAGGTTTTGCAAAGGTTGATCTGCAAAACCAATTGGTGGCTGCTGCCTGCAACATCAAAAGATGGCTGCAGAAGCTCAACAAAGGAGTCTTGGATACAGATCCGGAAGCATTTTGTCACCCGAGAGCCCCTCTCATGCTCGATTGGCCTCACTTTGTCGGGTTTTGCGCTGCTTATTGACTCGACTCCGCGGTTTTGATTTTTTAGTCCGGCTTTTTTCCAAACCGCAAACGCTCCTCGGAGGAACCAATTCGGGTTTTGAAAATGCGGGGTTCTTCAGCGGAATCAAACAAGTAACATTTGACGCTGTTTCGCTCCAAGGACTGATGGCTCAATGGATGGCGCGACCGGGAGGAATGCAGTACCCGGCCCACAGGTCTTCGCGTGGATCCGGAAAGTGTTAGCCCATAGAACTGCTATAAATACAATGGTTGGTATAGCCATAAGTGGTTATTCATTAGCCGCGTCATCTCTCAGTGATCATACCGGGCGGACTGGTGCCGATATTTTCAGCCATGAACGACGCACTTTATACCTTTCTCTTTCTTCATCACCTGACGGCACTTCGTTGGATAACTACTGTTGCGTTTACGGCGATCCTGTTCTTCGCGTGCGCAGGTCTTCTTAGACGCGTTTTGCAGGGTCGACTGCTTCGCCTTACCCTGGCGTCATTGACGTCGTTAACCCTCGGCGGTCTCTGCCTTTTCGAGGCTGCATCCTCGGAAGTACGCGCTGATTTAGCAGCTCTCGAGGCTCTGCCGCAAACGCCGAATGGCCAGGTCACGTTAAAGAATGCCGGTAACCACAAAGTCTATGAAATCATCATTCCTGGCGGACCCGCACCGTCGGAGATTTCATTGGGTTCTACGCCAGTACGACAGATGAGCCCGGCGATCATCCGAGACTTTGATTGCTCGTTGCTAGATGGGCTCCGGAAAGAGTGTCCGGATGTCTTCGACTTTGTCTTTCCGACACAACAACAAGCTCCCAAGGGCTCGGGCGCGAAAGCCGCGGGTCCTACTCGGCGAATCTAGTTCGAAAAAAGATTTCAAGAAGTGGAACATTCCACAATATTGTTTCTTGACTCTTTAGACCGGAGGCGTCTGGTGTTTCACTAAGATCGCACCGATTTTCCAACCGCTCGGCGAATCGCCGAACCACCATCATCATCCCGGAAATCCCATCGTTTGCAGAATCAGCGGGAGAGCGTTCTGAACAATATTATTGTGACCGACTTCCGAGATCGCTGCAAATTTGATTCGACTCGGATTCAATTGCGCCAGGGCAGCGCCCATTCTCAACGGGACGATGTTGTCTGATTGGCCGTGAAGAATTGCAATCTCCGGAACTCGATTCTGTGACAGGATCGTTTCAAGGGAAGTCATATTGTCGAACCGATGCCGGAGAAGCGGGCCCAAGGTTATGCCGATCTGTTTTCGAACCATTTCGTTCATGGTCGTGAAGGTGGAAACGACGACGATTTTGCGCACGGAATGTCTGGCCGCGAATTGAAGGGCGACTGCTCCTCCCAGCGAATGTCCTAGGACAGATAAAGCATCAGCGGTCCAATCCTTCTGCTCCAACAGCGTTTGGAGTGCTCTTTCGGAGTTTTCGAAAATTGTTCGAGGATTTGGTTTCCCCTGACAAATTCCATAGCCAGGATAGTCGACCAGCAAGAAGCCGGTGCATGGCGAAGGAAAAGCGCACACCAAGTCGAGCCAACTTAAGGCTAGGTCGCCGTTGCCTCCGAACACAAGCCAGAGATTCTTAGGGGCGGAAGCTGAATTTTCTGTTCGCCAGAAGAAGGCGGTTTGGTTTCCTTGGGATGTTCGGAATCTGATTTCTTGAGTGCCGATCGATTTCGCTTTCTGCAATTGATCGGTCGAATAGCGTAGCGGAAAATAGATGAATTGGCTCTGAAAGAGTAAGAGAAGCGCTACCAGGGCGCACCCGACCAGGAGCGCAACGAACCAACTGGTGATATCTGTCATCCTCGATGATTTTCACCCCTTATCTTCCGCACGATCAGCCGGCATGCCCCCGATTGAGCGGAGTAGTTTCAACCTTTTTTGACAGACCACGGGCGAGAGCGGCCGCAAATGCGTCCAACTGTACCGGCTTACTGATATAGTCGTTCATGCCGGCCGCGAGGCACTTCTCGGTGTCGCCCGACATTGCGTGAGCGGTCATCGCGATGATATAAGGTTGACGAAAGTTCTCAGTGCGCGTCCGGATACGCCGAGTAGTTTCGTAGCCATCCATTTCCGGCATTTGGCAATCCATCAAAATGATATCGTATGGAGTACGATTAAGCGCCTCCAGGACCGCCAGCCCGTTCGGTACCGCCTCCGCGCGGTAGCCGAGCTGTTCTAACTGCACCAAGGCGACCTGTTGATTGACGGCATTGTCTTCCGCTATGAGCACCCGCGCCTTTTGTAGCTGGGGGCGAGGTGCAGCTGAAGACTTAGCCCCTGGTTGCAGTGCGACCGAGGACTCGAGCAGAGCATTGGTTAGGCAGTCGAAGAGCGTGGATTGCCGCACAGGCTTGAAGCAACAGTCCGTAATGTCCGCAGAACGCAATTTCTCCGGACTGATCCCTTGACCGAGGCCTGCGAGCAAGATAAGCCGGGTGCCGGCAATCTTTGGGTCCGCCTTGATTTCCTGCGCCAGTGCCCAACCGTCCATGTTCGGCATACCCAGGTCAATAATGGCCAGCAGGTAGGGATCCCTTTCCTGCGCCGCTTTGCGCAGGCAATCGAGTGCATCGGATTTGCTGTCAGCGGTGCCACTGCGCATTTTCCAGGCAACAATCTGCTCGTGGAGAAATCGGCCATTCGTAGCGTTATCATCGATGATAAGCACCCGCGCGTTGACGAATATGCGATTCCCATCCAAAGCGGATTGAGGCACTGGCTGTTTTTGCAGGCGCACACTGAACCAGAAGGTCGAGCCCTTCCCCGGGACGCTGAGCACGCCAATCGTGCCATCCATTTTTCCAACCAACTGTTTGGAGATCGCGAGCCCGAGACCACTGCCTCCAAATTTGCGAGTTGTCGATGTATCAGCTTGGGTGAACGCTTCGAAAAGTCGTTTTTGTATCTCCGGCGAAATTCCTATCCCGGTATCACTGACTCGAAAACGGAGCTCGCACTGATTCTCACTTTCCGTATCGCAGGAGACGCGCACTGTCACTTCGCCGGCAGCAGTAAATTTGATTGCGTTGCCTACGAGATTGGTGAGGATCTGGCGGATCCGTCCAGCGTCGCCCCGGAGCCGCGCTGGAACGGCGGGCTCGATAAAGCCGGCAAGTTCGAGCCCCTTCGTCTGGGCGCGCTCGGCCAATAATCCAAGGGTCCCATCGAGCAGTTCGCGCAGATCGAAATCAAGTTCCTCGAAGACCATCTTGCCTGCTTCGATTTTCGAGAAATCCAGGATGTCGTTGATGACCGCGAGCAGCGCCTCGGCACTGACGCGAATAGTTTGGGCGAATTCACGCTGTTCACTCGTGAGCGGGGTTCCGAGCAATAGCTCGGTCATGCCGATGACCCCATTCATGGGAGTTCGGATCTCGTGACTCATGTTGGCGAGAAACTCGCTTTTCGATCGGTTTGCTGCCTCGGCGGCAGTTTTGGCGTAATGCAGCTCCACCTCAGCGCGTTTCCAGTCGGTGATTTCGTTCACTACCGAGCCAACCGCCTTTGGCTTACCTGCCTCTCCCATCAGGGGGAAGTAGGAAATCTGCCAGTCGCGCAGCTCGCCTGGACTAGCGTTCGTCTCTCCAGTCAGCTCGAAGTTAAGAATGGGCTCGCCCGTCGCGAACACCTCCTGATAAAGGGGTTCGAGAATATCGGCCAGTTGCGGCACGGTTTCGCGAATAGTTCTACCAATATGCGACTGAAGCGGCACCCCGGTTATATCCGCCAGTCGCTGGTTGACTTTCATATACCGCAGTTGAGAATCCACCATTGCCATCCCGTTAGGAGAGGCAGTAAAGTATGCGTTCAGCCGGGCTTCGCTCTCTCGCATGGCCTCCTCTGCTTGTTTGCGTTCTTCGATCTCAGCGACCAACTGCGCGGTGCGCTCCGCTACGCGTTGCTCCAGTTCATTATTGGCGCTGGCAAGCAACTGCTGAGCTTGGGAGTGCCGGGCGACCTCCTGCTGTAATGCGTTGAGGTTCTGTTCCAGCGTATCGGGCATCTGGTTAGATGCCAATACACCGGTTTCATCATCGGCATTGACCACTATCCGGGTATCGAAATGCCCAGCGGCAACAGTGCTTGGGGTCAATTTTAAAATCGGTTTAGCAAAGCGGCACGCGATCCAGAACCCGCAGCCAGCCGCCCCGACAACGATCGCGAACAGCAGAATCAGCATCCAGACAAATGTTTCCGGCTCCATGGTGGCGTCCTAGGACGCGAGGCTGACCAGGGCGCTCATTTATAGGATTCTTGGGCTTCTCTCGTACCCGCTTCATGACCCCCGGTATTTCTAGTATTTATATTCGACCGAATACTCGTAAAGTTTAGCCGCGAATTTGACTTCGATCGGATAAGTTTGGACGAGAACCCAATCCAACCTCGCCGACCTATTGGCGGTCCGATCCATGGCTTAGGCCGGAACCCGCTCGATATTGGGCTTTTTCGGATCAAAATTTCTCCGCGAAATGACTCCAATAGGCTCAAGGGAAAATCTTCATACCGCGCCGCTGCTACTTCTTCCGACTGATGTCACAGAGCATGTCCGAATGGATGTTCAGACCGATATTGGTCATGTTGTAAAGATGCTCGCTGGCAACAAGCCAGACGATCTCGCAGACCGCACGTTCAGAATAATAGCCGGACATGCGAGCAAAGGTTTCCGGGTCAACTTTTTTATCTTTTGTTAGCTCCGTCACATAGTCCAGCGCTGCACGTTCTGCCTCGTTAAAAAGAGGGCTCGTGCCGTATTGATCCAGTGCGTCGAATTTAGCTTCATTCATCGTCGCTTTGATCGCGAACGAACGGCCGATATCCATGCAGAAAAGACAGACGTTGATACGCGCTACCTGTTCGCGGACGAGCAGGACGGTCTCCGGCGGCAGAAGCAGCTTTTTGTCGAGTTCGGCGACCTTCGCGTAAAATAGACCGAATGCGGCGGGCAACCGCGCGCTATGCACTTTCACCGGTGTGAGCACTTTGCCAAATTGCCGGCGGGTAAAGTAATACGCCAGTTTCTTGATCAGGCCCTGAGGCTTTTCGATAGGGGGAAGAAAGGTATCATACATGGGTTTCTCCTTTTGTTGGGTTGGTTCATTTCAAATGCGGCCGGCAGAACGCTTGAAAAGGTATTCCCGCAACGCCGGGTCATCAGTCAGGCTCGCGGCACGAGTGAACGCTTTCTGCGCTTCGTCTTTTTGTTTTAGCAATTGCAGCAGATGCCCGCGAGCGGCCCAATAGGGCTGGTAGTTGGCGACTCGGCTGGAGGGAATGTCTTCAAGTGCGGCAAACCCGGCGGCCGGCTTGCCTGCTTGCGCAAGCGCAACGGCTCGTCCGACAAGTGATCCGATTCCGGGCGCGATTTGCACCAAGCCTTCATAAAGCAAGACTATCTCCTGCCAGTTGATACATCCGCTGACCGCGCGGCTGGCGTGAACGGACTGAATGGCTGCCTCCAATTGATAACGTCCCATGCGTTTGAACGCCGCAGCCGACAGCAGGTGGTTTTCAGCTTCATCAATCATCGGTCGAGACCAGCGAGCGGTGTCTTGCTGGTCGAGCGGCACAAACTCGCCGTTGCGCGTGTAGCGCGCCGCACGGCGGGCTTCACAGTGCAGCATGAGCGCAAGCAAACCATGAGCTTCGGGTTCGGCCGGCATCAATTGAACCAATGTTCGCCCGACCGCGATGGCATCTCCGGCCAGAGCATGAGGCGTTGAACTGACTTCAATCACGCTCTCCCAGCCTGCCGTGTATGCGGAATAGATGGCATCAAGAACAAAGAAAATCCGCTCATCCCACTCCGGCGGGTCGGGCAGGCAGAAGGGAATGGCTGCGTCGCGGATTTTATTTTTTGCGCGGACAAGCCGTTGAGCCATAGCCGCAGGCGAAACCAAAAATGCGGAAGCGATGCGCTCGGCGTCAACACCGGGCACCGTCTGCAACATCAGCGGCGTGCGCGCGGCGGCATCAATCGCCGGATGCGCGCAGACGAAAAGAAGTTTCAGTCGTTCGTCTGGGAAATATTGGTGCGTTGCCGCGACGGTTTGCGCCTCCTCGGCGAGTTGTTGGAGAAACTTCTCGGAATGTTGCCGAATTTGATTGCGACGAGCGGCGTCAATCAGGCGGTTGCGCGCGGCATGCAGCAGCCACGCTTCCGGTTTTTGTGGAGTGCCGTCCACCGGCCATCGCTCCAAGGCCGCGACGAACGCGTCGCCGAGCGCGTCTTCCGCACCGGCGACATCACCCGAGCGTGCCGCGAGAAAGGCGATAAGTCGGCCATACGAATTGCGCGCAACGGTTTCAATTGCAGCATGCGTCGCGGATTCGCTCATTATGAAGGTTTCTTAGCTCCGCCAGAGAAATCAAACCCGGCCAACGGACGAACCTCGATCGAAGACTCACTAGCGGCGGGATGGCGCGCGGCCCATTCCAATGCGGCATCCAGATTCGGCACATCAATGATGGCGAAGCCGCCGAGAAATTCTTTCGTCTCGGCGTACGGGCCGTCGTGGACATGCCTCTTGCCGTCGCGCACTGAGACGGTCGTCGCAGTTTGCGGTGACCGTAATCCCGCGCCGCCGACAAAGACGCCCGCAGCTCGAAGTGCCTCACCGTAGGCCATCCCAGCCGCTATATAGGCAGCGTCTTTGCCGCGGTCGAAGTATTCCTGTGATCCGTGAACGAGTAATGCGTATTTCATAATGACTGGCTTTCGTTTCGTTTTTGTTCGAGCCGGGAGAATTCCCACGACTCCACAATAATGACGTGCGGCGACCGTGCATTTCGACATTTGGGCAAAGTTTCCTCTCGCGCGGGCGAAGCGCATGACAGGATGACAGATGGAGGCCTTCGCCACCGTTTTTGCCTCGGAAACAGCGACGCGAGCGCCGGCCTGAGCCAGAATCGTGGCAATGGAAAGGCCGATTCTCTTGGAAGTGCCGGTCACGAGCATAATGCGCCGGAGAGATTAAACGCATTCGCGGTCGGTGCTTATTTTGTTCGACGATTTTTAGGTTATCGGTTCTACACGCCCAGCGGCCTGCTGCCCTTTCAAGGTTAGGACCGCGAGTGCAATCAACCCGGCATGGAAGAGAAACCCTATAGTTAGGACGATTTGGCCGGGAAGCGGGCCGATCGATGCGTGCTCCCACAGTTCGGGGAGCGATCTAATCGGTGTTGGATGAATGCAGATTTTAGCTATGTAGCTGACAGCCTGGACGGCAAACAGGAATGAATAGTTACGTCGCAGCCGGCGTCCAACCGCTTCCCAAAGGCTTATGTGAAAGTGAAGGCGTTCGTAGTCGCGGGCCAGCACGTCGTTCCAGCCGTTTTCAACGCGCACCCCTTCAAGGCGCAGAAGCGGAACGTAAATCGAAACCTCCATCAATCGCACGCGCGTGCGCCAGATATCAAAGTATCGGTATCGACGGGCTTCAATTGCAAGGAATACGAGAGCCATCAACGCCACGAGAACGAGAGGGAGGGGCGAGTTCGTGGGGTTGCTAAAGGCGACCGAGAGCGCAATTCCGGTGGTCGCTACGGCCCAGTTGGTCGTCGCATCGAGTCGGGTGCGCCAGACCTTGCTGCGATACATCTCGCCTCGATACAGATGAGCGAGCATGCCCAGTTCGGCCCCGTTGTACGGACTCTCTGACGCCGGACTTCTATTTGTACTTATGGCTTTTCCTCCGGTGAATTACGAGTTCCATTCTTGCCGAGTGATCGTCTTACTGTGCCGCGTCGGCTAACGGAACAGCGGCAAAGGCGATGTCCAGCAAGGAAGAACAATTCGCGTAGGTTCGCTTTTACCGAAGCTTTCTGTGAAAAGCAACAATGTTCCTGCCTGATGCTTATGCCTTAGTCTGAGGATTTTAAGGGCTTCTTCGAAGACGAGAAACAAGCGTGCGGCGAAGACCGAGGATTGGCGTTGCATTAAGCACCTTTCATCCGCTAAAGAAAATAGGGTCACGTCTTAACAAGCAACAATCTACTTGACGCTGTCGCTTCCAGGACTGACGGCTCAATGGATGGCACGACCGACCAGATTGGATATCGAGGGAGGATGGTATCATGTGGTTAATCGAGGGATCGAAAAGCGCGTGATTTTCCGCGGGGTCTCCGGGTACGAACATTTCATCGAGCTCTTAGCGAAGCTGCCACAACGCTTCGGAGTGAGAGTGCATGGCTACGTGTTAATGCCCAATCATTATCATCTGCAGGTTGAGACGCCGAGGGCCAATTTGAGTCGGGCAATGCAATGGCTCAACGTGAGCTATAGCATTTGGTACAATCGCAAGTATCAACGGGTCGGACCGTTGTTTCAGGGAAGGTTCAAAGCGGTGCTGCACGATTGGTCAAGCCATGGTTTGGTCATCAACAAATACATTCATCTCAATCCGGTTAGAGTTCGCCGCCTGGGAGGCCACGAGGGCCGAGGAGATCCTCACCAACAACCCGGCCGAAAACTAAAAGCTGCCCGAGTCGATGTCTTACGAGCCTACCGGTGGAGTTCTTATCCCTACTATAGCGGGAAGCAGAAAGCGCCTGGCTGGATGACTACCGGGACGATTCTGGAACTGCAGAACCAAAGAGGAAGGGGGAAGCACCCAGCCGTGTATCGACGCGAATTAGAAGAAGCCGCGGCGGTTGGCCTTTGGGAAACGGATTGGAAGACCGACGTTAAGGCGATGCTGCTTTTGGGGTCAGAGAAGTTTGTGGATCGAATGAAGGGGTTGCTGGGGGGAGACCGACGGGAACAGACCGGATTAAGGAAGGCCAACCAAGGGGCGTTGAGTTGGGAGAAGATCACCGCGGCGGTCAGCAAGCTCTGGGGTGAAGACTGGAAGACGCTCAGAGCCGCCTATGGCAACGGAGCGTTGTCGGCCGCACTATACCTTGGACACAATTACTCGGACAGGAGCTTGCGAGAACTTGGCGAGCTGGTCGGAGGAATGCAATACCCGGCGGTGGCGATGGCGGTTCGGCGCTTTGCCAAGCGGCTGGAAGCCGATGCGACACTAGCGAAAAAGATCAAACGGCTCCGAGAGGTGTTGCTGGTTAAGGCGTGACCCTAGTTTCCCTATATGGTCCTGTTTGGCATTCCCGGCGTTGTCGGCGGCTCCGACGTTTTCGCGAACCACGCGATGGCGACTGCGCTTAATGGTGAGTTTCGCTTGATTGATTGCGGCTAAGTATTCTCGACCCCGGTACACGCTTGACTTCGGTAGGATCCGACGTCGTCGCCTTCGTAAAAGCAATGCACCCGGTAAACATCAAGACTATGTCGGACAGGCTAGTCGCCGCTACCGAAGCCCGTTTCGGCATGCCCAGGACAGGCCTGCTGAGAGATGCCTCAGGCATAGAAGCAAAGACGCAAAGACATCAAGAGAGACGAGGACTTCACTCGGTCTTGAATTTTTGCGCTAGGAAAGAAACAGCCAGGACATGTGTATCCTCATATGCCCGGCTCGCTACGAAACTTGATCACCGCAGCCACGCCGAACACGACGAAGAGCACCAGGACGACCAACTGCGCAATCGCAAATGGGGGCTCAGATTGCGTCGGAGCGATCGCCTTCAGAGTCGGCACCTTTTGGAAAGTTTGGGCAATCAAGACGAAGACGTTGAAATAGAGAGCAAGCACAGCGCTGATGACATAAGTTCGACACCAGGCACCGGCGAGGTGACGGCCATACCGTGCAAAGATCGCCAGGGCCAGCACAATCAACGACAGAATGCCGATCGCATGAGACGGCATGAAGTGCGCGGCGGGAAGGAAGAATCCGGTCACGCTCGTAGCCACGGTGGTCACGAGAAAGGTCGCGGTCCAGCCGTTCAACCGTTTCGCTGCGAGCATCCCAAACAGGACGACAAATCCCGAGAATATTCCCACCAGGCTCAACAACACGTGCACGAAGATAAAAGTGCCCATAGTTTACAGCATGATATCACCGTAGCGAGCCGTCGATCATTAACGCCCGCTAAACAGAATTGAGAATCTAGAATTTAGAAGTCAGGAGAGGTAATCCGTAGATTCCGCTGATCACAAATATTGGCTGACGAGGAGAGCAAGAACGGCAAACAGGGGCACGCGACAAAACAGCCAACTGACCTGCGGCGACGTCATCACTATATGTGAGACGGTACACTAGGTGCGGAACGTTAGGGCCACGCAGCTGGAAGCTGTGGCCACTTTGGGCTAAATTGCGAGCTCGATGCAGTCATTCCGTTTTCATCCCGCAGTGGCAGAATGGTTCGAACAAACGTTCGGAACCCCGACCGATCCGCAGCGATCCGGTTGGCCGGCGATTCAGTCCGGAGCACATACTCTGTTGGCTGCACCGACGGGCTCAGGTAAGACGTTGGCTGCCTTTCTCGCTGCGCTTGACCAATTGTTTCGGGATGGGTTGGAAGGGAATCTTCCGGATGAGACCCGCGTCCTGTATGTGTCGCCGCTCAAGGCACTCAGCAACGATATTCATAAGAACCTGGACCAACCTTTAGCCGGGATTCGGGCCGCATTGAGAGCTAGCCATGGCCATGACGTGGATGTCCGCGCCGAAGTGAGGACGGGTGATACCCCAGCCGCCAAACGTCAGGCAATGATTCGCAAGCCGCCCCATATTCTGGTTACCACACCCGAGTCGTTCTATTTGCTGCTCACCTCGTTGTCTGGCCGAAAACTGTTGGCAACGGTCCGGACATTGATCGTCGATGAGATCCATGCCGTAGTTGGTAACCGGCGCGGATCGCATCTGGCGCTCAGCGTGGAGCGGTTGGCTGCGCTGGTGGACGATCCGTTGCAACGGATCGGATTATCCGCCACGCAAAAGCCGATGGAGGAAGTCGCGCGTTTTCTGGTTGGGACACGGAACCTGGATGACGCAGGAAATGCGCAATGCGCGATTATTGATTGCGGTCATACCCGCAAACTCGATCTGGCGATCGAATTACCAGGCTCACCACTAGAAGCGGTGATGTCCAACGAAGTCTGGACCGAAGTGTACGGACGGTTGGCGGATCTCATTGCCGCGCATCAGACGACGCTGGTGTTCGTTAACACTCGTCGCCTGGCCGAGCGAGTGACTCATCATCTTTGCGAACTGCTGGGAAAGGATAAAGTGACTTCGCATCATGGTAGTCTATCGGCCAAGCTCCGGCTTGAGGCAGAGCATCGCTTGAAGCGGGGCGAGCTTAAAGCGTTGGTCGCTACTGCTTCTTTGGAGCTAGGCATCGATATCGGGTCGATCGATTTGGTTTGCCAGTTGGGATCGACGCGTTCCATCGCGACTTTTCTGCAGCGAGTGGGAAGGGCGGAGCATCGACGCGGCGGATTGCCCAAGGGCCGGCTATTTCCGCTGAGCCGAGACGAGTTGGTTGAAGGAGTTGCCACACTCCGTAGCATCCGGAATCAGGAGCTGGATGCTTTGGAGATGCCGCAGAAACCGCTCGATCTGCTGGCGCAGCAAATGGTTGCCTGCGCGGCTTCCGAGGATTGGGAGGAAGAGCAACTTTTCGAACTGATGCGGTCCGCATATCCCTATCGCAACCTGACACGGAAGGAGTTCGCCGATGTCTTGCGGATGTTGGCGGAAGGGTTCAGTACTCGGCGTGGGCGACGCTCGTCGTTGATCCATCATGATGCCGTAAACCATCGGGTTCGCGCGCGTCGTGGAGCCAGGCTTCTGGCGCTGACTTCCGGAGGCGCTATTCCGGACAACGCCGATTACCGAGTGGTGGTGGAACCGAGCGAAACCTTCATTGGCACGGTCAACGAAGATTTCGCGGTCGAGAGTATGGCGGGAGATATTTTCCAGCTTGGTAACACGTCGTGGCGAATCTTAGGCATTAACTCAGGAACCGTGCGGGTCGAGGACGCGCAAGGGCAGCCGCCGGGTATTCCATTCTGGTTGGGTGAAGCGCCAGGTCGTACCGCTGAATTATCGCGATCGGTATCGCGGTTACGACTCGACGCCGAGCAGCGCCTCGAAACCGTGCTTGAGCAAAACAAGGCGACGGGAAGCCAATCGTCGCAAACCGATACCAGGCAAGATCTCGCAGAATGGATAGCGACGGAAACTGGTCTCACTGATTCCGGAGCAGCCCAACTTGCTGATTATTTCAGCGCAACGTTCCGGGCGTTGGGCGTCATTCCGTCGCAACAGAAGCTCGTATTGGAACGGTTCTTTGACGAATCCGGCGGGATGCAGTTGGTCATTCATTCTCCGTTCGGCATTCGTCTGAATCGAGCTTGGGGACTCGCCTTGCGTAAACGGTTCTGCCGGTCATTCAACTTTGAATTACAAGCTGCCGCCACTGACGACGCGATTGTGCTCTCCCTTGGAACCCAGCACTCGTTCCCGCTCGCTGATGTCTTCCACTACTTGAACAGCAGGACCGTGCGCGAGATCTTAATCCAAGCGCTGCTGGATGCGCCGATGTTTGGGATCCGCTGGCGATGGAACGCTACGCGAGCTCTCGCTCTTCCGCGCCAGCGCGGCGGCCATAAGGTGCCAGCTCCGCTGCAACGAATGGAATCGGAGAACCTGTTGGCGGCAATCTTTCCCGATCAACTTGCTTGTCTAGAAAACATCGCCGGCGATCGAGAAATTCCGGAAAATCCTCTGGTGCAACAGACGATCGACGATTGTTTGACCGAGGCGATGGATATCGATGGGCTGACTGATCTGCTCAACCGGATCGAGAGTGGTGAGGTCGAGTGTATCGCGCGCGATCTGCCGGAGCCGTCGCCGCTTGCGCATGAGATCCTTAACGCTAAGCCCTATGCCTTTCTTGATAACGCGCCGCTGGAAGAGCGGAGAACCCAAGCCGTCTATACTCGCCGGGCGGGTGAATCGTCAGCTGATACCGGTCTAGGGATTCTCGACGCGGCGGCCATCGAAAAGGTGTGTGTCGAAGCTTGGCCACGTGCCACGAATGCCGATGAGCTCCATGAGACCTTGCTGTTGATGGGAGTCATCGATGATGAAGAGGTTCGACAGTTGGGGGAGGGGAACAACGTCTCGACATGGCTCGATTTGCTGAAATCCGAAAGACGTACTGGAAAACTTGCGACACCGCACTCTTTCTGGGTGGCGGCCGAACGATTACCGATGTTGCAAGCGGTCTACCCAGGGTGCGATGTGGAGCCTGGGTTGACCGCACCGCCAACTGAACGGGAACGGGATTGGCCACGTGCCATTGCCGTGCGCGAGTTAGTCCGAGGGCGGATGGAAGTGATTGGACCGATCACAGCCAGCACCTTGGTGAAATTCTTTCAGTTGTCCCAGCAAGAAATAGAAGGTGCGCTTCTCGCTCTGGAAGCCGAAGGATTCGTCTTGCGCGGCAAGTTTCATCCGGCTGCTCAGGAGATCGAGTGGTGCGATCGGCGGTTGCTAGCGCGTATTCATCGACTAACAATCAACCGGTTACGTGCCGAAATTCAGCCGGTATCGATTGCCGAGTTTCAGCGGTTCCTCTTGGCCTGGCAGCGGGCGGACGAAGAGCACCGAGTCGAAGGCCTCGATGGTGTCAGAGCTGTCCTGGAATCACTTGACGGCTATGAGCTGCCGGCCGCCGCCTGGGAACCGGAAGTCTTGGCGCTTCGCATCAAGGACTATACGCCAGCTTGGCTCGACCAACTCTGTTTCACCGGACGCATCGGTTGGGGACGATTCACTTCGCCGCAAAATTCGAACGGCCGGTCCGTGTTACCAGTTCGGTCGAGCCCGGTATCATTGTTCACTCGGGAGCACCTTGCAACCTGGTGCGCCCTCGCGCCTGACTCTGAGCCGGTCGGCTTTTCGCCCGATACCCAGCACACGCTCGAGACATTGTCGCGCGGCGGTGCGCTTTTTTTCGGCGAACTGGTGAAACAGAGCGATTTATTGCCTTCGCGAGTTGAGCGGGCTTTAGCCGAGTTGGTGGCGCAAGGCTATGTCACAGCCGACAGCTTTGAAGGCCTGCGGGCATTGCTGGTGCCCGAAGAGAAACGCGCCCCATTTTCGTCGACGGAACGGCGCAGGCACCATAAAGCAATTACCAGTGTAGAATTTGCCGGACGCTGGTCGTTGTTGCGTCCGATAAAGCCGTCTGAACCAGGAAAACGCGAAGAAGCGATTGAAGCCTTTGCTCGGGTGCTGCTGCGGCGTTACGGCATCGTGTTTCGACGCATGATGGAAAGGGAGTCTCTCTATGTTTCCTGGTTTGAACTATCCCGGGCGTATCGGCGGCTAGAAGCTCGGGGCGAGATTCGTGGAGGGTATTTTGTCAACGGCGTCAGCGGCGAACAGTTTGCTTTACCGGAAGCTGTCGGATTATTGCGCTCGATCCGCAAAATGCCAACCACCGGTGCTTTGATCGCGATCAGTGCCGCGGATCCTTTGAATCTTGCCGGAATTCTCACACCCGGGCTGCGCATTGCGGCGATCAAAGCACATCGAATCCTTCTCCGCGATGGGATGCCGGTTGCCGCGCTGAAGGCAGGTCGATTGATTCCCATGGACCAGACAATGGAACCAGACCATTCGATCGAGCGTGCACTGCGGGTCGGAAATCTTCCTCCCATTCTCAGACCATATTACGCCCACAGGAGCTAGCGGTTAGCAGTTTCGGCCTTTTCTGGAACAACTCGATCCAGCAGTGTTCCATCTAGGTCAAAAAAAATCAGTCTCACGGTTTTAAAGTATTTTTGTCCGATATGGATGGGATATTGTCAAAAGCTGCGTACGGGAAAAGGCGCTTCTTGATTATAACAAGTTCAGCGGTTTGTTGGGGAGGCCTCTGCGTCTTTTTGACTACCTGGTGAATCAAAAATGAATATGGGTGATATTTAAGGTTTCGGGATTCAAACGGATGGGTTCGGTGGAACCGGACACAAGGTCGTCATACAAGTTTCTTACAGCGGCCGATTCGGCGCCATCGGCGATCTCGATATTCACCTGGAAGTTCTCCGCAAAGTTCAGAAATATTCCTCCTCGCGGTTTCGCCTCAATCCGGAGTAACTGACTCAAGGGGATGTAGGCGATCTTTTCTTCTTTAGACGTAATTTCGAAAAATCTCTCGTTCACGCCACGCACTGTATCAATGAGTAGGGGATTGGGAAGGGAGCAAAGGTCAGATGGGCGAGGCGCGGAATGCAGAATCTGGAATTCGCAATTTAGGAGCCAGCAGAGGGACGGGCGAAGCGTTGGAGGCGGGACGGATCGCAAATGACAAATCTGATAGGACGTTTCCTCCGATCGATTCTGCTCGTCCAACTCAAAGAGGTTTCAGACCTTTCTCGATCTCTGCTCGGCGTGGTTCGAGAAATGGCGGCAGCGCCAGGCGTTCACCCATCGTTTCGACTGGCTCATCAGTAGCAAACCCTGGCCCCTCAGTGGCCAGCTCGAATAAAATACCGTTCGGCTCTCGAAAATAAAGACTCCGGAAATAGAAGCGATCAACTTTTCCACTGTTCGGGATGCCGAACTGGTCGAGCCGATCAGCCCACGCGTCATACTGATCGTCCGGAACCCGAAACGCGACGTGATGGACGCCGCCTGCCCCAGTCTGACCGATCGGAAGTTCCGGGCGCAGCCGAACATGCAGCTCCGCGCCGGGACCGCCCTGACCCATCTCGTAGACGTGGACCACGCCATCAGTGGGTTCCTGGAACTGGCGGACCGATCGCATGCCGAGTAGCTCCGTCAGTACCGTGGCGGTTTTCGGCATCGTCGGTACGGTGATTTCCACTGGCCCTAGTCCATGAATCTGGTACTCGGCCGGTACTGGGCTCTTTTCATACGGCGTACCTTGGGCGAGATCCTCCACCAACATCAATTGCTGACCTTCCTGATCTTCAAACAGGAGCGAAGCGCGGCCAGCGCGCTCCACGATTTCCTCAACTTTTCGGACACCTCCTTCGAGGTGGTTTTTCCACCATTCGAGCGATGTCCGATTCGCAACGCAGAGGGCGGTCCTGGTGATCATCCGAGTACCGAGGCGGCGCGGCGGGACAGTAGCCCAGTCGAAGAAAGTCAAGTCAGTTCCCGGGGAACCCTTGGCGTCGGCATAAAATAGGTGATACGCCGAGACATCATCCTGGTTCACGGTTTTTTTCACCAACCGCATGCCCAGAACCTGGGTATAAAAACGCAGATTATCTGAAGCCCGAGCCGTAACGGCGGTTACGTGATGAATACCCAGCAGTGGCAAACTCATACCCATAGAATTCACCGAATTCAGCGCTCTGGCATTGGAAGTTTTTCACTGCGGCCCCTCTCAGGAATCAACAATCACTTTCACCTCTTAACTTGGCGACTTCGCGACTGGACGTGAGGCATAATCCCCCTGGTGGTGTTAGCGGGTCGCGTGAGGCATCACACTTTCGCACTAGTAGCTTCTACCCTTTCGGCCAATTGCCATCGGCTTAGGCGAGCGGCAGATTATGAGATGGAAGGTCATCGACGCCGCGCACTCTATTTGATTATAGCTATCGGCGCATTGGCGCTAGCGAGCATCAGCGCTCAAGCCGCTGACACGAGACAAGAGCTTGAGAACAGCAGTATCGAACCTCCATATGTCGAGGTGCCGAAAGATCATATCGCGATGCGTCGTGCTGTTATCGAGGCGCGGAAAACAGTTGGAGAATTTATCGCTGCACTGAAACATCCCGCGCCGGGCCAACAGGATTTCGAGGTCAAAAAGCGGTTTATTCAGAGCGGCCAGGTAGAACATATCTGGTTGTCGGATGTGCAGTTCGTCGGCAACCGATTCCAGGGCCGGGTAGATAACCAACCTCGCAAGATCCAAGGATTGAAGCTGGGTCAACTCGTTTTGGTCAAGCCGAACGAAATTTCCGACTGGCTTTACATCGATCATGGGAAACTGGTGGGCGGTTATACCGTTCGGGTTCAGTACAACGAGCTATCGCCTAAGGAGAAACAGGAATTCGATCGCGCAGCCGATTTCAAGATCGGGAAATAACCTGAAACGGGACGCATCATGAAAATAAGATTCTTAATTGCCGCAGCCACAATCCTTCTATTCGGCGGATGCGCTGGTGACGCTTTTTTTGGTCCTGTTGATGGCCCTTACTTCGGTGGCGCTTACTTCGGTGACGGCGGAGGGTGGTATGGGGGACACCACTTCTATGGCCATCATTTCGGCGCGAGTCATTTTCACGGCGGTGGATTTCACGGCGGTGGCGGCCACCGGTAGGCGGGAAGAAGAAATGACAGATGACAAATAGCAACCAGCAAATGGAGCCCCTGACGGACCTGCTGGAAACAATTTGTTTCGATTCATTAATTTTAAAACCTGCTCTTAAACAGACGCGCCTGTTTAAGAGCCTTCTCTCCAAAAAGCAGCGGAATTTTCCGGTGTAGCCGCAGAATTCCGCTGTCTGAGCCTGCATCGCTCACAAATCTCTAAGGATTAGTGAGCGA
>Ga0137401_10000251_pt1 | contig 19560 bp, 11 predicted proteins | sample CZOMad1_1_16fung_FD_108286 | JGI IMG/M metagenome (GOLD analysis project Ga0137401, IMG submission 108286) | Vadose zone soil fungal communities from Angelo Coast Range Reserve, California, USA - CZOMad1_1_16fungal (Illumina Assembly) | ecosystem: Environmental > Terrestrial > Soil > Vadose...
CAATTAGTAACAGTTTCCCATTACCTCTTTTATGTTAATGGCATCGGGCAAATTTCATCCAGAATACTACGATCTACATCATTGCTCTGAATTGTGTTTTTAGTAAACAGTCGGGGCCTCCGATTTTGTGCCACCACCATAGTATATTATAATAAATAAGAAATAAATCTAAATTTATCTGTTAATTTTTAATTAAAAAAAAAAAAATACAATATTTCTAAGTGGTTCCTCTTTTCGTCTAACTTATGAGGAGAACTTGCCGAGTTCCTTAACAACTTTTAGCTCTACGCCTTAGTATACTCTACTTACGAACCTGTGTCGGTTTAAGGTACGGTAGACTTAATTTTAAAAATTAAATTTATTACTTTATTTTCCTGGTCCAATAAGGACTTTCAGTCATTTACTCATCAGCCAAAACTTTGGTTTTGTACCTTAGAGGCCGCATTAACATTGAGACGGTTTAACCTTTTCTCATAACCCTTTCGTATTCGGCGAGAAGTATTATAACTTCTTTTTACGTTACTCATGTCAGCATTCTCTCTTCAGTTACCTTAAAACAATGAAACACTGTTCTATCATTAGTTTTACTGAATGTTCTACTACCTAGATTAAGAATTAATTGAATTTAATTCAAAATCAACACGATATCGGTTGATTATTTAGACCCGTTAAATTTTCGGCGCTACAATCTAAAGGCTGCTACGTTGTTACAAACGGTCATTAAAAGATAGCGACTACCAGGCTCACTTTACAGCTGCATTCAATTTGTTACTTCCTTAATTTCACTTAATAATCATTTGGGACCTTGATTTCGTGTTCTCGGCTGTTTCCGTCTTGACTACCCAACTTAGCATGAGCAGTCTGAATATCTATCATCAATTTATGTACTTCCGAGTTTCGCTTCCATTGGTAAGATTTTCGAGGTCCCCGCAACCTAAACTCTTCAAAGAATTTTTTTCTATGATTTGTTGGGAATTGCCGTGCTGTACCTCCATAAATTTTGTATAGATGTCATACTTACATATGTTTCGTAGAAAACCAGCTAGCACCAGGTCAGATTGGCATTTCACCGCTTTCCAAAACTCTTCGGAGAATTATGCAACATTCACCCGTTCGATCCATTATAATCTGGTCTTGGAAAGATCACCTGGCTTCGGGTCTAATAGAAGTAACTTATCCATCACTATATCTAGAAAATTTTAACTTACAATAAATTTTATTAAAAAGAAAAAATAGAATAAGGTATAATTTCATCTTTATTTTTATAAATAAAAATTCTTAAATTTTTAATTTAAGCTAGTAGTCCAGTCGCTTTCGCTAGGGCTTTAAACCTTGCTACTCCTATTAACTTGCTGACCCATTATGCAAAAGGTACGCCGTCATTTTTTAATTAAAATTTCGACTGCTTATAGAGTTACTAATTCAAGTCTATTTCACTATGTAAATAATACAATTCTTTTCAAACTTTCCTTTACAGTACTTTTCGCTATCGCTAAATTTATAATACTTAGCCTTAGAGGATGGTTCCCCTATATTCCAACAAGTTAACTCTCATCGTACTTATTTTTATATAATTTTTATAAATTTACAGGACTTTTACCTTTTATAGTTACTTTATCATGCTTATACGCAAAATTAAAGTATTTCTTTTCAATTTATAAATTTTATAAGGCTAATCCGATTTCACTCACCATTACTTTCGGAGTCTCGGTTGATTTCCTTTCCTTTCCTTACTAAAATGATTTACTTCAGGAAGTTAAAATATAAAGGTTTCCCTTAGGATCGCCACACTAATTTTTAATTTATTATGAATATAAAAAATATAATTTCTTTACTATTATAATAAATCTGTGGCTTTTGGTTTACACCTCCTTTTTTATAAATTTGCAAGTTATCCTTAATAACCCCTTTAAATTTCTTTGATGTTACTACTATATTGTCATCGATACTTTTATATTTAAATATTTTTTTAAACTATCCTAATTTTAAGATCAAAAAAAAAAATATCGAAAATCGCGAAAAATGAAAAAATACCTCAAAAATTGATTAAATAAAAATTAATTCTAATCCACCCACAAATAAATTACAAAAAATAACAATACTTTTAACCCCACATAAAATATTATTTTTATTAAATAAGATCAAAATTCTTCATTAATACTAATGACTAGAAGAAATTTATTATTCTTGTCTTTTGTCTTTAATTAGGTATTTATAGTCTTTATGAAATAAGAAAATAAAGAAGAAAGTCGATGGTATAGCTCCCGTTTCATTTCATTAGTAAAATGGATATGTGTAAAGCACGAATAAAAATAAATTTAAAATTAAATGATAAAAATTATTTAATAGTATCACTAGCTAATTAAAAATTTTTATAATATAAACTAGTAAATGGTTAATAAAATATATGGAATAGCAATTAGTTATAAAATTATTAAATACTTTTGGTATTTCAATAAGTAATAATTTATGGTTCTCCTTCAATAATTTTTCTAATACAAGTTTATTTAATGAAGTAAAATTAATCTATGATGAAATTAAATTATATATGTTTAGTTATTAAATCAAGATGATAAATATGTTAAAGAAATAATAACGGAAACTAACAAAGATATTAATATAAAATCTAAAGAAATAACTAAACCTATAATTTATAAAGTTGCTACAGATGAAATTTAAGATTTAAGAAATAAAATTAAAGATTAAATGAAATCTGATCTGGCAAATCCTGAAATTGATGAATAAAGAAGTAGATAAAGTGAAATTATTCGAATGATTAATCTTGAAGAATTGAATACTCGAAATAGATTAGAAGATAATCCAATTGATACATCATCCTCGGGTAATTTAACACCAAAACTAATAGTTCTTCAATGCTTTTTCAAAATTTAATTTTTGAAAATACAAGTAATATTCAGTTTGTATTTTATTTAATTTATCTTTATTTAAAGATATAAAGAAGAAAAAGAGCTAGACTTTAAGTTTCAGATGGTGATTGTTAGATACATAATCACAGATTAATTTTATTTAATTAATAAAGAAGTTATATCTAAAAATTTTATAAGATTTACAATCAATTTCTTTTAAGATTAGAACTCTATTATTTAATTAAAGACAGCTAAAATTTAATATATTTTTTATATTCTAATAGTTTAGATTTATTAATCTTTAATAATTTAATTCTTCATTAATACTAATGACAAGAAGAATAAGGGGATTTAAAAAATTAAATATTTTTAGAATTTAATTGTAAATTTATTATTTTTCTTTGGTTATCTTTTTATTAAAAAGAAAAAATATATTTGAAACTAAGAAAATAATCTAAGAAAATTTCAAATATTAATAGGTTGATTATATTAAAACCAAGAATATTAACTTTAGCTCTACTTTACAATTTTATTTATCTTGTCTTCTATCTAGTCCTTTTCATATTTTTAATTAAATACAGATGACTTAAGGAAAGAAGAAGAGTAGGACTAGTTTATCATTTAAAAAAAATTAAACAAAAAAGTAATTCTCTTAAATTTAAGATAATTGAAAGAAAGTATGGGATGCTATAAAGAACTATTTAAATTATATTTTCTTTAGATGGAGATAAAATTAACAATAATGAAGCAATATATATAATAATTAATCTAATTTCACTAAATAAAGAAGTATCTATTAAGACAGGAGCGAAAACTAAAAATAATAAAGAAAGTAAACTTAAAGTAATATAAAGTGAATAAGTAGTAATAACTCCACTATCTAATTTAGAAATATTATTACCAGTATTATTGAAAATAGTAGATAAACCATGAGGTCCTAAAAGTTCAATAACTCCTCTATCTAAAACTTTAGAAATAGTATAACCTAATTGTAAACCTACAGAAACAATATAATTATTATAAACAACATCAAAGAAATATTTACCATTTAAAAAAGTATAAATTTTTCGTCCTAGAGAAGTTTCAGTAAGTTCAATAAGAAAAGTAGGACTTTTATGATATAATAAAACAGCTAAACTTGCACCAATTAAAGAGAAAATAGAAGGTAATAATTTAATTAATATAGGTAAACTAAATTCAGCTTCAATAATTGAAATATTATTTGGATGAATAAATAAAGAATTACCAAAGAAATCAGAACCAACACCTACAAAAAGATCAGAAAACACAAATCCAAAGAAAATACTAAATAAAGCTAAAACAAATAATGGAAAAATTACCTTAAAATTAGCTTCATGAGAATTTAAATAAGATGTTTTAGGACCATTAGGTACAGTTAAAAATACTAATGAAATTAATCTAAATGAATAAAATGCTGTAATTCCTGCTGTTAAACTTCCTAATATAAATGCAAATGTACCACTAAAACTATATTGTCCATATGCTAATTCAATAATTAAATCTTTACTATAAAATCCTGTTAACCAAGGTGTAGCTAATAAAGATAAAGATCCTACTAACATAGCTGTATAAGTAAATGGTAAGAAATTTATTAAACCACCTAATCTTCGTACATCTTGTTGATCTGAAAAACTATGTATTACAGCTCCAGCTCCTAAGAATAATAATGCTTTAAAGAAAGCATGATTAATTACATGCATTAAAGCTACATTATATTGACTAAGTCCAACAGCCATTACCATATAACCTAATTGACTTATAGTTGAAAAAGCTATAATTCTTTTTAAATCATTTTGAACTAATCCACATGTAGCTGCAAAAAATGCTGTAGATGCACCTATTAATGTAATTATTAATAAAGCTGTAGAACTATATTCTAATAATGGTGAAGATCTTACTAATAAATATAAACCAGCTGTAACTAGAGTTGCTGCATGAATTAAAGCTGATACTGGTGTAGGACCTTCCATACTTCCAGGTAGCCAACTATGTAAAGGAATTTGAGCTGATTTAGCCATAGCTCCCATAAGTAATAATAAACTAATAATAGTTATAGCAGTTTCATTCATAAATGGAACTAAACTAAATACAGTTGAAAAATCTAAAGAACCAAACATTGCAAATATAGCAAAAAATCCTATACTTAAACCCATATCTCCTACTCTATTCATAGTAAAAGCTAAAATAGCTGCTTTATTAGCTTGTAATCGAGTAAACCAAAAATTAATTAATAAATAAGATACTACACCAATACCTTCCCAACCTATAAACATAACAAAGAAATTAGCACCTGATACTAAAATTAACATAAAGAAAGTAAATAATGATAGATAAGAAAAAAATCTTTGATTATGAGGATCTTCAGCCATATAATCAGTAGAGAATATATGAATTAAAGAAGAAATATATAAAACTGGTATTAACATAGATACTGTTAATTGATCAAATAAGAATTCCCATCTTATAGACATAAATTCTGAATCTATCCAACTTATTAAATTAATTGAAACTGGTGAACCACATATACCTACTTCATAAAATGCTATTGTCGCTAAAATAGAAGATAAAATTAAACATGTACAAGTTAAGAGATGTGATCCTGTAACACCTATTTTTCGTCCCATAAAACCTGAAACAAAAGAACCTAATAAAGGTAAAATTAAAATTGAAAGATACATTATGTTCTTAATGAAATATTTCCTCTTAATCTATAATAAGCTACAAGAATACTTAAACCTATTACTGATTCAGCTCCAGCTATGGAAATTATAAAGATACTAAATGTTTGTCCTATCCCATCATCAAAATTAAAACTAGAGATTAAAACTAATAAAGTTACTGCTAATAACATTAATTCTATGGCTATAATCATTAGGATAATATTTTTTCTATTTAAAATAAAACCTAGTATACCTATTAAGAATAAGAGTAATGACAGATTCATAGTTTATGTATTTGTATTATTCCTTAAGGTTACTTTTAATATTCTTTATTATATTTTTAAATAAAGTATTAATTATTTTAATACAATAGATTTATTAGAAAGGTATAATCAAAAAATGTTTACATTCCTCCCCAATAATATACAGCAATAAACAAAAATAGCCATACTACATCTACAAAATGCCAATATAAAATACCAGCTTCATGTCCAATGTGATGAGTATCTGTTAAATGATAATTTAATATTCTTATAAAACCTACTAATATAAATATTGTTCCAACTATTACATGTAAACCATGTAAACCAGTTGAAGCAAAGAAAACTGTACCATAAACAGAATCAGCTATTGTAAATCCAGCTTCACAATATTCTATATATTGTAGACCTGTAAAAATTAAAGCTAATATTATTGTTATTAATGTTCCTAATATTGCTCCTTTTCTATCTCCAGCTATTAAAGCATGATGACCATAAGTTATAAAAGCACCTGAAGATAATAATAAAAAAGTATTTAATAATGGAATACTAAATGGATCTAAAACACTTATTCCTAAAGGTGGCCATACTCCACCAATTTCTATTGCAGGTGAGAGACTAGCATAAAAATAAGCCCAAAATACACTGAAGAAAGCAAAAATTTCACTTATAATAAATAATACAAAACCTATAATTAAACCAGTTTGTACTTGTTTAGTATGGTGACCTTCATATGTTCCTTCTGTTATTACATCTCTAAGCCATAATCCCATTCCACTAGCTGTTAAAGTAAAACCTAATATTAATAATAATTCTCCATTAGGATGACCTTGAAGATACATTACTGCACCTGTAGTTAAACTTAATAATGAAAAACTTACTAATATTGGCCAAGGTGAAGGATCAACTAAATGATATGGATGTGCTTGATATTGACTTAAATTAATTTTATTCATATATTTAATTAATAAATATAGTACATCTAAGTTTGTTACTTTTTACCTATTTAGATTGAATAATTATCTTTAATTATTTATTTAAAAATTGTAATTAAAAAAAAAAAAGTATAAAAATAAATATATTAATTGTAAATTTATTTTATCAATTAAAAATTTAGATTCTTAATTATTGGGTTTCTTTTGACAAAAAAACTTAACTTTTTAAATAGTTATCTTAAATAGAAGTAATTATAAACAAGATTAGTTTATATTAGATTGCTTAAAGGGTTAAAATATTTCATATTGTCTTTAATTTCTTCTTATTTAATAAAAATAAGATCTTAAAGAAGATATTTTACCTCTCTTTTAAATTTTTTTAATTTATAATATTATAAAAATTTTTTAAATTTAAGATAATAAGTGAAAATTTTTCTATTTTAAACAAAAGCTGGTAGTAGAAGATAAAAAGATTTTTCTAAGGGGATTTATTAAATATAAAATTTATATTTTAAATTTTTAAGAAGCATCTACCCAAGCTAAATAATCTTGTACAGAAACTGATTCAACAACTATAGGCATAAATCCATGATATACTCCGCAAATTTCAGAACATTGTCCATAGAAAGTCCCAGTTCTTTCAGTTAAAATAGAAGTTTGATTTAATCTACCTGGAACTGAATCAATTTTAAGACCTAATGAAGGAACAGCAAATGAATGAATTACATCAGCACCTGTAACAATAAATCTAATATGTGTATCTACAGGTACAATTACTTTATTATCTACATCTAATAATCTAAATTGTCCTAATTCTAAATCAGAATCAGGGATCATATAAGAATCAAATTCAATAGATTCACCACTTTCATTTATATAATCTGAATATTCATAAGACCAATACCATTGGTGACCTACTACTTTAATAGTTATTGTAGGTGAAACTACTTCATCTAATAAATAAAGTAATCTAAATGATGGAAAAGCTATAGCAATTAAAACTAAAGCTGGTGTGATTGTCCAGATTAATTCAATTAAAGTTCCATGATTTAAATATTTATGTACTATTGGTGAATTTTTATAATTGTAGTAATATATTGTTGATCCTAAAACCCAGAATACACCTACTGAAATTACAACTAAAAAAAAGAAAACTGTGTTATGTAGTTCTACTACTCCTGTAAATCCTGGAGTAGCACTATCTTGAAATCCTATTTGCCAAGGTTGAGGAGCATCATTAAATATAGTATTAAAAATAGAAATATTTTGTAACATTTTGGTTATATTTAGAAAATTACAAAGGATCTTAGTTTATTGTTTCCTCTAAATTTTTAATAATAAATTATATTCATATAGAGATAAATACCTTTATTTATTTAACATTTATTTCAATAAATTTTATTTATTCTTTTTTTTTTACGTTACTAGGTATCCTAAGATCGAGCTTAATCAATTCTTTTATTTTCATGAATAATTGTTTAATTATTTAATTAATAAAATCTAAGAAGTAAAGGATTCGAACCTTTTTTTTTCAAAATAGTTACTCTCTACTATCCACTTCTATTTATCTTTAAGTTAATATAGCATAATATTTAAAGAATATGATCGATTTTCTTCTTCTAAAGAAAAGACCAGTGATTAATTAATTAATAAAACATATTTATTTTATGCCTATTTAAAGTGGAGAGAGATCCCTTGTAGAGGTGAATTTAACTTTTTACTTTTCCATTGCATGACTTCTTTATATTTGAGTTTTTAAACTAGAGTAATGTAATAAGTATAAGAAGAATTAATTATTAAATCTAAAAAGGGTTTAAACCTTTTTATTATGAAGACTATGCACTAATTTATAATTATAAATTAACAAACTAAATTAAGCATAATAAATAGAATTAGAGTAATTATCTATAAAACATATTGAGTATAAGTTTTTATACAATCATTATTATTAAATGTACCTTTAGTACAAATTATTAATAAAAGTAATTTAACCTGATTTTTTCTAAAAATTAATAAGTTAAAAATAGGGATAATTTATTTCTAACTTTAATTTATTAAAACAGAACTAAAGTGTTAGAGAATTAAATTAAAAAATAATCATAAAAATTTTTTAAATCTAATTTAAATTAAAGTAAAATTTTCTATAACTTTACCTTCAAATTAATTTGAAATAACAATTATTAATTAATTAACTAAGTGGACCTTCCAAATATAAACTATATAATTATTATTTTAATTATTTAGTCTTATCCAGTTTTAGATATCTTAATTCTATTTACTTTTATATTTTTTTTTATGTTTTATAGAATAAAAAAGGGTAAAATCAGAGATTTGAACTCTGTACATCGTCGCCACAAGACGTCATTTTACCAATTAAACTAATCTTACCACTTTTATATATAATTATTTATTTTTCTACTATTAAATAATTTTCTAGATCTTTTTATTAATTAATTAATCACAGCATTTAACACTAATTTTTATTTTAATTATTAGGGCTCTTCTTTATTTTAATTAAAGACTTTAAAGACGATATATAGTAACTGCAAAATAAAAAATAAATAAAAATGATAATAAATTAAATAAACTAATAAGGGGATTATAAATTAAATAAACCAATTTAAATTATTACTAAGATTGTACTGGTAACATTTTAAATGCGTGGAATGGGATTGGACTAGCTAATGTCCATTCAAGAGTATTAGCTGTTTGAGTATCACTATTAAATTGAACAGTTGAAGTAAAATAAGAAGGAACATTCCAAGGATTATTTGAAACAGGTCGTCCATTAGCATAAATATCATAAATAATATAAGCAAATAAAATTGCAGATATTAATGAAACTAATGAACCAAAACTAGATACAGCATTCCATCCGCTAAATGCATCAGGATAATCCGGTATTCTTCTAGGCATTCCAGCTAAACCTAAGAAATGTTGAGGGAAGAATGTTAAATTTACCCCAACAAATAATGTCCAGAAATGAACATTTCCTAAGAATTCATTATATGTTTTTCCAATAATTTTGGGAGCCCAATAATAGAATCCTGAAAATAATCCAAAAACTGCTCCCATAGATAATACATAATGGAAATGAGCTACTACATAATAAGTATCATGTAAACTAATATCCATTGAAGCATTAGCTAAGATTACTCCTGTTAAACCTCCAATAGTAAATAGAGCTATAAATCCTAAAGTAAAAATTAATGATGTTGTAAATCTTAAACTACCTCCATATAATGTTGCTAACCAAGAAAATATTTTTATTCCAGTAGGTACAGCAATAACCATAGTAGCTGCAGTAAAATAAGCTCTAGTATCAACATCTAATCCTACACTAAACATATGATGAGCCCAAACAAGGAAACCTAATATTCCAATAGAGAACATAGCATAAACCATACCTAAATAACCAAATATTGGTTTACCAGAAAATGTAGAAGTAACTTGACTAACTATACCAAAAGCAGGTATAATTAAAATGTATACTTCTGGATGTCCAAAGAACCAAAATAGATGTTGATATAATATAGGATCACCACCTCCAGCTGGATCATAAAAACTAGTATTAAAATTTCTATCTGTAAGTAACATTGTTATTGCACCAGCTAATACAGGTAAAGATAATAATAATAAGATTGCTGTAATAAAAATAGCCCACACAAATAAAGATAATTTATGTAAATTCATTCCATTAGCTCTCATATTTAATACAGTAGTTATAAAATTAATAGCTCCTAATAAAGAAGATATACCAGCAAGATGTAAACTGAAAATAGCTAAATCAACACTACCACCAGAATGACTCAAGATACTTGATAAAGGAGGATAAACTGTCCATCCTGTTCCTGCTCCATTTTCAACTAAGGAACTAAGTAATAATAAAATTAAAGCAGGTGGTAATAACCAAAAAGAGATATTATTTAATCGAGGAAATGCCATATCTGGTGCTCCCACATGGATTGGTAAAAAATAATTACCAAATCCTCCTACTAATGCAGGCATAACCATAAAAAAAATCATGATCATAGCATGAGCGGTGATTATAACATTAAATAATTGATGATCTCCTTGTAAAAATTGTACACCTGGTGCTGATAATTCTAATCTAATCAAAACAGAAAAAGCTGTACCTATCATACCTGCAAATACTGCAAATATTAGATAAAGAGTTCCTATTTCTTTAGCATTTGTAGAAAATAGCCAATTCATTTTTATACTCTTCTAATTCTTATTGTCCCTATTTATTTAATTAATCTAAATTTAATATTTTAACTGCTTTTTAGTTTCTTTCATCTTACTCTTTTACGAGCTCTTACCTTATGCTCTCAAACTATTGCAGGATAAAAGCGATGCACTTTTCAGATCGATAGCCTTGCTCTCAAATGAGTTTACTTCTTCTTTCTTTATTTTCTTTTTATTCTTCTAATCATAAGTATTAATGAAGAATTTAATTAAAGACTAAAGTAAAGACCTAATTGAAGACTTAAATTAAAGACCATAAAAAGAGTTAAATGATTAAATTTTTTGTTAATTAAAATTTATCTCCACACAAACCTAATTATTCAATTTTTAATAATATTTAGAAATATTATTTCTTTTTTATTCTTATTCATCATATATTTACTTGATGAAAGATTATTTTTCTTTTCAAATTATCCTTATATCACTATTTTCTTTATATTCCTTATATTTTTCCAATAGATAAAGATTTTAATTAAAGTAAGATTGTTTCTATCTACTGCTTTACCTCCTTATAGCCTCTAAATCTTTAGATTTATGATTAATTAATAAAACATATGGAGGAGAGTAGAGATATTTATCAGTTAAAGAATAAATAATTTCACATCGGAATAGAGGTGAGTCGAACACCTAAGGGTCTCCCCGAACAATTAGCAATCGCCTTAACTTACCAATGAAAACTATTCCTTTCTTTCTAAATATTATTATCTTCTAATTTACATAGTCAAAAGAACATATTATATTTAAAGCTAAATTAATATTTATTTTAGTCTTTATCAGACTCGAACTGACACTAACTACTTGAAGGGTAGACGTACAACCGTTATACTAAAAGACCTTCTATTTTTTAGTCTTAAAAATTAGATATTTTTATTAATTGAGCGGCATTAGGAATTGAACCTATATCTAGCAGCTCATGAGACTGCTGTGCTAATCCATTACACTATATCGCTTTAATTTTTTTAAAGGGAACACTATCGTTGAAACATGAATACGAACAAAGAGACTCGAACTCTTAAGGAATTACTTCCACTCCTGCTTAAGAGGAGATTGTTTACCAAATTTCAACATGTTCGCTATTATCTATTTAAATTTTTTATTTTTCTTCTTTTATAAAAACTTTTTAAATTTAAATTATGTTTTTCTATTTAGAATATTTATAAGGTATCAAGAGGAATTGAACCTCTGAAAAAAGTATTAACAGTACCCCGCATTAACCACTCTGCCATAATACCTTTATGTTTTTTATTTTAAATTTACGTTTATCATAAAAAAAAAATAGAAACTAGGAAAGTTTAAATTAAATTTTTGCCTTTATAAAATTTATATTTTTGGCTACAAATTTTACTTGAAAAGAGATTTAAATAAGCAAACTTTGAAATATATCTGCTTAAAAATAAATAAAGGATATTTTATGTTTAAATAATAAATAAATTGAATTGTAAATATCTATTTATATTTAGAGGCTATAAAGCATGTTAAAGTTATTAATTTATCTCTAATTATTAAATTTATTTATGGTAGGCGCGACTCGAACACGCTATATGTCTCCCACCCAAAGGAAGTGGCAAACCAGTTAGCCATCTACCATTTCTACTAATTTATATTATTAAGACCACTAACTCTAGATCGATTATAGCAGTTATACCGTTAGATATTAGTGATTGCTTTGAGAATAGCATTTAATTAAATTTAATTTGGTTGTTTTTATTAATTTATTAATTTTATTATTAATATTCTTTTATAATAAATATTTTTAATTAACAAGGTATAATTTAAGGAATTCAAGAATATATAATTAAAACTCTTACTACTGCTCTTAAAGCGGTAATTAAACATATGGAATGCGAATAAAATAAATTTAAATTATGTTTTTCTATTTAGAATATTTATAAGGTATCAAGAGGAATTGAACCTCTGAAAAAGTATAAGATATTTATTTTTTAGAGAATTGAATTAAAAAAGACTTTTTTATTTCTTAATTTTTGTTTTTTTTAAGAGTTAGAACTATCACCTTTATAATTAAAACAATAATTACTATGCTTTCATTGTAGATAGTCTTCAAAATTTAGGTAAATTTATTTTTATTAGGGATTTCACTTCTATGATTGGTTTCTTTAATTTACTATAGCTATATTATGTGTGCCGTATGATTGTGGTACTTATAGTCAAAATTATATTGCTATGTGTATACCTTTTCTACCTGAATCTACGTTAATGTTTGTTTTACCTACTCTAATAGATTTAAGATTATATACACTAAATGAAACTTGGTATGAAATTTTAACAGCTAATTTAATTTATGGGTTTAATAATACCTTTGATTTTTTCAGTTATTATTACATTAAAATTTTCAATTGGTTAAGTTTCATAGTTTAATGCCTTACTACATAGTATGTTATCCTTTCTACATGGTTTCTACAATTACATCTTATTTAGCAAGATTCGCCACTTATCTATTTATACATTCACTATCCTAATAGGTATAAATATGGGCTTTGTGGTGAGTAATTACTACAGAAGCTAATACAATAATACTGAATATGAATTTAATTAATCCTATACCAACATACATAATGGCTATATTCTATCATGGTTTGAGAAGACCAGGTCAATTAATAGCTTCCACAGGTTAAAATTTTTCATAGATTATGTTCAACTATTAATACTTATTTGGGATGATTGTTATAATTTACTATCATGGGTAATTACAGGTACAGCAAATATAATCTTGAATTATTGGGATTCAATTGGAAGATACATAAGTCGTATTATATTTATCCTATTAATATTGCGTGAACTATTATAGATCCTCTTTAAATTGTAATTTGGTTTAGTGCTTGATTTAATGCAGTAATTTACGTCCAATTTATTTAATTTTTACAATTCTAGGATTCAATTTACCTTTTTAATTAAAGTATTGAAAAAAGACTTATAAAATCCCCTTTATAAAAAATTAGGGGATTTTATTTATTTTAAAATTTATTATTAATTTATAATTGTTAAATATTTAAAATAACAATGTAGATAAAGAAACATGAATAGAATCTAAAATAATATTAGGTAAAATACCTAAAGCAATAGTAGGTAATAATAAAGAGATTAAAAGTATAAATTCTCTTCTAGAAACATCTTTGAAAGGTTTAATATGAGGTGAATAAACACCATAAGATATTCTATTATAAAGATAAATAGAATAACAACCAGAAAATACTATTCCAGTAGCACCTAAAGCAGAAATAATAGGACTTCTATCCCATATACCAATTAAAGATAATTGTTCACCTAAAAAATTTAGACTTAAAGGTATACCAGCATTACATAATGTAAAAATAAAAAATAAAATAGTAAAGACAGGCATATAAGTAACTAATCCTCTAATATAACTAATTATTCTTGTTCCTGTTCTATCATAAATTACTCCTCCTACACACATAAATAAAGCTGGTGATACAAAACCATGAGCTAAAGCTAATAAAATAGCACCTTCAATACCATGAATATTATTAGAAAATATTCCTAATATTACAACACTCATATGTGCAATACTAGAATAAGCAATTAAAACTTTAGTATCACCTTGTATAATAGTAGCTAAAGAAGCATAAATTAAAGTAATAATAGCTATAGTTTGTAATAAAGGACTAAAATAATTAGAAGCATCAGGTAAAATATTTAATAATACTCTAATATAACCATAAGTTGCAAATTTTAAAATTGTACCAGCTAATAAAATAGATCCTGCTAAAGGACTATCAGCATGAGCACGATAAAGCCAACCAGTAAAAGGCCATAAAGGAGTTTTAACTGCAAAAGCTAATAAAAAAGCTAACCATAGAATTTTTTGACTATCTAAACTTATTTCATATAAAGAAATTAATTGAAAATCAGTAGATCCTATATAACTATATATTTGAAGTATAGCTAATAACATAAATAAAGAACCTGCAAATGTATATAAAAAAAATAATAAAGCTGATCGTATTCTAGCTTTACCTGAACCATAAATTATAATAACTATAAATAATACAGGTAAAACACTTTCAAAAAAGATATAAAAAAGAAATAAATCTAATACAGTAAATAAACAAATTTGTAATGTTTCTAATATTAAAAAAGATATTAAAAATGTTTTTATATTTTCAGTTATATTATTATAATTAGATAATAATGCTATAGGTGTTAAAAAAGTTGTTAATAATAAAAAATATAGAGAAATTCCATCTATTCCTAAATTAAAATGACAAAAATTTATTTGACTATATTCATATACAAATTGTATTTGATTTGTACTTGAATCAAATTTAGCCCATAAAATTATTGATACAAATAAATTTATTAAAGAAGTTGATAAAGCTATATTTTTCATTTTTATTTGACTTTCTTTTGAATTTTCTGTAATTGGCATTAAACATAAAGAACCTATAATTGGTATTAGTATAAGTAATGGAATCATTAGATTTTAATTAGAAATAAAATTTTCAAGTACCGATTATCGGATTTTTCGTAAACTGTTTTTAAGTAGAGTATTCTACTTCTTTTAAATTTTATTTAAAAAATTTATAACTGGAAACTATTTTATATAAATAGTTAATTTAGACTCGAACTCTTAAACTGAGTGAGGTTAAGCTTTTACTATTTAATTATTAACTTTAAGTTATATTGAATTTAAGATAAAAGGACTGTAACCTTGATCTGTCACCTCACAGAAATTAAAAATAATTGATTAAATATTTAATATATGAGTTACTCCTTTTAAATTAACACTTTTATAATAATAATTAATACTACAATCTACAAATCAGGCTCTATCCTTATGTTATTAAGAAATTTATAAATATTAATACCAAAAGTTATTTATACTCAGTTTTAATTGAAAATTTTTAATTAATGTAATCTCTTACTTTTTTCATATGGAAAGCACTACTATTGCTCCATAAAACCACTATTTTTTAATGCTAATTTGGTGATTATAGAAGGTAAAATTTCAAAAAATAAGAAAGGGGGTAAAGTAAATAAAAAGTATTTACTCTTAATTAAATAAATTGTTATTAATTTATCTCAATTGTCTAAATTTGTAGATATAAGTAAAAAATAGAAATAAGATTTAACTTATATTTAAGCTTTTTTACTTAATTTAGTGATGTACATTCTTATTACTTGTTGAAATGTAAATAAAGGTAAAATATATTTAGAAAAAATATAAATTAATGCTAATAAAGTTAAGAATGAAAAAGATAATTGATTTAAAAAGAAAAAAGGTAATAATTGAGGCATAATTTAAAATAAAAATATAAGGCCCTTCTCTTCTAAATTATTTTTGATAATTAATTGAAGAGTGTTAGAGCAATCTCTGATTAATAAATTAATCAATAAATAGTGTGATCATAAAGATACAGATATTTATCATTTTGAGATTTTGAGGCTAATCTTACTCACTAATTTATCTTCTGCTTTTAGTATTAAAGGATATATTGAAGAAGTAAATTAATAAATAAGAAAATATTGTGATTTTAAAGAAAGAAGATTGTTATTAAATGCAAAAAATAAATAAAAATAAATTAAGAGAATTTAATCATAAGAAAAAAGGTATTTTCTTATAAAAATTAATTAATTAATCTTTATTTATTTCAGTGAGATGAATGATCAAGGCTACATAATAAAAATAAGAATAAATAAATTTATTAATTCTAATATAAATTATATTTGATTATATTTATCCATCTTCTTTAGAGATTGCACTAGTAATAGAAATAGCACCTGATCCAATTTCTAAAATAAATCCAATAGTTAAAACAATAAAGAATATAATTGCGATTGAAAATCCAAAAATACTTACTTGATAAAGAGTTACAGCTATAGGAAAAAGAAGAAGAATTTCAAGATCAAAAACTAAAAATAACATAGCAACAATATAAAAATGTATATGAAATACAGATCGTGTTTGTCCATATACAGGTGAAAACCCACATTCATAAGCAGAAACTTTAGCTTCATCTGGTTTATGAGCAGCTAATAGAACATTTAAAGCTAATAAAATTAAAGATAAAATAGGAACAAAAATAAATAATAATAATAAAGTATTCATTAATTATAAAATAAAGATAAAGATAGTAATTGTGTACTTTTTAATAATATTGAAGGTTTTAGAACAAATAATAAAATTATTAATGTTAATATAGAAATTAATAAACTATGGAAAGTACTTAATGGCATAGCATTAGATTCAATTAAGAAATTTTCTTTTTCTTGTAGAAGCATAGAAGTAGATTTAATTTTTATTTGATTAGCAGTTGTAGAATCAGTAAAAAGAATTCTAATAATTCTTAAATAATAAGAAGCACTAATTATACTTACTAAAATTCCTAATATTGCCATAAAATAATATCCACTTTCTATTGCTGAATATAATACAAATTGTTTTGAAAAAAACCCCATTAAAGGAGGAGTACCAGCCATAGATAATAAACAAAGAGTTAAACTTAAAGTAATTAAAGGATTTGAGAAAAATTGACCTTTAAGTTCTTTAATAAATTTTATATCTTTTTCTGTTGTATTTTTATTATATAAAACTGAATTATTTATAATATAACCTAAAGCTAAAATTATTAAAAAAGTATTTAAATTAGTTATTGTATATTGTATTATATAAAATATGAAAGAATCTATTGATTGTTCAGTATTAATAGCTAAAGCTAATAAAATAAATCCTATATGAGATATAGTACTATAAGCTAATAAACGTTTAATTTTTGATTGTGCTAATCCTACAACTGTTCCAATAATTAATGATAATAATGAACTTATTAATAATAAATTTTTTATTATAATATTTTCTGAATCATTTGAAACATTACTTATTATATCAATTTGTAATCTAGTTAAAGAATTTATAATTTCTAAATTTGAATAATTATTAGAAAATAATCCAATATGTGTATATATTTCTAATAAAAATATTAATATAGATATTTTAGGCATTACAGTTAACCAAATTGTTACTATTGTTGGACTATCATCATAAACATCTGGAGCCCAATTATGTAAAGGAGCTGCAGATATTTTGAATAAAAACCCTACAAAAATAAAAATAAAACCTAAAATTAAACCTTGAATAATACTATTATTATTAGATACTGATAATAAACTATATATTGATTCAAAATTAGTTAAACCTGTATAAGTATAAATTAAACCAGATCCTAATAGAATTAAACAAGAAGATAAACTACCTAATAAAAAATATTTTAAACCTGCTGAAGTTGCTGATTCAGAATTTCTATATAAAGTTGATAAGATATATACACCAAATGATTGTAATTCTATACTTAAATACATTGAAATTAAATCTGAAGAAGATATTAATAAACTGGCACCTAATGTACTAAACATTATTATTAAACAATATTCTATTGCATTTGTATAATTATTTTCTACTATTTCTAATTTTTCTATTTTAGAATTATTTGTTACTAATAATGCATTTGATGGACGAGCTATTAAGATTATAGCTCCTATAATAAATATAAAGATATCTAAGACTTGAGATATGAAGGTTACATGGAATAATCCACTATAAATACCTATACCTGATCCAATTGACTGAATATACAAAGCATTTAAAGATAATGCTCCGGCATAAATTAAAATTATAGAAGATAATCTCTGAAATAATATTGGAGAAATTTTTGTTTTAAGAGAAGGTATGGCCATTACCATAATTAATAATAAGATACTAATAAATAACATTACTCAATTTTTAATTTAATATTACACTTTCTATTTTTATATTATTTCTTTTAAAAAATATATTACTACTTTTAAATAATTTTCTTGATCTTTCATATCACAAAAATTATTTTTAATTAAAAGAATAAGAAATAATAAACGAGTATAGTTAAGTTGGTATAACATCTACCTTCCAAGTAGATTTCATCAGTTCGAGTCTGATTTCTCGTAAAAGAATCTGTAATCTACCTTAATTTTAATTTAAAAATGTAGATTAAAGTATATAAATAGATATTAAAAATTTGGTATTTAAATCGATCAATTCGTTAATTTCGACATTATCAACTAGTTCATCTAATTCACTTTTATTTATAATCATGAAATTACTTAAAATTATATTTAATCCAAATCGTCCATATAGTGAATTCATTAATATTTTAGCTATTAAATTCATTGGATGAGATTTAGGATAAGTTACTCTTAAATTATATAAGTCATCCACACAATATTTTTTTTTTAATTCAGCTAAGATCATTCTTGAATAAGCAGTAGTAGCGGAAGAAATTGCTACATTAGATTTAAGATCATCATTTGAAGTAACAGATTTTTGTAAATTATTATTACTTTTGCATTTATCTAAAAAACTTAATAAATATTTATTATCAAGACTAATTACATCATTAATTTCACTTGTATCAATAAAACCATCTAATTCATTTTTATCAATAATAACAAATTCATTTAATATAGGTTTTAAACCAAATCGTCCATATAATGAATTCATCAAAATTTTAGCGATATAATTCATTGGATGAGATTTAGGATAAGTTAATCTTAAATTATA
>Ga0137401_10000254_pt1 | contig 19514 bp, 10 predicted proteins | sample CZOMad1_1_16fung_FD_108286 | JGI IMG/M metagenome (GOLD analysis project Ga0137401, IMG submission 108286) | Vadose zone soil fungal communities from Angelo Coast Range Reserve, California, USA - CZOMad1_1_16fungal (Illumina Assembly) | ecosystem: Environmental > Terrestrial > Soil > Vadose...
AGCGCCGTTCGGTGTATCCGCCATTTGCGTTTCTTCCCGGAAAAGATGTTTACGGATAGACGTATTCAATACTTGACAGTTCTTTTCTCACGGCGTAGGCTTCACAAAATCCTCATCAAGCACCCCATCGCCGGTCGGCCCAAATCCTGAGCCCGGCATGAAGGACATCCATGAACTCCAATTCTGCCCGTCTGCGGATTGCACGTATTCGAACAGCACTGATCGGAGTGATCTCATCGTCCATTCTTTCTCTGGTTCTGATCTTCGCGCCGGAACTCCGGGCCCAAGATCCTCCGCAACAACCCGCCGAGAAAAAAGTGGACAAGGAGTTTTACACGCCAAAAGACCGCCAGGCCGCCATGCACGCCGCCTCGCTATTCGTTCCGAAAGCCGTTGCGGACACCGACATCCTGCAAGGCCCTAAGCAAAGCAAAAAACTCTTCCATTTCCAGTTCAACGACAGAGTGATCTGCGACTTCGATTCTCCGGGCGCGAAAATGGGCGGAAAAACACCTAAGTTTTCTTGCAAGATCACCCGTGTCGAGAGCGCTAACGGACAAGTCCAGACCTTGACCCCCGACATCGACGAAGAACCCGTGAAGGTCAAATTCGGCGCCACCGACAACGAGGTCTACGCCGAAATTGTCGCCACCCGCCTCCTCTGGGCTCTCGGCTACTACGCCGACGCCTGGTTCCCCGTCCGCGTCGAATGCCACAATTGCCCGGCGAATCCCGTGTCCGGCTCCGGCGCCGTCGGAACCAAAATGTTTGACCCCGCAACCATCGTCCGCAAACTTGACGGCCACAAGATGTACGAAGTCGGCAAAAAAGAAGAAGGCTGGAGCTGGAAAGAACTCGACGAATACAACGGCCGCCCCACCTACGAACGCGACGGCCTCAAATTATTGGGCGCTTTCATGAAGCACAGTGACAACAAGCCGCCGCAGCAGCGCCTGGCGTGCGACGGCGTCAAGGTGGATCAAAGCTCCAATCCTTTCACCACCACCTGCACGGAATCCCGCATGCTCGTCCAGGACGTCGGCGCCACCTTTGGCGGCGGCGGCTGGTTCACCAGCAACGGCGGCGCAAAAGTGAATTTAGGTGTATGGTCCGGCAAGTCCCTTTGGAAAAAGGCCGGCAAGCCGGGCACCCCGGAAGATCAATGTCCGATCTGCCAAGCCACGTTAACCAAAAGCTTGACCGCGAAAGATGGCTTGAGCGATCCGATCATCAGCGAAGAAGGCCGCCGTTTCGTAGCCGGCCTGATGTGCCAGCTGTCCGACCACCAGATCGAAGACCTGTTCAAGTCCGCCCGCGTGGCCGCCATGCCCGAGTGGCACAATCACGATGGCTCGTTCAAATCAGGAGTAGACGAAGCCTCCGTCGTCAAGAAGTGGGTTGATGCCTTCAAAGCCAAACGAGAAGAGCTCGCAAGCGGCCGCTGCCGCTGGAAGACCAAACCGGCGGACCTGGCCACCGTCGACAACCCAATGGGGCTTCCAACGGTGCCAAACTTCTGCACCGCCAAACCGTTTTAGACATAAATGTAGGGGCGCGCATTAGCGCGACCGAACCATCCGCCGCCTCCCGACCGAATAAATCGCATCTCGAAAAAGGAGTCCACCAATGTTCCGAATTCTAGTCCCCATCCTCTTGGCCGCGTTCGCCGCCGCCACCGCCGCTGCGCAAACTCAAACCACCGCTTGCGACGTCCCCGACAACATGGCCAAAGAACAAAAACTCCCCTGCGTCCGTGCAGCCACCATGGCGCTGGACCAGCCGACCCTGACGCCCACGCAGTTAGCCAACGGCAACGATTTCGACCCGGCTCAACCCGAAAAATCCCGCTTCCTCTGGTTCGCCGAAACTGACAACATCGCCTGCTATTTCCGTCCCCACTACGCTTTCATGAAAATCAAAGGCGACAGTATGAAGTTCCAATGCTGGCACATGACTCCCGACGGAGCTTTCTACAGCAAGAAGGGTGAACCCATCAAAGCCGATGCCGTAAAGGTCGTGATCGCCGCCGACAAAGACGGCGAAAAAAGCGCCTCCCTCTACGCCGCCAACGACACCAACAACGAGCACGAAATCAAAGCCGACCACTTCAAAATAAAATATCTCAAGCCCCCGTACCCCAACCACAACGTCCGCTTCAACGAAGTCTTCACCGAAGTAGCCGCCAGCCGCATCATGTGGTTTCTGGGTTTTCCTGCCGACCACGTTTACCCGGTAGGCTCCGCAGCCTGCATAGGCTGTACCGCCGATCCCTTCGACGCCGACCTCAAAGACAACAAAGCCTCGTTGAAAGACGCCCCAACTGTTTTCAAGGTTGTAAGCGCGGAACGCGAAACCCCGTGGGACCAGATCAAGCCCGACGGTGACGAGACCTGGTCCTGGACCGACGCCGCCAAGTTTTACTCCGACGGCGAGTGGACCCATCAGCAAAAAGTGCAATACGACGCCTACCGCCTCGCTCTGGGTATGATCCACTACCACAACGCCATCACGCAGCAGAACCGCCTGGTGTGTACGCACTGGGCGTCAGACACTCCAGGCAAATCCAAGTCCTGCCAGAACACCATGATCTTCGCCCAGGACCTGGGTTCCACCTTCGGCAAAGCCAAAGGCGGCCTCGACGTCTTTGGCACCAACCCCCGCGGCGACTTCAGCGCCTGGGAATCCCAAACCGTATTCGCTAACCCAGCTACCTGCGAACTCCGCGTCAACATGGACGGCGACAAGCAAGTCCTGAAGGAAGCGCAAGACTTCATGATCCAGCGTCTGACCCACATGGACGAGCCAACCGTGAAAACCATCTTTCGCACTGCCCGCTTCCAAATGATGGACCAGAAACAATTGAAGCGTCTGCGCGCCGCCGGCGCAAAAGATCCCGAAGACGCGGCTCTGAACGAATGGACAACCACATTCCTGAAGCGCATCGACGAAATTCGAAATGCCCGGAACTGCAAACCGAATTAGAGGAAATGTGCTCCGGAGAAGTCGTGACAGCAGTCATGTCGAGCAAATTCTCCCAATGAAATTCACAGAGGAGGAATTCTCGCGAAATGAATTCATACGGGAGAGCACGACTCTAGTCGTGCCGTAACAGCTCCGACCAATTCGGCTTTAGCCGTTGAGAGCAACGCGACAACTTCGAGGGGAAATTCAAATGGCCAAAAAAATCATGATCATCCGCCACGGCGAAAAACCCGACAAAAAAAACTCCGTCAAAGGGGTAACCGCGGCAGGCGTCAAAGACAAGCAAGAACTCTCCACCCGCGGCTGGCAGCGTTCCGGCGCTCTGGTCCGCTTCTTCAATCCCGTAAACAAACAGTGCTCCCACCCCGCCCTGGCGGTACCCGACGTAGTCCTGGCCGAAGACCCCAAAGGCCACATCAAAAGCCAGCGTCCCCTTCACACCATCTCCGCGCTCTGCCAGTCGCTGCACAAAAAACCAGTCCTGCGTTACACCAAGGGCCAGGAACTTGTCCTGGCAAAATTCGTCCAAGCCCAGTCCGGCGTAGTCCTGATCTGCTGGGAGCACAACGCCATAATCGAAATAGCCAACCTCCTCACCGGCGACAAGAAATCCTGCCCCCAAAAATGGCAAGGCAAACGCTTCGACCTCGTCTGGGTCTTCGACCTTGAGGGCGAAAAGTGGAAGCTAACCCAGGTCCCCCAACTCCTCCTGCCAGGCGACCTCCCGCGCCCCATGTAGCAGTCTTTCCGTCTTGCCGTACCGGACCAGTGCTCTTCAAGCGGAATCCACTTGTCCGGCAAGCGCGTTTTTCCAGGAGCTTACCCGGGATTGCGGACAGGAGACCGGTGCCAACGGACCCGGGCCGAGACTCCTTCTCATTCAGAAGAATGCTGGTAAAATTCGCCGATGCTGAGAAGAAGGCTCATTCTTGCCGCAATGTCCGTGTGCAGCCTGGTGGCTGCTCCTCTGAAAGTTCCAGCCCAAAGCAATATCTTTGGAAGTGTCAGCCCGGCGACTCCCGTGGCGCCAGCACCGCTTCTTCCGCCGGAAGGGTTTACCGACGAGAACGGATGGACCTGGCCTGGCACGGATTGGAAGCAGGTGCCGCCTGAGTCCGAGGGCTTCTCCGGGGAACGGCTCGATACTTTGCGAAGTTTTCTGAAGACGCACCAGACCGACGGGATGATGGTCGTCTCGCGCGGCCGCGTCGTATTCGAATATGGCGACACGAAGCTCGTCAGCAAGGTGGCCTCCGTCCGCAAGAGCATGCTCAGTCTTCTCTACGCGGTCGAGATGCAGAAGGGCGTGAAATTCGATCTGGACCAAACAGTGGTGCAGCTTGGACTCGAGGACAAGACGCCGTTCATCGAATCGGAACGGCACGCGACCCTGCTGCAGTTGCTGATGTCGCGCTCCGGGATTTACATCCGCAGCGGCAACGACGAACAGGACAAACTTTCGCCCAAGCGCGGGTCTTCTTACCCGGGAGTGCGCTGGTTCTATAACAACTGGGATTATGACGCGGCCGGGATTGCGTTTGAGAAGATCGCGCACAAGGACATCTTTGATGCGTTACGCGACGACCTCGCCGTCCCGCTGCGCTTGCAGGAATTTGATCGTTCGCGACAGCGGAAGAACTACGTCGAGAACTCGACCCATTTCGAGTACGCCACCTACCTGTCAACGCGTGACATGGCTCGCCTCGGGTTGCTCGCAATTTCTCACGGGATGTGGGGGAAGACATTGTGGGCTGAGCCCGGATTCCTCGACTACAGCGTCTATCCGAGCACGAACTTTGCTGGACGGAACGAGTTCAAGGCGGAGGGCTGGACAGGGCGCTGGGGCTACGGAATGCTTTGGTGGGCATGGGAAGTACCAGTGTATTCGGGGAATGTCTGGACTGGTCCGTATCAGGGAGCGTTCTCGGCGATGGGCACGGGCGGGCAGTACATCACGATGTTTCCTTCGTATAACTTGGTGGTCGTGCACAAGGTGAACATCGATCAGGATCCGCGTCGGAACGTGTCGGAGCCAACGTACATGACCATCCTCGGCATGGTGCTTGACGCGAAATGCGATAAGAACTGCAAGTAGAGAGTCTCGCAGGTCCAGCGATCACCCAGGTTGGCCCAAGGAAGGGCGAACCTCCGTGCCATGCCACAAGACAAACCCACGCGGTATCCGTCTAACGAGCGTCGGTTGGCGGCAATGCGGGAAAGCATAACAATTCAACGTGACCACAGAATCTAGCTCTAGACCGCTCTCTCTCATCGCTAGTCCTTGGCACACGGTTTTCGTGATGGTCGCAGTGGCAATCAACGCCTATTACGGCACCATCCGCAGCGCGCACCAACGCGCTGGCTTAGGTCCCAGCCGCCCATACATGTATCTGCGCACGATGTTATTTGAATTTGTGGTCCTCGCTATCGTGGTTGTCGGCGTGCGAATCCGCGGCGGTTCGGTACAAGCGATTTTTGGCCAGCGCTGGCGCTCCCTTAGGCAGCTGCTTACTGACCTCGGCCTCGGTGTTTTGTTGCTCCTCGCATCAACTGTCGTAGCTTCTATTTTCGGCTCGCATCAGAGCGAAGGGTCAGGCGAGCACTCCATCAGTTATCTACTGCCGCAAACCTGGAATGAAACTCTGATGTGGGTTGCTCTCTCGATTACCGCCGGTGTCTGTGAGGAAGCTGTCTACCGCGGTTATTTGCAGCGTCAACTCACCGCCCTCACTCGTAGTGTTCCCGCTGGAATTGTTCTTTCGGCGGCGGCTTTTGGGGCAGCGCATGCCTATCAGGGGCTTCAGCGCGCTTCTGTCATCGCCGCGGCTGCTCTCTTATTCGGCTGGCTTGCTCAGAAGAGGGGCACAGTTCGCCCAGGTATGATCGCCCACAGCCTGCAAGATGCCGTCGCCCCGCTGCTCGTCAAATACATGCGCCACTAAAATTGCCTTTCCCCGCTTTCCGATTTGCGCGTCAATCAAGAGCTGAGCTGTGTTTGTAAGTTCAACGACGCTCACTTTGATAGGTCATTCGATTTGCGGCCACCAAGCCACCTGCGGAACCAGACGCTGTCTGACCACCCGCTGTCGAGCGCTTTCTCAATCTTCTCAAACTGCTCCGCGCTGTACTGCGATTTATGACACTCGAAAGTCGGGTGCCCCGGAGAACTAATTCGTCGTCATGCATGATCGTCGATCGGACGAGCCAACTTCCCGCGCCCGCAAACCAAAGCGACGCGGAGGGTGACCCGGTTCGGTTCGTGAACCTGGGTCTCGGAGTGCCGTTTCTCGTCGCCTACATTCCTTTTCGGCAAATTCGAGACACAACGCAGTCCTGAGCACCAACCACAGCCGGTTAAAGCTCGCATATAGCCGTTTACTCGTTAAATTTTGCCGTTCCCTGCATAGTTCTTAGCCAATCGATACTCACGTGCTATGCTTTCCCGTGTACGTCGCATCAGATCCCCGACGAGTTCCCTCCGCTGGCTACACACCGTCCTCTGTCAACCATTCACTAACCCCTTTACAATCCGCACTTCCGAAAAACACGCGCGTAACTCCTTTACAATCCGCACTTCCAAATTCATTAGACTTAAACTCCTTTAGAATCCGCACTTACGAAAAAGGGTGGGGGGAGGGGGGCGAACGGTTAACTAGAAGCCTCTTTCTAGATCGTGACCCGCACGCACCGTCACTATTCGCTAGGCACTCGTCGGGACCCGCTAGTCACCAATCGCCAGTCACGAGTCACCAAAAATGAGCCAGCTCCAGTTCAACCTTGTGCCCGAACGCCGCGTCTACTCCGTCAGCGAACTGACCGGAAGAATCCGCGATCTCCTGACCCGCAATTTCACCGACATCCTCGTTGAAGGCGAAATCTCCAACTGCCAATTTCCGCAGTCAGGTCACATGTACTGCACCCTCAAGGACGACCGCGCACAAATCCGCTGTGTCTGCTTCAAGACTCAACTGCGACTCATGAAGTTTCGTCCCGAGAATGGCCTTCACGTCACGCTACGTGGTTCCGTCAGCGTCTACGAAGCCCGCGGCGAATATCAGATCTATATTGAGAGCATCGAACCGGTCGGGCTGGGCGCGCTGCAACTCGCCTTCGACCAGCTGAAAAAGCGCCTCGAGGCCGAAGGCCTGTTTGCCGCGGAACGAAAGAAGCCGCTTCCACTACTCCCACGCTGCATCGGCCTGATCACCTCTCCGACGGGCGCAGCCGTCCGCGACGTTGTGCGCATCTTGCGCCGCCGCTTTCACAATGTGCATCTCACGCTCTATCCCGTACGCGTGCAAGGCGAAGGCGCCGCCGCGGAAATCGTCCGCGCAGTACAATTTTTCAATCGTCAGCAAACCGTCGACGTGCTGATCCTTGCTCGTGGCGGCGGCTCGCTCGAAGACCTCTGGGCGTTCAACGAAGAAACCGTAGCTCGCGCCATCGCCCAATCCACGATTGCCGTCATCTCCGGAGTCGGCCACGAAACCGATTTCACCATCGCCGATTTCGTGGCCGACGTGCGCGCGTCCACTCCGTCAGCTGCCGCCGAGCTCGTCGTGCAAACACGCCGCGAGTTCGACAAACATGTAGCCGAACTCCGCGGCGCCTTGGCCGAGCAAATGCGTTACCGCATCCTGGTCCTAAGCCGCCGCGTCCACGAATTCGCCGGCCGCCGCGGTTTCCGCCGTCCGCTCGATCTCCTACGACAACAACGCCAGCGCGCCGACGAAATGACTTCGCGCCTGGCCCACGCCCTCCGCGCCAACCTCGAACGCGGCCGCAAGCGCTACACCGCCGGCCACCTGCGCATCATCTCCTTCGATTTCCGCCAGCAGATCGCAACCTACCGCCAGCGTTCCAATAACTCTACCGCTCGCCTCGAACTCGGTCTTCGCGCCCGAATGGACCAAGGCCGCCGTCGCCATTCCACACAACATCTCCGATTGTTGTCGTTCGATTTTCGAGCCAAGATCGCCAGCCTGCATCGCCAACTGGAGCGCCGCGACCACGAACTAGCCGCGCGCTGCGAACGCATCCTCCGCGTTCAACGCGACCGCCTCGATCGCCTTCGCCTCCAACTCGAAGAGCGCAGCCCCACTCGCATCCTGGAACGCGGCTACGCCATAGCCACCGATGCCGCCGGCCAAATCCTCCGCGACGCCACGCAAGTAGCCGTAGGCGACACGGTTGCCCTGCAACTCCACCGCGGCCGCCTAGCCACCGAAGTCAAAGGCAAGAGCGAGAAATGACCGGCAAGAAAGCAAGATTCGCGGCAGGAAAACACGCTAGCGATTCAAAAACATCTCATTGTAGGGGCGCAACACTGTTGCGCCCCAAATGCCCAGGCGTTAGCCACCAAGACTTGAAGACCAGACACTTATTCTTCGTCGCCGGTGGAGGTTACTTTGAGGACCGCGAGGAAGGCTTCTTGCGGGATGTCGACTTGGCCGACGCGCTTCATGCGCTTTTTGCCTTCTTTTTGTTTTTCGAGGAGTTTGCGTTTGCGGGAAATGTCACCGCCATAGCATTTGGCGAGCACATTCTTGCGAATCGCTGCGACTGTTTCGCGAGCGATTACGCGGCTGCCGATCGCGGCTTGGATCGGCACCTCGAACATTTGGCGGGGAATCAGTTTGCGCAGTCGCGACACCAGTTCGCGTCCGCGTTCGTAGGCTTGTTCGCGATGGCAAATCATCGACAGCGCATCGACCGGTTCGCCGCCGACGAGCACGTCCAGCTTGATCAAGTCGGATTCCACGTAGCCGGCGAGGTGATAGTCGAGCGAAGCGTAGCCGCGTGAAACGCTCTTTAGACGATCGTAAAAATCGAGCACGATTTCGTTCAACGGCAATTCGTAGGTCAGCATCACGCGCGTCGGCGACAAATATTCAAAACCCTTTTGCGTCCCGCGCTTATCCTGGCAAAGCTGCAGGATTCCGCCGACGGACTCGTCGTTGGTGATGATCATCGCTTTGATGATGGGCTCGGAAATTTTTTCAATGTCGCTGGGATTCGGAAATTTTGCCGGGCTATCGACTTCGATCACTTCGCCGGTCACGCGCGTAATCTGGTAGCGCACGCTCGGTGCCGTGGTGATCAGGTTGAGCCCGAACTCGCGTTCCAGCCGCTCCTGCACAATTTCCATGTGCAGCAAGCCGAGAAAACCGCAACGGAAACCGAATCCGAGCGCCGCCGAATTTTCCGGCTCGTAGAAAAATGCGGCATCGTTTAGTTTCAATTTGCCCAGTGCATCACGCAAAGGCTCGTAATCATCAGCCAGCACGGGGAACAAGCCAGCGAAAACCATGGGTTTGATTTCTTCAAATCCGGACAAAGCCGGAGCAGCGCGATCGGCGTCGGTCAACGTGTCGCCCATCCGCGCATCAGCGACATCCTTGATATTCGCGACGACAAATCCGACGTCGCCGGCTTCCAGTTCGTCGAGCGCGACGGGTTTCGGCGTCAGGGTGCCTAGGGTTTCGACCTCGTACACTTCATTGCTGTAGACCAGACGGATTTTGGTGTGCTGGTTGATGCGCCCTTCCATCACCCGCACCAACACCACGGCACCACGGTAAATGTCGAACCAGGAATCGAAAATCAGCGCCTGCAGCGGATTTTCGGCACTGCCTTTTGGTGGCGGAACGCGCTTCACAATTGCTTCCAGGACGTCTTCCACGCCGATACCGCTTTTCGCGCTGATCAACAGCGCGTCGCCTGCGGGAATCGCTAGGACATTTTCGATCTGCTCTTTCACGAAGTCTGGTTGGGCCGCGGGAAGATCGATCTTATTGATCACCGGAAGAATGGTGAGGTTGTGCCCGGCGGCGAGAAAAGTATTCGCAACGGTTTGGGCTTCGACGCCCTGGCTGGCGTCGACCACGAGTAGCGCGCCTTCGCACGCCGAGAGCGCGCGGGAAACTTCGTAGGAGAAATCGACGTGACCCGGCGTGTCGATTAGATTCAGGCGGTAGGTGTTTCCATCTTTTGCTTTGTAATGGAGGCGAATGCTTTTCGCTTTGATGGTGATACCGCGCTCACGCTCCAGATCCATGGAGTCGAGCACTTGTTCGTGCATTTCGCGCGAAGAGAGAGCGCCGGTCATTTCGAGCAAGCGGTCGGCCAGCGTGGATTTGCCGTGATCGATGTGCGCGATGATACAAAAATTGCGTATGAACTTTGGATCCATGAGTGTTCAGTACCGGCAGGAGCTATCCCACGCGCGAGACCTGCGACGCACGCGGCGCAAAACCGCGCCGTGTAATCACTCAGTTTGCCACAAGACGAAGTAAAGAAGTAGGGAAGTAGGTTAAGGAAAAAACGGCGAGGGGGATTGTTCTTTGGACGCGGGTTAGCGGGAGCGCGGTGAGCATGCGTGCGTTGTGCGCACCGGTAATCGGCGATGTGGCTCAGGAGGGAGAAACAAGAGTGTCGGTGCTACCTCAGCCGATCTTATGCGGCTTCTTTGTCGTGAAATATTGATTTACAATCTGGCCACGTGCGGGGACGCTTATGCCTAAGCAAACTTCCAAATCGAAATCTGCCGCGGTTCGCCTGGGTTCTGGAGACGATGACAGGCAACTCGTCGAGCAGTTGGCTGCGATCTTCTTTACGGAAGATACCGGTTACCGGGCGATGGCAACGCTGGTCTCTCGTCAGTCGGCTATTACTCCGTTTCATGTAATCCAGCAAGCGGGCCTGCTGGAAAAGAACATTACAAAGGGATTTCTGCAGTACCAGTCGCAGCGTCAGGTGATTCCGGTGACGGTCGCGGAGATCGATGAGTCCGCGGATTTAGCGCTGCTCCGATTGGAACGGCCAGTTCCGTTCTCTGTGCCGATCCAAGACGGCGAACTCGCGGGACAGCCAGGCTCGAAATGGACTTCGGCGGTTGCCTATCCGAAGCTGGACTTGGCTTTCTTGCGTGGGACGTTCGCCGGCAGCGCGACCATTAATGGACAACCGCATTTGCGGCTGCGCGTGGAGACTCGACGCGAAGATATACCTCTTCAAGGGATCAGCGGGGGCCCGGTGGCAATCGCGGGTCAGTTCGCTGGAATCATGGCGTTGGGAAATTCGAGCCAGGAAGAACTCTACGCCATTCCGCTTTCGCGAATTCTTGCCAGCAAGCTAGGACCGGAGTTGCGTGATTTGGTGCGGGGCGCACCCGACGTGCCGTCGCGGGAGGACTCCAATCCATTCACAGGTTTTTCGAGCGCGGCGCGGGAGACCGCCGTCGGGGAGGCGCCGAGTAGTGCGCGTAGTGAAACGGCACCATGGCTGACGGCGAAGGATATCGAGCGATTTTCCGAAGACGTTCGAGGAGTGCTGGCGCGCGCCAAACAGATCAGCGAAAACTATAGCAAAAGAATCATCCACATTGAGCATCTATTGCTGGCTTTTGCGGAACGTACCGGGTCCCCATTTATTTCACTGCTCACGGAACGAAAGATTGATCTACCAAAATTGCTCGAGCCTGGCTTGGGTCCGACGCCGGAAGCGCAGGAGAGCACTGAAGGCGAGGTTCCCGAATTCGAGGGGATTCCAGCAGTCTCGGCGAACGTCCGGCGCGCTATTCATGCGGCAATCGCGCAGGCAACGGCCGAGGGGCAACAGACGATGGAACTCGCACACCTATTGTTCGGGGTGCTTTCCACGACAAGGAATCCGCAGGTTGCAGAACTCAATCGTTTGGGAATAGCGCCCTCGCGGGTGACGTTGCCTTCCGCCGCACCAGTGGATCGAAAGACTTTCCTTGCCGGGTATAACTCGGACGAAGCCGCGGGAACAGATCTGCTGAAGATCGACGAAGAAGTAAATGCACTGGCGTCGGTACTGGCCGCGAAGGACGTGGAGCCGCCATTGTCGCTGGGGTTGTTTGGAGAGTGGGGCACGGGCAAAAGCTTCTTCATGAAAATGCTGGAAACGCGGATCGACGAGCTTAGCGAAGACGCCAAGAAAGCAGAGACAGAGGGGGCAGACAAACGGAGCGCGTAGTGCAGCAACGTCCGGCAAATTACGTTCAATGCCTGGAACTACATTGACGCGGATTTGTGGGCGAGCCTGGCAGCAGAAATTTTCGAGAATCTGGCAATGGCGATTGCCGAAGAACGAAAGGCAAAGGATTCACCGGAGGAACGCGCGCTGGTGCTGGCAGCGGCGTCGAGCTCGCAGTCGGTGCTAGACGTTGCTGAACAGAAAAAAAGGGATGCGGAAGCGGAGCTGAAGCGCACGGAAGAGAGGTTGGCGAACCTGCAGAGAAGCAAGGGGGACATCGAAGCCGAGCTGGGAAGAGGCCAGTTGTTCAGGCAATTGCTGGGGTTCGCGATGGAAGACCCGGCCGTGAAGACGTCGATCGGAAAAGTGAAGGAGAGCCTTGGGATTCCCGAAGCGAGCGCGGCAGCGGCCAAACTACAGTCGGAAGTTCTGGAATTGGAAGGAACATGGAGCGCGATCTATTTCGCTTTGAAAAATGAAAAGAGGTTGTGGGTGTGGATCTCAGCGCCGGTCGTCGCCCTGCTCGCGATTTGGTGCACGAGTAAGTTGCTCGCCAAGATCGACATTACTGGTCTAAAAAACGAAGTCTTTGCGCTGCTTGCCGGAATTGGAGGCCTTCTGGCGCCACTCCTTACGGCCTCGCAGAAAGTACTCAAAGCGGTAAAAACCGCACAAGGCAGGCGAAATGAACTAATGGAGGAAAAGAGGAAGGACCGCGAGCGACAGCTACAAGACGAGCTCCACGCGGTGCAAGACAAGGTGAAGACGGCCCACGGAAACGTGACGGCAGCGCAAGAGAAAGTCCACCAACTCAATGAGCAACTCGACAAGATGCGCGCGGACCGGCGAATGGCCGATTTCGTTTTGGCGCGACACCAGAGCACGGACTATACGCAACGGCTGGGGACGATTTCGCGTGTTCGCAACGATTTGAAGTACCTGAGTACGCTGTTGCGAGAGGTAAAGTTCGAGAATCAGGAATCGGAGAAGTTGCGTAAAGCAAAAGCCGACAAGGACAAGGAACTCGAGAGAGAACTTAAGGAGAGGCAGGAAAAGGCGGACAAAAAACGCGAACAGCAGGGGCTAAAGAAGCTGTTTCCGCGGATCGACCGGATTGTTTTGTACATCGACGATCTGGACCGGTGCCCCGAAGACACGGTAGTGAAGGTGCTGCAGGCGGTACATTTGCTTTTGGCGTTTCCGCTGTTTGTGGTGGTTGTTGGTGTTGATCCGAGGTGGCTGTTGTATTCGCTGAAGCAGTCGTCAGGCGCATTTCGGAATCAGGAACGGGCCGACGGTGAGGCACCGGCAACCGATGGCGAGAGCGAGAGCCACTGGCATTCGACTCCGCTGAACTATTTGGAGAAGATTTTTCAGATACCGTTTACGTTGCGGCCGATTCGCAAGCAGGGATTCGGGAGCATGGTGGACAAATATGCGAGGCCGCTAGGGCGAAGGTTAGGCGAGACAACTCCGGACAGGGATCGACAAGGCGAGGGGGCGCAAGAGGCCGCGGCCACGGCTGCCATAGCGGGTTCGGGTCAAAGTGCGAATGAGGCTACCGGTGCGACGACAGTTTCCGGAACCACGCCGAGTTCAACGACGGGAATTGGACCGACACTAGGAGCCACATCCGGAGCGACAGTGAGCGGTGCTCCCGCTGGCGTGCCCGAGCAAAAAGCCGATACGAACGCGGCTTCGGCCGGACATGGAACGGCACAGGAGGATGACGCCGGGACCGTCGATGAGCCGGTTATCGATCGCATGCCGGAATATTTGAATATTAGCGGCGATGAGTGCACGTTCATGAAGGAGTTGCATCGATTTATCCCCTCACCACGAGCAGGGAAGAGATTCATCAATATTTATCGGTTGTTGCGGGCTTCGGTGAAGGAAGGGGAACGTGGAGCGTTCGCGGGCAATGCCAAGGGAGGGCCATATCAGACAGCCATGGCGCTGCTTGGCGTTCTTACGGCGCATCCGAACCAGGCGACGGAGATTTTTCGCGACTTGATTGAGGGAAAGCCGGAAGGAACGTGGCGGGAATTTCGCACCCGGTATGAAGCGGAGGTGCTCGCGCCGGAACCGATCGAGACGGACGGTTCCACGGAGAAGACGACGCGTCCTCCGGAAGGCTCGTCGAAGAAGTCGTCGTCACAGTTAGCGAAGTCGAGTGAGCGAGGAAGGAAACGGGACACTGAGACCGAGGAGCCGGAAGAGGCGCCGTCGCAGCAGCCGGAGAAAAGAACGGATCGGGCGGAGTGGATGGAATTGTTCGAGAAGCTGCGTGGCATCGAGGAGAAGATCGGGGCCCGGCCGATGATGGAGTTTGTGCGGTGGGCGCCGCGGGTGGCGCGGTATTCGTTCCAGTCGGGCAGGGTGCTTTATTATGAGCAGGAATGAGGCCTCCGTTTTGCAAGCCTTCAGCGGCAGTATATAGTTACTAAGGACAGTTCGAAAAGTGGGCGCTCGTGGTTTCGGTGCGCGCGGCGCTCGTCTCCACATTCCAGCGAATTTGGTCAGTGAATCTGGCCAGTGAATTTGTCCGGTAGATTCGGCCAGCAAATTTTGCAGGAAATACGCAGGGAAATCGTAACCCTTAGCAATCGAGGGTAAAGGCAAGCTGCACGGATGGCCGCAGACATCAGCAAGCACCTGGACCGCGCCAAACGCTTCCTCGAGAAGAATCGCGTCGAGGACGCGATCGAAGCGTATTTGGCGGTAATCGACGCGGCGCCGCAGCATCAAGAAGCCACGCAGGCGCTGGGCGATCTATATGCGCGGATGGAGCAGCCGGAACGCGCCGCGGTTTATTACGGGTTGCTATTCGATTTGCTGATCGAACCGCGGGACGAAATCAAGGCGCTGGCGATCTACAATCGATTTCTGCGGCCGGTGCCGGGCAACCAACCTCCGGAACGAATCGCGCGCTACGCTTTCCTGCAGCAAAAGCAGAATCGCTTCGACGAAGCCGTCGAGCAGTATTCGAAAGCCGCCGAAATTTTCACGGAGGCCGGCCGCTCGGAAGATGCGCTGTTTTGCTGGGAGCGTACTGCGCAGCTCGCTCCGGAGAATATTTCGCGGCAACTTCGACTGGCCGAAGCCGCGGAGCGCATTGGCAAGAACGCGCTGGCCGCGAGGGCGTTTCTGCGCACTGGACAGCTGGCGTCGGCAAGCGGAGCCAAAGCGGAAGCTTTGCAGTTTCTTGGTCGCGCTTACAAATTGGCGCCTCAGGAACGTAGCGTCGCTCTCCTGTACGCTGACGCCATGCTCAAGTCCGGCGATGGCGGGCGCGCGGCGGAGTTGCTCGAGCCTTTCGCGGCCGCGGAAAAAGACGCGAACTTCCTCGACACGTACGCCGATGCACTCATGTCGTCGGGTCAGCTCGATCGCGCACGCGAAGTCCTGGAAGGACTTTTGCGCGAAAAGAACGAAGGCGTAACGCGGCTATTCGAGCTGGCCGACCTCTGCGCCGCCGCCGGGCAAGACGCGAAAGCAGTGGAGATCCTGCTTACACTCAAGAAACGCATGTTTGCCGACAAGCGTCAGAACGATTTCGCCACGCAGATGGATAGCGTCGGAGCGAAGCATGCGACCTCGCTGCCCATTCTGGAATTCTGGGCCGCTCTTTACAACGAATTGAACCGCGAGTCGCAGTATTTCGAAATTCTGATCAAACTGTTTGACGTTTATCTGCATGGCGGCAATGCCAACAAGGCCGCCGACACGATCGAAAAGCTGGTCGATATTGATCCTTACGATCACCGGAATCAGGAGCGCATCCAGCTGTTGCACGGCCGAATTGACGATGCATTTTTGAAGCGCATCACGGGGCGAGTCGCCAAGGGTACCGGCGGAGCGCCTCACGCCGCGCACCCGCACCAAGCGTCCTCTGACAGCGGTGGGGGTTCGCAGGCGGGCACCGAAGAAGGCCGAAAGATGCAGGCGCTGGAAGACCTGATCGTGCAGACCGAGATTTTTCTGCAGTATTCGCTACAAGCCAAGGCTCTGGAGCGTTTGCAGAAGATTGCAGCGATGTTTCCTGGAGAAGAAGAGCGCCATCCGCGTTTGCGCAATCTCTATCAGCTGGCAAATTGGTGGCCGCAGGGAGCGCCGAAAGCAAAAGCCCCGGAAGCGGTGGCCGTGCCGCCGCCCGAAGCAACGCCAGAACCCGCGCCCGAGCCATCTTCGAACATCACCACAAAGAGCGGCGTGTACGCCGCGGAAACGCTGCGCGACCTCTCCAAGATTTCCGAGATCAACCAGAAAATATTTCGCCAACAAACACCCCGGGCGATGCTTAACACCGCGGTCAATGAAGTAGCAGGCTATCTGCGGGCTACGCGCGCTCTCGCAGTGGTCGGGACGCAGGGGCGGCCGCCGGAACTGGCGGCGGAATATTGCGCGCAGGGTTTACGGCCCGCGCCCGGCGCACAGGTGGTATTTTTGCTGGCACACATGGAAAAAGCGCAGCCCGACGAGCTTGGCGGGCTGATGGTAGATGCGACGGAGGGATCAATTCTCAGCGAGCTTGGCCTGGCCACGGCGCTAGGAGTGATCATCACGGACAAAGAAACGCAGGTTCCGGCGGGCATGTTGATCGTGGCTCATGCGGCGCCGCACAAATGGAAGCCGAATGAAGCTTATTTTTTGCAAGCGATCGGCGATCAGATGCTGATGAGCGTGAGCCATACGCGGCTGCGATCACTGGTGCGGCGCATGGGGGTATCCGACGAGCGCACCGGCTTGCTGAGCCGCAGTTCGTATCAAAGCTGTTTGCTGACGGAAGCGGACCGCTCGCGGACGCAAGGGACGCCGCTGGCACTGGCGATTTTGCAGATCGATCGCGGCGCGGAAATCCTGCGGCAGCACGGGGAGTCTCCGGTCGAGCGTTTTCTGGAGCAGTTGGCTCGATCGTTGCAGCCGATTGTGCGGCAGAATGATGTGGCGGTGAAGTACACGTCGTGGTCACTGGCGTTTATTTTGCCGGACACTACCTTGGCGGGGGCGCAGAATCTTGCGGACAAACTGCGGCGGGCAGCTTCGGGCGTGCGGCCGCCTTGGGACTCGACACAGATCACGCTCAGCGCTGGGATTGTCGAAGCTGTGGCTAAGCCCGATTATGAAAGCGAGGACATTGTTACGGATTTGATCAATCGGGCGGAGTTTTCTGCGGAAGAGGCGCGTAAGGCTGGCGGGGATACGATCGTGGTGCTGGAGAGCCCGAAGTTCTGAAATTAGAAGTTGGAGATTTGAGTTTGGAGTTTGGGAAGATTGAAAAGATGTGCGGCACGTCCTTTGAACCAGGACGAAGCCGGCGGGATTTTGGAGAAGACCATGTTTCCTACGGATGTTGTGATTGTTTCTGGCGCGCGTACGCCTATGGCGCGGTATACCGGTTCGTTTTCGGAGGTGTCCGCGATTGATTTGGCTGCGCATGCTTCGAAAGAAGCGATTCGGCGTTCCGGGGTGGATAGCGCGGATTTCGACCACGCTATTTTCGGTAACGTGATGCAAACGAGCGCCGACGCGCTTTACGGAGCGCGGCACGTTGGATTGAAGGCCGGGTTGAAGATGGAGACACCGGCAGTGACCGTGAATCGGTTGTGTGGATCGGGGATTGAGGCGATTTCGCAAGCGGCGCACCGATTGTTGTTGGGCGAGGCGACGATGGTGCTGGCCGGCGGTATGGAGAACATGACGCAGGCTCCGTTTGTGATTCGCGGCGCGCGCACTGGATTGCGGCTTGGTGGAGGAGCGCTGGAAGATTCGCTGATGGCAGGGCTGACGGATTCGTATTGTGGTTTGCCGATGGCGTTGACCGCAGAGAAACTTGCGGAGCAACAGGGAATCACGCGCAAAGACGCGGATGTGTATTCTTTGCGGAGCCAGCAGGCGGCGGATGCGGCCTACAAAGCTTGTCGCATGAAGGAAGAACTCGTGCCGGTAGAGGTGAAGCAGGGGAAGAAGGTCGTTGTGGTGAGCGAAGACGATCATCGACGGCCGGAAACGACGATGGAGATTCTGGAAAAGTTGCCGCCATCGTTCAAGAAGGACGGGATTGTTACGGCGGGGAATGCCAGCGGAATTGTAGATGGCGCTGCGGCGGTGGTTGTGACGCGGGAGAAAATTGCCAAGGATCGCGGATTGAAACCGGTGGGGCGCATCGTTTCCTGGGCGGTCGCAGGTGTCGATCCGAGCATCATGGGAATCGGGCCGGTGCCGTCGTCGCAGAAGGCGCTGAAGCTTGCGGGACTCACGCTCGACCAGATGGACCGCGTGGAAGTGAATGAGGCGTTTGCGGCGCAGTATCTTGCGGTGGAGAAAGTGCTGGGATTGAATCGCGATAAGACGAATGTGAATGGCGGGGCTATTGCGCTTGGGCATCCACTGGGGGCTACCGGGACACGGCTGGTGATTACGATTTTGAACGAGCTTCGGCGGAATAATTTGCGGTATGGACTGGCTACGGCGTGTATTGGTGGCGGGCAGGGAATCGCAATGGTGGTCGAGGCGCTGTACAATTAGCGTCGGTTGCGGGTGGGAAGCACCAAAGTTCACTGGATATAATACAGCTTGCTGAAAGGGGGCGTACCCTCCGAGGGTCAGGGTAAAGCAGTGCTGTGCCCCTGGAACTGCAAATCGCCCGCTACGGACAGCGGCCGCTACAACGAAAGAGAACTGGTTTTCACGAGGGAATGAATGGCGATTCAAAAAGTTGGAGTCGTGGGGTGTGGGTTGATGGGGTCGGGCATTGCGCAGGTGGCGGCGCAGGCGGGATTTACGACCGTGGTGCGCGAGGTTTCTGCGGAGATTGTGGACAAAGGGTTGAAGGGTATCGACAAGAATCTTGCGCGGCTGGTGGAGAAGGGAACCGTTACCGAGGCGCAGAAGACGGAAATTCGTGGCCGGTTGACGGGCACAACCGCGATCGAAGAATTGAAGGACTGCGATGTGATCGTTGAGGCGATCATCGAGCAACTTCCAGCTAAACGCGAACTTTTCACTAAACTGGATGCACTTTGTCCGGCTGCCACTATTTTTGCCAGCAACACGTCTTCGCTGACCATCACCGAAATTGCAGCGGTGACCAAACGGCCTGACCGGTTCGTCGGGTTGCACTTTTTCAATCCGGTTCCGGTGATGAAGCTGGTGGAGGTGGTGCGAACGATTGCCACCGATTCTGCGGTGTACGAAGAGATGGTGGCTTTTGGAGCAAAACTGGGGAAGACGCCGGTTCGGGCGCACGACAGCACTGGATTTATCGTCAACCGATTGCTAGTGCCCTATTTGCTGGATGCCATTCGTGCGTTGGAAGAGGGTGTTGGGTCAATCGAAGACATCGACAATTCGATGAAATTGGGGTGTGGGCATCCGATGGGTCCGCTTACTTTGCTGGATTTCGTTGGATTGGACACCACGTACTATATTGCGAATATTATGTTTGATGAGTTTCGCGAGCGGCGATTTGCTTCACCGCCATTGTTGAAGAGGATGGTTTTGGCGGGTTGGAACGGGCGGAAAGCGGGACG
>Ga0137401_10000256_pt1 | contig 19418 bp, 21 predicted proteins | sample CZOMad1_1_16fung_FD_108286 | JGI IMG/M metagenome (GOLD analysis project Ga0137401, IMG submission 108286) | Vadose zone soil fungal communities from Angelo Coast Range Reserve, California, USA - CZOMad1_1_16fungal (Illumina Assembly) | ecosystem: Environmental > Terrestrial > Soil > Vadose...
AGCCATATAAAGTGCCAGCAGAAGAGCAATCCCTCCGACCACTCCTGGCAGTATCGCTCCCGGCGTGTTTAGTTCACCGATGATTCCATAGATTGCGATCAGCAACAGGATGTACATGACCTCGGGACGCCAAGCGGTTTGAAAAATCTGTTCGGCGGCAGACATTTTGATCTCGACAATCTGAGCGCTGGCTGTCTTCACCGATTTGCTGTTAACAACGCGGCCATCCAGCTGACGGAGCAGGTCGTTACGATCCATTGCGATGATCTCTATCACCTTTAGGTCGCGCGCCTTTTCCGCGGTAATGGACGAGCTTTCGCGGACCGCTGATTCGGCCCATTCAACGTTCCGACTTCGCTTGGCGGCGATCGCCTGAATGTAACTAGCGGCGAAATTTTCCAGCTTCTTCGTCATCGTGGAATCGGACTTGGTATCCTCATTTCCGCCGATCCCGCCGAGTGCTACCGGGTGTGCCGCTCCGATCGTGGTTGCCGGAGCCATTGCGGCAACATCTGCGGCCAATGTAATAAAACAGCCGGCACTCGCGGCCGTGGCGCCGGTCGGTGCGACGTAAACAACTGTTGGAACCGGAGAAGCTAATAGTTTTTGGACGATCCGCTGCATCGAATCGAGTAAACCGCCTGGAGTATTGAGCTGGATGATCAAGCACTGGCCACCCTGGGACGCCGTTTCGTCGACGGCTCGGGAAACATAACCGGCCGTCGTTGGGCTGATTGGTCCCTCGACCGTAATGAAGCAGACCTTCTCGCTACCGGCCGCGGCTGCCGAAAAGCTAAACCACAACATCGCCACCAATAGGCCAGGAAGCCTCATATTCCGCTCAAGTCTTCCACCTAACCTATCAGCGAACGCCAGCGAACGTCAACGAACGTCAACTCACTGTCGTTCGCTGGTGTTCACTGTCCTTCGTCGGCGTTCATTGTCGTTCGATGGTGATCTGCGGTCGCCTGTGCCATTTCGTAAAGAAGCGCGCGCAAATCTTCTGGTTCTATGACGCGGAGGTGATCTGCGAAAGAGAGAAACCAGCCGACGTACCAGTTCCATCTGCCGCCTTCGATCACAAAGGTGACGCCTTGTTCGTTCCGTTCCTCGCGGAGGATCTTGAACGGAGCTTCTTTCCGGATCCGCTCCGCCGCAATCGGATCGACTTGAATCGAACCGTTGACCCGTTCTGGTTGATCATCCCATCGCCCAAGGAAATCAGTTAATGAAAAACCATCATGCGGCCCAAACTGCTCGGCCAGCGGCGTGATGGCCTGGATCCGGTCGGTCCGAAAGTCGCGGTAGTCCCGCCGAACCCGACACCAGGCAATCAGATGCCACCGATCGCCATAATAGGTCAATCCTAGTGGTTCGATTTCTCGTCTTAAGGGTTCGATTGCACCCGAGCCGCGATAAGAAATCCGCAATACCATGCGATCCGCCAACGCTTTTTGGATAAGGAAGAGACTGGCCGATTGATTCCGCTGTTGGACGGTTGGCAGGGATGGAAGAGACATCCTGCTTTCCAGCCGTGCGATGTGATCCTGACGGTCTGGCGGCAGCACGGCTCGGATTTTTGCCAATGCGGAAGTCATGGACCAGGTCAGGGAACTGTCGGCAAACCGATCCACCAACATACTGGCGGTGATCAGTGCGGTCGCTTCTTCGGTAGTAAAATGCACGGGTGGAAGATGGTATCCCTTCATTATGCTGTACCCGACACCGGCTTCGCCGACGATCGGAACGCCTGCTTCGGCGAGGGCGGCAATGTCCCGATAGACGGTGCGGATACTCGTCGCGAATTCCTCAGCAATGTCCTCCGCGCGGGTTACCCTGCGCCCCTGCATATAAATCAGGATAGCAACAAGTCGGTCGATGCGATTCACCGCGGCTAATATAATGCAATAATCTGGTGGCTGGAATAGCAGCGTTGGGGGCGCGACTGGAGCCCTCCTCGCGCGGTCCGTCCATGTGAACCCCCAACGACGCTGCTATACCCGACTCCGCACGGCCTACGTCGCGGCCAAGCACAAGAGTGGTTTGCTCGAGCCCGCTGTTCGAGCGGACCAAAGCGTAGCGATAGCGGCCAGCCGTCGACTTATTGCACCGGCCTTTCTCTTTCCGTCCGAACGGTCTCGATCCGAGGTCGGTCAATTTTTTCCGCATCGATTTCCCCGAATGCGCCATCAGAATTTGCCATCCTTGCTTTGGCTCCACCGGGTTTGCTCGATCGTGTTCGAAGTCTTGGTGTCGGTGGTGGTTTGCGTTCCCGGTGTCTTAGAATCTAGGAGGCCGAGAACTCCGACTAGCAGAGCGACGATCGCAGCCGCCGGAATCAGCGAATAGAGCCAGTCTTCGACCGGATCGTACAACTCGATTGAACGCTTGCGTTGAGCAGCCGCTTTACGTACTTCTTGCTCGATTTCGAGCTGTCTGCTGACTTCATCGATCTCCGTTCGCAAGCGATCCCGCGCCGCAACAAAGTCGATGACGTAGGATGACGGAGTAGTAGGAGCTTCGTGCAGATGCGCAGGCCGAACACTTGATGATAGGGTTCTGCAAGTAGTGGTCATGGTCATTCCTTTTTGTTCGTGTTTTCAAAACAGCCGACCGGATGGAGCATCCAATCGAGTGCTGCGAACAGGTTAGATCGACCCTATGACAGCCCTATGTCAGTAGACTGAAGCCAATGCCAAATAGCCGATAGCCGACGGCCAATACCGATGACAGGCCCGGGAGGTAAGCTCTTTGACGTGAGCGGCAAACGCTGCTGGGGCTCCAGGTCCTCAACGCCGGTTTCACCACCCTCTGTCGTCCACTTCACCTTAAATGAATTGCCCATTTTTTTGGTCCCGACCGTACTGTTGGTCGGTCGCTAGTTCGCCCTGCTACGAACTCAATAATTCCATGTGCGGTCTGCCCGACTCAAGCTAGGACGAGGCTTTGCTGGATCAATGACGATGCCGCAGGTTGGTCTTCGGTTTCTCGTGCGATGTGCAAGACAAAGGAAAATTGACGCTATATTGGAAGAAATTGTTGGAATTTTTTCGGCGGCCGATTTAAAGCATTGGTTCAAGGAAAGGCTCGGCCGTTCGACCGCTGGTTCCCCTCTATGAGCGGCAAAAGTGCCGAGTTTTGCATGAACCAACGGTGTACTGAGCTTGTCAGCGGTGATACGTCAAATTTCGGTCGAAGCGCAAGAAAAGAAGGTCGCACGGACGCCCAGTGAAGAATCTCGAGGACGCTGTCGGGGACCTCACCGCGGCCAGGCCTAAGCGGCGGCAAAGTTTCCTGATCAATCAAGCGTTTGCATTATTCTGGACCGGGCAAACGGTCTCAACCCTTGGTGCGCAGGTAACGGCGTTTGCAGTTCCATTGCTGGCGGCGATTACTTTGCACGCAAGTTCGTTCCAAATGGGCTTGCTTCGGGCGGCGGAATTTGCGCCGTTTCTGGTTTTTACGTTGCCGGCCGGGGTTTGGGCGGATCTTGGTATCCGCCGCTGGCTGATGATTGCGGCGAATTTAGTTCGCGGCGCTTTCATCACCGTGGTGCCGTTAGCGGTATTTTTGGGTTGGATGCACCTGGGCGTGCTCTACCTGGCCATGTTCGTGATGGGGTCGCTGAAGGTCGTATTTGAAATGGCTTACCAGACCTATATTCCCGAGATAGTGGAACGGGATAGATTGGTAAAGGCGAACAGCAAGATCATGATGTCGTATGCTCTTGGCCAATCGACTGGGCCAGGGCTCGGCGGCTTGATGGTAGAGTTACTCGGCGCACCAATGGCGGTCCTGGCCGATGCTTCGACCTATTTTCTCAGTGCGATCTGTCTCTTCAAAATCAAACATCAAGAAGTTCGGGTCCGGCAGCGGCGAGAGAACATTCTTCAACAGATTGCGGACGGGTTTCGGTATGTTGGGGAAGAGCGGCATATCCGGTCGCTGCTTTGCCTAGTCACGGCAAACAACTTCTTCCAGAATGCGCTGATGGCGATACTCGTGCTCTACGCTACGCGTGACCTGAGCATCCGACCAGGAGTGTTTGGTATAACGGTTAGCGTCGGCGGAATTGGCGCGGTAATGGGTGCTTTTGGAGCGGAACGGCTCGGCCGATGGTTTGGGCCAGGTCCTTTCGTCATCTGGTCAACAATTATGGCCGCTTTGGCAGCATTTTGTTTTCCGCTAGTCAATACCGGGAATATTGCTGGAGTGATCGGATTGGCGGTTGCTTACTTTGTGCTGAGCGCTGGAGGTTCCGCGGTCACGGTCTTTGCCTGGACCATTCGCCAAACCCTAACGCCGAGTTCAATGCTCGGAAGAATGAATGGCGCGTTTCGATTCATTGTCACCGGAATCATGCCGTTTGGAGCACTTTTTGGAGGCTGGTTGGGCGAAACTATGGGGATCAGGGCCACATTGGTCGTCTGCGCCTTCGGACTATTGATCGCATCGGGATTGAGCCGATTTTCTCCGCTCCAGGCACTGAAGACGCTGAGCGCTGAAGACGAAAGGGCGTCAGATCAAAGTTCAGATTGCCAGGTTCCCATAATGGTAGGACGAAAACCTCGGCGCATTGAGTAGCTAGCTCAGAAATTCGACTCGGCCCGTGCGCAGGTCGTACAAAGCGCCTACCACTTTTACCTTTTTCTCTTTAACTAGGGGCGCGATCACGGGCTCGGCAGTCTGCAATTTGCCAACGTTGGCTACAACATTTTGTTCAATCGCTGAGTCCAACGAACCTCCCTGACTTAACGCCTGTTGAACTGGAGGTTTGAGGTAGGAAACCAGTTGGGGCAGATGGCCGGGCAATTGTTTGTTTTTTGTGATCACATCGATGGTCGATTTGATCGCGCCACATTCGCTGTGGCCCAGAACAACAATCAAAGTTGCGCCCAGCACGGCTGCTCCGTATTCCGCGCTCGCCAGACCGTTGTCGTCGACGAAATTGCCGGCGATACGAATGACAAAGAGGCGACCACGTGATTGATCGAATGCCAGCTCGGGGGCAACCCGGGAATCGGCGCAGCTGAGAATGATGGCAAATGGATTTTGGCTGAGTGCAAGCTGCGGTCGCTCTGGACCATAGTCGTGATGGAGGTGCGTCCCGGTCACATACCGTTGATTTCCTGCTTTCAGTTCGGCCAAAGCCTTTTCTGCAGTCTTGGGTTCTGATACCTGCGTTGCCTGCCCGGAAGCGAGCTCCTCCAAAAAATTGGATGCGAAAGCGACACCGGCGAGGCCGAGTCCCTGCCTCAAGAAACTGCGCCGGCAATAACCGTTTAAATCGTTTCGATTAAGACTCCTCGATGTTGCTTCAGTATCCATCAGCCGATGTTGCTTTTACCGATACGAAAAAGTCGGCGCAAGCGAATTCGCGCTGTCTTCTATTTTTGGGCCCGGGGGAGGGGAATGGCGATGCCAATACTGCTCCAGCCGGATTAGGCCGACGGCTTAACCGTGGACTGTCAGTCGTTAACTCGTAATCGTCACAGGTAAACCGATAAATTTACCATACCGTTTGGCGGCGGTTACGAACGCCTCCTTTTCGAGTTTTTTCAGTGAGACAAATGGCTCCATGGTAAGGACGACCGCTTTCTTGCTAAGCACTCTTCTCCAGGTACCGACCACGCGCCCGTTCATGATCATCGTAGATAGAAATCTACCATTGTTGTCCGGAATCAGTTTTTGAGCGTGCCGCGGATCAAGCACAGCGCTGCGATCCGTATAGCCGAGCATATACTCGTCAAAACCAGGCAAGAGGCACGCCATTGGAATATCCGCTGGCGAGGCCGTCGATTCGGGAGACGTCCAATAAATTGCATTCGTTTCCTTTCGCAAAGAAGACGCGACCATCTCAAGCCCGGCCTTAGCCTCCGATATTTTCAACCCTGACCACCAGGCAAAATCTTGTAATGTCGCCGGACCGTGCCCGATAAAATATCGCTTAGTTAGTTCCGCTAACGCTTCCTCGCGCTTTAACTTCTTGGCCGGTTTCACCCACTCGTCCAACAACGCAAAAGTTGGTTGCTTACCTTCACGCGCGGCAAAACAGATGATTCCTTCCTGGGCCAGGCGCCAAAGAATGTGATAACCGCGTTGGCTACCGGTGGAGATACGCGCGTCCTCGAGCAACGAATACATCCCGTTCCGGGTCAGCTGCCTCCCCTGCAGGGCTTTAGCAAACAAGGCTCGGCAGCGCGCCAAGGTTTTGTCATCGAGTTCCAGTTGTTGTTGCCGTCGTCTGCTGGCGGCGATGACCGGGGGTGTAAGCAGTTCTAGCATCCAGCCAACGTCCGCTGGCGCCACAAAATGCAGCGTGCCACGTATCGGCCAGGTACGAATTATGGTTCGGGTTTCGATCGCCTTCTCGATATCAGCTTCAGTGGAACTCACCGAACGGAGACCGATAGCCCAGAGCGCACCGAGATAGTCTTGGGCCTGCACTGCGCCGAGCAAGCTCACGATCTCGAGCGGTCTCTCGCATTTTGCGCCAGCAATCTGCTGATTGATCAATCGGCAATGGGCGATGTCGCGCGCAGTCATGGACAAGAAATAGCGAATAGTAAAGTAGTCTGATGCTCCAGCCTCAGCAGCAAGATTGTGAGAGGCCTTGCCACGATCAGGGAAGCGCTTCGCGCTGCGAACTCACAGATCCTGCCGCCGCTACGGCCATTCGAATCCATCTTGCTTGACTGAGTTTCTTCAGTGCGATAGCCAATAGCGTGCCGATCTCCAAGGATGCGCTGGCTGGCCCGTTAATGGAGATGAATCTAGCTGTTGTTTATGCCTGGGCGATTTCCAGTTCGAGAATCAACTAATCGATAGCCTCAGCGCTCGGTCGCCGCTTACCCCCATTACCCCATGACCACGCATCATTTCCAGCCGACCCATTACCACACCACCATTGGCTCGCATGAACCGGTCCTGCGAATTGGTGACGGTGACAGAGTGATTACCACCACGGTGGATGCGATGGGAAAGGACGCCAGTGCGACAGCGATTACGCCACGTGGCAATCCGCAGACTGGGCCTTTCTACATTGAGGATGCGGAGCCCGGCGACACGCTAGTTGTTCACCTCGACCGGATCCGTCCAAACCGGGCGATTGGTTACACTGGCTCCGTTGTCGCCGCGAACGTGGTTGACCCGTTATACGTCCGCGAACTGCCCGAGCGCGAGCTGGCCGAATGGCGGGTCGATAATGAGAGTGGCACCGCTACGCTGATCAAGCCGGAGACAAAGCTGGCAAACCTGACGATCCCGATGGCGCCGATGCTTGGATGTTTTGGGGTTGCTCCGCCGCTTGGTCAGGCGATTTCGACTGCGACCTCGGCCGAACATGGTGGCAACATGGATTATCGGGGATTCGTGGCCGGGGTCACAGTTTATTTCCCGGTCTTTGTTCCGGGCGCGCTGCTTCACATCGGAGACGGTCACGCAACCCAGGGCGACGGAGAGATCGTCGGCACTGGGATTGAGATCTCAATGGACGTTCAGTTCACTGTCCGGGTACTCAAAAAGAAGCGCATTCTCTGGCCACGGGGCGAGAATACCGAATATATCTTTGCAGTCGGGAACGCGCGTCCGCTTGATCAGGCGGTGCAGCACGCCACGACCGAGATGTTGCGCTGGCTGAAGGAAGATTATGGATTGGACACGACCAGCGCGAGCCTGTTGCTCGGGCAATGCGTCGAGTACGACTTGGGCAATGTTTTCGATCCGGCGTATACGATGGTGTGCAAGGTGCCAAAGGCGCTGCTTCGTTTTTCCTAAGCTGTGTCTACCAAATCCGCCTCGCCGTTCTGAATCTCATTTCGTAATTCTTGTTTTCCGTCTTACTGTTTTCTTGCGAGATGCTTTTCCGCAAACCCACCACAGAAGAAGACCATGGATCTAACCCGCGATCTGGAAAGAATTGATCATCAGGAGAGCGAATTAATATTTTCCAAGTTTGATCTGGAGACTGCTTGGCAACTGGGACAGCGATTGCGTCAGTTGGCGGCCGATCGTCGGTTGCCGGTCGTAATCGATGTACGTTATTTCGGGCAGCCACTTTTCTACGGCGCTCTTCCCGGAAGTGTTCCTGACAATGCGGAGTGGGTTCGTCGAAAGAGTAACACCGTAGGGCGTTTTCATCGTAGTTCCTATGCCGTCGGACTCACGCTTAGACTGGCTAAAACGACTTTGTCGGAGAGGTACGCCCTTGCGATGACCGACTTCGCAGCGCATGGCGGCTCATTTCCCATTCATGTTAAAGGAATTGCGGTGATTGGAGCAGTCAGTGTGTCCGGATTGCCGCAGCGTGCCGATCACGAACTAGTAGTCGAAGCGTTGTGCCTCGAATTGCAACGGGATTACACTTCGTTGGCACTTCCCAAGACCGAGGGCCAATAATAGTGAGTGGTGAGCAGTGATTAGTGTAGTAAGTGTCGAGCAATTAGCCGTGAGCAGCTCAGAACAGGCGTGTAATGCACTGCCAAACGCTAAGCACCATTCGGTCTTAAAGGTTCGCTTCACTCAGCGTCGCGGGCGAAGCCAGCGCAAGAGACGTGGTTTTTGCCACATCCAGATGCCGCTGAGGGCGACAATTGGCACGGCTATTAAGCGGGTGAATGACGCTGCTGGCGGGATGTGGGCGACCGGCCCGTAAATAAAACCGATAATTGGTATGCTCAGCACCAGGTGTAGGGTTCTGATCCAGGCGCGTTCGCTGAAGGAGTTCATCCGATTTTGCGGGGATTGCCGATCCGCCCGCTGATCGTTGCCGGCAGCAGAAATCCGACGGCGATTAGCCAAACGAATCCGGGAAATCTGATAAGTGGGACAAGGAAACCGAGATTCGGTACGATCATAGTGAACCAGGTGAGTTCACCGATGATTGCGACCACAATAGCAAGTCCTACAACCCATTTCGGCAAGAGTTTCATGAGCCCGGCGGGGATGGAGACGCCAGCCAACAGAAGACCCATTGGAACGCCGTAGCCAGTGCTGCCAAACGCGGATTGGAGGTAATACAACGCTCGCACCAGAGAGGCGTCTTGCGTTATCCCGGTTTGCGCCATCGTCCATAGGACGAAAGCCGACGCGGCTGAATCGAACGCTACCGCGAGACCGCCGAAAAGGGCGATATGTACACCGGCCGCCTTCACACCGAGAAAGTGCAGACGACTCACGATAGTTGCGGTGAAGATGCCAAGCGGAACTGTGGCTCCGAACTGGAGGAACGCACAAATCAGGACCGGCAGCCGATGAGTATCAAAATACGCAACAACATCGTTGCCTGGTGCAGTCGATCCGGGAAAGTACGGCGGTTTGATCCCAAAGGCGAAACCGAATGCGCTGACCGGAACAAGACTAGCGAATTTCAACGCGGTGAAGACGATGGCCACAAGCCCCAGGTGAGGGCCGGCATGACGAACACTGCCAGCAATAGTTTCGGGCGGATTCATGAGTTTCTCGCATCGGTAGGTTTACCAACTGCGGGGAGTATCCGTAATCGACGTTTCTGGTTGAGCAGGTAACAAGAACCGTTCATACTCTTAATTGTGATATTCATTCACATCAATAATCGTTAATGTAAATAACGATTTCGCTTTGCTACGATGCCTGACGTTGAATGCTCGCAAACCGGCCCACGGGGAGCAGCCTTTCTATTGGCCCAGATCGGGGCCCAGGGTGCCGCGAAGTTCGCGGAACGACTGGAAGTGCTGAGGCTAAGTCCGCCGCAGGCCGGTATTATCGGGTTAATTGGGAGGCGGAGCGGTCTCAGCCAGCAGGAGTTGGCTAATCAGCTCGGGATGTTTCCTAGCCGGCTAGTTTCGATGCTCGACCAGCTGGAGCGATCCGGACTGATCGAACGACGGGCAAACGCCAGCGATCGACGAACCTACTCGTTGCATCTCACTGCATCTGGAAAAAAGACATTGCAAGCGATCGGACGGATCGCGCGGGAGCACGACGAAGCCTTGTGTGCGGCCCTCAACGAAAATGAGCGAGAAACGCTCGCGCGATTGCTATCGCGTATCGCGGAGGAACAGCAACTCAAACCCGGCGTTCATCCTGGCTATCGGCGATTGGGAGAGGAGAAGAAGAAATGAAAAATGGCAGATAACAGAAAGAAAGGGAGCAGCTTGCGACATTCACCTCAACTGGATTCCGGGAGCACAACATCATTCCGCAAATAACGTCGAAGTGATCGCATCGCAGATATTCGGAACCTGAAATCGGGGGACGTGCCGCTCCCCGATATCTCGGATGAAACTGCGATAAGCGCGAAAGCAAAAAGCCGATCATCAAGAAACAGCCGACTCTAAACGGCGACCCCTGACGGCAACTAAAGTAGGTTCGAACCAGATATTCTGTATTCCGGCTCAGCAGGTTAGGTGCAGGATCGCATTGGTATCTGCTGGGCTTTCCTGAAAGGCTTTAATCGCTTCGACTGTCGGTACAATCGTTAGTTCGATCTCGCGGCGACGAGCTTCTTGCTTCACCTCTTCCATGACCGGTAAAGCTCCGCCACCAGTGCCGATTACTAGCCGTCGACACTTCCAAGGTATGTTCTCCTCGATCGAAAGAGGGGTATGCCCGAATTCTTCCCTGAACTTTTTGGAAGGCTTCTTCTTCCTTGGGCGGATCTCTCCTCGATCGATTACCACATCGTGTTCGTAGGTCGTGCCATCAATGCAAATCGACCCAAAAGAAAACGCATCAAAGCGTAGCCCCTCCACAGAATCTTTGGGCCGCTGAGACTCAGCATTGTGTTTGCTCATGGTTACTACCCAAATATAATTATCACAAACCGCCGACTTTGGCAGCCAGGAATTATATCTAGATGGTGGCGCGCTTGTTTCATTTCTCTAACCCTCCCGGTCAGTATTGGCAGCTCAGCCATGAGCAACGGCAATTAAACCAACCACAATGATTGAGGCTGCCGCCAAACGCTGGCGAAGATGTTGCTCGGCAAACAACCGCCCGCCAACAAAAGCGCCGATCAGTGTACTCATTTCGCGGGCGGGGGCAATTTGGCTGACGGGTGCCCTGGTCATCGCTATCAGAATCAAGATATAGGAAATCGGATTTAGCAGCGTGACCCCAAACAGCTCGCGCCTGTTCCTGCCCCAATAATTTGGTATCTCGGTTCGTTGGCGCCAAACTAAAGGAGTCAATAACAAGGCCTGAACTGGGTTCCCGAGAAGATCCAGAAGGATTGGGGAAATATGCACCACGCTGACGGCATATTTGTCCCATACCGTGTAGGCGGCTATGGTCATCCCGGTTAGCAAGCCAGCGACCACAACGGCGGTGATTTGGGCGTGCTCACCTCGATGAATTCCGCCAGTGAGCAGGAAGATTCCTGCGCCGATGGCCGCGATTCCGAGAATCCCCAGGGTGCTTGGCCGTTCGCCTAGAAAAAGAATGGCGACCAAGGAAGAGAGCATCGGTCCATTACCCCGCGCGATTGGGTAAACCAGGGAGATATCGCCTAGCCGATAGCCGCGTTGCAGAAAAAAATAGTAGCCGATGTGGATCACGGCACTTCCTACAATGAAAAACCATTCTGTGAGACCAAGTGGGCTTTTGTCCCGCCAAATCACCCAGGCGACCCATGGCGCGAAGAGGAAGCTTTGGAGGATATCAACGCACCAAAGAAAGGATAGCCCTCCTTGGACGCGCTTCAGCAGGATGTTCCATGAGGCGTGGATAAATGCTGCGACGACGACAAGCGAAAGAATAGCTGGACTCATTTATGGCATAGGACTTCAGGGGTTATTAGCGGACCGGATGTGGGCACATTTCGCTTGCCTAACTCATCGGTCCCCCTCGAGCCTTTTATGCCTTGAGGTGCTGGCCACTGATCCTCCCCAAAACAATCGGAGGATGTGCGGCTGGATGTAGCGCTTGGTCCAGACTCCAATCGGACGGAACCCTAGCTACCAACCGGGTCGAATTCTATTTTAGATCCCGAACAAGCTGAAGCAACTAGAAATCGAAGAGCAAAGGAGACGGGAGGAGGAGCGGACGCGACGAACAGCTAGTTGGTATGGCCGGGAACTGCACTAAGCGAATTCGGCATCGCTTAGTGCAAATGGGTACGCAAGAACTTGATGATCATTGGCTCCACCGCAGGGTCTTCGAAGAGGCCGATTCCGCCCTCGCCGGCGTCGTAGTTCCCGGTCTTTGGGTTTATATTGAGACCGAAATAGGGATTGTGACCTCCGCCAACCACTGTGTGGAAATGATATTGTGCGTGAGCCTTGTCCATTGCGTCCGCCAAAAGTTCCGCCTGTTCATAAGGAACCAATTTATCGTCGGTTCCGTGAACAATCAGCATCGGTGGTTCGTCTCGATGCACGTAAGTCACCGGACTCGCACCCCGGACAAGTTCGAGATTATCTTTGCCGGCTGATCCCAAAAGTCTGGCCGCGACCGAGGGCTCTCGAGTGACGTCGCTGAGACCAAACAAATTGACGACACAGGCAACTTCGCTGGTGTAATCAAGATTTTCGCCGACATCAAAGGTGCGCGTACCACTCGTTGTTCCAAGCATTGCCGCGAGATGACCACCGGCCGACTCACCCACTACGCCGAGTCGATTCGCGCTGTAACCGTACTCGCGTGCGTGAGCCTTCAGCCAGCGAATCGCTGCCTTACAATCTTCGATTTGTGCCGGCCATAGTGCTGTACCCACCAGCCGATAATTGATCGAGGCTATGGCGTAACCTTGCCACAACCATTGGAGATTGTTCGGGTTGATGCTATCGCCTGCCTTGTCCCCAGCCGCCCAGCCGCCCCCGTGAACATAGACCACCAACGGCTCTCCTTGACGGTTAGTTGGAATATAAAGATCGAGCTGCTGTTCTGGTCCGGCACCGGTAACGTAAGGAACATTCGTGATCCATGCCACGCTCTTCGAGACCATGGGAAAGGGCGAGGTCGTTCGGGTGCGAGTCTGCGCTTGACCGGCAGCAGTATCAGCGAAGACGAGGGGCATGAGGAGAATAAGCCACGAGTGGTGCGGCATCGCTAATCAGTAATCAGTGAGGGGGGAGTTGTTAATTCGCTACTTATGTTCACGGCGTTATTCCGGGCTCACAAAGACCGCGGTGAGCTGGTCGAGTTTCAGCGGCTGGCCGGACGCCGGTGTATTCGCCAGCCGATATACTGACTCGCCTACAAGTGTCTGCTTTCGGCTATCGTAAACCATCACTTCGGCGATCGTGCTGTTGCCTTTCGCGGATGCGATTGGAATCGCAATAAAGCGTTGATTGTCGTCTGCGGGTCCTATTTTACGAACCACCTTCAGAGCGATCTTCGTTTCCTCATCGGTTGCCCAGCGCTTCGATTCATAGCCGATCGGGTTGGCGAACACGAAGGTCCGTTCCGCCAATTTATTTGGTGGGTAATTTGTCTTTTCTGCTTCGCCTTGGTTGATACCGGTATCACCGACCAGATGCCCTTTGCCGAGGTCGGTAGAGCAATCGGATAAAATGAGTACAGCTGGCAGTAGCGCGGCAATGGAATACAGAATGCGGAACACAAACCAAAGAATACAGAATCGGAGGATCAGAATCCAGGATTCGGTACAACCGGAGATGGGGACAACCGATCCCGCCGCCCGCCCGCCGTAGCTATGCTTTGGCGCCCCTGGAATCGTACTCACGAACTCTGTGTAACAGGCCATCGCAGGCTCATCCTGGTCTGGGTTTCGGATTATCTAGCCTAAAATCTAAATTCTGACCTCTGGATTCTGTCTCCTAGCTCCTGTATTCTTCCAATATGACCTCATGGATCGGCACTTCCGGATTCCAATATCCCGAATGGCGAGGAACTTTTTATCCAGAAAAATTTCCGACAGCGAAAATGCTACCGTTCTACGCGGAACGATTTTCCACTAGCGAGATCAACTACACCTTCTATCGCATTCCGAATAGCAAGACGATTGAAACCTGGGATAGCTCGACTCCAGAGCATTTTCGATTCGGGCTTAAGGCGCCACAAAAGGTTACCCATGTCGCTAAGCTTAGAAATTGCGCAGAGCTCTTGGACGTTTTCCAGCGGGTTGTTTCCGGCCTGGGTTCGAAACTCGGACCTGTTTTGTTTCAGCTTCCGCCAAGCTTTAAGAAGGACGCCGCGCTTTTGGACGAGTTTCTTACTAACTTGCCCGCTGGAGTCCGTGCCGCTTTCGAGTTCCGTCATTCGTCCTGGTTCGATGACGAAGTTTTTGGTCACCTCCAGAAGCATAGCGCCGCTCTGTGCATCGCGGAAAGCAGCGATCTTGTTACCCCGAGCCTGGCAACCACTGATTTTGGTTATCTCCGTCTTCGACGCGAAGATTACGAGAAAGCGGACCTGGCTCGTTGGGCGAAATTCATCGAGGCACAAAAGGAACGTTGGAGTCACACCTTCGTCTATTTCAAACACGAAGAGAGTGGGATAGGCCCGCAGTTAGCGGCGCAACTGGCGAAGGAGCTAGAGGGAGTAAGTCATAGCCCGATAACCACCGACCGATTCACTTAGCAGCGATCGTGCTTGGTGTCTACGCCACCAATGTTCACGGCATCGATGTTCTCTTCATTCATGTCTAGCTTCCGTTTTTTTCTCCTCGTGCCATAGTCGTTTATGCGCGTCGTTGTCATTGGTGGAAGTGGACACATTGGAACCTACCTGATTCCCAGATTGGTGGCGACTGGGCACGAGGTGATCTCGGTCAGCCGCGGGGAACGTGAGCCGTATCGAGTGCACGGAGCGTGGAGATCTGCTCAACGAATAAAAATCGATCGCGAGAAAGATGAGAGATCGGGAACGTTCGGCCGACAGATCGCCGATTTGAGACCGGACGTGGTGATTGACCTGATCTGCTTTACCCCGGCGAGCGCTGAGCATTTGGTCGAAGCGCTTCGTGGCAAGATCCAGCATTTTCTTCATTGTGGTACTATTTGGGTTCACGGACCCAGCGTGGTTGTTCCCACTACCGAAGAACAACCGCGACGTCCATTCGGGGACTACGGAATACAGAAGGCGGCGATTGAAGAATATTTGTTGGCTGAAGCGCGCCGACACAGTTTCCCTGCTACTATTCTTCATCCCGGGCATATCGTGGGTCCTGGCTGGAACCCGCTGAATCCAGCCGGTCATTTTGATCCCACGGTTTTTGATCGTTTAGCCAAGGGGGAGGAGCTAACGTTGCCGAATCTCGGGCTGGAAACCGTGCATCACGTCCATGCGGATGATGTGGCTCAATCGTTTTATCAGGCGATGATCAATCGGAGCGTGTCGATTGGTGAAAATTTTCACGTTGTGTCCGCGGCGGCGCTCACGCTCCGCGGTTATGCTGAGTCAGTCGCGGGTTGGTTTGGCCGGAAAGCAGTTCTGCGTTTTCTGCCTTGGGAAGAGTGGAAGCAAACAACTACCGAAGAGAATGCATCAGCGACCTGGGATCATATCGCGCACAGTCCCAGCTGCAGTATCGCTAAAGCGCGCAGGCTACTCGAGTATTGTCCTCGCTACACATCGCTCGAAGCCGTCAAGGAATCGGTCGATTGGCTGATGAAGAAGGGGTAACCGTTACAGGTTGCAAGTTGCAGGTCCCCTAGCTTGGGTGTTCTGGGTGCGCTATATTAAAATCGTCATGGATGACGATCATCGAACCTATCGGCGCCAATTTTTGGCGAGCACCTTTAAGGCCGGAGCGATTCTCGCTTTTGGTTGGACCGCTTTGGCCAAGCGCGGCTTATCGGAAGGAAAGGATATGAAACAGCCAGATACTGCTATCTTCAAGGACGACGGTACAATTCCCAACAACCGATACCCGGCCCTTTTATACCGGGGCGTCATCAATGTCGGACGCACTGATCCGGCGACTCAGGTCGAGGAACAATTTGGGGCAAATAACTGGACCAATTCCTGGCGCAACGGCATTTATCCATTTCACCATTATCACAGCACCAGTCACGAGGTCTTGGGTATCTATCGAGGCTCCGCGACGGTGCGATTAGGAGGCGAGCAAGGACGTGATTTTACCGTGCGGGCTGGCGATGTGATTGTGATTCCGGCAGGAGTCGGGCACAAAAATCTCGGGGCCAGCGATGATTTTGGAGTTGTGGGCGCTTATCCGGATGGACGCCAGTGGGATTTGCTGACCGGCAAGCCCGGCGAGCGGCCAAAGGCGGATCAAAACATTGCGGCCTTACCTTTACCGGATAATGACCCGATCGATGGTCCCGATGGACCATTACGAAAGATATGGCCTAGCTATTCGGCCGTCGGCCGAATGGCGGACGACAAGTGACACATTGCTTTCCGGGTTATGGGCAATTTGTTATCTGAGCTATGACCGTTGATGATTTTCGTCGGCTTGCTTTGGCGCTTCCCGAGGCGACGGAAGCGGCTCACATGGCGCATCCCGATTTTCGGGTACGGAACAAAATCTTCGCCACTTTGTGGCCCAAAGAAGGCCGTGGCGTCGTAATGCTCACACCTCAACAACAAAGGGTTGTGGTCGAATTGAAACCTGCAGTATTCGCGCCGGTGCCGGGTGGTTGGGGAAGACGTGGATCGACTAACGTTAGTCTGAGAGCCGCGGACGAGATGAGTTTAACCAGTGTCCTGCTCATGGCTTGGCGCAATAAGGCGCCGGCGAGTAGTACGAAGTGAGCAATAAGCAATGAGAGGTCGGCAGCAAGCTGCTAACTATTCACTACGTACTACTGACTCCTTATTACCCGCGGTTCATGCCGCGTGCGTCCGGAAATAGCTGATTTTCCACTTTCCTTCTCCGACGGAAACGAGGCGCACTTCAAACGGCGTGCCGACGGTAAATTCCAGACTGAGTAGATTCGGATCGAGCTTTCGCCCCGCTAGCCAGCGCCGTAGGCGGTTCCCGTACGTTTGAAAACCGCCTCGTTCGCCTACCCACTGGATTGGAGGATGGGCCGCGAATACGGTTTGATCGATTCGGTTCTTGGTCCTGGTTTCGAATGCTTCGAAAGTCGCACCGGATAAGTCGTCCTGCGTAGTGAGCGCGTATGCGTCCCGCAGATTGCCGGATTCGATCAGTGAGATAAATCGCCGCGAAGTCTCTACCGCCTCGAGCGGGATGTATCGTTGGTGCAAACCCCAAAATGCGATCGTCCCCGCTGCGATGACAACAGTCAATAGTAGCAACAAAAGCAAAGTCTTAGAATGAGAAGACATGAGAACAAAATACTGGAACGAGGAGTGTTGGCTGACTACTCCAACTAAACGGAGAAACCGCTCACGGGAAACCGTCAATAGCTAACCGTTTATCGGATCGATAACACGAAATCGCTCTGAGCCGTCAAGGGCTCCTTTCACCCCGGTTCTTAGCCAGGTTTCATCCTTTTCATTCCGAGATAGGACAGTTGAGTCAGGATTTCCCTGGATGGTCAATGGGATGGGAAGAAAATCTCCCGCCACGAGAAGTTCTCCAGACTCGGAGTCCTTTGAACCGCCCAGAACGCCATCGTCCGGTTTGGTTGGCGGGAGCTCGAGTTTGTATCGGACATCGTCAAAAAAGCTGCCAATCCAATGCTCCTCGGCGCGTGATTGGAACTCCTTTAATGTGCAACTCGCTAGCGGCGTTTCTCGTCCAAATAGCAGTTCGATGTTACCGTGTTGGCGAATTGCGGAGAAAAACTCAACATCTTCGGACGTCAGTGGAGCGTCTAACACAAATACTTTCTGCAGCGGTGAAGTACTGGAGCGAAGGTATCGATTCAGGAACTCTGCCTTGGCTGCCACCCTATTCGGCTTAAATTTGTCCACCTGTCGGCGCCGGCCAGTTGGAGTGAGCAGCCCTCTTTTCAGCGGAATTACGCTGGTGAGCCCAGCAGCCAGATTTGCCAACAGATGCAACGGGTTTCCGCAAAGATCGATTTCGCCGGCTTTCATCCGTAAGATCGAGACCAAACGCTGAGTTGTCCGAGCCAGTGTCTCTTGATTCCAGGCCCAAGCGCGAAACGTACCGGGCGATTCCCTTCGTAGTTCGATCCAGGCGATCTGATCCCGATTCAATTGGATTGGCTGACCAAATCTTCCCAGCCGAAGCCAGCGACTCTCGAACCGAAAGGCATGAACAAAAAGCCGCATCGGAATCAAACGCAATTGCTGGTGGAAATGCTGAGTCAACCAGCGCGACTGAGAAAGGACACAGGCTTGCGGTCGAACGTTTTTGACCCATTCGGTGAGAAATGAGCTGCCTAGCGCTTTCCGGCAAATAACTGGGATGGCGCCAATCTGCAGCAGGGCCAGTGCAAAGAGATAGAACTCTTGGCTTGGATCTAGCGCCAAAAGAACTTGGTGGCCCGACTCGACTCCTTCTTCCCGCAATCTGAGTGCGAGAAAATCGACCGAACGATTGAATGCTACGAAGCTTACCACCCGGTCGCCGCGCACGGTTCTATCTACTATCGCCGGCACTCCGGGCTGCAGCTCTGCTCGATGACGGAGATTCTGAACGAGATTCATGCGCGCGAATTAATAAACCGATCTAGCCAGCAAATGTCGCACGCAATATTGGGTTCAAGCGCTTATTGCAGCCTAGATACCTTAAATCTGACGCCGAGCGTCCAATTTTACCCTCTTTTTTCAGACGTTTGATAGACCGACCGTTCCAAACTCCCCTCGCGGGCTAGCGAAAACGAATGCTGCAACTTCGGCTGAGGGTCACCTGGGGCGGGACAACTTGAATGCCGATCTTCTTTTCGAATGGTTTTTGCTGGTGGTGATCAGGCAGACCCCAACACGGTTCGACACAGATGAATGGATGGAGATCACTCCAGATCGTAAAGAAGGGCGCTTCTGCCAGATCGATTTGAATCTCGTGATTTGAACCATAATCATGCAGGCGGACGACAGATTCCTCCCAATCCAACGGCTCGATGAGAAAGGAACCGGGAAGCTCGAAGGGCTTGAACGGCATGGGACCGCCTTCGAAAGTGAAGTCCACGGTTTCGCCACTCAGAAAATTCTCCGGAGCGATGTGCCGGCGATACCTTCCTGGTGGAAGCAGGACACGGGCGTTCTCGACCGAGCTCACCGCGAACCCAGGATGGAGGCCAAAACTAAGATGCGCTGGCCGATCCGGCTCCAAGTTCGCGAACGAGAACCGAACCTCGAGGCAGTCCGCCGTCAAACAGTAATCCAGCGAAAAATCCACCTTCCTGGGATACTCTGATTTTTCAATGCGATCGCTAGGCAAATGAAAGTGTACCGTTGCGCCGCGATCATTCAGAATAACTTCTGGATCGGAGAACAGCTTGGTTCGAAGGAAACTATGATTTCCACCGCGAATCTCCTCGCCCTCGTATAAGGAACGCTCTCCGAGCAGACGGTGGATATAGTATCCCATCACGGTGGCGTGATTTTTCCAACCATCCGGCGGAGCCGAAAAATCG
>Ga0137401_10000258_pt1 | contig 19403 bp, 17 predicted proteins | sample CZOMad1_1_16fung_FD_108286 | JGI IMG/M metagenome (GOLD analysis project Ga0137401, IMG submission 108286) | Vadose zone soil fungal communities from Angelo Coast Range Reserve, California, USA - CZOMad1_1_16fungal (Illumina Assembly) | ecosystem: Environmental > Terrestrial > Soil > Vadose...
CAGTCTGTGAGTTTCGAACAGATTTGACTAGGGTATTTGAATCCTGCCCACTTATGGCCAAGTATGCAAACCAATTGAAAGAGGCTGCCGCAGGTCAAGCTACGGATGCAGCCGGTGATCAGAGACCGCGTTCGTTCTTATGGTCCTTTCGCTCAGAGTCGAGCGTAACCAGGTTAAGAGAAGCATTTGAGACGCGAGATTATCATGCGCCTTCTTATGAATACGTTAACGGAATACTTCAAGCCATTTCACAGACACGGGCTAGCGGGACAATATCAGAGTCACTCCTCGATTTAGCTTTCATTATCTGTGCTGAACCCGAGATTAATTCTGCAACGGTATTATCTCATTATCTTACTGATCTAGTATCGGCCGCTCTCATGGAGATCGAAACCTGCGATGACGATCAATTGATAACTTTTATTATGTTCATGTTTCATCTAACAACTCAGTTGCGTCAAAAGCTTTCTTCAAACGAACAAGAAAGCGAGAGACGCTGGCCTTGGGACGCCCTATTCAAGCGAGACACAATTTCCATTCAAACCCTTAGCCAGGTTATTGCCCTGCTACTTTCAGAGGGGCTAAAAGATCGCGGCGATCAAGAATCCGCAAGAATGCTGGTCACTACCGAATGGCTCGATAGGCTGAATCAAATAATTCATGAACCAACGCGTGCCCAAGCTGATCTTGCCAAGGCCGTCGCGTCCCTTTATCTGCGAGAAGCAATTCCTTCGCTGCGTGGCGCGAGGTTTTCTGCTAACAAGAGTTTTGCTCCCGATGACGCGCGGGCTCTTTATCACCTTGCCGATCAGACAGCGCATGAGTTTTGGTGGCATTCATCTACCACAACGAAGGGATATATTGATTCTGTAATCGATGAACTAGGTCGGGCACAACAACCAACCATGAGCGCGCTATTCGGCTCGATTAGCCCGCTATTTCAGGCTTTCGGAAACCTTTGCGAACTTCAACAAGAACTCAGCGATATTGAAGAATTGTCGCGTCTCACTTGGCGTGAACACCCAGGCGGCAACCTCTTCTGGAGTGCAGCACCGCTTAGCGATGCGTTGATCGAGTTTATTCAAAGACTCGTTCAAATCGGTGAAACGCTCGAAACGGGGCAGATGACCCGTCAACACGTGCTGGAAGAATCCATCGTCATCAAGAAAGAGTGGGATGAGCTCCGCAAGCTTTTAGATCCAGCTTTCAATTCAATATTTCCTGAACTATATAAAGTCGCTTATTCAGCTTGGAAAGAATTTGGGACGATTTCAGGCTTACCAGCATCAGTGAGACGAGGCATCAACGTTAAGCCTCCGCTGACGAACGACGCGAGAGGTTTCATTCCTCAAATTCTCCTTCGTCGTTTCCTGACAATTGCTTTCGAGAATTTAAGGACCGCCGCGTTTAAAGAGTGGTACCGTCAGCAACTCTCTAACGAAGCTGAAGCGTCTTTGGAAATCGAACAGCGCATTATTCAGGATGTTGAAACACTGTGCATTAGAGTCGTTGACAACGGTCGCCGTCACCCCTCCACAGTGCGGTCGTCCGGGCACGGAACGGGCTTAAATGACGTCGAGCGCATGGCGCGATTCTACAATGCACAGTTGCTACGACCACATGTGCATCCTGAAGATCCCAATCGGACAATCGTCGAGCTAAGAGTTTTGCAGCGCGTCAATATAACAGAAGATGCCTCGGTATGACTGTCCTTTCAGGAGTAACAAATCATGACTAAGAAGTCGACGAAATTACGAATCGCGTTGATTGATCACGAAAAGCGGAAGGTCGAGCGAATCGCGAAAAACATCGGAGAGCAGGACTACGGCAAAATTAACACGCGAAAGTTAGCAGAGGTCTGCGAGATGATCCCAATCACGCTCAATATCAAGAATGCCACGCGTGAGAGGTTGCTCGAAATGGTTATCGAAAGACTACGGCCTACTACTAGTGCCGAGTTTCCCGATATGGTTTTCGTTGATATCAACCTTGGCCCACCTAGTTCAACTGGCGAGGATCGCGCGGCGAACAGAGGAATCAATCTCGCGCTGGATCTGAGGCGTGCCTTGCCCCACACTCCCGTAGGACTGTATACCGGCTTTCATCTCAGCAGCCTCGATAAGGTAAGAATCTCGATGATGTCCTTTGCTGCCATTTTGGAAAACATTAGCGATCTCGCAGAAGGACAAGAGGACGTGATGCTAACAGGTGATCAATGGCTTGAGGTGTTCGAAGAGATATTGAAGATAGCTGGAGAACAGGCCTCGCAACTACCGTCGTTCCTGAACTTCTCTGGCGGGCCCGAGCCGCTATGGGCTGTGGGAAATCCTCTAAGCCGATCATTAGGGCTTCTTCGGGCGGCACCTAAATTGGTTGCACATACATTGGCACACCTGCCTAACAAGCCCGAGATTGAAATGACGCAACTTTCTGGCGGGTTTTCAGGTTCGTTTCTAATAAGGGCGGATGTGTCAGGAGGGGATGCCGCCTTTGTTGTGAAGATAGATGAAGACCCCAGTAAACTTTCCAAGGAACTGAAGGGATACCAGATAATTGAATCCCGGGTCCGGCAGAAGTATTACCTTCCGGTCTCAGGTTCCTATAGAGAAGAGCCATTCAAGCTCAGCGATAATTGGTGGGGAGCGTTTGCGATGGCTTATGAGTTTGACGCTAAGCCTCTCATCGAGCAGTCCCTTTCGGGAACCGAACTCTGTGAGCTTTATAGGGCGTTGTGGGATGAATGCCTCTTCAGTCTATACGGCGATACTCAGAGTATGCCGACCGTAGTTGGAGAGTTTCTGCCGCAAGAGTTTGTAGAAATAGCTAAAAAAGGATGGAATTCACTTTCTAGATATAAGGAGAAATACAAGGTTATCGACCCTCACGGAATCGATGCGATAAACGAGATGATCGATCAACTTGGGCGAATTGACGGTACCGACATCCTAAAGAAGTCCATCAATGTCCCTTGGGTCGAGCATGTTCATGGTGATCTCAACTGCCGGAACATACTCTATGAAAAGGACAAACGCTTGTTCCGGGTTCTCGATTTTCCGCATGTGGGCCCACCTAATTGTTTAGCTATCGATTTTGCAAAAGCGGAAGCCGAATTGGTATTGCTGATGTTAGATTGGTCCTCGGGTGATGACTGCGATTTTCAACGACTAAAAGCCTGGAAGGATCTAACTACTCAATTGAGTTCGGAGTTTGTTCTACCGTCACGTAACTTTGGTGATGCAGAGCTTGACCGCACATTTGAGGCAATAAGTGAAATCCGTAAGATGTTCAGGGACCGAGCAAACAGTAACGGCGAAGTCGAGCTGTCATATCGCCTATGTCTGTTCTCACGGATTATGAAATATCTAAACTACTCAGATTTAACTATCGCCAAGCGCTATCTTGCATTCGTTTGGGCGGCACAACTGTCGAGCGTTCTGGACGCAGCCGGAACTCTACCCTAGCACGGGTCACTCTTCTGTATAAGCAAGCGTGGGTAGCCGCAGAATTCCGCTGGTTCATCGTGTGGTCGTCCTAATTAACGTGTAATGTTCGGTGGACTGTCGATCACTTACGACGAGACAAGAGTCCGGCAACGATTTCGTCGCCCCTCTCTTCGACTTGAGTTGTGATCTTTTTCCAGGCAGCGGCGGTGGGCTTTTCCCCACCGAGCGGCAGCTTGAATCCATGCCCCACAAGGTAACGCAGCCGAGCGATTTCACCGTAAAGTATCCGCTCATTCCGTGCCAGGCCAGAGCCTTCCTGCAAGGCGGCAACCAAGATTTTGCGACACCATGTATTCGGGTCCAGTCCAGCTTCGCTGGCTAATTTCTCGACTTGTTCGTATTCCTCCCGGCTCACGCGAAACGCCACGTTTCGGGTTCTCACCGTCTTCTTCTCAGCCATCAGATTCCTTCCTTCCGCACCTGAAAAATCACCAGAGTTTTCGTTAGCAACTCTGCTCACGTTTGTGATCAAGTCCTAACGATTGTAAACGAGAAACTCTAACTACGGCAGAGACTAGTGTTAACAGAACGAGGCGGTTGCTTACAAACGTGAGCAACGCAGCCCGCTTCGAGCGGGGTGACGTGTCCAAATTTTTCAGGTGCGCAGCACCTTCGTACCTTTTTTTCGAAGGCGAGGAATTCACTCAAACTTGTGCTGACATAGTTGGCTGACTTCCGAGATTGGGTCGAAGGGCTTCACTTCTCTGCGTGAGGTTCCCACTCGGGGTCCGGCTCGAACTCGAATAACTGCCGGGGCGTCACTTTCAACGCCATGCACAATCGGTTGATCGCTTCGACTCCAATTTGCCTTGGTTCGCTATTCCAGTAGAGATGACACTGCGCATAGTTCAAGCCGGTCGCCTTCATCAATTGGTACGGATTCTGGATACCCTTCTTCTCCGCAATTTCCCTAATTCTGAGCCTGACCACAGTCCTGCCTCTCTCAACCGAAAGAAGTCAGCGGAATGAGCGTTTTCCGCTTGACGCACTATCAAGGCCTTGATATACTCAGCGGGCTTGGAGCGTTCAGGCACAAAGCCTGAAGCCTCCGAGCACTGAACTAAGTCCCAAGCCTCGGGCGCACAAGGCTCACCTCAGCCTAAGGCAGGAGTCCGAGCGGTCGGGTTAGTCTGCCTGGCTGACAAAGGCTGCGATGCCACACCCTAAACCAGCGGCGAGTATACCAGAGAGCGAAGAAGGGGATAATGATGCTCGGCTGACGGAGAACTGGTCGGATGCTTTCGAGCCGGCTTTCTGTAAAGACTCCGCCGGTGCCGACTCTTTGGCGCATCTGCTGTTCTCGCTTAGAGAAACCGTTCAGACGGGCTCAGCCGGGGTTAGCCAGGCTCTTGATGTGTTGTCCGTGGGTATTCGAACCATTTACCCATATACCGAAGAATACAAACTGAGCTTGCGCTTATATCAGCTTTACTTGACGGGCCATTTGAAGCCTGAGAATGAACCTCGGCAATTACTAGAGGGCGCGATCGAGCGGGGAATGATCGAAATCAAGCGCGCGATTGCGTTAGAGCAAAAGCGAAAGAAGCGCGGAACAAAAAAGCGACGCTGATTGCTTTTTCAAATTGGCTAAGAACAAAGGCAGCGCGAGTATCACGATACTCGCGCTGCGTGCGTTGTCATCTCCCTTTGAAACGGCTATGGGGCAATTTGTTCGTTCGCATCTGTGAGGCCCGCTCGTATGATCTGATCTGCCGCGCGAAAGATCTTCTGAGCGCTCTTTTCTGGAATTGCGTTCGCGTCGTAACCAATGCCTTGATAGAGCCAGTTCTGCAAATACCCGCGACAGTAATCCGCTCCTTCCAGACCCAACGCTTCACAGCATAGAAGGGCGACCGCTTCTGCCTCTACTTCTCGCAAGTTCCTCGGAGTCTTTTCGGTGTCGGCGAAGTCGGATTCGAGAGTGTGGCCGATGGTGACGTGCGCCATCTCATGGAATAGCGTCTTGTGCGGAAGTTGGGCCATAGGATTGATCGCGATGCTGCGCTTGCGGGCGAAGCCTTGACAATTCCCGTCGATACTGTCGAACGGAATCATTTCGATGTCGAGCGCCGCCAACGCTCGCTTTGCGTCCCAGTCTGGCGTTGCTTGAGGCTGAAGGTCTTCGCCTTCCGTTTGCGCCAACACGAACCATCGCGCCTTGTAGACAAAGGTGGTGAATGTGCCCTTGCCGTCTGCTCGCTCGTCGTCCTTCTCGTCGCGACGCTTGCACGTGATCGGCATGCACAGGGTTAATGCTCGCTCGCCATGCTTCACGTGCCTTCCAAGGTCTTTCCACTTTGGAAACGTGTTGATTGGCCCAGGCTGCAACCCGCGCATCTGACATTGCACCAGTGCGAGCAATTGGTTTCCGAGCGAATACTGATGAAACGCGCTATACGCTTTCATAATCAGGCCGGGCTTGTTCACGGCTTCAACAAGTAACGCTGACCACTTCGGAAGGTCTGCTGATTGTCTTTGCTGTCTCTCCATTGTCGTGTCTCCTTCTTTTGGTTTTGTGCTTTTGAAAGGGTGTTTCCCCCTCGTAGCGACTGAAGGAACACGACTGAGCGCCCACTCCGCGCACCGCAGGGCGGAACGCAGAGGAGCACTCGAAGCGCAGCGTGGAGTTGTGCGGATGGGCTGTCGTGAGAGGATTGAGCGCAGAGGGGAATGACGTTGCGTTTCAGGGCTTCAAGCCAATTGAGTTTAAGCGCACACGCAGAATTGGCTGGGCTGGTCTCGCTCTGGTCTAGGCGTGTTTTCCGGGCCGTGTTGAAAATGCGAAACTATGACCATGTTTAATTTTGCTCCTTTAACCGAAGAGCAACTCATTGAGGAAGCTCGGCTGTTAAGCCGATATCACGCTTGGCGCAGTAAAGAAGCGTTAAGTATTTTTGTGGGAATGCGAAAGGAACTATGCGACGCGTTCGTTAGCTTAGATATCGTCGTATTAAGGCCTATCTGCTTGAATTGTAGATATCGACTCATTGGCCAGGAGTGGCCCGATGCTCCTCATCCCGAAATCGTTCGCATTTGGCCAGAGCTCGCTAACGGTCGGTTACGACTATATGAGGCCGCCGGTCAATCAGTCGAGTTCTGGCCAGCAGATGAGGGTGAGGCCGAGTTCCATTCAATAGACTGTCATCTTTGCCGAGCTGGGATTAACGAACCTGGTGACGACTATGAGTCAATTCCTGTAGTGCCTACGCCTTTTAGCGAGTATTTTGGTTTGGAAGAAGAGGGTCCTAAACGGGGGCGCGGCGAAGTTCTTAGACGAGAGCTTGCCGAAATGTATGGTCATTCTTGTTTCCAGTGTAAACAGAAGCTCACTTTAGCGGATGTGACTTTGGATCATATCGTGGCTCGCGCTCACGGCGGCGAAGCGGTGCCCTTGAACTTGCAAGTGCTCTGCGAGTCGTGCAATCAGAAGAAGAAGGATCTTGCGGTCGTAACTATGGAACTTGCGCTCGATTTTCCGTTACGACCTGCTCCAAGCGATAGCTATGAAGGTTTGATTTGGTGATTTCAAGTGGCTTTAGCAACTGAGTCAACGTGTCCTTGCTGGGATGTTGGTTCCGAAGCTGTGCTCTCGACTGGCGACGGATCAATAGGGCCTTGTGTGGCGACGTGCATAACTAGCGAGCCCAAGAATTGATCGACATATTTTTCTGCCTCTTCTGCAAGCCGCACTGTTAACATGCGAATTCTCCGCCGAGTACGAAACGCACACAGGTAACTAATCTTTCGAGCCACATCAACTATGTCGTCTTCCATGTTGGCTAACATACGGTGTTGTCCATAACTCTTTACGAAGTTGCTCAAGTAAGCCACTGCATTCATCGTGCTTGGCATTTTGGCTTTTTCGCCTTCAAGTGCTGCTGCCTTTTCTATGAAAGTATCTACAGTTTCATCTAAATCAGTCTGTGGTCGTCCACTCAATTGATATGCAAGGAGAGGATCGACTTTGGCTAGCTGATTCACGGATTCTTGGTAGCGGTCTTTTATCTTGTCAGGCGCCGCCAACTTGATTTGTTTTAGGAGTAAGATTAGTGGTGTCAGTGAAACGTCAAACATTGCCTTCACTTGGTCTTGTTGAGCGCCGCGCTTCAACAATGCCTGCTGAAACTTTTGGACTAGCATGGGCACAAGAGTTTCCACATCCGCCCGCTTCATCTCGACCCACAGATCTAACTGATTGAATAAGACTTGCTTGAGGACTCGCTTGTCTTCGCGGGTAGCGCGCAAGTAATCACCAAGCTGGCCCATGAAGAAGCCAAGTATGATACCGCCGAATGCCGTAAGTAACGCGATATAAGTCTGGAATGTCATAACCCTCGAGTATGTATCTATGAACAATCTGCGACAATGCGTCTACAACCTTTTCTCGATGGCGCAATTACGAAACATTAGCCAGCTTACGGTACAGTGCGCCCTACGATCCTTCGAAAGTTATCACTGATTGTTTTTGCTAGGTCGTTTGTGTTGGTCCCAAATAGTTTAGCTAATTCAGATATGATTAATGGGACATCGGTCGGGCGAGCGGCTTTTCCATTAAGCTTCACGAATGGACCGTCCGACTCAGTGAGTAACTTATCGCGAGGAATAATTTCCAGCAATTTCTGCCCTTTCTCGCTCTTTAGCATGGCACTGTTTACAGAGAAATAAAATCCTGCGCTGATTGCTTCTAGGAGTTCCTTTTTTGAGCCAGAAAACCAATGAAGGATTACGGTGCACGGATAAGAATTGCCAATTAGCTTTACGACTCTGCCGGCGGCACGACGACTGTGAATCGTTAGAATCTTCTCTGGTGACTCGGCGCAACGATCGAGAATTGTTGCGAAAATCCTTTCCTGTAACAACCGCTCATTTGGGTCATTAGTCGAAAAGTCCAATCCAATTTCACCAACGTATCTGGTCTCGCCGAACATCTCGAGCATCAACTGGATCTCATGGTGACGTGTTCCTACAAGCTGAGGATGCAATCCAAGTGCAGCTCGAATGAATTTATGACTGTTTGTAAGCGAGAAACACTGACGGAAAACCGAGGGGGCATTAGTGACAGCTATTGTGTAAATTCCTGCCTGCTCGGTCTCCTCAAGTAATTTGAGGTAATCAGGATATAGATCAACATGACAATGGGTATCGACAAACGACATAGACGGACGACTCACCGGTAACGAGCCAAAAACCTTCGGACTTCGTCCAGCCCTCGGCTGAAGACTCCCAGATACTTGCTAAGTTCGTCATCTGAAGCGGGGAGCGGACCGGCAACTAATAGGTTTCCAATACGTGGCGGTCTCGTGAGATACCTGTTAAGAGCTAATCTCATAGCTCGAATATCCGAGCCTCGCTGACCCTTCAACGGCTGGCTGAGATCGACAAATGCATATTCGGTTGGATCTCTCTTAACGGAAGCTCTAATAGCAGATCTACGGATAATACAGGGTATACAGTAACCGCAATGAATGTTCGGATTTCTCGCCGTAAAGCGATTCGCACTTGGATGCGAACAGGACATTGTCGCCTTCAGCCCGGCTCTGATTACGCTTTGATTCCTACAGTTGGAAACCATTTCACCCTTGGTTTGAAAGCGGTACGGCAGAGTTGGTTCTACGTCAATTTGCAATTCACCCAATAGCTTGCGTACCAGCGTAACGACATATGGATGCGTGGTTCGAGTCGTGTAGCTTCCAAGTCGTGATTCCGTTAGCGGCACGTTCAAAGAGATCAATCCGTTTTCGGGAACCACCAAACGATCTGCAGACACCGCACTAGCGACAGCCACGCCAAGTCCGAAGAACATAATCGATCGACCACGTGTTGAAGTCTCTGAAACGTGTTGCTGACCTTTAGGAGGAGAAACCCAAAACTGAAGAAACGGTGTTAGATCTTCTGAGTAAACAGTTCGTAGCGCCGCTAAAGATAAGCCTTGGGATCTGCTTGTGGCTCCGCCGCCAGCGCTATGGTGTCCAACCAGGGCTATTGAACCCAGAGTTTCTATCGCATCAACCGCTCCAATGAACGAATCAAGTCCGCCTGAGAATAGACAGACCGTGTTCGTCTTAAGCTCAATTGGTTTCCGTCGCTTTTTAGGGTGAAAGCCGTAAGATTTTGGAGCCTTTCTAACCTTAACTGTCCAATGATCTCCTGTGAGAAATGACAGAAGATCTTCCAAAGTTTTGGAAGCTTCCGACCACGGACTGACATCACGAACCGACAAGTAAAGACGGATATCACGTGTCCAATTCTCGAAGGCCCCGCTTCGAGGTATGCGTACATCGGCTGTATATGCCGCGATCGCGGCGTTCAACAAATCATGAGGATTCGGCGACAAAGACAATGAATGATTCGAAAGAGTGTCTGACACGGACGATTGTATGGTCTCTCCATGTCCAGGGATCTCAAAAGGCACAATTAGCGCATCATCGCCTTTTCTTAGGCGGGGCGTGAATTTGTCTGATGTGCCAGCCAGAGATACGACGTGCCAGGTCATTGTACGACTCCTAACAACGAGTACGCTCTTTCGTAGATTGATCTAACAAAACCCTTCCCTTCGTCGCCTTGCCAGTCGAGGGTCAGTACATCTATGGCACTCAAATCAAATCTAACCTCACCTTCGACGAACTCTTTACCTTGATCGGTGAGAGCGTTGGCGTCCGCTTCCGAGAGCGTACCTCGTTCAATACAGTTAGCCATCTCCATAAGAAATCTCTCATAGACATAGTTAGTCACATAAAGACAGATGATCTCTTTCATACCTTCGACATCAAGGCCGTTAAGCGCTTCAAGTCCGTTTTCTTGAACGTTGAAACGATCGAACATTTCAAATGTGGTATCTATCAGTGCCTTTCGCGCGGCGGCATCTTCAAGAAGAGCACCCGCTGGCGCAAGAAGATCGATGAAAGAAGCAAGCACAAACTCCGCATCACGTCCGACAAAGTCGCCCAATCCAAGCCTGTTCGCAGCGCCAGTAATGCCATCGCGGATTACGTCTGCTAAGAACCCTCCAAAAGCTCCTGTGACTGCACGCCCGGAGGACGCACCATGGGCTGCGGTGCGACTTCCGCCTCGCGCCCCTACATACTTACGAAATGCGGGCGCGAATGACCCCGCTGTCGTTCCGCGTGCCAAACGGCTTAGGGCTCCTTTAGCGCTACTCCAAGATGCTGGAACTGAAGGAGGAATCGGAGTGGGTTGTGACGGGATCGAATCTGTGCCGTTATCGGAAGAGTTGTCGTCGGTTACAGGCTTATCTCCTCCGGGTAGCGGAAGACTATCAAAGGGTGGTAACGGGTCCGCCCAAGGTGGCAAGAGAGGACTATTGTCTGTAGGTCCACTTGAAGAGCTTGAAGTACCCATAGCTTTGTACTTTAACGGTAAACAAATCGATCATCTAGCACTAGACTGAGAACGTAAAACTGCTGCACTTGCCTTCGCGAGAAGTTGGTTATTTGATTTCGCCCACCTCTGCAGTAGGGCATCAGCAGCAGCCGCGCTGGATGTATTGCGAGTCGCAGTATATATCGCTCTGGGAGTCGCGGCGATAATTTTTGTATCCGGCAAAGAGCCAAACAACGCCACGAGTTGGGGTACTAGCTCTGTGCGATGTTCCATCAGCTTGAATATGACGGCATGAGGCGACCTGTTATCAAACGTCTCCGCTTGGCGAAGTCGACGTGCCAAACTCTCAAAGAGTGCTGTAGCATCCGGCGCACTTAAAGACTCCGCGCCCCTCAGCCCTATGGTACGAGTAGCTTCGTGCGCATCCAAGAGTTTCTTCAATATCTCATTCGCCGCCGGACTTAACCTTGTTTGCGTATCATCAAAAACCCCCGCTCTGTCGTGGGCGATGTAGAAATAAGGTCGCAGATCGATTGCTTGCAGAGTCGGTTCAGACGCGATCCACTCTTGCATCCACGAATCGGCAAACCAAGATTGAATATCTGGGGGCAACTCAATGTTTTCTCGAGTTGCGGATGTGATTATTGCCTTCCCGCGCCGTTTTTTCGCACTCAACTTTCCATGATCTTCAGCTCCCTCCAAATCAATCTCGCCGTCGTCTGGTGCATTGGCCATAGGTTGTCTTAAAAAATCTTCAGCCCGTGCCAGTTCGATTGGATGACCTGTCTGAGATGCCTGTAACGCCGCGAGCTGTTTAAAAAACTCGGGCTTTAGATACTCAAGCAGCATTAGCTTTGACAGTGCTCGGCGCTGCAAGTTGAGACCCCGATCTTCGCTCATTGACATTCGCAAGAGGAGAGTATTCAAGAAGCGCTTCGTGCGTCTCGGATTTCCTCCTAAGCCCGGAGTGAGGACTGACGCGATTTGAGCTGTAAGATCCAAATCTAGCTCTAGACCGGTCGGTACTGGATTATTTCCAAGCAAGTTCCGACAGACCTCGATGTTATAAGACAGGTCGGATACCGCGTTAGGCCGAAACTGCGCCACATGTTCGCAAACCTTCCTAAAATCAGCTTCACCAAGCGTGAGCTTTGCAAAGAGGATGTTGATATAAGACTCGATTTCTGCACCTCCGAGTGGAGGTAATCTAATCGGAAACTGAATTAGCTTCTCCAAGTAATCCCTACCAATCTCGGTATCAGTGCCAGGCAACTCGGGAAACTGCTTTCTTACTGCGTATTGAATCAAACGCTCGTCTGCCCCAATCACGAATGCCGTTCCCTCAACAAACAGAAACAGTTTTATCGCTTCCAATGTACCTATGATGTTGTCGGGGTCACATCGATCCAAATCATCTATAAACACAACGAGTCGTTTGATGCCCGCCTGCTTCAAGAGTTCCGCGAAATCTCTTCTAAAATCGCGTATGTCGCGCCGCACCTCCTCAGGAGTGTCAGCGGACTCCTTGATCAGTTTCTCAATTTCATTCGCATCTATTTCTTTATCTTTGAACTTATCCGCTATGGCCGCTGGCAGCATTGACAATCGTGTCACCAGTTCAGCGCCGAGATTCGCCATGGCAATCTTTGGAGCCCCAATCGCAGCTGGCAAAGCGTAGCGCCCGGCGATTCCGACAACTTGTAACCAATTTACTCGCCTCATCAGCTTTTGCAATAGACCGCCAGTTTTTTTGAACACGCTCTCGTCTTTCTTTACCCGTTCTTCAATCGCGTCCAAAATCGCACCCATCAGAGCTGTTTTCGCGTCGTTGTAATCCTCAAACAACCACCCACTGAAAGTCAGAGACATCGTTGAAGCATCGTCAGCGATCTCTTTCTCGATCATCTTTATCAGACTTGATTTTCCGGTTCCCCAATCTCCGAAGATTCCAATAGTGGTTGGCAGGAGATCGTCGTTGCGAATCAATCGGACAACTGAAGTCACAAGGTAACGATAGCGTAGAAGATCAATGTCGGTTTCGTTGTCTGACCACATATCTAAATCATTACAAACAGCCAGCGGAAGACAAATCGCGGAACACTAAATTATAAAGCAGATTATGAACATCTACGATGAGGATCAGCTAGCGGACTCGTCGGAAGGATTACCCGAAATCAACCTGTCGCTCATTCCGCGCCACAACTCTTCCAATATAACCGAAGCAACCTCAGAATCTCCGTGATAGTTCGCGTCGTTTCGAACCATTGCCAACACGAGCGGTCCAGCTTCCCCTTCCTCCGCCTGCTTCAGTAAGACTCGCTCGACCACAAGCCGGCTATTCTCGGTCAACAGTACGCCAACATCGCGCCCCAACACTCGCGCGCTAGCTTTGTCATAGTCAAACTCTTGATTGAGTAGATCGAAGCAGTCTCCTTGCTCGCTGTAAACACGATCTTGATTACCGGCATCCAGATAGTGCTTCATGATGAGACCAAGGTCTTGGGCATCGCGCTCAAAGCGGCGATCGTCCCATGCAATGATCTTCATTAGAGCGAGGCCAGCCAGCGAGGCCACTTTCACGACAAGATCGTCAGGAAGTTGAACGTCGATTGAATTATCAAATGCCTCACGAAATCCGACCGTGCTCATCACTATGGAGAAATCTGGAGGCCAGGCGATCTGTCCGCTGGGTTTCTCCAAATCGCCGAACGGAACCAGATCGATGAGGAAGCCACTTTCGTGAACTAACCGCTGCCTCATTGTCTTGTGTGACTGAAACTTCCTGCTGGCAATCAAGGCGTCTCGGAGCGCGGTGAATTCATCCCAGCTTTCGACGACAATCCCAAAATCGATGTCATTCGTTGCTCGATGCGCGGGTAAATCGTAGGCGTACTGCAATAGCAGATCTCTCGCTTGCGCACCGACGATGAACAAGCGGAGTCCCTGACCCTCTGCGGCATGCACGACTTCGCGAATGATGTTTACTTGTTCTGCCGGAAGCTTATTCGACAAGTCGAGCGATATATCGTTCATAGATGATTTCGGCAGTTTCCAAATTGCGGTCGTCGGCTGTCATCAAGAGATCGGCGTAAGTAAGCAACGGCGGTACACTGTCGAGGTGCTTCGCTTCCCATTGGTCGAACTTCCAAAACTTTCGCAGTAATTCGATGTCGCCTTTTGAGTCGCGGCGCAGCCCGTATTGCGCTTGCAATCTAGGAAGATTTGACTCGGCATAGATTGTAACTGTTTGGGGCTTTAGATACCGGGTCACCAACTGCGCGGCAACCTCGCCACCCCAGAACGCTTCCGAAGGTAACTTCGCCTTCTGCCACCAACCTAGCGCACGCTCGGTTCGGTAACGTCCAAGAATTAGTTTAGGACGGAGCTGTTCTGGATACGCTGACACCCATCGTTTGAGAAGCTCTTTCTTATTCGATAGCCGTCTGCCACGAGTGCCCAAATCGGATAGGTGGCCCAGCGACTTGAGATCGTTCATGATCCAATTGACTGCACCAAGAGAGATACCGGATGCTTTTGCCAGTTCACGATAAGATTTGTTTTCCAACCCTGGTTGACATAACAAGGCAAAGATGAGACGGGAACCTGTTGGATTGAAAGCACGGGCAGGACGGCCTAGAGAGTTTGCTCCTTGAGGCTTTCGGCCACTGATGAACACATGGAGGCCCTTCTGTTGAAGGAAGGCATTACCTGCTGTGTCGAAGAATTCAATCCCAAGGTTGCGCAGTTTATCAGCCTGAGAAGGATTCACGTACGCGGCCACGAGTGCGACAGAGGGATGTTTTTTTTTGATCTCTGAAACGGCAGCGATCGCAGGTCCCAACGTATGGCTGGTTAATTGAGGCTTGGCCTCAATATGAAACCGCCAGCGCTTGTTGCCGTCTTTGAGATCTATGGTGGCATCGCTGCCTACTCGTTGAATTGGTTCAATAGTTCTTATCGAAGCTTGCAGTCCGGTAGCATCCGCCAGGCTGTGAACTGCCTGAAGCAGCATGTCTTGGTAGGTGCGATCGGATGTTGATGTTTGGCTCATTTGGAAGCCTCAGGATAGTCATTTGAAAGCGACCAACCGTGTTCACATTATACACGTGTTCACGAATTGTGAACAGCGTCTTATTGTGAACACCTCCTCGGAATTCAAGCTCCAAGCCCCCGGGCCATGGTTAAGTGCGGCTTTCTAGCTTGTTATCAATACTTTGCACGTAAACCAAACACGAAAGTTTCTGTCAGAAAAACGAACCATTATTTCTGACAGACTCAGAACTACACTCAGGCCTTTTGGCGCGAATCGCCCGAGGTTTTTGCGCGAATATGATCGTATGATTTGGTTATCAACCTTAAGGAAGAGGGAACGCCGTCTAAAGATCTGACACCAGCTAAGTTCCGCGAGACTAATCAGGGAGAAGCATTTAATTCCTATGTATTTCAAACTTGAGGTCCTATTAAACAAACTCATTATTGGATTTGACAAGCAACAACCACTAATATTTCAAACGGGTGATAAGCAGGGCACGTCAGTAACGATTCGGCCACCCACCGCCGAAGAGAAGCACAAGCACAAGGGAGAATTCCTTGTCTGCACGGCCCTGACAGAAGAAGATCCGACTAGTGAAGTTCGGACAACCTTCGAGCGACTTCCGCAGCAACCTTTGCAGGACACATTCAATGCGACTGAAGTAGTTAATCTAGGGAGCCAGGGAAAGCTGAGACCCACCAAAAATCACACTTCTAATTTCCCGAACCCATTCAAAGATTTCACATCACAAATACATCACAAACTAGCTGATTCTGTTCGCCGAACAGCGAGGATCATTCGCTGGCGATGGGCGATGAATATTCCACACGAGCCGATCAAATCAACGTTAGGAGTCTATTGGTCGTTCGATAATAAAAGCTGGCTTCCAGTGCCGAGGGAACTCTATCTTATCGGTGGACAATTTGAATTTTACTTCCAACCGTCGGCTCGAATGCGCTCTGAGATGGAGTCGTTGATTAAAGCTGGGAACAATGAGCCTCTCGGACATGAATTGTTTCTTGAGGCATGGGAGTTGAGGAAATCGAATCCCAGGAGTGCTCTGATCGTTGGAATGTCTGCTGCCGAAGTTGGCTTCAAGCAGTGCATAGGCAAGCTTGTTCCCGATGCCGAGTGGCTGGCTACCAATGCTCCGACCCCGCCGTTAGACAAGATGCTTTCAAACTATCTTCCCGAACTTCCCGCCAAGTTAAGAATTGAGGGGCGTGTTCTAAAACCATCCCGAATCATTAGGAGTGCTATAAGCAAGGGGATCGAGGCTCGAAACAGCACTGTCCACGTTGGCAGCAAGGCTCCGAGATCGGACGATCTAGAAAAGCTGTTGTTATCCATTCGGGACTTCCTTTACTTGCTTGATTACTATTGTGGCTTTGACTGGGCTCTTGAGTACATCCGCGATGAAGTCAGAGCGGAAATGGTTGCTGAATTTGAGCTCAAATCCACCAACCCGTATTCAACAATTGATCTTACGTGAGGCGCGGTCACTGAGCTTTTTGGCCCCGAACAAAATGTCACCGATTCGTCACTCGACTCTCTGCAAATCGATGAAAATCGATGACAAAAACTGCACAGAAACTTGCTCCTGTGATGGCTGCAACCCATTGAAGAATCGTAAGTTATGTCACTGCATGTAACTCCATGTCAAAAACTGCAGTGAGCCTGTTTTTCCATTCGCAATGCGGAGGCCCGGGGTTCGAATCCCCGCTGCTCCACCATTTGTTTTCAAGCACTTACGGCGGGACGCGCATCCTGCCGTTCTCCTATTTGGCGTGGATCTGACGTGACCGCCAGCTTTTCAAGTGCTTGACGCTTTCTTTCCTGCATCGCGTGTGAATATCTCTTCGTCATGCGAATGTCCGTATGGCCCAAGATCTCAGCTACAGTCACAAGCTCCTCTCCGCAATCGGAGAGTCGCGTGGCGCAACTGTGACGGAGATCCCGCAACTGAAAGTCAGGAATCCCTGCTGCTGATCGAGCTTCGTTGAACCCTTTCTTGAGATCCACTAACCGGCCCCGGTTCTGGGACTCGTAAGGACGTATTCACTCGATCTTGGTTGGCGGTTCAGGACTTCCCGTACCCGCGTATTCATCGGAACTGTGCGGTTAAGTTTGGTCTTGGTCTTCCGCACCTGTAGCATTCCACGCTCGAAGTCCACGTCGAACCATTTCAAGCCGAAGATCTCGCCCCGTCGCATGCCCGCATGCAAGGCTACAGTGACGACGCTTTTTAGTAGTTCATCGTCGCCCATTGCATCGAACAGTCGCGCCTCTTCGTCGTCCTTCAAATGCGTACACGCTGATTATCAAGAGCGAGTCGTTCCACGTTATGGCAAGGATTGAAATCTGCCTCTCCGTGACGTACCGCTATCGTGAAGATTTTAGATAACACCGACAGTTCGCGGTCATTTCCGCGCCCACCTTGCTCAATCCTCTCATCAAGAAATAACTGTGACCCATGGCTCGCTTGATGGTGCCGAACGGGGGCTCAGAGAGTTGTTGCCGCCGGCGCATCACTTCCGGGCGTGCGCGCACTCGGCGGGCCATGTCTTCCAAAAGCTTCTCATCCACCCAGCGGCTGATGCGCCGGCCGCGCTGGTTCGTCGTACACTTCGATCTAAGCGGACAGCCGAGACATTTGCTGGTCGTGTAATAGCGAATCTGTCGCCCCAATTCAAAGCTCTCATAGCGAAAGGTGAGTTCCGCTCCGGCCGGACAGCGATAACAATCTTTCGCTTCGTCATAGATGAAGTCCTGCTTGATGAACAAGCCGCGCTTCTGGTTCACCGAAGTGATCGGTTTGGGAATGTAAGTCTTGATGCCGGCCTCAGCACACTGCTTCACTTCCGCACCGTCGTAGTAACCCATGTCCGCCACGACTTCCAACTCTTCGACGCCCAGCGTTGCTTTGGCGCGCAAGGCCATCTCTGCCAGGTGCGCGTGATCAGTCGGGTCATTGGTCACTTCGTGCTCGACTATCAACTGATGTTTCTCGTCCACCGCCGGCTGCACGTTGTAGCCAACTTCGGTCGAGCCATGATGCATCACCATCGAGCGGGCGTCTTGGTCCGTCAAGGACACCTGTTTCGCGCCATTCTCTTTCAGGCCCTGTTTCAGGGCTTGATACTTCGTTTTCCGCTCCTGCAACTCGGCGATCTTCGCGCCCAACTCCGCCGCGCTCGGCCCTGGTTCATCCGGGTCAGGCTCGGCGGCATCGGCTTTATCCAGATCGTCCAGGTACCCGCTGATCTTTTCCTCAATCGCTTTGATCGCTTTCGTCAAACGCGCTTCGTTGAAGTTGCGTCGCCGATTGTTCACCGCTTTAAACTTGCTCCCGTCTATGGCCACCAACTCGCCGCCAAACAGTTTCAGCTTCCGGCACAGCAGCGTGAACTCGCGACATACTTGTTTGATCGCCTGAAGGTTGTCGCGGCGAAAGTCGGCCACCGTCTTGAAGTCCGGGGTGAGTTTGCCCAAAAGCCACATCACTTCCAGGTTGACTTTCGTTTCCCGCTCCAGCATCCGCGACGACCGCACCCGATTCAGATATCCGTACAAGTAGAGCCGCAAAAGGTCGCCAGGATCGTAAGCTGGCCGCCCCGTCTCCGCCGGCTGCGCCCGGTGGAAGCCCAATTGGGCCAGATCGAGACTGCCGACAAACGCATCGATGAAGCGGATGGGATTGTCCTCAGTGATATAATCTTCGACAGTTTCGGGAAAGAGGATTACTTGATTGCGTGTGACGCCGCGTATGAAATCCATCAACCCGCCTCCTCTCGCTTGAGGTCTCGAACGTTGATGATTATACGCTCCTCAAGCAACAGAGTTTTCACACAGTCTGTCGTTGGACGCGAGCGGCGGGAGCGTGTTTTGTATCATGATTGGTCCGGCGATGCTTGATTGAAATCGCGCCGCCGCGTCAACTCCACCGTTCGGTTGCTTCTATGGCACTCAAAGTATTCATTAGCTATTCAACGAAGGATTTCCTGACTGTCAATTTTGTGCAGTCGCTTCTCGCGTCTGCACCCGTTGAAGTGTTTGTCGCTGAGTACGACGTTCTTCCCGGCACGCCTCTTTCGCCCGCGATAATCGCTGCTATCAAGCAATGTGATCTTTTCCTCCTGCTGTGGAGTGTCAATTCAAAAGATTCGGAATGGGTGCCGCAGGAAATCGGAATTGCCGCATCGGATAACAAACAAATTATTCCCGTGGTTCTGCAATCGGGCCTTGCGCTGCCGGGATTCATCAGGGACCTTAAATACCTCGACGTTCCAAAGGATCCGCAGGGGGCTTTTACCTGGTTGCGGGATAACATCCATGCGCGCGCCACTCAACAACAACAGAGCGCAAATCTTGGGTGGCTCGCCGTTGGTGCCGCGCTATTGTGGCTGTTTACTCGTGAAGAATAACGGCGCAACCGAACAAATCGTTGGACGCGAGCGGCGGGAGCGTGTTTCTCAACTTGATTCGTCCGGCGATGCTTGAATGAATTCGCGCCGCCGCGTCAACTC
>Ga0137401_10000261_pt1 | contig 19371 bp, 25 predicted proteins | sample CZOMad1_1_16fung_FD_108286 | JGI IMG/M metagenome (GOLD analysis project Ga0137401, IMG submission 108286) | Vadose zone soil fungal communities from Angelo Coast Range Reserve, California, USA - CZOMad1_1_16fungal (Illumina Assembly) | ecosystem: Environmental > Terrestrial > Soil > Vadose...
ACGCGCGATCTTTTCCGCACCCCATTCGTTGCAATGTCCCTCTTTTGATTACCTCCGCATTACAAGGGGCATGGATAATTGGTGGGAGTGATGACGGAACAGTTCGAATTTTCGATCAGCGTACGTGTTATTACATTCCAAAGTGTCGAGGCCGTGTATATATATAACATATTGTCCGTCAATGATTATACTGCTATTGTTTGTCAATCAGAATGTCTTTTAACTAAAAAAATGAATGATTACCCTTCTCTGGTCCCACAAACAGCCACGTCTAATATCGAGGTTCAGTGCCGCGGGAACGAAACCAGTCCAGATACCTCTGAAAACCTGTGATACTGAGGGAGTCGTTCAGGTCAAGGCGCAATGCATCCCAGTCCATGGCAAATGGCACTGGCTTGGTATTATCTCCCGCAACCTTGTGCACTAAGGCTTCCCATAGGTCCTGTAAAAGGCTATCCACTGAGTTGGTTGCTGACTCTGGGATGATATCCTATCACTCAAAGATGAGATTACATTTATCATGTGAATATTAATATACATACTGCATGTCCTTCACGATTGTTGAGCTCAGTGTTGAGTCGGATATCAACTGAGCAGGTGATGGAGCCCACCCAACGGCGACCACCACACCTAATGGGACCAAAGATCGGGGCACTCCCAGCAGCAACATCCCACGAATCAGTGTCGATATAGTCATTGGGGGTAGGAGTAGGAGGGCGCCCATAGGCGGGGGATTCATTCACGTTGAGAAGAATGGCTCCAAGAAGGCTTGGATTGGATGCCATTCGTTCCTCAATTTTCGTGAGAGCGTTATTCCGTGATTGCGTGTGTGCAACTTCGACAAGTAAAAGGGTCTCGGCATGGTTATTATAGATGGTGACATCGGGGATAAAGTTGGATTTGATGAACCTTTCGTCACTGCCATCTTCCAGATTGTTCACTACATTTAGGCCCAGCCTCCATTTTAACTTCCGACCACATCGTTTCCTCTGCTTAACCATCGAGTCCTTGAAGGTGTTATGAAAGGCTTCAACACATTCTTCATGAGACGGTGTCGGCATGTGGATGATCAAGGTTTTGCTATCAGCATCAAAGTCATACCTAAACGGATGGATTAGACCGATAAAGGCTTAGCGACTGTAAACATAAGCATACTTAAGCCCGCTGTCTGATAGAATACTGCCTAGCTGATCAAATTCATCCATCCCAATATCTTGAAATACCTAAACTAATATGAACACTTGTCCAGAACAGTTGAAGCTTGCATACTTGAACCATTGTGCCCTGTCCTTTCAAAAACTTTTTGACGTTTTCCACTACACCTTTTTGTCTGTCTAGAGATGGTGTTCTACTGCGGGGGGGAGTTTCGGGTAGTTGAGCTTCTGGTTTCACCAGGTTGTCCACCTGTTCCATAGTGCTAACAGAGTGTAAAGGTATACGATTGAAGATCTCGGGATCACTACTGCTCCTTGGAGTAGGCAGCTGATATGAATAATGGGAGGTCCTTGCGTCATACACAGTGGAGGAGGTCATGGCTAGTGACTTTCGCTGAGACGTTGCTAACAATACCCCTTAGAGAAAGAGGCTGTGCGCTTTGTATCAACGCAGTCGAGGGCGGGTTGCACCATTGCAATCGGTAGTATTCACTCATCAGATAAGCCGACCAAAAAAAAAACAGGCACGAAAACAATAGCATCAGACACACCTTGGATATCCAAGCAGTAGTAGCACAACCAGGTCAATTCCATTGCCAAAATACTCTAACACTATTACTCAATTATCTCCGCATGATATATCTGACGGTCCGGGAAGTCTGTCCATTCACTACAAGTTCGGTTTTCTTCTGACCCACTTCGCGGAGATCCGGAAGATGCTTCATCCACCTTTGGCGGCAAACCTGATGGTAGCATGATAAGCACTAGTTCATGCAATAACACTGACTGATACTACCTGTATTACTTCATCTGAAACATCCTCGAATTCAACAAGGAGTTCGGTAAGGTGGCAATTCGCAAGTGTAATTCCGGGTGACTGATGTACAATTGGTGTCCCGTTTTCAAACATGGATTGGGGTAATTTGACCACAAGGCGAATGACTTTGTCACACATTGCCAAGCAACGCACAATCTCTTCCGTGAATATGTCATGAGGCATCTTGATATATGCGCCTGGCTCGATAAGGAGCTCAGACAGATGCGGTAACACGGATAAAGACTCCAGTACGTCCAAAACTTGTCGCAGAGATCCTTTCAAAATGTCTAGGTCTGGCATGTGCAGCTGCCGCGAGGATGGCGAAAATGGTTTCATCGTGCACTTCGTAAATGAGAGTTGACGAATCCCAGGGTGGCGGACAAGAAACTTGTATACAGCCCCCATGCTTGTTCCGCCGATGATTTCCAACGATTGCAAAGAAGGGGTGGCCAAGCCTGACAAAAAGCTAGTCCATTGTGGCACTGAGAGACGATCATAACTCAAGCTGAGCTCATGAACCGTCCGAAGGACTGACGCAGCGGAAGATGGATAGAGTTTGGGAAAGGGATCGCGAGGGCCGGTAGCTCTGAGAGAAACACTACGGCATTTTGTCCGAAAGACAACAGTATGTAGAAGCCCAAGGACTCTGTCCACATCGATGGGCGCCACGTGACAAAGGTATACACTATCGAAAAGGGTACCCCCTACTGCGACAGAGGAAGATAGCATAGGAAGCGTCTTTTGTAGACACTTCATCTGTGCGGCGGCGCTTTCCGAGTACACGCTGAACCAGCAAAACAGGAGGGGCAGCGGCGAGAAAGCCAGGGATCGGTGCCACATAGGGAGGAACTCGAAAGCCTGTCCTCTCAAACTGAGGGATCGAGGGCGCTGACAGAGGGTTTGTCTGGCAAGAAATATTGGGCAGGTGATGGAAGCCAAGTAATGGCAGACCCGAGTGAGGCTGTATAGATCTTTGTCGCAAAGTAGCTCAGCTACAATGGAGATCAACTCCGGCGGAAGATATACAATGGTTTGTCTCGAAATGAAGTCGTCGGCGGGTCGTGAGTGTAATATCTGACTTAAGAGTGAGCAGCTATAGATCACCAGATCGAATAAATGTTTACCGCCGGCCCTCTGATGCACTTGGCTGAAGGCTCATCTACATGAGCACCGATAGCTTTTCGCTTTCGAAACAGCGAAGTCAACAGCTGCTACATGATGAGAACCATGTTTAGAAAATTATACATGGTAGCAAATTTCAACGTACCAATGAAGGAGCAGGCTTCTGGCTAGCTTCATGCGCGCCTGTGAGGAGTATCTTTGGTTGCGGAAACTGCTATAAGAGACGCTTTAACGTAAAAGGGGAATAATCCCTTGACAGGTGCGTACCGGGACCAGCCTTTTATTTGAGGATGACGTTGGCATGCCAGCGCACTTCTAGACGACCTTGGCTAGCGATAAGAGCTGTAAATCCAAGTGTGCACCGCACAGCAGCACTGAGGGGGAAAATAGAGATATGTAAAAATGAGAACTTTATACCGTGTTTCCGGTTGTTTGACCGATTATTGCAACAATTAGTAGTACTTAACACGGCTAGGCGCATTCTGTTGTGTTTCGCGAACAAAAACACATACTTCCAATGTTGCTGATAGTCCTATCTGGTGGGCGTAACAACCGCAAGATGACTTGATCGACGATCCCTGTTTATTGCCTGTCCAAATTCCTAGGTACAAAAGCTAATTAAAAACAACACCATGTGCCGTCGCTCCCATCTACATCATACGTGGTTTGACGATGAGGCCGTATGGCTTCACATGGGGTGAGGCCAATCAGCTTCATATTCGTCCGACCACGATGAGAAGTGGGGCGGAAGAAGATTCAAAGAGGCTGTGCTCCCTGCTTTGTCCAGCGGGAGTCGAGGGCGGGTCGCTCCTATTGCCAGCGGGAGTGACCCGCCCTCGAGTCCCGCTGGACAAAGCAGGGAGCACAGCCTCTCTCGATTTCCCTTTCGTCTTTCATCAATGCCCGACGTCAACGACGTAAGTTCTGCCTGGCTGCCTGGCAAGTTTACAATACAACTTGGGTTGCCTTGCCGACAAATACTTGTACAATACATTCGTTTTTGTTCGCGAAACACAACAGAATGCGCCTAACCGTGTTAAGTACTACTTTGTATTTTGCTGCCATGGTTGCGCTCATTGCGTCCTTATGTATGTGAAGCTTGTCTGCCGCCTTTCTAAACTATACCCATGGCACCCTCCAAAGTGCCGTGCAATTGCACCAGCCACAAGTGCAACGGTCAACTGGTAACCAGAACAGAGCAACGAAGGCATGACGACCTTGACAAAGCCAACGAACGCCGTGCAAATATCAAAGCCAAACGCGCCGAAATTGTCACGGTGGACAAAGTCACAAAATTGACCTTCCGAATGGCCCTTACTGATGGCACATCTACCTTAGACTCAAAGTGCGGCGACGCCTTTTGGGAACGAAGTTCCCTTGACCAGACGGACTGTCTCACAAATGATTTCCCCATTTCGCCGCAAGACCTTTCGAAAGAAGACCCTCCTGCCCCTGCCCCACCTGATTTGAGGCCTCATTCAGAGGGGCCAAAGCAAAAACCGGCCAGAGACAGTGCCAAGATGTTGTACAACGCTTTGGTTGAAATAGACGTTGAACTTCATCAGCACATCCGCCTTGTCACAGAGTTGATATCAGAATCCATACCCACTGTATCCGACGAACCTATTCGGGCCGAACGCCGCTGGTTCCAAAATATTATTCACGATATCCAGGCCGCCCATCCAGGCCGCGACGATGCGACACTCCAGCTCCGAGGGGCAATGGTGGAAACTGTGATAAATATTATATCGGTCATTGACCAGGAACTGGCGAAACGTGCAGCTTCAGTACCAGAACCAGTTTCAACAGAAAACACCTTTGATACAAGTAGGTACTGTCTGATATCTATATCCAGTGCAAAAGCAGAGCAATAACTTAGTGATTTCTAGGCGGCTATTTTACGCACCCTCTTCGTAACGGGAATTCACTACTTGTCATCGCCATGTTTCTCGTCTGTGTTCTGAACGTCTTTGGACATCTTGCGCGGCCGTCTTGCAACTTTGCTCTCCGAGTGCTGCGTGGCCTTGTGCAATGTGCGCTGAAGGGTACGAATACATCCCTTACAGACAGCCAAGAGCGTCTTTTGAAAAAATTTCCCCTCGACGTACGCAGCGTCCGGAGCAGTTTCGACATCGAACCGGTCATCACAATATACGCTACCTGCCCCAAATGTTCTTGCACGCACAAACCACTGAGGACGAAATCTAAGGTTGATATCTATCCGACGCGTTGTCAATATGTGCGATACAGAGGTGGCAAGACTTGCGGCGTACGACTTGTTAAACACAAAGTTGTGGATGGGGAGAGTGTCAGAGCACCCATCCTACCATTTGCCTATCAGAGCTTTCCAGCTTTCGTGGCCGGTCTGATGAGCCGCCCGGGAGTAGAAGATATGATTGACAGGGCATGGCAGCGCAGTGGTAAGGAGGAACTGTGGGATATATGGGATGGCAGCGCTGTCCGAGAAATACCAGGTGCCGATGAAAAGCCGTTTGGCCAGGGAGGTAAAGATGAGGCTCGCATGGTGTGGAGTCTTTCTCTTGACTGGTTCAACCCGTACATGAACAAGGCGGCAGGAAAATCGGCTTCGACAGGATCGATGGCTATGGCTTGTTTGAACCTTCCACCGAGTATTAGACATAAGCCAGAGTACCTGTACTTGGGTGGTATGATCCCACGAGAACCCCATGTTGATGAGGTGAACCACTTTCTCCGGCCTCTCATTGATGATCTCCTGCCTTCTTGGCAGTCAGGCACTTGGTACACCAAGACACATAATTATCCGAATGGACGACGAGCATTTTCAGCCGTAGGAATCTTGGTTTCGGATTTGCCTGGAGCTCGAAAGGCCGCGGGTGGCATCGGTATCGGAGGCGAATTTATTTCCCCCTTTTACACAGAGCAGCGGAGGCAAGACATCAACAACATCTCCATAGAGGTATTCACTGCATCATCGTTCTAAAAGAAGTGCAATTATTGATATATCATTATGTTTAGACGTGGATTCGTAGAACGAAAGCAAGCTTTAGGACAATGGCGGAGCAGTGGAAAGATGCGCCTTCAAAAGCTGCTCGAGACCGCATCTTCAAGGAGACAGGTATACGCTGGTCTGAGCTGTTGAGACTTCCATACTGGGATCCCACACGCTCGGTTGTCGTCGACGCTATGCACAATCTCTTCCTTGGGCTTGTCAAATTCCATTGTCAATCAGTTCTGGGCTTCCAGGGACCCACTAACCCTGATGAAAGCGAAGGCGTTGTTCCTGCTACTCCACAAGAAATGATCAAGGCAAGAAAATTATGGGTGAAGGGGGTGACAAGCGAAAACCAACTAAAAAAGCTCAAGATACCCGCCTTGCTGGGCCTCTGCGCCGAACTTGACATTCATCTACCACGGCCCGCTGGAGGAGGTCGTATCAGCAAATCGTTCATTATCCAGTCGTTGATGGTAAGGTGTCCTCAGTGCAAACACACAAGGCTAATTTCTTCTGCAGAAACAAATACCATCATCGCAGCCCCAACAGTCCAACCCAGTGTATCACAACACAGCTCCACAAGACACACGTGAGACACTTGCTGAGGATGCTGGAATGATTTCTAGTTGGTTTACGACGATGGTCCCAGGATTTGATGGTGATTGGGCAAACGACGTTTCCCGATCGACGCTTGATTCAGGCCTTCCTATTGACTACTACCAGGATGGTCAAATTGGAAAGGAGGAATTACGGCATGTCCAGAATGACATTGCGGAGACAACACGTCCTCGGTGGCAAGCAGGCCCCCCTGCAAAATTCGGTACACCTGCTGCCGGGAAGTTGAAGGCTGATCAATGGCGCTCGATTATCGAGTTCGACATCCCTGTATCGCTCATAAAACTGTGGGCCAAAGCACCGCTAAATGATGATAATGACCGACGACGCAAGATCCTCGACAGCACAATGTATCTTGCAACTGCAATCCGCTGGGCAACCTCTCATCGAACGTCTGAAAAACACGCCGCCGAGTATATGCGAAACATGCGAGAATATCTGGCAAGTGTTCGGGAGTTATTCCCCGAACGAAATCTGCTTCCTAACCAGCACAACGCTCTATTTATTGGGGAGATGCTGTTACGTTTTGGTCCCGTTCACGGATGGTGGATGTTTCCTTTTGAAAGGCTCATTGGTCTGCTTCAACAGATTAATACTAATCAGAAACTTGGTATGCTGAGTGATTACCTCCTGAATTTTACTAAACCTGTGTCAAATAGGACAACTTGAAGTCACCATGATGAAGTCATTTTGCGCTGCTTCCAACTTGAAGAGCTTGGTGCGAAGTGAACGGTGCCCAGATGTAATCCAGGAATTTGCCCCAATCCTGGAGACGTGTTATGGTCAAGATGGACGCGGCACTCTGATGAATGACTTACGCACATTGGACAGCAACTTGAGCAATGGGACCGGAACTACCTCAGATGACAGGCCTTGGGCCTATAATAGGAAAAAATTCGAACGCCTGGAGACTGATGTTCATGCCTCTCTAGTCGCCTTCTTCAATTCTCGTGGTTACAATCACACCCCTGATACCCATGCCCTCCCTCACGCTCAGTATACGATTGGGGGCTTAACATACGCTGAATCGAAGGCCGGCGCAAAGAACACAGACAGCAGAAACAGTGTCATCTTCTTCGAGACGGAAGCTGGCCAGCCACTGGTCCCTGGACTAATTCGGAAGATATTTTCGATGCCTAAAAAAGACATACAAGGTAGCGAACAGCGCTTGGTATTCATTGCTGTGGAGAGGTACAAAACATTGGCAAACACGGATGGCGCGCAGGCCCTATTCACGCGATATGGAGATTTTGGGGCTGGACTATGGTCGACAACCTTGGGTGAAGTCGAGATCATAACGCCTTCGCACAAGATGTGCCATGGTATTCGGCGCAAGTGGAATGAAGGCGCAGTAGTACTAAAGCCCCTTAACCGAGTAAGTTCCATTCTTTGTGATCAGAGACCAGAAAGAGACTCACTGTTAAACAGGACTTCTAGATCATCGTTCGCAATGGCCGTGCATGTATAATTTAGTGATAAGTCCACGGGTTGTCGCCTTCAAGTTCGCGAGATATGGCATGCATCGGCATATACTCTTCGGTAGAAGACATCTATGATCAAATAGCAGAAATTTGTAAAAATGAGAACATGCTTCCGGTTGTTTGATTGATTAATGCAATAATAAGCAGAATACACCAGATTGGGAACAAAGTCACCAATAAAGACAACACAAACCAATTGCAATTGCCAACTACACCCCAAATGTCTCCTCTCACATTCCAAACTACGTTTGCACCGGAAATCGATCTGTCATCCGTGCTGCTCGTGTGCAACAGAATCTGGCGGCCTGAAACAGCTCCAACTTCACAATCTGCACAAATTCCTCATGAAATGGTCGCTGCTGTTACGGTACCGAAACCGCCTGGACAAGTAACCGAAATCAGCAAGGGTGGGTATTCGCTGGAGGACGTTCTCCAATGGCCCGATGGCCAGTATACTAAAGTCCAGGTATAGTTGCAGATTAGTTGCAGATTAATGTTTTCAAATTCTCATTATTTACTAGAAGTTCGTTCGATCCCGCGCGCAAATGCATCTCGACACCCGACAGCCTTTCGGAAAACAAAAGGAAGAACGTATATCAAGAGTGTGCCGAGAAGTAAGTATTATTACTAGTGCTGTAAGCTTGCCACTACGGTTATTCACGGTAAACACAGGTTAAAGATCAGTTTCCGTTCATGTGCCAGTATGAAGATGACTGGGTGACAAGGGATTATCTCAGAATGTACTTGAAAAATTCAACTCAGAACGCTCGACTGAACAAAAAACAATAGTTTTTTCGTTATAACTCACTTCGCGGCCTTAAAATTTACTCCTATGTCAATGTCTCCAACTTTTGTAAGAGAGTAAATATGATATCTGTCAATACATGTAAGTAGTGGTCAGGCCAAATGAATACGAAGTCGCCCTGACCTTCGTGGGATTTATCCTCAAAGTCTGTAATCGTAGCCTTCAATTTCGTCCACCGCCGTTGTAAGATATGTGCACTCCGGTTGTCCAAATCAGTGCCCCGTAGCGTGTTCCAGTCAATCTCCGATTCATCTCGCACGTTCAGCAAGCTAACTCTGAGTAAGATTGAGCATAGGCTCCTCGTCACGACAGACTGGACGCTCACTTCTTCACTAGAATGTACGAGTCCCGACTTGTCCACTCCATTGTTTGTCCTGCTGCTTTGACGGTTGGTCTCAGCGAGTCCATCCTACCCAGGATTAGCATGGTGTCAAACGGAACTACAACCTCCCCACTTGTTCAAAAAAAGTGAGAAGTCTACATACCACTTTTCTCGGCATTGTTGTCTCCCTCGTGTTTTCCCCATGTCTTTACTGACCTCCGTCCAAGGGATATCATCCTCGAAAGATTTACCCTGCAGAACGGTATACTTCCTGACGATTTGTATCAACTGCTCTTCTTCCTCTTTGGACCATGATCCTGCGTAGCATAGTTATAACTATTGGGGTACCTTGTGAGGTTGTGGAACTTACCCTGTTTGCGAATGCCGAGGTCCTCAAGGTGGTTGCGATACCGATCGCGACAATGATTCGGACTTCGGCCGACGGCCGTGCTGACCCGCTTCCAATTTTGGCCATGCTTGTCAACAGCTCTAGTAAGAATTTATAAATATATCGAACCTAGACAGGCGGGCGGATGAATACTCACTCGAGAAGCAAGGTATCTTCTTCCTGTACCCACTTGCCTTGTGGTGCTTGTTCATCCCATCTTCTTTTGATGTGGCTACTCACAGACTTGAGTGATCGTTGCAGGACAGCGCTTGCTGGTTCAACAGCAGATTCAAAGGGGTTTTTTTTGTTTTTGCAAACATACAAAGACTTACTGATATAGGCCCAAAACTCGTTGTTCTGTTTGCCCTTTAGAATAATATCGTTGACATCTTCCTCAGTGAGGTCCTTCTCCTGTGCATCCGACTCGGAGTAAGCACAATCCGTTTAACAAAGAAGGCTGCATACGATACGGATGTTCTCTATTGCAGTGTCAAGTTGTTGCATCTCGGTATTTGAAAATTTGCCAACCTTTGCTACGATGCCTGCGTGCATATAGTCTGTTCAATTAAAAGGTATCTTCATGTTTAGAAACATCAGGACCAGCTCACCCATATCCTTTAGCTCCTTTGCATTCAGCCATTGAGTTGTCAGTATACGCACACTCTCCGAATCCAATGCTTGATGGTCTGTCGGCGGGGCGGGAACGTGGCTAATTTGCGCAGAAGCTTGATAGTTTGAGGGTGCTTCAGTGTCCTGACGATACTGCTGCGCGGCTCCTGCAGCGGCGGCTAGCTCTCCCAAATCACTGGAAAGCTTAGCCAAGTCATCTGCTGAGACAACCAAATCATCTAATAAGAAGCTTGACTCTAGGTGGCGAGAGATGGTGGCAGTCAGTGGCAGGACTGTGGGGGTAGACGCCTCGGTGAGAGTATCTTGGAGTGACGGATCGATCGAAACCATAACAAGGTCAGGATGGGTGGCGGGGTCCGCACGAGCAGCCCTTCTTTTTCCCTCGTCGCTGCCTAACTCCTCGCCGTCCTCGTGTCTGTGGTCGTCCTCACGTCTGGCGTGACCGGCAAATTCGAGCTCAGACGTCTGGTCATTGACATGAGTCCCGGAACCACGTTGGACGGGTGCCACTCACCTTTCTCGCCTTATTAACACGCATGCTTGTAGTAATAGATATCAAGGCTATAATAAGCTTATCAAAGTACTAAGTACAGTCGAGGGCGGGTTAATTGTCACATGGGTTAATTGTCACATGCTACTTCGGTACGACCCGCCCTCGACTGTGGGTAGCAAACGCGCAGACACAGCCTTCGAGCCTCATCCGTAACCATCTCCCAAATCCTAATAGTTCTTTTGTGAACTATCCACTGTTAGCGGGTGTCTATGAAGAAAAAAGCAAATAAACATGCTATTCAGCAGATATACCTGCAACAGACGGAATGCTCTGGTAAAAGGGGTGTCAAAACCCAACTACGCAATTGTTTTCCGACTTTGTCCGTGCAGGTCAATGACATACCCTTTTGTATTCGATGTCGTGAAGGGTTGGAGGACCAAGAATGCCGATTTATAGGTGAGATAATATCTTCTTTTTTTTTTGCCTCCTTAGTGCACAATGCTAATAATGTTGCAGAGTTTCGCCAGTTCGAGGTAATTGACGACAAAATCATCGTGTCATTCCCAAAATCTCCTTTGATTCTTCCCGATGAGAGCTTCTTGCCACCTGTGTGGAACAGGAATTTGAGGTCCGATGATCCCTGTGCGTTGCTCATGCTGCGGGTATGTCCTCCATCTGTCCCGTTTCCGATGCATTCATTCATCGTGTACTACAGACTCAGCTTGGACAGTTGCTGATTCCTAAACTACGCGTGGAGCTCGAGCACGAATCCAAGGAAGATCTTATTAGGTGCAACCGTCATCCAGATTCAAAAGACACTTGCGGCGAGTTGTCTCGTATTTCATGTTATTAATCTGTTGATTCGCCTTCTCACAGATTTCTGTTGGGTGTCTTTTATGTCAGCTAGTTGGATGTGTGTTCATTGTGGATTGGAAAGTTGTAATGAATGTTATAACGATCTTTGTGGTCCTCAGGTATAGTCAATTGTCGCCATACAGTTCATTGGGCTAACCATTTCTTCCGTCAAATAGCTCGTTTGTCTCGCGAGGACGGGCCAGAACGACCATTCTTTCCGGCCGATTTCGCGCTTACGTGAAGGGCAAGTACATGAGATGATCCGCGACATTGAAGCCATACGTCCCTTACCTTTACCATCGAATTATTTCGTTAATGAGCAAGTCTCCGCCGCTGTAAGGCTAGCAGAATTAAATTGGGAACCTATTGTGATCGGATATGACGAGCTGACGAACGACGTTTTCAAATCTCTGTGGTCAAATGGTCGAACATACCCGATAGTCGTGCCCAATGTCGGCAAAAAATTGCAGTATCCTTGGAACCCTGAATTTTTCACGCGTATTTTGGGTACAGCGGATTGTCAGATTCAAAACTGCAGAACAGGAAAAATAGTCGACAGCACCGTGGGGGATTTCTTTAAGCTCTTTGGCAAGTTGGATGGAGATGAAGTGTGGCGGCTTAAGGTTATTTATAATCCTTTAGTCGGTTGGTCAGTTCTTGAGCTCACACCTTACATATGTTTTAGGACTGGCCGCCAACTGCAGAATTCAAGACAACAGAGCCTTTCTCGCATCTCTGTCCAGATTTGATGAAGTCGATCCCGATCCCTGACATTATAGCACTGGACGGTTGTCAAAACGCTGCTTCTTATTTTCCTAGTGGTAAAGCTAAGCCCGACATTGGTATAATTGCTCCGTCTTGGTAACACTCCCGCATTTACACGAGTAATCTACAGGGCCAAAAATGTACAATGCTCTTCGAGACAAAGGCGGTCATGGGTCAACAAAGCTGCACGGGGACGTTGCTGATGCCTGGAACCTGCTTCTCCATGCCAATCCAGTGGGCAGTACCGCGGATTGGCATATGTTCGCGCCAGAAGACGCTGATGCGCTTGCCGAATATATGCGCAGAAAGCTCGGTTGCAAAGGCAATCCTATACATCACCAACAGACATACCTCACAGCTTCCGATTTGGCAGATCTACGGGAAGCAACAGGCATTCGTCCGTTTGTCATCTCCCAAAAAGAGGGTGACATGGTGTTCATTCCAGTAGGTTGTCCCCACCAGGTAAGGACATCTTTATTTTATTTTTCAAATTGTTATTGAGTGCGTTGTTGTTTCCTTTCAGGTTAGTAACCAAGCGAATTGCATGAAAATCGCTTGTGATTTCGTGTTTCCATATAATGTCCCCGAATGCCGGAAGGTCTCTGAACAATTCCGTGCCGAGAACCTTGTAGACCCTGCTGGACCATGGCAAGAGGATATAATACAAATCGATTGCACGATTCTGCATGCGTTTGACGTGGTCAACAAGCTTTGTCTGGGTCTCGACACAATTCAGGTTCTCGACACAATCCAGGTTGATGAGGATGACGTTAATGACGAGAAGCTCAACGAGGCTGTGAGTCCTGTATTGATAATCGTTATCTAGGTACTATTGTCTCATTAATATGCATTGGCAGGACATGCAGATTTCACCATTATTTCAGGATGACGATACTATGGACATTGTAACTGACGGGGAACAGAACATTTGTACGCAGAGGGACACCCAAAGTGTCAGTGATACAATCACTGTAGACAAGGCGTCGAAGCTGGAGAAAAATAGGCAGAGGAAACAAAGGGACAAGGAATACAGGGCCGCGTGTGCGTCGTCGTTGAGTAATGACAGCTTCGTTTGTCCTTGGTGCTCGGAGTTGTGGGAGAAATCGGCGGCAGTGATTGATCATGTGTATGACTTTTCCATATCTCACAATCGTTACACAACTCATCTTTATCCCAGAAAAACAGATCACAGGATCATTGTAGACTTGACCAAATCGCAGATGAAAAAACTGAAAACCTACCATCAAGACAATCTCTACAAAAAACTCCTCGAAATCTCATCGCGGGACTAGGGGGCGTAACATCTGTACATGTCAGGTGTCATTAGATATGATTAACAGCATGAAATTATATTTTACTACTACACCATCTTTCCTCTCCGCTCCAGCGGGAGTGACCCGCCCTCGACTCCCGCTGGACAAAACGGGGAGCACAGCCTCTTTGAACCTTCTTCCGTCCCACTTCCTTCGGACGAATATGAAGCTAATTGGCCTCATCATCGGACCACATAGATGGGACGGACGGCCCAGCCTCCGGTAAAAAACAATTGTATCAACCGTCTCATGCTCAGTTTTCTTACCTGCTACCGGGTTGTCATTGCAACGTCAGAATTGTTGTTCGGATAAGGTTTGCTATAACAAAAATGAAACTCAGAGTTTGATTTGGGACAAGATGCTGCAGACGATGCTCCTGATTTTCAACAGCTACTTTTAATGCATGGGTCATTGCTATATCAAATGTTCACTATTATGTATTCGCGGTCTGAAACCCTCAACGACAGCATACCCTTACAAATTCTCCATTGGGGTCCATCAAGTCCAACAAATCGTCCCCACTGATGATTTTTCCATTATACTCGTGAAACGGGAGACTGAATTTAGGATCAATGATCTATATGTAGTGTGAGCTCCGTCCTGTGACTCGAATGCAACAACTGACCATGCATTCTCTTTCTGTAGCCAACTCTTTCTTGACTTCTTCAAGGTCAAGGTGCCCATCTTCACCACAGCGCACTTTCGCCTCCTGTATGTGGCGGTGGTCTTTAGGCCGTAAATACAATCTGACGAGCACAACTTTACATTGTATGCTTTGGAAGGTAATTCAGATCCAGTAAGATGCTATAAGTTCGAGACTCACATCCTGGCAGGTCTCGCCGTGCTTTCACCTCTAGTCTTCTGTCGCTTTATGGAGAGGTTATTTATGGGTTCGCCTGATCGCTTTCGTCTGCAAAGGAGTCAGGCATGGAATTGCTGTGTGTTACACTGATATGCTCACGTTTGAATGTCAGCATCGGGGGCTGGGGCCACCTTGCGCTTCTGCACGGATTCGACAACATTTACTTCGGATGCGACTGTATCTAGTGTGCGCTTCTGTGGTGCTTCTCGTACCGTGCTGGAGTGCACAAGCGTTTGTCTCTGCAGGACTCTGTTAGTAGGCCCCAAATTTCCGTCCCTTTATTCACATACTCACGTAAACCAAAATTGCAGCGATATAGTCTGTCTTGACAGACTTATTTTTTCTTCCGGTCGCACCTACCACCAACCCGTTCTTCGTGCAAAGGTCCTTTAGTAGAGCAACATGTGTCCGATTCAACCCAGCGGGCGATTGAATGAGCAGTAATTGAATGTCGTTTGTGCTTGGTAGTTCCATGTAATCTTTCAACCGATTAGTTTGACTAAGTGAAGACTTATAAACACCGCTCAATTTCTCTTCTGGGAACAATGTTGAAAATACAAGGTCGAATGATAACAAGGTTGCCAAATTGTGCACAATCATGTGAGTAACAAGAAGTCCACAAAATGACAAGAACAACCGGAATCATAAGCTTCCTCTGACTCAAATTTGGAGTAGATTGAACCAATACTATGCCACCCTATCCTAAGCTCCCCAAGCTTAACTCGCACGAATTTGAATGGGAAAGCGATGGGGCCTGCCCTTCACCGACCCATATTTCAGGGCAAATCCCAGATCACCTGGTGACTTCCAAGAAAATAGCCGACATGGGAAGGAATTTGTCTGAGGTCGACCGCAAAAAGAGACCTGCCCAGCAAAAGGGCCACGCCAATGTCATGAGCGGGAAGACCCAGTAAGTCTGATCTGCCAGTTGTGTGGCATTGAGCGACTTGTGGTGAACAGAAATACGTCACTCCGTCGTTACCTTCGGCATGATTGAAGTGAGTTGTCTGGCGATGTGTCGATATGTCATATTTGGCTGTCTGTCTCATCTTCGTTTCTGCGAGTTTACCATACATGTGGAATTGCCTCGTTCTAGATACAACGAATTCTAGCGTAATACTGTCTGTCGTGTTATTTTCTTCTGGTACCTTTGCCCCTTTTGGGGTACATTATCAGTGCAAGTTCGTACTTCGAATGCTCAGTCGTGTCCCGGCACTTCGCGGTATCGTATTTTTTCACCCAGACACGATCACCTTCTATTTTGGTCACAAACTGCACCTCCCCTTTCAAGGGTCCTCCAATAAAGATCACAGGTAATGTTCGGTTTGCAAACGTGTCTGGGTGCTTTGGAAGCAGATGGCATATGTGTATCCCGGACAGTTTTGAAGGGCTGTCAGGCCCAAGCAATGTAACATCGACCATATCGCCTGCTTGGACCGTTCCCTTAAGTCGCGCCTGCCGATTTTCGATTTTCTCCTCATAAGCACGAACGCCATTACGATCTCGTGCGCGACTGCCACTCGCCATCGCCAGCATGATAACAACGTCCAGCGAGCGCAGCGTCTCGTCATACCAATTGTCCGGAACATCTGTTGCTAGAAAATCAGTAAATAAAAACAATCCAAAGCGTGATACCTACGGTAGTGGTCTTCCTCGAATGACCAACTGGGTGAATTCCGGACCTCACCCGGCGCTAAGCTCGACGGGTCCCAAGCAGGTGATGAAGGGACAGAAGTTGACGAAGACATTTCTGGACGAGGAGTGCCGCATCGTTCGGGAGGTGGCTCAGAAGACAGCACAGGTAAAGGAGGAGCCCAGGCCCATGTAGCTGTATTGTCTAGAGGTGGGCACAGCTTCTGATTGTCAGCGCATTTGTAAGCCCCTTCAGGATCAATATCACCGTCGGGATCCTGGCAAAGAAGACCTGTATACCATGGCGGATTCAATCCAAACTTGTTGTCGCTTCGCACTAGCGCATCGCGATTCGGGTCGTGCTGAACAACTTTGCAGCGAGTTGCAAAGGCACGATGCTCGAAGGACTGGTGGTAGGCTATTAGAGTCATGCACGCATCTTGCCAACGCCTGTATGCATTTTTGAGTCGCCTTGTTATTATTTAAAGTATTATACATACCTCCTGTCAGTCGTTGAGGGCCATTGGACAGAATCTCTGCAATTTAATGTATTCAAAATATCGATGAAAACTTGCGCCATTGCACTTACGGGCGGGGAACCTTAGGTAGTCCGTAGTGGTCTTTGGTCCAGCAGGCCAAAATAAAAGCACTTTTGGACATAATTTCCCTGCAACACTCATGTTGAACAAAAGTTGGGCGCGATAAACATAACGAACTCACGGTGCAGGTATTACATACTCTATATCCATAGTCACTATTCTCCCAAATTGTCCGTCCAATGCGACGGTGACCTTTAGACCCGTCAGCTCTGCAAACGCCTGCTTGTTGTTCACTAATCTCTCTGTTGAACAACCAAAGCAGTTCGCCCTGCAAACGTGAGTGAGCTGAACTGATCGACAGCCCGCGCAGTCATCTGTGCAATGGTGCACAATCCCATCCCGTGACTTCCAAGCCAAACAGCCCTGGCAGTCTACCTTGCAGATATGCCCAGTATTTTTGGCGAGCGGGAATATACATGTTCTACAATCACTGGCGCACTCGTGATAAATGCTTTTGAAACTCTCTTGCACCGTTCGAATATACCCTCTTGACCCTTTGTAAGTTCGTTCCCCGACAACCGTAACAGCCATGCCCTGCCACATCCTCTGCAAAGCATGACCGAATTGACCGGTCTGTTCAGCCAGCAATGGAGCAGATTGGAGGACTGTATTTTGGAACGGAGGTGCTCGCAAATGGAGCAGATTTGGTACGGAGAAAATCTGCGCACGCAATTAAGCTATTAGTGGTTTTTCGTCCCCACTGGCTAATCACTCACGTCTGGAAGGGCGGCTTGTGGGCTGATGGTGATTTTCTCGCCATCAACATTGACAACCCAACCGGTCTTCGAAGCAACCCCATCTTCTATTACTTCCACAAAGTCACCTTCCAGGAAAATCTTCTGAACGTTGGCAATGACTATGGTAGCTTCTTCTGCTGCAAAAGCCTGTCCATCTGCCTTCGTCCACGAATGTAGGAACACTAAGACCTCTTCCTCATCAACACTTCGTATAGTGCCTTGTCTACCCAGATATTCGCCCAGTGTGACTCTGATGCGATCTCCTATCCAAAATTGATTGCGCGAACGTAGATATCGTTTCACCAAATTCTGCACAATAGGGTCAGGACATTGAATCCAGAGCCGCAGTTCCAAAGAAGACGGGGTAGTTGGTCGGAAGTTGAGCGCGTTAATAGGGACCTCCATCTCCTGAAGACCATTTTTGAAGATATTGCCATGCAATTTCCACACATCACCGGCAGCGCCTTGTAGCTTTCGCAATTTTGGCAATTTGATTTGCGTGCTGTCCGTAAGCCCATCCAGCGCACGAGCAGCCTTCACCTTGTCTACACCGTTTTGCCATCGAACAGGGTCAAATAACGCCATGGTGGGACGTGCATCGCGTTTGCGCTTGAGGGATATAAGGGGCACTGATTCGTCAAAATAGCGAATGCGAGGGATAACCTTCAGAGTTACGACGGCTTTGGCGTTCTTGTGCTTGTCGTCATGATGAGGTGATTGCAGGTTTTGGAGAAATGCAAGATCCCCTTTATATGTACCACGCGTGAGGCGTACCCACGACTCTTTCCGAACGTCAAAGTCAGATAGTTTAAGGGTGAGCGCTGCCTCCGCGTCGTCAATGGACACAAGCTGAATGTCTCCTCGGTAGCCATGAGCTCGTTCACACACCAGTCTCACATTGTTGTAGCACGGTGCCTCCACATAAACGAAACCACGGATCGCGGGTCTAGCGAAGGCAGACTTCACGCCAGGCAAGTCATCGCGAGAACTTGCCAATCGCTCCACCATGTCTTGCATGATGAAATAAACTACTTCCAGTTCTGATTTCGGCTTGGAGAAAATCAGCACTGAAGCGAAACAAGTCAACATAATTTTACCTTCACCCGCACTCGCCAAAGAGGGTCGTCTATTGGTGTTAAGGCCGGGTCGGCTTGCGAGTCGGTGCATTCTAATTGAGATTTAAACTTGGTTGTTATGGCCTCCCACTCCTCGGGGGACTGTAGACTCCTTCTCTCATCGACTTTCTTCCATGCCTCCAGACCCAATGTAACGTCCTCATCTCCCGTCCGTAGATACCCGCGCTGGGCCTTTTGAACAAAACGATCCGCTTGTTCTTGTGCTCTACGGTGATGCTCGGCGGCTGCAAGCCCTGCTTCAAAAAAATCCCCTTCCTCCTCGCTTTGGGTGGTAATGTCGACCTCGTCATCAACTTCCTCCATATCGCTACCGCCGTCGAAGCTATCTAAAAATGCATGAACATAGAGTACAAACACATAATTGTGACAACTTACCCTCTACAAAACCTTCGTCCTCATCGTCCTCATCACCCGCCTCCTCAGCAGCCTCTCTTTGTATATACTTGTCAACAATATGAGATAAGTTGGATGTCTTAGCCTTTTTCCCCATTGAATAAGAAAAGTGGAGTAAAAATGCCGAAGCGCTCAAACACGTCTGTGGGGCGGAAGAAGATTCAAAGAGGCTGTGCTCCCCGTTTTGTCCAGCGGGAGTCGAGGGCGGGTCACTCCCGCTGGCAATAGGAGCGACCCGCCCTCGACTCCCGCTGGACAAAACGGGGAGCACAGCCTCT
>Ga0137401_10000265_pt1 | contig 19117 bp, 12 predicted proteins | sample CZOMad1_1_16fung_FD_108286 | JGI IMG/M metagenome (GOLD analysis project Ga0137401, IMG submission 108286) | Vadose zone soil fungal communities from Angelo Coast Range Reserve, California, USA - CZOMad1_1_16fungal (Illumina Assembly) | ecosystem: Environmental > Terrestrial > Soil > Vadose...
TTTCCCTTGGCGGCGTGCTCTATCAATTGACCACCGGCAGGCTGCCCTTCCCCGGCAGCACCAGCGCGGTCGTCTTCGACAACATTTTGCACAGCGCTCCCGTAGCTCCAGTCGCCCTGAATCCCGGCACACCGGCCGAACTCGAGCGCATCCTTAACAAGGCTCTCGAAAAAGATCGCGACGTGCGCTACCAAGTCGCTGCCGAAATGCGCGCCGACCTCAAACGCCTGCAGCGCGAATTGGACTCCGCGAAAAACGCTCCCGTCACCTCTTCTTCAACGCGCGTTCCAACGCAGTTGTCCGCGCCCGCCGTCACGCCGGGTGAACCTCCGCGCGCGGCCTCAAGCAGTTCCATCCTCATCGCCGCCGCCGGCAAAAACAAGCTAGGCACCGGCCTCGTGCTTGGGGCCGCCCTTCTATTGCTCGTCGCTGCCGCATTCGGCGTCTATTCTTTCCTGCCACGCAAAACAGTTTTTCCCATCGAACAAATGTCAGTCGAAAATCTCACCAACAACGGTCACGTCTTCCTCTCCAGAATTTCCCCCGATGGAAAATACTTGCTCCATGTCCTCGACGAAAACGGCTTGCAGTCCCTCTGGCTCCGACACATTCCCACGGGCAGCAACACTCAAGTCGTTACGCCTGCCGCCACGCGCTACAGCGGGCTCACGTTTTCTCCCGACGGGAATTACATTTATTTCGTCCGCCGCGAGGACTCCGAGCAATCCATTGCTTCCCTTTACGACGCCCCCATGCTGGGAGGAACTCCGCGTCTGCTTATAAAAGACGTGGACAGTCCCATCTCGTTTTCACCCGATGGCCAGCGCTTCGCCTACTTGCATCAACATGGCGATTCCCATGTGGCTGACCTCAAGATCGCCCGGCGCGATGGCACACTCGAACGCGATCTTTTCCATCATACGGAGCTTCACGTCGATAATCTGACCCTTGCCTGGTCCCCTGATGGCAAAACTATTGTGATTCCCATCGTCCAGCCTACGCCCCAGGATATCGGCGGATTCCTCGCCGTGGACGTCGCGAGCGGCTCCATGAAGCGGGTAGCCATTGCCAAGGATCGCCTCTATAACGAGCCCGCCTGGCTCCCGGACATGACCGGTCTCCTGGTCTCTGCCGCCATGGCGGAAACGGGATTTAGGCGCAGACAAATTGGCATCGTTTCCTTTCCTGACGGCGCCTTCCATCTCTTAACCTCCGACACCAACGACTACTTTCATCCCAGCCTCTCCGCGGATGGCCAATCCATCGCTGCCAATCAGAGCCAGGCAAGATACCAGGTGGAGATTGCATCCGCGGGGTCGCTCGAGAATTTCAATCCGCTGAAATTACCTTCAACTCTGCCCATTCGGAGTTGGGACTTGACGCCCGACGCTCAAGTCCTCCTTATCCAAGGCTCCGACATCCGCCTGGTCAATCCATCTGGCGGAGACCGCGTCATTTTCTCCGACGCGAAATATGCGGTGGACCAGGTCGCCTCGTGCGGGCAGGGGCGCTACGTCGTGTTTCGAAGCATCGGCCGGTCGGGCGGCGCTGAAACCAATCTTTGGCGTGTCGATTCAAGTGGCACAAACCTCTTGCGTCTTACTTTTGGCGTCAACGATCGTGTGCCGGTCTGTTCGCATGACGGCAAATGGCTGTACTTCATCGACGCCGCTGAAAACCATTTCCTCAAACGCATTCCCATCGACGGTGGCGCGCCTGAAACAATTATCAAGTCCTCCTCCGAACCCTTTGACCTTTCTCCCGACGGCAAAACCGTCGCCACATTTGAAGCACGCGAATCGGATCACATCTCTGCCCTCGTTACTTATTCTGTTGAGGATGGGAAAAAAACTTCCTTCGAATTCGATCCCCGCGCGCTCCCCAGCCTGGCGTTTATGCCTTCCGGTAAGGCGATCCTCTATGCGGTGCGGGAAAAGGGTGTCGACAATCTGTGGGTGCAGCCACTCGACGGACCCGCGCGGCGCCAGCTCACGCACTTCCCTTCGGAGAAAATTGGTGGATATGGATATTCGAAGGACGGGACGCGGCTCGCGGTTGGACGGGGCCACGCCGATTCCGACGCGGTCCTGCTGCGCAATATTCCCCGCTAAAATAATCAAGCTGACTTTCGAATCGCCGCGCAAAAATACTCTTTAGAGCAAATTACTGAATTGTGCCGCTCGGAGGGGTTGGCGTGGCCGGTGTGTTGGCGTTGGCGCGGGCGAAATAGCCGCGGCGTGCGCGCACCTGGTAGCCTTTGTGATCGGGCACTTCGATGCGGATTTTGTGGTAGCGGCCATCCATAACGTAGTTCGTCGGAAGGTAGGCGATGGAATACTGGTTGCGCAGTTCGTCGCCGATGTCCTGAAACGACTGGTCCAGATCGTCAACGTGATATGGAAAAAACGCCCGGCCGCCGGTTTCCTCGGCCAGGTCCCGGAGAATCTTGTCACCGTCCGTCAGGTGGTATTTTCGATCAGCCAACTTGCTCGGATCGGTCTGCGAGAGCGAAACCCACTGCGTGCTGGTGCTGATGCTATAAATGACCACGCTGGTGCGCTGCGCCATTTCGATGGCGTCCGTACGCGTGTGCGACGATAAATTGTCCTCGCCATCGCTGATGAGAATCATCACGCGGCGCACCACGTCCGGCTGATCGCCCGGTGGGCGCGGCGGGTGGCTCAGCTCCTTCACGCACGCTTCGTAAATCGCGTCGTAAATCGCGGTGCCGCCGCCCGCGCGTGTCTTGGTGATCTGGTCGCGGAGCGCTCCCGCATCCCCGGTGAAGGGCTGCACGATTTGCGGCTCGTCGTCAAACGTCATCACAAAAGCCTCGTCTTTATTGTGGCGCAGCACGCTGAACAGGAAATTGATCGAAGCATCCTGCTCGAACTTGATGCGGTCGCGGATGCTGTTGGAAGTGTCCAGCAGCATGCCGATGCGCAGAGGCAGATCGGACTGCTTGCTGAAGTAGCGGATTTCCTGCGGGAACTTGTCGTCCCAAATCTTGAAGTCGCTCTTTTCGAGTTCGGGGACAAGTTTGTTGCGGCGGTTCAGCACGGTGAAGAGCACGTCGACAAGGTTGACGACCGACTTGATGGTTTGATCGCTCTGCTGGGCAGGCTCCTGCTTCGGCGGGGCAGGCTGCGCCGGCGCGGGCGACTGAGGCTTCGCGTCCGGTAAGGACGCTTGGGGCTTGTCCGGCGAAGATTGCTGTGCCCGGTCGGTCAGCGGAAGTAGCAGCAGCGCCAGCGCCAAAAAGATGGAAGTAATGATTCGTCGCATGTGCATCGATTATAGGTATCCCGCCAGCGCAGCGTCAATTCGGCTCTGCGACTCTCCCGCAGCGTCGCAAAGTTTCTTCAAGTAATCGCGCAATTCCGCAGGCAACGACGCGCGAACTTCGACCCATGCGCCGGTCCGCGGCTGCGCAAAGCCCAGCTTTGCGGCGTGCAGAAAATTTCGCCCCAGCGGTGGCAAATCGAGCTTGCCTACGCGCAACTCCCACGCTGCACCGTAGAGCGTATCTCCAACCACCGGATGCTTCAGCGCCGCGAAGTGCACTCGAATCTGATGCGTGCGCCCAGTGTGGAGTTGGACTTCCACCAGCGTCGTGCTGTCGATTTTGGCGAGGGCTTTCCAATCCGTGCGCGCCTCACGCGGACGGGCGATTTCCGCTCCGTGCCAGGACTTGCGCTGCGTCGCCATGCGCGTGCGATGGATCGGGTCGCGTCCGATCGCCAGTTCGATGCGGCCGCTTTTCCCCGTAAGAACGCCCTGCACCAGCCCCAGATATGTTTTTTTGATGGCGCGGTGACGAAACGCCTCGCCGAGTTTCGCGTGCGCCACGTCGTCTTTGGCCACCAGGATCACACCAGACGTTTCCTTGTCCAGCCGGTGAACGATTCCCGGCCGCAGCGGATCGCCACCCTTTGAAAGCGCTTGCCCACGCCCGAGAAGCGCGTTGACGAGCGTGCCGGAAACGTTTCCCGCGCCGGCGTGAACGGTCATCCCCGCTGCCTTGTTGATGGCGATCACGTCGTCGTCTTCGTAAAGCACATCCAGCGGAATCGATTCCGCTTCGGCGCGTGTCGCCGGCCGCGGATATGCCCACACGGTGATGAGTTCCCCGCCGTGAAGTTTCTGCGAAGGCTTCGCAGGTTTGCCATTGACGAGGACATGGCCGCCATCGATGAGTTCTTGCGCCCGCGAGCGCGAGAGTTCCGGGCGATGCGCGGCCACGAACCGGTCCAGCCGCGTCCCAGCGTCCGTATCTAACGCCAGAAGTTCATGAATCTCGGGTTGGGCCCCAGCCAGCACAGGCCGATTGTAGCAGGCGGTGATGAGAGGTACGTCCTGTAAGGGAATGCCAACGCTACTGCTTTGCCGGAACGACGAGAGGACCTGTGTAGTACCCCTGGCGAGTCTTAACAGTGAGACCTTCACGCGTGGTACGGACTGCTACCTTGTGATAGCTGGCGTTGCGGTTGTTGCCGTGAGGCACGTAGGCCAGGGTGTACTCGTGGCGGGCTTCCTCCGTTATTCGCCAATAGAGCCTTTCCATGGCGGCGCTTTGAACGGCGTAATAGATGTCGCCACCGGAATCGTTCGCATAATTGACCAGGCGGGAGAACTTTCGTCTTAAGGAATGGCCAACCGCCAGGCTGTATACAGATATGTTGTCCTGGAGGAGAACCTCGAGAGTGTCGGCATACGTATGGTGGTTGAATGGAGGCCCGTTGAGACCATCGGAGATTAGAAGGATGATCTTGCGCCGACTGGCTCCACGATCGTGAAGCAACTCAGCGGCAGTATGGACGGCATCGTCGAGAGCTTTGGTTGGCCGGGAACCAAGGTTAGTCGGCGCGGCCAGGGGCGGTTCGCCCACTCCACGGACATGGGCTGATGGCGGAGTGACGAAGGGGACGGGGCCGGAGGTCGAAGGTCCGCTGTGATCTTGGGCATCCTTTAGATCCGCCCACAGCTTGTTGAAGTCGCTGCTAAACCCGTTGCCCGGATAGAACGAGAGGTCAAAGCGGCAGATGATGGCCTCGTCGTCGAGACTGATTCCGCCAGTGATGGCGCGCAGAGTGGGAGCCATCTGGGCGGCGTCCTGCGATTTCAAATCGTCGTCGACTAGGACGACAAGCGATAGCGGAAAGGCTTCGGCAGTGAAAACGTCGGTGACCTGTTCGACGTTATCATCGAAGATGCGAAAGTCGTTTTTCTGAAGATCGGGGATGAGATTGCCGTGGCGATCTTTGACCGTGACCGGGAGGACGACGAGCTCGGAATTGACGCTGATTCTAGCTCGAGCTTCGCTCTGCTGGGTGGCGGGTTGCGTTTGGGCGGGTGGAGTCGATTGCTTGGCTTGAACGAGTACAGCACCAGCAGTCAACGTCATGGCAAACAGCCCTCTCCTAGAAAGAATGACTCTCATGGATCAAATCCCACTGGATACTCTGACGCCAGCGGGTGGCGAAAAGTGGCCAACCCCTGTAGTCCAGGTTTTGAATTCTCCGCCTTTTTTTCGGCGACCTCTTTCTCAAGATTCCCCGCTTTCCGTCCCCGGGGATCCGTCAACTCCTCAACCCCTGTCCTTCCAACATCCTGCCGCTCCATTCGAATGATATCTAACTAATTATTTGACACGTGCTTTAGCTTCATGCTATATTCCCGCGTGTTTGCCGCTGACCAATCCCGATCTCTTCGATTCAACTCTTTTCCTTTCAGACGATTGCCCACCTCTTCTTCACAACGGCCAGTCGACAACCCTTTTGGAATCAATTGCTTCAGCGCCTTTTTCGTCGCGACAGGGGGTATACATCTCCCATTCTGGAACTCACCTCAGTTCGCGCATCTGCCTTTCTTTCCAATCACTTACGTGGAACCTATTTTGCAAGTCTTTTCCTTTGATGTACATCCATCGAATGGGGGCCCTTCGCCACATTCTGGTTCGCCGCTACAACCGTAGGCGAAAGTGGCTAACGGGTGCCGCGTGGGTCGTCTAGAATGTGGCGGCGAGGAGAAACCACAATGCGCAGAGTTTTGTTTTTGCTGATGCTTGTTCCAGGAATTTTGGAGGCGCAAGAGGCGGCGCGGCCCGCAGGTGGCAGCGTTTCCGGGCGATGGGTGGTGAACACGGATTTCTATGGCTCGACGATCTACTTTCGCATGGAGCTGAAGCAGGAAGGAGAAAAGCTGACTGGTGATTTTGATGGCGACAAGCTAGAGGGATCGCTGAAAGGCAACACGATTTATTTTCTGGCTAAGGACGAGCAGGGCGGGACGGACGAAGGCAAAGGCATGCTGCAAGGCGGCACGATCACCGGGACGGTGGCGTTTACTCACACGGATGACCCGGCGCATCTGGAGACCCACAAGTTCACGGCGGAACTCGTTCCGGCGCGGCGAGCCGGAGTGGCAAAGCGCCATGAATTTGTGCCCACTACTTTCTCCCGGCAATTCTCTGCGTTGAACAAACCGGTGCTGACGGTCGCTCCCGGCGACAGCGTGCACACCACGACCGTGGATGCTGGCGGGAAGGACGAAAAGGGCGTTACGCGCGTGCTGGGAGGAAATCCGGAGACGGGACCGTTCTACGTGGAGACAGCGGCGCCGGAGGACACGCTGGCGGTTCACTTTACGCGGGTGCGGCTGAATCGGGATTGGGCGGAGAGCGATGACTTTCTCGTGGAGCGCGCGGTGGACAGCAACCTGGCGGTGAAGATGAAGGACGCCGGCAAATCCGTGCGCTGGCATCTGGACGCGGAGCTTGGAGTAGCTACGCCGGAAAAACCGGCCGAGCATTTGACGCGCTACTCTGTGCCGCTACGCCCGATGTTGGGATGCGTGGCCGTGGCGCCAAACGTCGCGCAAGCGGCTCCGGGCTCGGGCGATTCCGGACGTTACGGCGGGAACATGGACTTCAACGAGATCGTGGAAGGCGCAACGGTTTATTTGCCTGTGAGCGTGCCGGGTGCGCTGCTGTACGTGGGCGATGGGCACGCGCTGCAAGGCGACGGAGAGCTAAATGGCAACGCTCTCGAAACGTCGATGGACGTGGAATTCACCGTGGATGTGATTCCGGGGAAACGAGTCCCCGGGCCGCGCGTGGAGTCCGCGACGCACCTCATGGCAATGGGACTGGCGGGGTCGCTGGATGATGCGTTCCGCGGCGCCACGTCGAACATGGCGCAATGGCTGACGGAGGAATATAAATTGACGCCGTCCGAGGTCGCGCAGGTGCTCGGCACGTCGGCGGAATACAAAGTGAGCGAAGTGGCGGACCGCAACGCCGGAATGGTGCTCAAGATCAACAAGGAACGGTTGAAGCCCCTGGCAAGCGCCGAGAAGTAAGAGGATGCCTTTGTTTCCCCCAATCCGCGGTAACGTTTTTCAAGGCGAATGGAGCCAAGGCGAGCGTCCGCTACAGCAGCAAGGTCAGAGTTGCCGTCTTCGTCGTGCCGTTGTACGAAGCCGAAATAGTAGCGGAAGTCGAAATGAGAACGATGGATGTGTTCACGGTAAAGGTCGCGCTGCTTGCACCGGCCGGAACGAACACGCTCGAAGGCACGCTGGCCGCGCCGCTGTTGCTGGAAAGGATGATCGTCGCGCCACCTGCAGGTGCCGGCGCGCTTAACGTGACCTTGCCTGTGGAAGATTGCAGACCGCCGACAACAGTGCTGGGATTCAGCGTCAGCGAAGACAGAGTCGGTGCAGGCGGAGGAACGGGATTCACGGTGAGCAAAGCCGTTTTGGTCACACCGGCGTAAGACGCAGAGATCGTGACTGTGGTCGATGCAGTGACGGCGCTTGTGGAGATGCTAAACGTTGCGCTGGTGGCACCAGCCGCGACCGTCACGCTGGAAGGCACTGCGGTTACTGAAGCGTCGCTACTGGAAAGCGCGACTTGTGCGCCACCTGATGGAGCCGGCCCGCTCAGAGTTACCGTACCAGTGGACGAATTTCCGCCGGTGACGTTCGTGGGATTCAGCGATAGCGAGGACAGGGCGACGGATGGAGGCGGAGTTGACGTTGGAGCCTGCTCGAAGAGCAAGACGGCGGGATTCGGATCGTTCAATGAAATAGCCACGAACGCGGACGCAGAGATCATATAAATGATGGCGTTGCCTCCCGTTCCGGAAGAAACGGTCATGGTTCCTCGCCCATTCGTTGGCGAAGAGGCTACCGAGTACGCAGCCTGGAACGCTGCGCCCGAGACTGGCCCACTGGAAGCGCCGATGTCCTCCGTGCCGGTCAAGTTGCCAGTCGGGCTTGCGCCGTCCGCCGTGAACTCACCGGAAAAAACTTGGACGCCAAACGACGCCGGTGTAGTCGCCACGCCCGCATAATTGCCCTTCAGTGCGTCATTCGTGAACGACGTCGCCGCCTGGGGTTCGCCGAGGCCGGACACAATGGAACTGTCCGTGGCGAAGAGGAATGCTTGATTCGGACTCACCAAATACGCAACGGCACCGTTCGCGACCGCGATGGATGTGCGGCCATTGCTTGCAACGCTGTACGTCCCAGTCAAGCCGCTGACGGAATTGGAGAGGCCGCCGCAGTTTTCATCGAAGGCGGCGTTGAGGGCGCCTTTGCCGTCGAAGGTGAGCAAACCGGCGAGCGCATCCGAAGCACGGCCGGATCCATTGCCGCAAAAAGTGAATCCCGTCATGTAAATCACCGTGCCGCCATTCAGCGAGGCGTTGGAGAAACCTCCTGCGGGACTCTGTTGCCGCAGCACAATGCCATTCAGCAACGGAGTGGAAGCGGAAACCACGTCACTCACCATCGCAAACAGCTCTCCTGCGTTCACAACGTAAAATACGAAATTCAAATTGAATGGCGATCCCCCAATCGAGAAAGCGAAGTTGATTGTGCCCCGCCCTGTAGAAGTATCGGACACGCTATAATTCGCAGACGAAAATGTCATCGAAGAAGTAGTGCCATAAGCGTTGATGTCACCGGCCTCGTTGGTCAAAACGCCCGCGCCGTTCGAAGTAAAGCGGCCGGCAATGGCCGCGCGATTGTTGGAGTCGTCGAATCCAGCGCCACCAAACGCGTAGTCACCCGAAATGGCTGTGGCGTTATACGCGGAAGCGTCCGCCTTTTCGATTGTTCCCGATCCAATCGTTCCCGTTCCTCCCGAAGCGTCGAACTCGATGAACTGGGCGTTGCCGTTGGCCGTCATGGCAAAGGCGAATTTTGCGCCGCCGGGAATATTCAAGGTCATCAAACCCCGATTGTCGCCGCCGATCGAGTAGGTGCCGGTGAACGCTTGCGCGGTCAGCACGGCTCCGGGGCCGACACCATTGGTATCCAGTTCGCCATTGGTGATATTTCCGGAGCCATCCGCCGTGAATCTTCCCACGGCCGCGAAAACGGACGAGCCGCTACTACTCCCGGTGGTTCCACCGAACACAAATGAATAGTTACCATTCAACTCCGCATTGTTCGCGCCGGAATTGCCTTGAGGTTGAACATTCGAAGCAAGAAACAATGAGAGACACAACAACACCACGGCATGCAGCTTGCGCATCTTTCCTCCGTATGATGCCTGGGCGATGTGGATTCTGTCGCTGTTCGAACGAACCACCCCTGACTGAAGCGCGCGGGGCGAGGGTGCCATGCTTCAATCAAAATCATGGAAACGGCAGGGAGAAGAGCACCTGCAATTCAAGCTGAAAGTGCTGCGCCTTCCAAGCGTTTGGGCTTAGAGTGCGGTTACGTTCCTGTTCGCACGTCCTGAGCTCGTTCATCCACCCTTTCTTACACTCGGCTAGCTTCGAGGCAGTTTGCAGCCGCTCTAGGTATGCTCCGCGACAAACGCGAAGGCAATCGGGTGGATGCTGCAAAACAAGGTGGGAGACACCTGAATGGCGCGTAGCTGGCCAGCGCAGCAATCGTTAAAGCCAATCAGGTTTTGGCGCGGAAGGTACTGAACGCGGAAGCGAAAATAAGGAACTGGCCTCGGCGGGCTCAACCGGTTCCAGTTTCACATTGCGGTCCTGCTCGCTTCGCTCATAGACCTGGGTTCGCAAATAATGGGTTTTTCCAGCTTCTGCTTTGAGAGTCATGGCCGAACCAATGCGCTTGGACATTTCCTTGAAGGTGCCCGACTGCCAATTTGTGCACACTTGATGATCGCCAGGATCCACCGAAAAGAAAAAATAGGATTTGCCCTTGTTAGCTCCGACCCACGCGCCATCGAGTCACCACTCTCATTGTCGGACCACGCTCAGTATCCTCGAAGATGTAGACGAGCGCCTTGCCACTATCCGCGCGGGAATAGTTCTCATCATGATTTTATGACGTTGTTTAAGACAAAATGGTTTCCAGCGATGGTGTTCCAACAACCTAGGTGAGGCTGCCGGTGGAGGCGAGTTTCGCGTACCAGTGGCCGGAGTCCTTGATGGTGCGTTTCTGCGTTCGGAAATCCACGTAGGTGAGGCCGAATCGCTGGGCGTAGCCTTCGGCCCATTCGAAATTGTCGAGCAGGCTCCAGTGATGATAGGCGCGGACGTTGACGCTGTGGAGCATGGCGCGGCCGAGAGCATGGAGGTAACCGCGCATGAACTGGATGCGCCGGTCGTCGGGGATGCGGCCGTGTTCGTCGGGACAGTCGAGGTAAGAACAGCCGTTCTCGGTGATTTCGAGAGGCGTGGTTTTGTATTCGCGGGAGATGCGCAAAAGGAGATCATGAAAGCCGTCCGGCCAGATTTCCCACGCAAAATCGGTGAGAGGGCCTTCATGCGCGTCGAAATTGTGGACGCCGGTAGCGTCTTCGCCGGCGCCCGGAGGAATGGCGGAGATGAGCTGGCGGCGGTAGTAGTTGATGCCGAGAAAATCGAGCGGGGCGCGGCAGAGTTCCATGTCGCCGGATTTGACGCCCATGAGGTCGAGCGGATTGTCGGCAGGGAAAGCCTTCGGGTATTCGCCATGGAGAGCAGGGTGGACGAACCAGACGTTGCCGAGCGCGTGGGCGCGATCGGCGGCCTGGCGATCGGCCTCGCTTGAGGTGGCGGGCTGGCAGTTGGCCATGCTGAAAGCAGTGCCAACTTGAAGTTTAGCGTTGATGGCTTTGATGGCGCGGAAGGCCTGGCCCTGTGCAATGTTGACAACGTGCGTGGCACGCATACAGTCGGCAAAATTCTTGCGCGAAGGTGCGTGAATGCCCCGAGCATAGCCGAGAAACGTGAAGACCCACGGCTCATTGAAGATGCACCAGTGAGAAATGCGATCGCCAAGGGCGCGGACATTGACGTTAACGTAATCGGTGAAGCGCGCGGCAAGATCGCGATTGGGCCACCCGCCGGCTTCTTCCAATTTCTGGGGGAGATCCCAATGGTAGAGCGTGCAGAGAGGGCGGATTTTCGCTTCGAGAAGAGCGTCGGCTAGGCGCTTGTAGTGATCGAGGCCCGTGGGATTGGGAGCGCCGGAACCGTCGGGCTGGATGCGCGGCCACGAGATGGAGAAACGATAGCTGGTTAAGTTCAGCGCTTTGAGGAGGGCGACGTCCTCCTTATAGCGATGGTAGGAATCACAGGCAACATCACCGGTGGCGGCGCCCTTCACTTTTCCTGGAGTATGCGAGAAACGGTCCCAGATCGATTCGCCTTTGCCGTCTTCGTCCCAGGCGCCCTCGATCTGATAGGAGGCGGTGGCAGCGCCCCAAATAAACTCCTCGGGGAATTGGAACGGCGCGAACTTCGACTGAGGTTCGAGCAATTCTCCAATCAGGCGATGGCCGGGAGGCAGGATGCAAAAAGAGGCAGCGGCGCCAAGGGCGGTGGACAGAAACTCACGGCGATCTAAAGTGTTCCATCGGCTCACAGAGTTTCTCCTCGGCTGCGGCGTTCATGAACCTGAACGGGGTGGTTCAGAACGGCGGCCAAATAGTACGTCAAGAAGGATGAGAATGGCACCAACAGTGATGGTGGAATCCGCGACGTTGAAGGCGGGCCAAGGATTGAAGGTCTGCCAAGGAAGGAAATGAACATAGACCTCGATGAAATCGGTGACCGCTCCGTGGAGAATGCGGTCGGTGACGTTGCCAGTGGCGCCGCCAAGGAGAAGGGCGAGTCCGGCGGCGTGAAGGGAGCTGATATCGCGGCCAGCGACGAGCAGCCACGTAATGACTCCGATGATGGTGAGGGAGCCGCAGATGAGAAACACGCGCAGGGCGGGAGAGGAGAGACCGGCGAGAAAACTGAAGGCGATGCCGGGGTTGCGGGAGTCAACGAGATAGAGAAAATTGTGAATGACGGGGAGCGGAAAGTGGTCGCTGGGGCGGGATTCGATCCAGGCCTTTGTTGCGCGGTCGAGAAAGACGACGGCGACGGTGAGCCAGAGGAAGCGGAGGCGAGAGGAAAGAGTCATGAAGTAAAGGAAGTATGGGAGGTAAGGGAAACAGAGGAGATGAACACTTCAAGTCACCGCGACGCTTGCGGATCCGTCGTTTTCGATTTCGGCGAGGGCTTCAGAGCAGCGCTCGCAGACCTTTGGGTAGCGTGGGTTCTCACCAACATGGATAGAGTAGTTCCAGCAGCGCTCGCATTTGGCGCCGTCGGCGCGGTCGATCTTGATCGTCAGGCCCGGCAATGATTCGGCCGGAACGGATGCGGCAATCGCCGATGAGTGGACTTCCATCTGAGAAACGATGAAGAGCGCAGGGAGAAGATGCTTTTTTTCTTCGAGTAATTCCTGCAAGCCGGCTGCTTCAGGCCCGGCGTGGAGGTGGACTTTCGCTTCGAGGCCGCCACCGATGATCTTGGCGGCGCGGGCCTGTTCAAGCGCCACCAATACGGCCGAACGGACCTGAGCGAGCCGCTCCCATTTTTCCGCAGCGTCCTTGGCGATTCCACAAGCAAGTGCTGCGGCTTCCGGGAAGAGCGTCATGTGGACGCTTTCGGGTTCGCCCTGGGATTTCGGGAAATACTTCCAGATTTCCTCGGACGTAAAAACGAGAATCGGCGCAGCCATGCGGACCAAGGCGCTAGAGATTTTCCAGACGGCGGTTTGCGCGGAGCGGCGCGATTTGTTTCTGGGCGCCTTCGTGTACAGGCGGTCTTTCAGCACGTCGAAATAAAAGGCGCTGAGGTCCACGACGCAATAGTCGTGGATGGCGTGATAGACGCGGTGGAATTCGTAATTCGCATACCACTCGCGGCACTTCTTGACAAGCTCGGCTGTGCGATCGAGCATCCAGCGGTCGATTTCCTCGAGTTGATCGTTCGAAAGCACATCGCCCGAGGGATGGAAATCGCCGAGGTTGCCGAGGGCAAAGCGGAAGGTGTTGCGAATCTTGCGATAGGCTTCGCTGAGCTGCGTCATCACGCGCTCGCTCATCTTTACGTCGGCCTGGTACTCGACGGAGCCGACCCAGAGGCGAAGTAGATCGGCGCCCCACTTTTCACAAATTTCGATGGGATAGAGGGCGTTGCCGAGTGACTTGGACATCGGGCGGCCCTGTTCGTCGAGCGTCCAACCGTGGGTGACGACGCCACGGTAGGGCGAAGCGTCGCGCACGCCGGTGGCAACGAGCAACGAACTGTGGAACCAGCCGCGATACTGATCGGGACCCTCGAGATAAACGTCGGCGGGCCACTCGGGGCCCTTCAGCACGGATAGGTTCGAAGAGCCGGAATCGAACCATACGTCCAGAATGTCGTTTTCCTTGCGCCACTTCGTGGAGCCACAAGAACACCTTGTTCCCTCAGGGAGCAATTCTTCCGGCGTGTGCTGGTACCAAGCGTCGGCGCCTTCCTTTTCAAACCATTTGACGACCTTGCGCAGAGCTTTGAAATCTTCGAGGCGTGTCCCGCAACCTTCGCAATAAAAAACAATGATGGGCACGCCCCAGAAACGCTGGCGCGAGACGCACCAGTCCGGGCGTTTCTCAATCATTTCGTACATGCGGTCTTCGCCCCAGGCGGGAATCCATTTCACGCCGTGAATTTCTTCGAGCGCTTCCTGGCGCAGGGATTTTTCTTTTCCGTGAGCGGCCTGGTCCATTTTAATAAACCACTGCTCGGTGGCGCGGAAAATTACCGGATTGTGGCAGCGCCAGCAGTGCGGATAGCTGTGCTTGTATTCGTGATTTCCAAGAAGAGCGCCGCGCTCAGCGAGTAATTTCACGATGATGGGATTCGCGGTGAAAACGTCTTTGCCTTTGTATTCGGGCAAGCCTTCAAGGTAGACGCCTTTGTCGTCGAGCGGGGCGTAGATCTCCAGCCCATACTTTTGGCCGGAATGGAAGTCGTCGGCGCCGTGGCCGGGAGCGGTGTGAACGACGCCGCTGCCCTGATCGAGCGTAACGTAATCAGCGAGAATGCCAGGCACGTGAATGGGAAGAAATGGGTGTTGAAATTTCATGCCATCGAAATCGCGGCCCTTGAAAGTGGCGCGAACTTTGGCTTGCTTGATCCCGCATTCAGCTTGAAGCGCCGCAACGCGATCGGCGGCGAGAAGCAGCGCGCCTTTTTCGGTTTCAACGACGGCGTATTCGAAGTCGGGATGAAAGGCGAGCGCACGATTGTGCGGAATGGTCCAGGGCGTAGTCGTCCAGATAACGGCGCTGACATCGGCTCCGATTTTCGGGGCTTCGCCTCTGCCACCAACGACGGCTGCGAACTTTACCCAGATTGAAGGGCTGGTGTGATCTTCATACTCGACTTCGGCTTCGGCGAGCGCGGTGCTGTCGACGATGCACCAGTAAACAGGCTTACGGCCGCGATAAACATATCCCTTTTCCATGAAATCGAGAAACGCGCTGGCGATGGTGGCTTCGTACTCATGGCTCATCGTCAGATACGGATCGTTCCAGCGGCCGAAAATGCCGAGGCGCTTGAAATCTCTTCTGTGCTGCTCGATGTAACGGAGGGCGAATTGGCGGCACAGCTTGCGGAATTCCGCCGGCGGAACTTTCCCTTTTCCACCCAGCTCTTTTTCCACCTGGGTTTCAATCGGCAGGCCGTGGCAGTCCCACCCGGGCACGTAAGGCGCGTAGTGCCCTGCCATGCTTTTGGTCTTGACGACCAGATCCTTGAGAATTTTGTTCAGGCCGGTGCCGAGATGAATTTCGCCGGTGGGATATGGAGGGCCGTCGTGCAGAACAAAGAGCGGCTTGCCTTTGCGCGCCTCCAGAATACGTTCGTAGATGTTTCCACTGTGCCAGGCTTCGAGTTGCTTGGGCTCGTTTTGCGGCAGGCCAGCCTTCATCGGAAAATCCGTTTTCGGCAGGTTCAGCGTTTTCTTGAGTTCGAATGGTTCGGCCATAATTGGAGCGATTGTAAATCCCTTCTATGCCGTCCGTTTGTACAGGTATACGGCGGGAAACATCGGGAAGCAGCGTAACCAGCTATGTTACAATGAATGGCAACCGGTGTCAGCCGCATGGGACGCGCAACCTTTACCCGCCAGCGCGAATCATATGGTCAGGTATACCGAATATGGGGAACGTGCGTCTAAATTGAAGAGGTAAACGGTGCCGGGCAAATTTATCAATCTGCTGCCGCCTGAAATCACAAAACCCAAGGTGTCTTCCGCGGGCCGCGGGCCTGCGGTTCCCGTGCCGACATCGGCGGTGCCGAAGTTCACGAAACCCGATCTTCTCATCCCGGACAATTTCTGGTCGAACCTGAAACAGTTCCTGACGGAACGCCCGGTCAAAGTGCGGGAGCGCAAGGATGCGCCCTTTACACAGACGAATTTCGGCTCGGGAATGGCGGGTAACCTGGCGGAATTTTTGCGTCCTGGCCCGGCATCCAGAGGGCGAGTAAACAGCAAGCTGGCCGTAGCCTGGGGAGCGAATTTTGGCGGATTCGGCGACCGACTCAGGGACTTCTTCTCGCCTCCGAAGCAGGCGCCGCTGCCGCCTGGAATCCGGCCGATGAAAGTGAAAGACATCTGGTCGAAGGATGAAAACTTTGGTACAAGCCAGATGCTTGCGGTGGGCCTGCACATCGCGGTGATCGGGCTGCTGGTGATTCCGATTTTCACGAATGTACTGCCTGCTTCGACGGAGGCAAAGAACAAGGTCAGCGCCACGCCGATCGACATTTCGCCTTATCTAGCGAAGCTGCCTGCGGGTAATGACAAGGCCGGCGGCGGTGGCGGGGCAAACAACCACACGCTGACTCCGACGTCAAAGGGGAAGCTACCCAAGTTTTCGTACACACAATTCACGCCGCCTCAGGCGAAGGTTCAGAATTTGAATCCCAAGCTGGCAATGGATCCTTCCTTGCTCGGTCCACCGGATCTGAAGATCCAGAGCCCAAATATGGCGAACTTCGGTGATCCGTTGGCCAAGAACGTCACGGATTCACTGGGGAATGGAAATGGTACGGGTATCGGCAGCGGATCCGGCGGGGGCCTTGGCCCCGGCGAAGGCGGCGGCACGGGCGGCGGAGTTTTCCGCGCGGGCCTGAACGGCGTCGGCTCGCCGATGTGCATCTACTGCCCGCAGCCGGAATATTCTGATGAAGCTCGAAAGGCCAAGTACCAGGGAACCGTGTTGCTCGACGTGACGGTTACTGCCGATGGGCGCGTACTGAACCCGCAGGTTCTCAAAGGGCCGGGTCTCGGGCTGGAAGAAAAAGCCATTGCGCAAGTAAAGAATTGGAAGATGCGGCCGGCGGTAGGCCCCAGCGGCAAGCCGGTCAATTGCCGCGTGCAAATTGAAGTTACTTTCCATCTCTACTAGCAAGCTATTGCCCGCATAACTCGAAAAATTTGGCGCGGCCTTCAGGCTATTTGTGTACTCCGTGCTTTCTGTGGCCATGCTTTTTCACCGAGTCATCACCAAACGAATCACTTTGCGGGCAACCAATCGGCGCCGCGGAGCTTCTCACCACGCGTTCGCAGCCCGCCTCGTCGAGGAGTGCGGCCAATTTGAGGCGGGCGCGGAGGCCTGCCCATGGGCGATTCCTTCGTGCGTTCCTTGCTTTCCTCAGTGAGTTCAAGAGATACCCTGATTCAACGCATCCGCGGAAACTTTCGCGATGCCATAACTCCCGGGAAATGGAAGATGCGTTCCGCGAATGGCGCGCTGCTACATCTTTTGCGCTTTGGGAGGTCGGCACGCACGAGCCGCGCCCAGGCCGTTTCTCTCCTAACGCATGCGGCTATCATCTTGGCGCTGGCACTGCTTGCCACGCATCCGTTCAAACCTGGAGGACCACAGGAAAATGGCGCTACGAAAGTTCTGAGAGGACTTGTGTTCCCGTCGCACTTGTTTGCGCCGAGCGCCGGCCGTGCTCCTGACCCGGGAAGCGGCAGCGGAGGGGCCCGTGTGCCGATTCCGACGACCGCTGGAGAATTTGCGCCGCTTGCTTCCATTCAAATCATCCGGCCGTCGCTCCCTCCCAAACAGGAAGTACACATGCCGGTGCCACCGACGATACTCGATCCAGCCGCGGCGCCAGTGCTGACTCCAGTTAATAAGATCGGCCTGCCGTGGATGAGCGAGGAGACGAACTCACCGGGACCAGGCGATTCCGACACGATCGGCAGCGGCCCTCGGAGCACCATGGGCGACGGTCCGCGCGATGGACCGGGCGGGCTGGGTGAATTGCAATCGAGATACCGGAGCGGGGTTACGTTAGCAAGTTGCGCGTACTGCCCAGACCCGCAATACACTGACGAAGCGCGCGAAGCCAAACTACAAGGCAGAGTGATACTGCACGTTCTGGTCGGCGCCGACGGACGCGCGTCGCAAATCCGAATCGTCCAGGGAATCGGGCTGGGGCTTGATGAGCGCGCCGAGCAAGCAATTCGCGGCTGGAAATTTGTGCCGGCGCATGATGGCGCGGGCCGGGCCGCGCCGGCTTGGGTCACGGTCGAAGCGGTCTTCCGCCTCTTCTAGACAGTTTTTCTGCAAGGGAGTAGCATTTTTTAACGTGCCCTACGACTTCGTCGAAAACGAGTATGAACTTGACCTGCAGGCTTCTTCGGCCCGCGGTGGCGGCGCGCCACCCAAACTGACGGCGGTGGGCGTTCTTGACCCGTCGTTTCCGTCTAAGAGGCCGCCCGGCCCCATTCCCGCGGTTCCCTCGTCACTGATGTTCCGAATTGTGCTGGCCGGCCTCGCCACGGCATTATTCTTCCTGCTCTTTGCCATGCACTGAGCAATTCATGAGCATCGTATAAATTTCACGGTTAACTCTCCAGCAGGGAGGCCAGTATGGTTGAAACGAGGCGCGTGTTTGTCCTGGCGATGGCCGGAGCGGTCGGCTTTCTGGCGGCGGAGGAGGGCAGGTTGCTCGCTCAATATCCTCCAACTCCGCCTCCGCCGCCGCAGCCGGCGGAGACTCCGAACCCGGCTGAGGCGCATTCGAACCCGCGAGCCATGGCCGCTGCAAAACGGGCTCGCAGGCAGCAAGACGAGAAGGAATTCCGGGAAGGGGTCGAGCGGCTTTACCACTTGACAGGCGAGTTGCGCGAAGAAGTCCAGAAAACCACGACGACAGAAGTGCTCTCGGTCCATATGGTCAAGAAAACCGAGGAAATAGAAAAGCTCGCCAAGATCCTTAAGAACAAGGCCAAAGGTGGATAGACAAGGCTCAGGTCCGGGAAGGAGCCCTGACTTCGCGGTTTAGGATATGGACCCGGGAAGTTCTGCATTTTGATTTTGCAATTCTGTTACGATTTTGACATGAGAAAAGCAGCCGTTTTTACGATTGGCATCGCGCTATCCACTCTAACTGTTGTAAGTGGAGCGCGGGCGCAAAGCGGTGCCGGCGCGCTCGAATTCGTCGCGCGCATCACACCGACGGCAGCGCGGCCGGAGCCGGTGCGCCAGTTCACGTTTTACATCCTCACCAAGAGTTACTCGGAGATCGTGAAGGAAGTGGAAGAGAAGGACCCGGCCCCGCAGCGAGATCAGTTTATTGACGGGCTTAAGGTTTCTCCGGAGCTGCGAACGTGGCTCAAGGCGCATGACACGCTCGACCTCACGGAACCAGAACTCGACAAAATGCTTACGCCGGACGACATCCTCAACACTCCGGAGTTCCTGCTGGCGTACCAGCGCACAAACAGCGGCGGCGTGACGATGGGTTTCCCCCAACCAAAATTTTCTGAGATCGACCAGACGGAGCACCCGGAGAAGTACAAA
>Ga0137401_10000266_pt1 | contig 19102 bp, 9 predicted proteins | sample CZOMad1_1_16fung_FD_108286 | JGI IMG/M metagenome (GOLD analysis project Ga0137401, IMG submission 108286) | Vadose zone soil fungal communities from Angelo Coast Range Reserve, California, USA - CZOMad1_1_16fungal (Illumina Assembly) | ecosystem: Environmental > Terrestrial > Soil > Vadose zone...
CAGTAGTCTGACCACCAACCGTCTGTTCGGGGATCTGGGACAGGTACGTTTCGGAGCTGGATTCAGTCCTTTGCTTATCAAGAAAAATACGTCTCCACAGGCGCTTCGCTCGAAAAGCTTTTCGGAGCACACGACCTCAAGTCTGGCTGGGACTATCAACGCACTCGCGTCGATGGCGTGGAAGCCACGAACCAGTTGAATCAACTGTTTGCTACAGTGTCGGACTTTGCGCAATTCGGATCAGTCAACTCAGGAGTTTACGTTCTTTCAACAGTGGGTGGCCCAAGCCCGGCGGATAACGTTATTCGACTTCGTAATTTTTACAACGGGCTCTTTGCACAGGATGATTGGAAGATTGCGCGAAGCCTAACCCTGAATGTGGGCCTGCGATGGGACCATGATTCCCGCTTTCCCAATGGCGGCAACTTTTCTCCACGGGTTGGTTTGGCCTGGTCACCAACGTCGAAGACCGTAATCACAGCCAGTTGGGGAATGTTCTATGACAGATTCCGACTGGGGCTGGCTCGCGACATACCCGGCCTGGGCGGCGCAAATCTCTTCCGGAACCAAACGATCTCATACCCGCGTTTGTTCTACGGCAATCCCAGTACACTCGCGCGCCTTTTTGGATTGTGTCCCTCAACCAACTTAACTGACGCACAGATCCAGGCGTCCGGAGCGATCTGTCCGGTTGCTGGTCTAGCTCTTTTTGGAATCGATCATTTAAACGCGGTCGCAGCGCCAGGTCACGCCACAATTCCAGCAAACGCCGTGGTGACCTTCGACAATGTTCAAGCCCTTACAGGATTGAATCCGCAACAGTTCGCTGATGCCGCCAGCGCATCGATTGGTCTTCAACCTGGGTTTTTCTTTTGGGGCGGCTTTGGCCATCTCACCATGAATTTTCCGGTCCCGCAGATCTTCTTGCTTCCGATTACGATCGACCCTGGCCTTAGGACGCCGCACACTCGCAACTTTCATCTGGGCATGCAAAGAGAAATCACGCGCAATGTTGTAATTCAGGTGGACTATTACCATCGCGACATCCGCGACATGCTTGGCGTCAGGACCTCGAACCTGGCGTTTGAAGCGCGCCTGCCGGGCCACAGCGGCCAATTACAACCCGGCACTGGAAGCAGGCCTATTTTAAGTTATGGCCCTTGGTATCAGGGCAGGTATGACGGCATAACCGTCGGCATGCGCAAACGGCTGAGCCGGCGATTTACGCTCGAAACCTCTTACACGTGGACCAACGCGGTCGATAACGCTTTGAATTCGAGCTTTGTCAGTAACGTGCAAACCGGCCGTGGGGCAGGATCGCTCGGCTCATATGGACCTACCGATAGCTTCGTGGGCACGCCGCCAATCGTCACGGATCCAGTGAGCGGAAGAACAAACGCCAATGGATCGTTCATCGCGAGTAACGGGAACCCCGTTCCGCAGGCTGGGAAATTCTATAATGGTCCAGACCTTGATCGTAGCCCGTCCGACCTGGCTTTCAATCACACTCTGCTCATGCATGGAGCAGTGAGTCTTCCCCGGCAGTTACAAATCAGCGGCATCTTCCGCGCTCAGAGCGGTTTCCACTTTTCAACTTCTCCTCTAACTCCCGTCGATGTAGACGGAGACGGTCTTCTCAACGGCGTCGATTTTCTTTCCGGACGCAACCACCTTCAGGCCCCGGCCTATATCAATCTGGACATGCGCTTTTCCAAGCGGTTTTCGATCACAGAAAAAGTGAAGGCAGAAGTCCTGATCGAGTTTTTCAATCTGCTCAATCGAGCCAATCCGGCTGCAGTACAGCAATTTCAAGGCTTGTCGATACCGGTGGGCAAGCCGCTCCAGAGTCTGCCGGGACGCGAAGGCCAAGTTGGAATGCGAATCGATTTTTGAATGCCCGGATCCGATGAGTTGCCTTTCGCCTCAAAGAAAAGATGCAACTAAGCCGTTTTTCGATACCTGTCATCTCCATAAAGCACCGCTTGCCGTTGCTGATCGGTATCCTATTGCTTGGCATCATCCTGGCCTCGACCCTGGCTTCGTATCGCGGAGTAAAGGAATCGGCGCTTGATGTCGGCCGCGAACGGCTGCAAAACCTCACCAGGCAGTTGGCAATCCTGTTGCAGCAGTCGAATATTGGCATGCTGACCAGGACGTTCACAGCCGCCAACGACCCCGCGGTTAAGGCCTTCCTGCAATCTCCTTCCGCGGCGACGCGATCCGGCGCCTCAGTAATTCTTCAGCAAGTCGAGCCGCCGCAAGATGCAAATAGTTTGCAAATCGAACTATGGGATACAAACCACTCGCTCGTTTTGACCGTGCCCGAGGGCGCTTCGCCAGAGTCGCCCGATCTGGATGCCGAGTTCAAGGCCGCCGCCGCCGAGCCTTTCAAGGCTACCGGTTCGATGCGCGTGATTAAAGATGTCATCACGGCTCCAGGGATAGTCGCCGTGACCGACGATTCGGGAAAGCCGGTCGGTTATGTTGTCAGGTGGCGGCGAATGGCAATTAGTCCGCGGCCAAAACAGTTAACGGATCTGCTCGGCAGCGAGGCGGCGCTGTATTTTGGCAACACTCAAGGAGATCTCTTAACCAACCTTGAGCAAATCACGTCCAAGCCGCGGGCGGACTTGGGAACAACGAGCGAGGTCACGCAATATTCGCGAGACGGAAATAGAGTCCTGGCTCTGGGCCGGCCAATCGGCGGAACCCCCTGGTTCGTCGCAATTGAGCTTCCTGAACGGCCGCTCGTTGCTCCGGCTTACCAATTCCTGCGGCGCATTCTAGTGACTGATGTCCTCGTGCTCATCGTTGGCCTGGCGGGCGCCTTCGTCCTTAGCCGAGGGATCACGCAGCCACTCCAGGTGCTTACCCAAGCTGCCTCGGCAATCGGCGCCGGAGACTACTCACACACGGTTGACATTCAACAGCACGACGAACTCGGTGCGCTGGCAAGCGCCTTCAACCACATGGTAATCACCACGCGCGACTCCCAAGGCGACCTTCAGCGAAGGATTCAAGAGCGAACCCTGCAACTGGAAGCGGCGCCCTGCGCGATGTTGATGGTTAATCGTGAGGGCCTCGTGACTTTGGTAAACGCGCAGGCCGAACAACTCTTTGGCTATGACCGTACTGAGCTGCTCGAACAGGGCGTCGACAAGCTCCTCCCTGTCCGTTACCGCGCCGCCCACCCTGGCCACCGCAGAGTCTTCGGAGAACATCCGAGCGCGCGGGCAATGGGCGCGAGCCGTGATCTCTACGGGCGTCGTAAGGATGGCAGCGAGATCCCGATTGAAATAGGGCTCAATCCAATAACCACGGAGAAGGGCGAGTTTGTCCTGGCCAGCATCATCGATATCAGTGCGCGCAAGCGGGCCGAGGAGCGCTTTCGTCTGGTGGTCGAAGCGTCGCCCAGCGCGATGATGATGGTTAACGGAGCAGGCCACATCACACTGGTAAACACCCAGACGGAAGAACTGTTCGGCTACCCGAGGGCCGAGCTGTTGGACCAGCCAGTGGAAATGCTGGTGCCTGAACGTTACCGGGGCGCTCATCCCGGACAACGCGCGAGTTTCTTTCACACTCCTTCCAGTCGCGCCATGGGCCCAGGCCGTGACCTGTTTGGCCGGCGCAAGGACGGCACCGAAATGCCGATCGAGATCGGCCTCAATCCGATCAATACGGACGAAGGCGCTTTCGTCCTGGCCAGCATCATCGACATCACTGAACGGAAACGAGCTGAGGAACGATTCCGCCAGGTGATCGAAGGCGCGCCCAACGGCATGGTTATGGTGGGCCGCGAAGGCAAGATCGCTCTGGTCAACCTGCAGATCGAAAAGTCCTTCGGTTACAGCCGCGACGAGTTGCTCGGACAACCAATCGAAATGCTCGTGCCCGAGCGTTTCCGCGGACACCATCTTGGCTACCGCAACGGCTTTATGGCCGAACCGTCGACGCGGTCGATGGGCTCAGGACGGGACCTCTATGGCTTGCGCAAGGACGGCAGCGAGTTTCCCGTGGAGATCGGATTGAATCCGTTAGAGACAGAACAAGGCCTAATGGTCCTGGGTACGATTGTTGACATCACCCAACGCAAGCAAACGGAGGAGGCACGACGCGCGACCGAGGCCCGCTACCGCACTCTCTTTGAGAATGCACCCCTCGGCATCCTCATCGCCGACACCGAAAGTTACTACCTTGATGCCAATGCGAGTGTGTGCCGAATGCTCGGATACACGCGCGATGAACTAATCGGCTTTCATGCCTCGGATATCGTTTCTGAGTCAGAGGTCCTGCACATTGAACCAGCGCTCGGTACGATCAAAGCCAAGGATGACTACCATCGCGAGTGGCAGTTCAAGCGGAAGGATGGTTCGTTTTTCGCCGCGGAGGTAATCGCGACGATGATGCCCGACGGCAACCTGCTGGGAATGGTCCGCGACATCACGGAACGCAAACAGGCCGAAGAAGCGTTGCGCGAGAGCGAAGATCAATTTCGGACAATGGCCAACTCGATCCCGCAACTCGCATGGATGGCCCACGCTGACGGATTCATCTTTTGGTACAACCAGCGCTGGCACGACTACACCGGCAAGACGCCGCTGGAGATGGAAGGCTGGGGCTGGCAGAGCGTGCATGACCCCGACGTGCTCCCGAAAGTTCTGGAGGGGTGGCGGGAGGCGATTGCCAACGGGCAGCCGTTTGAAATGGAGTTCCCTTTGCGCGGGGCCGATGGGAAGTTCCGCATGTTTCTGACTCGCGTGCAGCCGATGAAGGATGCGCAGGGCCGGGTGGTGCAGTGGTTCGGCACCAACACCGATGTAGAAGAATTGAAGCGAATGGAAGAATCGCTGCGTGATACACAAACGCGGCTGAATTCGACGCTCTCAGCAGGTTCCATCGGGACATGGACCTGGGACATCGTCAACGACCGTTTGGCCGCAGACGAATTCACCGCCCGCATGTTTTCAATAGAAACGGAAGCGGCCGCAAAAGGCCTGCCCGCGGACGCATATCTCCTGGCCATTGTTGACGAAGACCGGCCGGGAGTCGCAAGCGCGCTCGAACACGCAATCCAATCCTGCGGCCATTACGATATCGAGTATCGGGTCCAACAAAAAGACGGAACGCTGCGCTGGCTGCAAGCGAGGGGACGGGTCGATTGCGACGCAGCCGGCAACGGGGTGAGTTTTCATGGCGCCGTTATGGATATTACTGAGCGCAAAGCGTCTCAGGAGGACCTCCGCCGCAGCCAGCAACAACTTGCCGGGGTCATCGGTTCCGCGATGGATGCGATTATCACCATCGACGACAAGCAGCGCATCATGCTTTTTAATGGCGCGGCCGAAAGAATGTTTCTTTTTCCGGCTGAAGATGCTATCGGACAACCACTCGAGCGCTTTATTCCGGAACGTTTCCGCGCTACTCACAAAGGTCACGTCAGGGATTTTGGCAACACCCACGTGACCAGGCGTTCAATGGGAACACTCGGCGCGCTCTACGGCCTCCGGGCCGACGGCGAAGAGTTTCCCATCGAAGCGTCTATATCGCAGATCGAGTCGGATGGGAAAAAACTCTATACGGTAATCCTGCGCGACATCACTGAACGCAAACGCGCGGATGAGGCCTTAAAGGAACAGGCGCGCATTCTTGAACTGGCGCCCGTTATGATCCGTGACCTGAATGGCCGAATCCTTTTCTGGAACACGGGAGTCGAGAAAATGTACGGCTGGAAAGCGGAAGAAGCTCTGGAGAAAATCAGTCACAAGCTTCTCAAGACCGAGTTTCCTCGCCCCTTAGAAGAGATCAAGGCAAGGCTTTTAGCTCATGGCCATTGGGAAGGAGAGGTAGTCCACGCCAGAAGAGATGGCGAACGCATCGTGGTTGCCACTACCTGGGTGCTACACCGCGACGAACACGACAAGCCAAAAGCCGTGCTCGTGGTCGCCAATGACATAACCGAACGTAAAGAAGCTGAAAAAGAGATTCGCAGGCTCAATGAAGAACTTGAACAGCGGGTCGCGGATCGCACGGCGCAACTTCAAGCCGTCAACAAAGAGCTCGAGGCCTTTTCCTATTCTGTCTCGCACGACCTGCGCGCGCCGCTGCGCCATATCGACGGCTTTAGCCAGGCCCTCCTGGAAGACTACCGGGACAAACTTGACGAGGTAGGCAAGGGCTATCTTCGGGAGGTGCGCAGCGCGAGCCAGGAGATGGCGCAATTGATCGACGACGTGTTGCAGCTGGCACGCGTGACGCGCAGCGAGATGCGCCGCGAAGTCGTTAACCTGAGCGACCTGGCCCGTTCGATTGCCGCCGAGCTCAGGAAACGAGAGCCGAAGCGAAAGGTAATCCTCAATCTCAAAGAAGAATTCGCAACGCGTGGCGATAAACGGCTCTTGAAAATCGTGCTTGACAATTTGTTGGGGAACGCCTGGAAATTTACTTCAAAGCGAGCACAGGCGCAGATCACCTTCGGTAGGGAGCAAAAGAACGGCGAGACTACTTATTTCATCCGTGATAACGGCGCGGGCTTCGACATGGCCTATGTCGGTAAATTGTTCGGCGCCTTTCAGCGCCTCCACACCGCGGGTCAATTCGAGGGCACGGGCATTGGTTTGGCAACCGTGCAGCGAATTGTCTACCGCCATGGAGGCCGCGTCTGGGCCGAAGGCACGGTGAATGAGGGTGCGACATTCTATTTCACGCTCCCAAATTCGAAGGAGACAGGAGATGGACAACAAGGTGATCCTACTGGTTGAAGACAATCCAAGAGATGAGGCGCTGACACTGCGAGCTTTGAAAAAGAGCGCCATTGTTAATGATGTTATTGTCGCGCATGACGGAGTTGAGGCGTTGGACTATTTCTTCGGCACCGGAAAGTTTGCTGGCGAACCGCAAGTGATGCCGCAACTTGTACTGCTCGATCTGAAATTGCCAAAGGTGGATGGGCTCCAGGTCTTACGAAAGATCCGAGAGAACGAGGCGACGAGCCGCCTGCCGGTGGTCGTCTTCACGTCTTCAAGTGAAGAAGAAGACATGATCAAAAGCTATGACCTGGGCGCCAACAGCTATGTTCGCAAGCCGGTGGAGTCTGAGCAATTTGCGGAAGCCACCAAACAGTTGGGTTTGTATTGGCTGCTGCTGAATGAACCCGCACCCAATGAGTGAAATGATGAGCCGACTGAGAGTTTTACACGTGGAAGATTCAGAGCGTGACTTCGCCCTCGTGAAGCACCACTTATCACGCGCTAAATACGAGGTAATCTCGGTCCGGGTCGAAACTGCGTCAGCGATGGCGGCTGTGCTGCCCAGGCATCAATGGGATGTGATTCTCTGCGACTACTCAATGCCTGAATTTAGTGCCATGGCAGCGCTGAATCTCGTGAAAGAGATGAGAATCGACATTCCTTTCATCGTCATCTCCGGGACGATCGGCGAAGCGATGGCGGTCGAAGCGATGCGAGCGGGGGCACATGACTACCTCATCAAGACCAATCTGGCTCGGCTTGTTCCGGTGATCGAACGTGAGATTAATGAGGCCGACAACCGTCGGGCGCGCCGGGACGCGGAGGAAAATGTGCGACTGCAAAGCGCGGCGCTGGAGGCGGCAGCGAATGCCATCGTCATTATCAACCGGGAGGAAGAAATTCTTTGGGCTAATCCGGCGTTTACTGAAACCGGTGATTATCCTTTTGACCCTGTAGGCGCGAGTCCAGACATTGCCAAATCCGGAGAACAAGACAGATCTTTCTGTGAGGACATGTGGGCCACCATCCTTTCCGGAAAGGTTTGGCGAAATACCATCATCAATCGACGTAAAGATGGAACGGTCAATCATGAGATTTTGACGATTACGCCTATTCGAGATCGGGCCGATGCCGTGACTCATTTCGTAGGTATCAAGCAGGATATTACGGAAGTAAAGCTGGCCGAAGAAGCCCTGCGATTAACGAATGCTCGACTGGCGACGGCTCTGGAGGAGCTGCAAAACAAGTCGCTGGAATTGACGGCAATGACTCAACAACTCTGGCAGGCGTCGAAGCTAGCCACAATGGGCGAGCTTGCAGCCGGCGTGGCGCACGAACTCAACAATCCACTGGCGACCATACTACTCAGACTCGAAGCGCTGAGTGATCAGGTTAGGGTTGATCGGCAAAAGTCGGAGGCAATTGAAATTGTAATCGGCGAAGTCGAGCGCATGGGGACGCTGGTGACCGGTTTGCTGCAGTTTAGTCGTGGCGGTCATCAGCAAATCTCCACTCTTGATGTCCGCGAGGAAATCGACAACACATTAAAGCTAATTGAATATCATCTGCGCAATCAGAAGATTGATGTCGCTCGCGAGTTTGACGCTAACGTGCCGATGATGGCGGCTGATCGGCAGCAATTGCGCCAGGTCTTTCTTAATCTCGTGACCAATGCCAGCGACGCTATGCCTTTTGGCGGGAAGTTAACAGCTCGGGTCGGCTCAGTCGAGATCGAAAAGGGAGTGAGCGGAATAAATATCGAGTTCATTGACACCGGAGCTGGGATCGCGCCGGCAGACCTGGTGAGAATATGGGAGCCATTCTTTACCACCAAGCCCCCGGGCAAAGGCACTGGTCTGGGTCTGGCTATCTGCCGGCGCCTTATTGAAGAGCACAAGGGAACGATTTCGATCGATAGCCGACCAAACGAGGGTACGATGTTGAAAATATTTTTGCCGGCTGCCAGCGAAGGAGAATCAGAGGTTGAGCAAATGAGTACAGTGCAGTAAGGGAAGGGCTGCTTCACGACTATGATCGTTAAACCGCATGGCTCGGGAATGCATGGAATATATGCTGCTGCAAAAAGCCCCAAAGGCCGGTTTTGGTGAGGCAGAAAAGACCGGTCAGGCCCACTCATTTTGTTTGCCTATAGTGAGGCGGGGTTCACATTACTCCGCGCAATGCGCTCTTAGCGGGCGTTTTCAGCACGGCTGGAGACTATCCAGGACACCGGCATTGAATTTGCCGCGATTTAGCGGAGCATACCCTCGCATAGACGTCGGGTCTGCGCCGCAGGAGTAGTAAAGCCACATCTCATTCCACGCCCAGAATTCCCACGCCCCTAAGGGAATAAAGATGGACAACAATCAGATCTTGGTAGTCGAAAACAATGCCGGAGACGAAGCTCTGACGTTGCGGGTCTCAACAAGACCAACATTGTCAACGACGCGCCAGGAATCGATTGGGAACGCGAGTAAACATCAAGGCATGAGTAAAACCCTAAGAGTATTGAACGTTGAAGACTCCGAGCGGGACGTGTCACTGCTTACACGCTTCCTGTCGCGCTCGGGTTCTGAAGTCATTTCGGATCGCGTGGATACCGCGGAGGCAATGACTCTTGCGCTGGAGTCCCGCGAGTGGGACGTAGTTCTCTGTGACTACACGATGCCCAATTTCAACGCGCTGGCGGCACTCGCTCTCATGAAGGAAATGAAGAAGGACATTCCTTTCATAATTATCTCCGGCTCTGTCGGTGAAGCAGCGGCAGTGGAGGCCATGCGCGCCGGCGCGCACGATTATCTGATGAAAGACAATCTGGCGCGGCTGCGGCCCACGATTGAACGCGAACTGCACGAGGCGGAAAACCGTCGCGCTCGGCGACGGGCCGAAGAACAGTTGCGAGGTTCACAGCTTTACACGCGGTTGTTGATGGAATCGAACATTGATGCGCTGATGACCACCGATCCTCTGGGGATAATTACAGATGTAAACCAGCAGATGGAAATCCTCGCCGGCCACGCCCGAGACGAACTGATCGGGACGGCCTTCAAGCAATACTTCACGGATCCGGAATTAGCCGAAGAAGGGATCCGTCTGGTCGTGCGCGAGGGGCGGGTGACGAACTATGAATTGACTGCACGTTCCAGGGACGGTGCCGAAACGGTTGTCAGCTATAACGCGACGACCTTCAACGATCAAGCGGGCAACCTTCAGGGCGTATTCGGAGCGGCGCGCGATGTGACTGAGCGCAAGCGGTTCGAACAGGCATTGCAAGACAAGAACGTCGAACTCGAAAGAGCGAATCTGGCCAAAGACCGCTTCCTCGCTACCATGAGTCATGAATTGCGCACGCCTTTGAATGCGATCATCGGTTTTACTGGCACACTCTTGATGAAACTGCCCGGACCATTGACCTCAGATCAGGAACATCAAATCAAGATAGTGCAGAGCAGCGGGAGGCATCTGCTCTCGCTCATTAACGATCTGCTCGATTTGGCCAAGATTGAGTCCGGGAAAGTGGAGATGAGGTATGAGCCGATTAGTTGCCAGGCCGTGATCGCAGATGTCGCCGCAGCGTTGCGACCCTTGGCCGAGAAGAAAGGCTTGGATTTCGAGGTGAAAGGGCCGAAGGCCTGCGTGCGGGTTGACTCTGATCGACGGATTCTGAGTCAGATTCTGATCAACCTCACCAACAACGCAATCAAGTTTACCGACAGAGGAAAGATACAGATCGAGTTGGGTACCCAACCATCCAACGGGCATATGCTCGCGACGATCAACGTGACCGATACAGGCACAGGCATCCGCCCAGACGACAAACAGAAACTGTTCCAGGCATTTCAGCAGGTAGACACCGGTCATCGGGGCGAAGGCACTGGCCTTGGCCTATATCTCAGCCAAAAGTTGGCGGTGCTAATCAATGGACGCATAGAACTGGAAAGCGAATATGGCAAAGGCAGTGTATTTCGACTGCTGATACCGCAGGACTAGAACGGAGCGAGTCCGCGATGGCGGGCGTCAGCATAAAGCCTGGGTCGTAAGCCCCAGAATCAAAAAGACCATGAGCATCGAGCCCGTGAAACGGGCGAAAGAAGATTCGGAATGGGCCAGGTTGATTCAACAACAAAGCATCGAAGCTCGGGGCAGCTGTCGCCCGTTTCACCGGCTCTTGCTTCCTGTGGCTCTTGTTCCCGGGCTTCCGCTCCGCTTCACCCCCGGCTTTACGCTGCCGCCTGCTCCGCAGGCTTTTAGGAGAGATTGAAATGGCACATGTGCTGGTCGTTGAAGACAACCCTGCAAGCCTCGAATTAATGGTCTATCTGCTGAAGGCGTTTGGCCACGCGCCGCTTACTGCGTGCGATGGCCTGGAGGGAATTGAAGCGGCGCGTTGCGTGCATCCGGATTTAATCCTCTGCGACATTCAATTGCCCGGGGCTGACGGCGTCGAGGTCTGTCGCCGACTTAAATGCGATCTCGCGTTGCGAAATATTCCGCTGATTGCGGTTACTGCGTTCGCGATGGTCGGCGATCGCGAAAAGCTGCTGGGCGAAGGCTTCGATGGATATGTCAGCAAGCCGATCAATCCGCAAACCTTCATCGACCAGATAACGCCTTATCTGACTGGCGAGATTGAATCCGGCGTGCCGGCAACGAAGGCTGCGTAAATCCATGTCGTGCATCCTGGCCATCGACGATCGACCTATCAATCGCCAATTCCTGGCGTCGCTGCTGGGCTATGGTGGGCATAAGGTGTTGGAGGCATCGGATGGTGAGGAGGCGCTGGGCATTGTGCGTCAATCGCATCCCGACCTGGTCATTACAGATATCAAAATGCCACGGATGGATGGCTATGAGTTCGTTGATCGATTGCGGCGCGAGGCCGGGAGCGCCGCGCCGCCCGTGATTTTCTATACGGCTTTATATCATGAGCGCGAGGCTCGGGCCATCGCTGACGCGCACGGCGTGACGGACATAATCACCAAACCGTCTGAGCCCGAAGAGATTCTCAAAAAGGTTAGTGCCGCATTGGGTCTGGACGGATTGACCTCTCGGCCTGGCTCCACCGAAATCGAAGCCGGGGAACATCGCGAACTGGATGCCCTCCGGGCCACCGGACTGAAACTCTCAGCACTGGTCGAACTCGGGATGGAACTTGGCTCTGAACACGATGCGCGGGAGCTGCTGAGCCGTTTTTGCTCGACAGCCCGACACATTATCGGCGCGCGCAAATCGATGCTGGGAATACTCTCGGAGGATGGCGACAAGCTAAAGTACTTTTTGATTAACGGACTCAAGGAGTCTCGGCCACTGGTACATGATCGCCCGCCCCTGCACCATTCAGTGCTTGAGACCATCATCAACGATCGGAAGCCCGTCAGAATTAATCATGGGGAGGCTAACCTGCTGCTTGGCCAACTCTCTCCGGATAGTTCGTCCATTCATTCGTTTCTAGGTGCACCGTTGATGTCCGCCACCGAGGTGTACGGCTGGCTGGTGCTCCTGGAAAAGCAAAACAATGAGGTGTTCACCGAAGAAGACGAGCGACTGGCGACGACGCTCGCGGCCCAGGCCGCTATTGCTTACGAGAATGCAGTGTTCTCCGAGCGGTTGCAGCGCAATGCGGAAGAGTTGGATAGAACTCGCCGCGAGCAACTCGAAATGAAGGATGAATTCATCTCGCACGTCTCGCACGAACTGCGATCACCGCTGGCCGCCCTCCACCAATTCACCACAATCATGCTGGATGGGCTGGCCGGAGAAGTTAGCAGCGAACAGCGGGAATACCTCGAGATCGTTCTCAAGAACTCGCTTCAACTCCGCGACATGATTGGCGACCTGTTAGAGGTAACACGCACGCAAGGCGGAAAGCTGACGATTGAGCCGCAGCCAACCTCTCTCCGTGATCTCTTCCGGCCCATGATCCAAACATACAAGCGACGAGCGGCAGACAAGGGCATTGATTTTCGCACCACTTGCCCTTATGAGCTGCCTTTAGTGCAGGCCGATCCAACCCGGATCGAGCAAGTCCTTTCCAATCTGCTGGACAACGCGCTTAAGTTTACCCGCCAGGGAGCCATTTCTGTTAGCGGCTCTCTGGACGAGCGCGAAAAGTTTGTGCGGATCGCCGTAACCGACACGGGTTTTGGAATTAGCGCGGATTGTGTGCCTCAGATTTTTGATCGACTCTATCAATCACCAAACACTTTGGAATCGAGTCGGAGAGGCTTAGGCCTGGGACTGCACATCTGCAAGCATTTGGTTGAGCTGCATGGCGGCAGGATTTGGGTCGAAAGCAAAGAAGGCGAGGGCACCACTGTCTTCTTCACAGTGCCAGTCACAACAATCCACGAAAGGAACAATTAAATGAAAGGCAACAAAATTTTGATCATTGAGGATGATCACGATATCCGTCGTGGCCTCAATGTGCGCCTAAGGGCGAGCGATTATGAAACAGCGTTTGCCTCAGATGCTGTCATGGCCCTGAGCATCGCGAAGAAAGAAGCGCCGGATCTGATTCTGCTTGATCTTGGTCTGCCTGGCGGCGATGGGTTTCTTGTACTCGAACGCATGAAGAACATCGCTTCGCTGGCTTGCACGCCGGTGATAGTAGTCAGCGCCCGCGATCCCAAGACCAACGAAAAACGAGCGCTGGACGCAGGCGCCCAGGCCTTTTTCCAAAAGCCGGTCGATAATAAGGACCTTCTTGTGGCCATCCAGCGCGCTCTAATGAAGTAGTAGCAAGGTGCCTGGTCATAGCGATCAACCTTGGCGGACGATCTGCAGGATCATGCCTAATCGGTAACTGTTGTGGGCAAGCACTGTCGGCCGTTGCGCCGAACAGCGAAGGCACTCCCAGGTAAAGCGATCAACGATGCCGATAGTTTTTGGCTGGCGATTGAACGTTGGGAATAGGGGATTGTGACTGATCAACTCCAACAGCTTGAGATGAAAGCACAGGTGCAAGGAAGCGCTCTCCCGAATTCGCCTGTAGGAAGAATAATCGTCGTCGACGACGAGCCTGAGTTGAGAAGGATTCTGGTTGAGGTTCTCTCGGCGCAGCGCTTTGAGGTCACTGCCTGTAGCAGTGGTCAACAAGCCCTGGAAAGCTTGCGCCAGAAAGAATTCGATCTGCTGCTTACCGATCTAATGATGCCTGAGATGGATGGGATAGCCTTGATCGAGGCCGCGTTTCAGTTCGATCCGCATCTTATCGGCATCATGATGACCGGCCAGGGCACGATCCAGACGGCCATCGACGCGATGAAGGTGGGAGCCTTCGACTATGTGCTAAAGCCTTTTCGGTTGCAGACAATGCTGCCGGTGCTGACGCGGGCGATGAACACGCGCCACCTGCGTTTAGAGAATCTGCAGCTCCGCGAGGCGGTTGCGATTCACGAACTCAGTGAAACGATCGCATTCACACTGGATCCGCAAACCGTCCTGAGCAAACTTGCCGATGGGGCCTTGACCCAAAGCGAGGCTGATGAGGTATCCATCCTCTTACCCACCAGTGACGGCACAGAACTCTATGTGGCCGCAGTGCGCGGCGAAAAGCGTGAACGGCTGTTGGGTGAGCGCATTCCGCTTCAGGAGGGTATCTCGAGTTGGGTGGCACGCGAGCGGGCTCCTTTGATCCTTAATGGGCAGGTTCAAGACGATCGTTTCGTGGCTCTTTGGCCAAGAGCTGATATCCGCTCCGCTATATCGGTGCCGCTGCAAGTCGCAAATAAGTTAGTTGGCGTCATCAACCTGAACATGACTAACCGCTTGCGTCCGTTCACGCTGGGACAAATGAAGGCGCTGACTATCCTGGCCGGCACGGCAGCTGCGGCCCTGGAGAGCGCCTCGCTTTACACTCAGGTGCAAAAAGCCGAAGAGAACTATCGCTCGATCTTTGAGAATGCGGTCGAAGGAATTTTCCAGTCCACACCCGCGGGACGATTCCTCACGGTTAATCCGGCAATGGCTCGCATTCTGGGATACGCCTCACCTGAAGAGGTGGTCGAAGATGTTGCTGATATCTCAAATCAGATCTACGTCCATCCGGAAGATCGCGTGAAGTCCAATGCCCTCGAGAAGGAACAGGGTTTTCTACACGGCTTTGAGTTCGAGGCCTATCGCAAAAACGGCGAACGGATTTGGTTATCGCTAAACCGCCGTGTTATTCGCGATGAAAACGGCATCGAGATTTATCGCGAGGGAAGCGTCGAAGACATCAGCGAGCGCAAACGCGCCGCAGAGGGGTTGCGCGAAAGCGAAGCTCGCAAGAGGGCCATTCTGGAATCGGCTCTTGATTGCATTGTCACTATGGACCACGCGGGTCTGGTTGTTGATTGGAATCCGGCGGCTGAAAGAACCTTTGGCTTTATGAGCGCGGACGCGATCGGAAAGGAAATGGCGGCCTTGATCATTCCGCCGAAATTTAGAGAACAGCATCGCCGCGGACTGGCTCACTATAATGCAACCAGTCAAGGCCCGGTGCTTGGCAGCCGCCTCGAGCTTAGCGCACTAAGGGCGGACGGTTCTGAGTTTCCTGTTGAACTGGCGATTACTCGGATTGAATCGGAAGGCTTGCCAATGTTCACCGGCTACATCCGCGACATTACCGAACGCAAGCGTGCCGAAAACGAACAGGCGCGACTCAATTCGGAAATCAAGCAACAAACCGACCGGCTTAATACGATTGTCGCGACGGTCCCGGGCGTAGTGTTCGAGGTCTCGGGTAGACCGAATTCGGCTGATAACAGAACCAATTTCGTCAGCGAATACATCGGACCGATGCTCGGCTACACGGTCTCTGAGTGGTTATCGGTTCCCGGATTTTGGCTGTCAATCGTCCATCCTGACGATAGACAGCGAGTGGGGCAGGAAGCGGCGAAGGATTTCGCGGAGGGCAAAAGTGGTGGGCATGAGTTTCGGTGGGTAGGGAAGGACGGACGAATTGTTTGGGTTCGAGCCCATACGATCGCAGTTCGCGGTGACGATGGAAAAACTGTCGGCGTGCGAGGCGTCGTTACCGATATTACTGAGCGCAAGCGTTCTGAAGAAGAGTTAAGTAAGAGCGAAGAACGCTATCGTGACCTGGTAGAGAATGCCCACGACATCATCTATTCGCAGGATCTCGCGGGCAACTACACCTCGATGAACAAAGCGGGTGCTCAAATCACCGGCTACACTCACGCGGAAGCTCTGGCACTCAACATAACGCAGACCGTCGCTCCCGAATGCCTGGCCACGGCCCGCGAAATGCTCACCGCGAAACTTGCCGGCGAACGTGTCACTGCATATGAGATGGACATCATCGCGAAGGACGGTCATCGAATCACGGTTGAAGCCAACACCAAGTTGGTCTATCACGATGGAGTTGCGGTCGGCATCCAGGGCATCGCGCGTGATGTTACCGAACGTAAGCTCCTCGAAGAGCAGCTGCGCCAGTCCCAGAAGATGGAAGCAATCGGCCAACTGGCGGGTGGCGTGGCCCACGACTTTAACAACTTGCTCACCGCCATCAATGGGTACGCCAGTCTGGCGCTACAGCGGCTGGAAGACGGTCATCCGATCAGATCTTATCTTGAAGAAGTGAAGAAGGCCGGCGATCGGGCTGCGAATCTTACGCGGCAACTGCTGGCTTTCGGACGAAAACAGATTCTACAGCCGGTGGCCGTCAATCTGAACGACGTGGTCACCGACATGAATAAGATGCTGCGACGTTTGATTGGCGAAGATATTGAACTAAGCGCCAAACTCGATCCGGCGCTGAAGAGAATCAAGGCGGATCCAGGACAAATCGAACAAGTGCTGGTCAATCTGGTCGTCAACGCGCGAGATGCAATGCCCGAGGGTGGAAAACTGACTATTGAAACTGCGCGGATCGAGCTTGATCAGGAGTATGCCAACACGCACGTGGGCGTGGCGCCGGGCGATTACGTGATGCTGGCGGTCAGTGATACCGGTACCGGCATGGAGGAGGCGACCCAGGCTCGAATCTTCGATCCCTTCTTCACTACCAAAGAGAAGGGCAAGGGGACGGGACTGGGTCTATCAACGGTCTACGGCATTGTGAAACAGAGCGGCGGCAGCATCTGGGTGTATAGCGAGCCGGGCCACGGCACAACCTTCAAGGTGTATCTGCCGCAGGTGGCGGCCACGCCGCATAAGACAGAGACTGCGGTGGTCGAACTCGCGCCGTCGGGCGGCATGGAGACCATTCTGCTGGTCGAAGACGAAGATGTTGTGCGGGGTCTGGCGGCGAAAATCCTGGAACAGTCGGGATATAAAGTTTTGGCCGCCTCGCGTGGAGCGGAAGCGATTCAAATGTGCCGGCAGCGCACCGAGCCGATTCATTTACTACTGACTGATGTAGTCATGCCCGAGACCAGCGGCAAAGAGGTTGCCGATCGGATGACCGAATTGCTGCCCGGCTTAAGAGTGCTCTACATGTCGGGCTATACCGATGAAGCGATTGTTCACCATGGGGTGTTGGATTCGAATGTGGAGTTTATTCAAAAACCATTCACGCCCTTTGCACTGGTAAGAAAAGTGCGCGAGGTCCTGGATTCCGAATTGGTGACGAGTGGTTGAGATCTGTTCTCTCCTCCAAAGGGAGACGCCGATTGGCACAGACTTCAGTCTGTGATCAGATCGGTTGAGTGGTCAATACCACCTGCGTAAGCAGGTGGCTCCAACAACCCACTCGTGAAAAGATTGAGATTGAACGAAGACATCATGGCGCTGGCGAACACGGACAAAGCAACAATTCTGATCATTGATGACGATGAGCAGATTCGTAGTTTGCTCCAGGATTTGTTAAGCCCAAGTCACGATTGCACCACGGTGGGCTCGGCGGAAGAGGCGCTGGCGATTCTGAACAGCATCAATTTTAATCTGGTAATCAGCGACATAAACATGGGCGGAATTAGCGGGCTTGATCTGGTGCCCGCGGTCCTGGAACGCACACCCGACACCGTCGTGGTGATGATTAGCGGGCAGCAGACCATCGACTTTGCCATCGAAGCCATGCGCGCGGGTGCGTTCGACTACATTACCAAGCCGTTAGATCTTCCTCACGTCGAGACGGCGGTGAAACGGGCACTGGGACATCACCATTTGCTGACTCAGAAGCGCCTTTACGAAAACCACCTGGAAGACCTGGTTAAAGAGCGCACCGCCGAAATCGAGCATCTGGCGTATCACGACGCGCTGACGGACCTTCCCAATCGAGTTCTGTTTGAAGATCGTTGTGGCCAGGCACTGGCTATTGCGCAGCGCAATCAGCATCTAGTCGCGGTGATGCTGGTGTCTATTGATCGCTTCAAGAAGGTTACTGAAAGCCTCGGGCATGCAGCCGGCGATGTTGTGTTGACTGAGGCAGCGGCGCGGCTGCAACGCTGCGTCACTCGTGGCGATACCGTGGCGCGTTTTGAGGGCGACGAGTTCGCGCTGTTACTAACTGATATTACTGAAACCGCGGATCTGGCTGAGATCGCTCGCTCCATTAGCGAGGTCTTCAAGGCGCCTTTTCGTCTGGGCATTCAGGATGTGTATGTTAGCACCAGCATCGGGATTAGCCTGTTTCCCTTTAACGGCCGGGAGAGCAGCACGATCCTGAGGAACGCCGTAGCCGCACAGTACAGAGCGAAAAAGCAGGGCGGCAATAACTATCAGTTCTATGCGGCGGATATGAATGCGCTCGCCGTCAAGCGCCTGGAGCTCGAGACCAGCATGCGCCGGGGAATCGAAAATGAAGAGTTCCTTACTTACTATCAACCGGTGGTGAATCTCGCCTCGGGCGCAGTCGTCGGGTCGGAAGCACTGGTGCGCTGGCAGCACTCGGAATTTGGTTTGCTCCCGCCCAGCAGATTCATCGGGCTGGCTGAAGACACGGGATTGATTCTGGAGATCGGCGAGTTCGTGCTGCGCGAAGCTTGCTCTCGTACCAAGGTTTGGCAGGGCCGCGGCTTTGCCGGACTGCGGGTTGCCGTGAATATTTCAGCCAGACATTTTCAACAGAAGAATTTTTCCGAGCGGCTGGTGGAAATCCTGGGCCAGACCACGCTTGATCCAAAGTGTCTCGAACTCGAGCTGACCGAGACTTCGATCATGGAAAATACGGACGCGGCGGTGAAAGTCCTCACGCAGATTAGAAGGCTGGGAGTCAAGGTCGCCATCGACGATTTTGGCACGGGCTACTCGTCGCTCAGTTATCTAAAAAATCTTCCTATCGATACTGTGAAATTGGATCGGTCTTTCGTGATGGGCGCCACAACTGATCCCGATGACGCGGCCCTGGTGATGGCGATCGTGACTTTGGCGCACAATCTAAGACTCAGGGTGATTGCGGAAGGCGTAGAGAC
>Ga0137401_10000268_pt1 | contig 19033 bp, 14 predicted proteins | sample CZOMad1_1_16fung_FD_108286 | JGI IMG/M metagenome (GOLD analysis project Ga0137401, IMG submission 108286) | Vadose zone soil fungal communities from Angelo Coast Range Reserve, California, USA - CZOMad1_1_16fungal (Illumina Assembly) | ecosystem: Environmental > Terrestrial > Soil > Vadose...
ACATCGACGGCGATCAACGCGACGAACGCCCAGCCTTCCGTACCCAGATAATCCAAGCTTTGGCCGGTGAGCAAACGCGTGAAGTAGCCGAATATGCCGAACGTCGGATCGTAATTTAATCTCGAGAAAGTCCCAATCGCAGCGGGCGTTAAAATCATTGGAGAGAAAAGCAGCGTAAGAGCCAGACGGCGACCCGGCATTCGCGTGCTTCGCCAAAAAAGCACTCCGAGGAGACCACCAAAGAGCGTGGTGAGACCTACGCTGAACAGAACGAAAGTGAACGTCCGGCTCATGGCCAACCAAAGATCGACGTTGTCCAGATAATCGAGATAATTATCCAGTCCAACAAAACGCGGCGGACGTCCCAGGTTGAGCGAGTAATTATAAAAACTCATCCCCACCATCCAGAACAGAGGCACAATATTCCAAATGGCAAAAAAGATGAGTGTGGGGGTAAGAAGTAACCAGGGATATAACCTGGAGTTTTCGATTCGACGCATTCTTTCAAAAAAACAAAGTAAGCCGCCAATAGGTAACGGTTAGCAGCCGATTGCTGATTGATGATGGCTACTCTTCTTTAACTCCGCCTACCGACCAATGCTTACTACCTACGGCTCACTGTTTACTCTTGGCTCGGGTCGCTGGGGAACCGACGGCAACTTCTACTCGCACCCCAGCCGACAGCGATGGTTTTACTTTAGCTGTAACTTCAAGTAATCCGGATTGGCCTTCTTCTTCGTATCTCCGAGGTCGTGGAAGACTTGCTGTTGGCGTGCGGCCGCCCAATGGAGAGCTTTGAGCGGATCGTTCATTGCTCCCGTGACATAGCTGCAAAAGGCTTCTTGTTGAATCGCTAACAATTCCGCGTACTTCGGTGAATGATAGAAGTCGCGATTAAATGGAATCATGAATTTCATTGCGCGATTCCATGGATTAATCGAATCGAAATTGGGATCTTGCAAAACCGATTTGACGGCCGGATTTCCACCCTTTTTGGCAAACTCTAACTGGGTTTCCGGCAGATACCACCACTTGAGAAAATCGTAGACAGCCTGCTTCTGCTCAGGTGTCGCGTAGTTGTTCACAACCCAGGACTGCCCACCGATGCAATACATCCGCTTGATTGAGCCGTCCGCTTGTTTGATCCCTGGCGGTGGCACAACAATTACCTTATCCCGGTTTTGATCAGTGATCATTGCTAGGCCAACTGCGGCCCACATCAACGAAGTCGCTGTCTTGCCTTGCGTGAAAGCATCAATGTTCTCCGCAATACCGTAATTCAAGGCGCCCGGTGGTTCATATTGTACAAAGGTTTTCTGGTATTCCATCGCTTTGGCGTTTACATCGGTGTCCAGGTATCCCTCGGTATCGTGAGTTTTCGGATTCCAGAATTCGCCACCCTCAGACCACATGAACGGATAGACGTACATGCTCTGAAAGTCGTACTCCTTGGAATGTTGGAACACCGTTCCATATAAGTTCTTGTCTGGCCGAGTGAAGAATTTGCAGATTTTGGCAAATTCTTCGAAATCAACTTTCTCCCAATCCTCGAAGGTTTGGGGTAAATCGTTTCCGGTCTGCTGCTTATAGGCTTCCCGCTCCTTCGGATCGGAAAAAAGGTCCTTTCGTACGAACAGTGCCTCGACATCCGTCTCTTGCGGCAGAGCTACATGTTGACTGGAGTTATCGGGGTATTCCATGTAGGAGCTTTCCAGCACCGGATGGTACCATTCGAGCTTGCTCAAGACCGGGTCACTCTTAATCATCGGATCAAGCTTCACAATCCAGCCCGGTTCGGTGAATGCGCCTAACCATTGGCTATCACTGACGATTAGACTGTATTCGCTCGATTTGGTGGCCAGCGATGCAGCTGCTTTTTGAAACAGGCCACCAAAGGGAGCGTCCGCATAGCTAAAGGAAACATCGTAGCCGAATTTTTCTTTGGCGTATTTGGCAAATTCCGAGGACATCTCATAGGGGAGCTTGCTCGGCAGCCAACCAGCGACGCCAAGAATGGAGAGTTTGATTTGTTTGCCTTTTAAATCGAGATGATTGGACTGGGCCCACCCTGGCGTGAGCAAGCACAATATGGAGAGAGAAGCTAGAATCTGCTTCATAGTTCTGGGGTATATCAGTTTCTTGTGAGTAGTGGGGTGATTGGTTCCTCGGATTCAGCCCGCCAAAAGTGTGCGCTGGCCTGAGTTTTGAATCATCGAACCAACACGACCAAACTTTTCAGAGATTAGACGTTTCGTGTAGTCGCGCAAGAACTTTTGTTTAGTGTGGTGAACGTTTGTAAAAATAAATGGAATAAAACTACTGTTTCACAACGACCAAAGTAAAGCCGTTAACGGGAATGAATTTGGCTACTTGACCCGCTCGGCGATCCATAGCTTCAATTGCTCATGGAGATGATTCAGAATCTTTGGAGTGATGCCGACGCAACCGGATATATCTCCCGCTATCAAAATCCGGATGTAGCGCTCCGGATATATAGTTCTCGATTACTTGGCCAAGAGCCGAGCCTAGTCCTGCACGGGGGTGGCAACACCTCGGTTAAAACCACAGAAACCGATCTCTTTGGGACGAAAACACCGGTTCTACGGATAAAGGGGAGCGGATGGGATCTTGCTGCAATCGAACCGATTGGGCTGCCTGCGGTACGACTGGAGCCTCTCCTGAGACTGGAACAACTCGAACAGCTAACCGACGAAGCCATGGTCAACTACCTGCGTGGGTGCCTGATGGACTCTTCGGCACCGACGCCGTCAGTGGAAACTCTCCTGCATGCTTTTCTTCCACACAAGTATATCGATCACTCTCATGCTCTGGCGGTATTGGCAGTGGTGGACCAGGAGGAGGGCGAAAATTTGGCGCAACAGATATTCGGGAAACGGGTGGGGTATGTTCCCTACATCATGCCAGGGTTTTCACTGGCCAAAGCAGCGGCGAGGGAATACCGCCGCAATCAGCAAGTCGAGGGACTGGTATTAATGAAACATGGTTTGTTCACGTTTGGTGAAACCGCCAAAGAGTCTTACACTCGAACTATCGACCTCAATAACTTGGCGACAGCATTCGTGCAAAAAAAACAACGGACCCCTGTTTTCATCTCGCGTTCCTGGCCGGAAAAAGAAATCGCTCGCACGGCAGACATAGCTCCTATCCTCCGCGGATGTTTGGCCAACGCCGGGCAGAACACCAGTGCAAGGCGTTGGATCTTGGATTTCCGCTGCTCCGACCAAATTCTGGAATTCGTAAACGGCCAGCATGTCGCTGACTACGCCGACCGCGGAACGATCACACCGGATCACTTGATTCGAACAAAAGGCGCTCCTCTTATTTTGCCTTTCCCCGAAACCGATGCTTTACCGGAGTTTCGGCGCAAAACCACAGATGCGATTGGGGGCTACATCCAAAGATATCGCGACTATTTTGATCGCAACAATTCCCAACTCGAGAAATCAAAACTGACATTGGATCCGATCCCGCGAGTCGCGTTGGTCCCAGCCTGCGGAATTTGCGGAATCGGGAAATCGGCCAAGGAGGCGGCAATCGTCGCCGATATTGCGGAGACCTGGATAGAGACGATCACTGCAGCCGAGTCGATTGGCCGGTTCTCTTCATTGGACGAGAGCCAACAATTTGCCATGGAATACTGGTCCCTCGAACAGGCGAAATTGCGAGCGCTATCTGAACCGCGTCTTTCTCGGCAGGTGGTACTGATCACGGGTGGCGCCGGAACGATCGGCAGCGCGATCGCGAGAGCGTTTGCGCAGGAGGGTGCAGAAATCGCCGTTGCTGATTTAGACGGCGAGAAGGCTGGTGAAACCGCCCGGACGATCAAAGCCACTGGATTTGGTGCAGCTTGCGACGTCGCCAACGTCGACTCAGTCAGACTTTTTTTTGATCGAGTTTGCGAACGCTTTGGAGGAGTCGACGTGGTAGTGTCGAATGCTGGCGCGGCCTGGCCCGGACCGATCTCGACGATTTCGGATGATCTGTTGCGCAGGAGTTTTGAACTTAACTTTTTTGCCCATCAATTGATCGCTCAGAATGCGGTGCGGGTGATGCGCTGGCAAGAAACCGGTGGCGCGATCCTCTTTAACATTTCCAAACAGGCGATTAATCCTGGGCCGAATTTTGGAGCGTACGGTATCCCGAAGGCTGCTACTTTATCTTTGGTCCGGCAGTACGCCTTGGAGCACGGCCGCGACAAAATCCGAGTGAACGCGGTTAATGCTGACCGAATCCGTAGCGGTCTTCTCACCGACGACATGATCCGGTCACGAGCGCAATCCCGCGGACTCACTGAAAAGGATTATATGTCTGGCAATCTGCTCGGATGCGAGGTGACTGCAGAAGACGTCGCGCAAGCATTTGTTCATCACGCGCTGGCGCTAAAGACGACGGGAGACGTTACTACAGTGGATGGAGGTAACGTTGCGGCGTTTTTGAGATGAAGGGACGCGAATCGGTTGATTGGTGTGAGCTCAAGTTGGCCGGGCGAAACTCGCCGCCGAGCGATAGCGAGACAAGGCGTGTGAGCTGATTCTTGCCAGCCGAGGATTGTGTTGACGAAAGGCTCACCGTCCGGCGCCCATCTTTCCTTAGCGCGGACGTGCGGAGCCCAACTGTTTCGTCCTGCTTAACGATTGCTCGATCTCTTTGATCCGTTCGACTTTCGGTGTAGATCGTCCGACTTGAAATTCCGATTTCAACCAGACGTCAACGAGCGATTTTGCCAGCTCTTCTCCGACTACCTGAGAACCAAACGCCATAATCTGGCAATCGTTGCTCATTCGAGGACGTTCGGTGGAATAGAGATCGTGGCATACCGCGGCGCAAATGCCTGGGACTTTGTTTGCCGTGATGGAAACTCCTATTCCGGTTCCGCAGAGCAAAGATCCCTTTACATGTTTGCCCTCCGCAACCGCTTGAGCGACCGCGAGCGCAATGTCTGGATACAAAACGGTTTCGTCATCAAAGATGCCATAATCGTGCACTGGTATTCCACGATGTTTTAAATACTGAGCTATGACTCCTTTCAAATGAACAGCAGCATCGTCAGCTCCAACGGCAATTGCTTTCATAGTTATCCTCCTCAATCCATTTCGGGTTTACTGCTATTAAAGTTAGCTGCTGCGGCATAGGACCCATAGGTCTCATGGGTCCTATAGGTCCGATTGATTCATGCCCGACCGTAGCAATGGCCCTAAGGTAAGGCAGAAAGGGCTCGATTTATTACTGAAACAAAATTCATCGGATTAGTTGCGGCCTGACCGATAAAGAGTCCGTCGACACTGCCTTCCACCATCAGCGCTGCACAGTTATCCAAATTCACGTTTCCACCATAAATAAGCGGTACGACGTTCGGATCACCAAAGATTGCTTTCGCCGCAAACGCTTCTGTTCAGCGAAAAACACTTTGTTCTTTCTCCGGCCAATCCTCCTGAATCGGTTCTTTAGTTAACTTCCGGAATTGACATTTTTACGTTCGAAGCAAGTCCAGCGAAGAGGAAGCGAATAGAATTGGCTCCCGGATCCTGACCACCTCTGGCCCGCTCGCCGAGAGTTTTCGCCCGCCCGACTCGGGGCAGCATACCGGCGGTGGATTCGGCGCCGATCCGTGCGGCCTCGGCGGCTTTGTTCAAGGCTTCTGGTAGGAGCGCCCGATGATGCACTTCCAACGCGACGACTGCCGGCACCAGGGCGTCGAGCATCGTTTTATCGCCTACTTGAGTCTTCGTCCTTACTTGAAGCGAGTCCAGACCCTGGCGAAAAATCGTTGCCAGCGCTGAGCTATCGAGTCTCGTCGCGGTAGGACAAGATTCCGCGGCTCTGAACAGTAGCCCGAACAAGATCCCGGATGCGCCACCCATACTGGACATCATCGACCGGCCAACGATGCCAAATAGCTGATTGATTGATTCAAAGTTGCGGTTTTTTAGCGAACTAATACCGGCCTCACAACCGCGCGCGATGGTGCTGCCGTGGTCGCCGTCTCCCAGCGCTTGGTCCAGCAGATTGAGCTGTTCGCGATGGGTAGCGAGTTCGAGCAAGGCATTGATTAGCAGCTCGCGAACGGCGGTTACATCAAGATCTTCAGCCTTCATAATCGTTTCCTAGTTCATCGATTCTTTGCTGACTTCGCCACAGTACTAAAACAGAAGGATGAAGCATCGGTTGCGAGCAACGGCTCTAGATCTGCACCGAGAGCCATCCAGGTGATCGAGAAGCCCGCCATATCAAGTGACGTGGCAAATTGACCGGTGTAAAAATAAACAGCTGCAATGCCGGCACGATCAAGAGCGTCCTGAGTATAACCGGCCACAGCTAACAACTCGAGAATTGTGGTACTGCCCAGTCCGTTGATCAATACGGCAGCACGTTGCGAGATTAATCCGGAACTCCTAAAGTCCGAATTCAGGAGATCAATCATCCGCGGGACCAGTGTCTCTGCTGGCTCGAAAACAGAGCGCTGAACGCCCATCTCTCCATGCAACCCCATGCCAATTTCAAGTTGGCCGAACGGGAGCTCAAACATTGGTTTTCCCGTATCGATCGATGAAGCAGCACCGAGCGCTACGCCGAGAGACCGGGTGTGATGATTTGCCTTTTCGCCCAGGCGAAGGACCTCGGCGAAGGAGTCCCCGCGATCGGCAACCGCGGCAGTACATTTCAGGACGAAGATGTCGCCGGCAATGCCGCGCCGCTCAGATTGTTTGGCTATGGGGGCCGACGCAATGTCGTCATGCACTCGGATCTCGGCCACCTGGATTCCTTTCTGTTGAGCTTCTTCAGCGGCAAATCCGAAATTCAACGCGTCACCCGAATAGTTCCCATAGAGAAGGATCACGCCGGCCTCGGCTTGGAGTGCCTCAATTGTGGCCAAGATGGATTCCGGGTTGGGGGCGGCGAAAATTTGACCAGCCACGGCAGCGTCTGCCATACCGGGTCCGACCGCGCCTAAGAAGAGCGGCTCGTGGCCGCTCCCACCGCCGGTTAGAATTTTTGTCCGGCGGCTCGTATTACCAGAATAAACAACCCCAGAGTGTGAACCGACCCTCTTAATTGCTACCGGACTGGTCGCCGTGAGACCGCGAAGCACGGCTTCGACTGCATTGTCAGAGTGAACTAGATACTGTCTCATGCCAATATGGTACCAAATGGGCAGCCTCGAGCAGCTGCTTATTGACCGGCGTAATTCCCGGACGCCAAGTTCCTTTTGACCAGATCCGGAAGGGTCTTTAGAAACTCCTGAGGTTTTACATAGCTGATTGTAATATTAATCGACCTTGTCCTTCTTGATGACCGACATGTTCAACAAGGCAGTTTGTGGTACTGGCCGATTGTCGAGAAGATCGACCATGGCTTGCAAAGTGCTGATCCGTTTCATCTGCTCGGCAATGGCGGATAAGAATTCCGTCTCGCAAAACCGCCACGTGATCGGCAATCACAGAGATCTCTTCCATCTTGTGCGTCGTGTAAAGAATGGTGACACCCTTTTTCTTAAGCAGTGAGATCGCGCGAAAAAGTCGTCGGATTTCATGTTCGCTCAACGAAGAAGTTGGCTCATCCATTAGAACGATTTTTGCTCGCCGTTACCGCCCCAGTAGCGAGGAGCGCCATGCCAAGCTTTTACGTCGCTGGTACAAACGCCGCAGGCTTCGATTTCGATGACCAGATCTTTGGCCGAAGCGGCCGGGATAGGGACCGGTCCGAGTCGAAGATTGGCGGGTCCATAGTCGACGACGGCGATCATGGTATTTTCGCTCATAGCAGGGGAAGGGAGAGGTTAGGTTTCGGTCTGAGCACATTTCTATAAGGTTCTAGGTAATGCTAAGCTAGAACCTTGTAGTTCTCACTGGCGCCCAGATTTTTCCGGTTTGCACTTTCTCTGCCAGTGCAGTAATCCAGATGCCGTTAATAGTGGTCAGTCGCCCCGGCGATAGGTATTCTTTCTCTATGGCTATCCGTCTAAAGGATGTGGCGCAACATCTGCAGCTTTCGGTTTCGACGGTTAGCGCGGCCCTGCAAAACCGAGAGGATATTAGCGAAGCGACTCGAATCCGAGTCGTCGAGGCGGTCGAACAACTCGGTTATCATCCCAACTCGCTCGCTCGTGGGTTGATCACCAGGAAAACGTTTGTCCTTGGCGTCATCGTTCCTGATTTGTCCCGCTCATTCTTTGCCGAAGTCCTCAAAGGCATTGACTCAATCACTAGTCCGGCCGGCTATAACTTATTGGTTTGCAACACCGAGGAGAACGCGAAGCGGGAAAAGGAGATCTTGAATATGCTCCTGTCGAACCAAGTGGACGGCGTTCTTTTGGCTTCAGCTCACGACCCGAATGACGCCGATTGGCGAACGCGGCTCGCTCGCTTGGCCGTTCCACTGGTGTTAATCGACCGTCGACTGGCAGCAATGACATTCGTTGGCGGCGACGATGAGGCCATTGGTTTCGAAGCGACCCGCCATCTTTTTGAGCAAGGCTATCGGCGGATCGCTCACATCGCGGGTCCGAAAACGATCAGTACCGCAGTTGGCCGATTGAAAGGCTACCGGCGCGCACTGAAAGCAACCGGGTTGAAAGCGAGGGAAGACTATGTGATCGAGTCAAACTACCACGACGAATCGGGTGGATACGACGCGATGCGCAAACTCCTTGGGTTTTCTCCTCGTCCGGATGCGGTGTTTGCCGCCAGCGATCCAAATGCGATTGGAGCGCTGCAGGCGGCTCTCGAAGCCGGCCTACGGCTTCCCCAAGACATTGGATTGATCGGCGTCGGGAATCATCGATACGGAAGGTATCTGCGAGTTCCGTTGAGTACAGTAGATCAGCAGCGGTCTACGATTGGTCATTCTGCTGCGAACCTGCTCCTTTCGCTGATTGAGAAAGAACAGTTCCGGCCCAGATCAATTTTGGTTCCACCAAAGCTGGTCATTCGCGACTCATCGAATCGGGCGGAACTGGGACGAAGTAGAACGCCGAGAACGGCGGCAGCGCAAAATGGCAACCGCCGGATGAGGTAGGGCGCGTTGCTCCGCAACCGCCGAACGCCGAGCTGACAATCTTGCCGGGCATATCTTGGCGAAGTCGGAAGCCTAAGCCCTACCGTGTCCGCGTGAGAAGCAAGAACGCCAGGTTGCCGAAAGTGAGGATAACAACGAATGCTCCAGCCAGCCATAGAACCAGCGTCCTGAATACATTCTCTGCTAACAGCACGGGAACCGCCATTGGTACCGACACGATTTGCGCGCCAATGATATCGTTCAGCTTCCATCCGAATCCATTCGCTGAACCGTAGAGCTTGATCATTTCTACGGGAGCTTTATCGGCGGTGCTATGACACTCAAGACAGCTCACATTGTTCACTTTGATCGCTCGCGCGAGAAAAAGCGAAGGGCCAGTCGGTGTGTCACGGATGCTCACAATTTCAGTCTGTTCCGGGCGGGTGCGGAATTGGTTGACCACGTCGCTCTCCCAATCGGTCGCGCGATTGCGCGGGTTAGTAGGATTAAGCGTTGCTTCCTTGTAGAAGTAATTGGGAAATTTTTCCCGCAGATAGTTAAAGATCTCAGTTGCGGCAAAAGCGGGCACTGATTGCGGATGAAACTCGTTGTCGAGCAATTCGCCCGGTTTATCTTTGGCCGCGGCCGCAAACTGTTCGAGTGCTTCGAGCGCCCGTTGCTGGCCCAGAGCGAAGCCTTTCCTGAGATTGGCCCGAACATCGGCCGTCGCGGTAGGGTCGAAAGTTTTGGGTATCGATTCGAGCGTTTTCCGAAATTCGGCCACCGCCGTTTGCAGTTTGAAATTCTTTTGTTCAAGCAGCGGAGCGACCTGTTTGGTCGTGTATGTACGGCTCGATAGCGCACTCTCCATAATAATCCGGGCGTTCTCGATGATATGCTGTCGCGCGTCTTCGAGTAGCATTTTTTGCGCGATGAAACCGATTGCGCCCAGAGCGAGCGCCAGAATGGGGATGAAGATGAGATTAAATTTGAGCAATTTCATTCTTTGCCTCCGTCCGATGCAACCACGCAGCGAAAACCCACATTATCGCTTCGAAATAGCGGATCATAACCGCGACGGTAAGAAGAGAGGGTTTCTTCAGAACGAGATGTGGCCCACGATCCGCCTCGTAACGTGCGCCAGGTCATCGTGCGGTTAAACTTGTCCAAGCACCATTCCCAGACATTTCCCCCGACACAGCACAGGCCGAGGGCGTTTGGCCGGAAAGCCGAAACCGGGGCAGTGCGCGGATAAGCATCATGAAACCCCGGAATCACGGCCCACGTTTCGGGCGCATCCACCCGTGATTCGCTCCCGGCGTAGTTGGCGGAGTCAACCGGAGGCGGGAACGAGGTTCCCCACGGATAAACGCCTTTCATCTTTCCGCTCCGATCTTCCGGCGTGGAGCCTTGTTCGTGGGATAAACCGACGGTTTCGCTCCACTCGAGATCAGTCGGCATACGATAGCTTTGAAATGGGGTCAGCGCTCCCTCGCTGCGTTCCTTTCGCGTCAGCCAGGCGCAGAACTGATTTGCGTCCTCCCAACTCACACCGACGATCGGATGTTCCGGCGTTTGAGCGAACCCGGGATTTTTCCAGCTCATCGCATTCAGCTTGAATCCATTTGCGACGATGGCCGAGGACATGCCTCCGACGGCATCATAGCTGGTTGCTTCGACAAAGGCATTGAAATCTCGAAGACGTGTCTGCCAGACCGCGACATGGATCTTTCCCAGTGGGACGAAACGCATTTCGAGCGTGTTCGTCCATGACTTGCCGGATTCAGGCGGCGACCTGGCGGCGGCGATCTTCGCAGGCGTTGGCTGGGGTGTCGTGACCACGGGAGGAGGAGCTGGATTCGACGAATTGGCCAGAAAAATCCAGACCAGTCCTCCGGCCACAAGCACTGCGAGCAGTCCCACTATGATTGGCAGTGCCCGATTTTTGCGGGCTGGCCTTGGCGACGGATCTGCCGAGCGAAAAGAGGGATCCGGGGCAGGGGGCGGCTTCGGCGGCGCTACTGGCAGAGTCTGAGTTGGCTCGTCAATTGTGGTGGACGACGGACTCACGTCCGACAATGCGCTCAACGCATTGTAAAAGTCGCGTCCGGTCGGGTAGCTTCGTCCCGGCGTAAGGCATTGGCGAAGGATGCGGTTGCCGTCCTCGGACAGAGTTGCCAGCGGAGTAAAAGTACCAGCTGTTCCGCCCAATAACTCGTAGGTTACGATTCCGAGCTGGATGATGTCATGGTGTGGCGTCTGATTGCCGGTAAGAGGTCGCTCACCGAACCAGGTAGCCGAGGCTTCCAGCTCCTTGGCTTTGCCCAGAGCGTCCAGTTTTACCACGAAAGCCGGCCATTCATCGAGCGGACAGTGCAAGACGACGTCGGCGCTCAACGCCGCAAACCCTTCAGGGAAATGCACGAAAATATCGCGCAAACTCATCTCCAACATAAGGTCAGCAGCTCGAGCCTCATCTACCGCCGGTGCGATCTGCTTCAGCAGCATCCGGGTCTCACGCAATGTCAAAGCGCGCCGTGTACGTAGCAGATCGACGAGGGGAAATCCCTCCAACCATTCCAGAACGGCAAGACTAAAGTTCTTTTCTCGCTCGATCACGAAGACCTTCAGGAAGTTTGGATGGGCGGCCGTCTGAATGCGCCTGGCTTCCCTTTCGACCTGGCTCAGGACCGCCGCCTCCGCGTGGAAAATTCGGACCATTACCCGCGTTTTTGAAGTCATGTCTTCGGCGTGGAAAGTATGCGCCGGGTTAGCTGGACTAATGTCTTCAATTAGCCGATACCGCTCCTTCAGAATCCAGCCAACTTCCGGTCTCAGCGCCGCGGAGTGGGTGTTGCTCAGTGCGATCGTATCAAAATTCCACTCCGTGGTCTCCGGTTTCGCGGAAGTTTGTAAGTTCCGCAGCCGCTCGATGCATGACTTGAGCTCGTTACGCAGCACCAATGGCGTTTGAATGCGCTGCTCCCGGTCCTTTTCCAGCATTTTGCGGAGCACCGCGACGACTTCCGCGGGTAGAATAGCAAGCGCCTCGAACGGAGGCGACTTGTCCAAATGCTGCGCGATAACGCTGGCCACCGAACCGGTGAATGTAGGTCTGCCCAGGAGCATGTACCAAAGCGTCACGCCGAGAGAATAAATGTCGGAACGGATGTCTTCCGTCTGGCGATCCAGCTGTTCGGGGCTCGCGAAATAAGGCGTACCAACAAAACCACCGGATGTAATTTCTCCGCCGGTGGTCGATTGCATCACTGCCGATCTGGCGAGGCCGAAATCGATTACTTTCACCAGAACCTCGCCATCACCCTCCTGCACGAGCATGAGATTGGATGGTTTGATGTCACGGTGGACAAGGTGTTGTTTCTCCGCAGCGATCAGCGCGGAGGCGACCTGTTGAGCGATATCAAGCGCGAAAAGGCATTCGAGTGGGCCGTTGCGTTTCACGAGAGCATCGACCGTTTCACCATCGATGAATTCCATCGCATAGAAATAGCGATTGCCGTGTTTACCCAGATGGAAAACTGACGCTACATTGCGGTGCCGCAGCTGGGCGGCGCTGCGAGCCTCTCGCAAGAAACGTTCCGCCACCTTTTCGTCTTCGAGCAGGGTGCCGCTGATGACTTTCAACGCAACGTTGCAGCGTAGGCTGGTATCGAAAGCCTTGTAGGTGATGCCCATGGCCCCGCGCCCGAGCTCCGTAAAAGAGCCATCGGGGTTCTTCAGAAGCTGATAGTGCTCAAACTCGAAGGATTCCGGCATTTCCTACAGTTGACGACTCACGATCCGCGATTTGCGTCCGAGTTTTCCAGATTGTGTATCTCCGAAGCTCAGGGCGGCGTACGTTTCGGGTTACCGTCGACCTCTTTCAATAGGCGATGGTAGAATTTTCGCGACTGCATCGCAAGCCCTAGTAGCGCCGACAGCGCCGACAGCGCCAAATGCGTGAGAGGTGATTAGTGATTGGTGATTAGTGAGGCGGGAGCGCCGGGGAACGCGGTAACGCCAACGTATAAACGCTCGTAACAAGCCGGTCAAAACCAGGAAAAACCCGTAATTTAAATCTAACCTAAAGTGTTACCGATGTCCTGACCACGCCCTCCGACCACTAATCACTAATCACCTCTCACCTTTCACCGCTTACCTCTCACTGCATTTGGCGCTGTCGGCGCTACCCCGTCGGCTGGTAGTGTACAAGCTTGCGTGTAGCCAAATCTACCGTCACAAAGTCATCGGGAGTTTTGGCAGAGTCGCCGTCGGACGCAGGATGATACTCCAGCCGGAGTTGTTTCGGGTCGACAATTACCCGGAGATAGCCGTACTTGGTATCGTCGTAATTTTCGAAGACGATTTGGTCTTTTCCGTTAGATAATGTTGGAAATACTATTGGTGTCCTTAGCGCTGGATTGCCGGGGCGCGTAAGTGACCGAATAGCGTGTCCACCATTTCCGGCAACGATATAAGGAGTTTCTCGGTTGTCTTGGTGGCGGGTAAACCGCTGGTAATTGTGTGCGCGACCCGAAAGCACTGCGTGCGGCCAGATGCCAGTTTTGGCGCAAATCGAATCGATATCTTTTAACATCTCCAGACTGCTGCCGTGATTTCCGGTGGTAATGCCAGTGGATGGAATCACCGCGACGTAAGGTGGGTGGTGGACCGCAATCAGCACAGCGCCGGCGAATTTTTCTTTTTTTATTCGCAGCAAGGAAGCTTCAAGAAACTTGAGCTGAACACTACCGGCGCCATCGAGTGATGAGTAGGTGCCGCTTTGATCTGAAATCACGCCCGGATCTTCCAAGCAATTGCTGTAGAGTCCGAGGATTCTAACAAACGGTGCTTCCAGAGTAAAATAGACTCCCGGCTGAATTTGTGCCGTTCGTACGAGTTGGCCTGACTCGGGAGTTTTATGAGGAGGTTTTCCAGCGGCACAGAAATTTTCGATGAAGGCCGCCAAAGTTTCCGCCGACGAGTTCGGCGCTACCATACCATCATGATTACCCGGGATGGCAAAGATCGGAGCAGGGTAATTCCGGTAGGGATCGTAGAACTGATCGTAATAATAAGTCGTCTCACCAAAGCTATAGACGACGTCGCCTAAGTGGTAAAAGAATGATGGGATCGCCGTGGTCTGGGCTTCATTGAAATCGCTGACCATCTTGTCGGCTACCAAATCCTCGTCTTTCGGTCCTTTTACGTTCCCGGTATCCCCAACACAGTGGAACACGATCTGTCCGGTTGCTTCAATCTCGCGAACAATCTGAGCACCCTTACCGGTTCCGTACGCTTCTTCGAGTCTGAGGATCGGCTCATCGATTCCGGAGACGACTGGAAATGGCCGGGGCCGCAGTGTTCCTCTCAGACTATCAAGAATATTGTAGGCCTTAGCGTCCGAGCCATGCTTCACGGTGAACTTGGTTGGGTCTGGAGTAGGAGGAGGTTCGGCAAAACGGAAGGTCCTGGTGGGGATTGGGCCAGTATTCCCTGCAGAAGATGCGGGTCTGGATTGAGGTTCTTGCACAGGTGTCTTTGGTTGTTTTGGTTTGGAACGTCTAGGCATAGCGGTATCCGTCGTGAGTAGTCGAGACTCTGAGATTGAGCCCTGCGGCGAAGCAACGCACGTGAAACGTTCGTTACAATTTTGTGGCTTGCGGGCCGGGGTTTGTGGCTTCTTAGTCAAAGCAGCCGGGGCCGGTCGAGCCTTAGAACCGGTTTCGGCATCGAGCGATCAAGCGGGTGTCGGTCGAATGGGCGATTGCTCGGCTCGGGAAGAAAGGGAGGTCTGCCGCTTCTGGTCCAGCTGAGACAATGAATAAATTTTTGCGCAAACCTATGCGCTCGGTATTTCGTCCGCGGTTTCTTGCTCTTTTTCGTCAGCCTTATAGGATTAACGATCTGGCTGCGGATTCGACGGCGGGTGTTACGGTCGGTTTGATCGCCCTGCCCCTGGCTCTCGCTCTGGGGATTGCTAGCATACCGGCCGGTACTTCGACGCCGTATCCAGCTCCTGCGCTTGGCCTGTTTACCGCTATTATCGCTGGCTTTTTGATTTCGTCGTTAGGTGGCAGCCGAGTACAGATCGGTGGTCCGACCGCAGCTTTCATACCGGTAGTTCTGTTAATAATCGAGAAGCATGGCTACGGCGGCTTGATCGCTGCCACTATCATTGCCGGCATACTTCAAATAGGCATGGGATTGGCCCGCATGGGCAACCTGATCAAATTCATTCCTTGGCCGGTTACCAGCGGGTTCACTACCGGCATCGCTGTCTCGATCATCGCAACGGGAGCGCCGGATTTGCTCGGGATCCACGCCGCCGGACCGGTGCCACGAGAATTCTTGGCGAAAGTGCAGTGGCTATTTGAGAATCTCTATCGAAGTAATCTGGCTAGTTTGCTTCTTGCTCTGCTTGTAATCGCCATCATCTACCTTTGGCCAAGGCTCGGTTTTAAGCGCATCCCTGGATCAATCGTGGCCATGCTCGCTGCTACCATTCTGTTGTACCTGTTTGTTCCTTTCGATCACGAACGTTTTGGCATCGCGACGTTGGCCTCGAAGTTTGGCGCCCAAGCAATACCTCAAGGGTTTCCACCTTTCCGCTGGCCGATTGTCGATTGGGCACAGATTCGCGATCTATTGCAGCCCGCTATGGCTATCGCTCTACTCGGCGCGATCGAGTCATTGCTGTCGGCAGTCGTTGCTGACGGATTAGCCGGCGATCGACACGACAGTAATACCGAGTTAATCGCTCAAGGAATTTCGAATCTGATTTGCCCATTTTTCGGCGGTTTGCCGGCGACCGGAGCGATTGCGCGGACTTCGGCCAATATCAACAATGGAGCAAAATCACCAATTGCCGGAATCGTTCACAGCTTAACCCTTTTGGCGATCGTATTGGTCTTTGCTGGGTCGGCTGGAAATGTACCGATCTCTGCCATGTCGGCAGTATTGTTCATGGTTGCATTGCGGATGGGCGAATGGCACGAATTGACGCGACTCAGAGTGATGCCTCGCAGCGACGCCGCTGTCCTCGTCGCGACTTTCGCGCTGACCGTTATTTTCGATTTGGTGATTGCCGTCGAGCTCGGAATGGTCCTTGCTGCGATCCTCTTCATCAAGCGAGTTTCGGAGACTACTGAAGTCTCACGTGTTACCGGAGATGATGTGTTGGAATCGCCCGAGCAACTGGCTCAAGGTAAGGAGATTCCGGAAAACGTGCTGGTCTATCGAATCTTCGGCCCTTTTCTTTTCGGAGCAGCCGAAAAGATGAGCGATGCGTTGGAGAGAGTTGATCAATTACCGCGCGTCTTGATCCTCCGGCTGCATTTGGTAACTGCCATGGATGCGACTGCCCTCAACGCATTGGAAAGCATTATCGAAAGATTTCAACAGCATGGTTCAACGGTCGTTCTGAGCGGGTTGCATCGGCAGCCGTTGGAGATGCTGCGAAAAGCAGGATTCATCGACGTAATCGGCAGGGAAAATCTGTGTGCTCATTTCGATGCAGCGCTGAGCCGGGCGAAAGCGCTCTTACCGGCTCCGGATCTGTATGATTGATTGAGACGCTGGCCAAGCGGCGGGCTGCGTTTAGCGGCTTATGTCTCCGCGATTCTCGAGCGAGCCAGTACAGTCTGGGCTTCGATCCGACGGCGTTCCATTGGTAAGAGCAGCCCTTTGACGGCCACGGGCTATGACTGATTGTGGGTCGCTACCAGAAGAGTGACTCGCTCAGTACTCACTGCGCCTTGCTGCGTTCGGCTTCGCCGATCGCCTTATAGTCATAGGTCGGATAAAACTCCGTACGATAAGCACCCCAGGCGGTCTTCTCCAGAGCGAGATTGACATCCCGAAGACGGTCGGGAGGTACGCGCAAGGTAACTACCTGACCGATTCCCATCATCACATACCAGGAAACCACTTCAATCCCAGCTGGAGGAAAAGTCTTGTAGTAGCCTTGTTTCCTGAGCTCGGCGTTGATTTCATCGAGGGTTTTCGATTGGTCGTGGCGTAAGAAGATAGTGAGAAGGATGGCTCCCTTTTGCGCGTCGCTGCTCACCGGCGGGTTCAATGGCCTAGGCGATGGAGTAGTCTGCTCTGCACCTAAAGCCCCGACGGCTAACAAGGCTAGAGCGAGCGCCATTGTGCGTGCGGTTCTCCATCGACCGCGAATATCGGCAGGAAATTGAGCTTGCTGAATCATGGCGACAAAATAGGACAGATTTCAGAATCCAGAAATCGGAAAGGCCTTCATTCTCGCCGGAAGATTGCAGATTGCGAACTGTCGGATTCCGGCTCCTAGCCGGGAATATTTGGTTCGTTTTCGGGTCCCCATTATTGAGGGCGGATCCGTTTAACGACCTGCCCAGCGGTTCTCAATCTTTCTGACAAAATAACTATTAATAATGAGGGGATGGCGATGAAAAGTGTGGGGCTTCTCGATCGGTCGCGCCGGTTCGCCCGACGTGCCAAGCAAAACTGGCAAAAGTTCATCAAGCCATTTTACATGAAAAATTTATGCTTTATTGGGTGTTTAAGGGCAACGTTCTTAGCCGCTGTGTTTTTATTCGCGATACCAGCAGTTTGGGCACACGGCATGGGAGGCTCGGGCGGTTTCCACGGCTCGGGCGGGTTCCATTCTTCCGGCTCACATAATTTCGCATTTCATCACGGTGGGGATCATTTCCTTCATCATCACGACGGAGACCATTTCTTCCATCGTCACGACCGCTTCTTCTTTGGGTTCGGTTACCCGTTTTATGGCTATCCCGATTACTACTATCCGTATGATTACGGGTACTATGATTACTCGGGAGCGCCGTCCGACGACCAGTATTGGAGCGATCTCACTGCGGCGGTGCAAACGGAACTGGCACGAGACGGCTACTATCATGGAGCGATTGATGGAGTAGTAAGTGCCGATACGCTCAGGGCGATTCGGGCCTATCGAAAAGCTAAAGGTTTACCGGTAAACAGTCAGATCGACCGGCGACTCTTGCGGTCTTTGGATATTTAGCCGCAGAGAAAGCCAGACCGCTTACGAGCTTACTTTCTTTGCCGCGCCCAATAACTCGTCATTCTCCTTACCGGTCTTAATGTAATCTTCGAGCTCTTTCGCGTAGTGCGGATTCAGTTTCTGGAGCACGGTCAGATCCGCTTGGGCTTCGGCTTTGCGTCCCATTATGGCATAAAGAACCCCGCGATACATGTACGCCTCAGCCAGTTTAGGTTTGAGTTGAATCGCCTTGTTATAGTGGTCCATCGATAGTTGATAATTTTGGGATCCTCCTTTGCGAAGTGTGAACGCAAGATTGTTGTGCGCTTCGGCAAACCCGGGATTTAATTTCACTGCCTGTTCGAACTTTGCCTGAGCCTTGGCGAACTGCTTCGCTTGCATCAGATCAACGCCTTCGTTGTAGGCTTTGATAGCAGGTTCTTGCTTGGCTTGGAGGCCGGTGGTCGGAGTGGGAATTTTTTCACTGCCAGCACCAAACAGGGAAAGAGTCGTGAGAGCGGTGAAAGTGCAGATTCCTAGAAGACTTCTTGTAAGAGGCGGCTTATTCATAGAGAGGGGTTCCCCGTAGGCGCGACCGCAGCTGGGGTTCGCCGTTGGATCGCTGGCCAAGAGGACCATCAATATTCCGCCATTTACCGCAAAAGTGGAACAGAAATTCTGGCTAAGCAGGATGACGAGGTTCGATTCTCTTGGCCCTGACCAACTTTTTGTTTCTGCCTAATTCCAGTCGGATTTCGCTTTGCGCCGGATCCGCGTATCACTCCTGAAGCTACGAACTTACTTTCTTGGCCGCGCCGTAGAGTTCGTCATCCTCTTTCCCGGTCTTGATGAACTCTTCCAGCTCTTTTGCGTAGTGCGGATTGATCTTCTGGAGCACTGCCAGATCGGCTTGGGCCTCGGCCTTATGTCCCATTATCTCATAGAGAACACCGCGATACATGTAGGCCTCAGCCATTTTTGGTTTGAGCTGAATTGCCTTGTTGTAGTGTCCCA